>Ga0116148_1000203_pt1 | contig 76659 bp, 59 predicted proteins | sample AD_UKC055_MetaG_FD_89786 | JGI IMG/M metagenome (GOLD analysis project Ga0116148, IMG submission 89786) | Active sludge microbial communities of municipal wastewater-treating anaerobic digesters from USA - AD_UKC055_MetaG | ecosystem: Engineered > Bioreactor > Anaerobic > Digestate | place: USA...
ATTCCCGCCTTGTACTCCGCCGTAAAGCGCCGGCGATGGGAGAGTCTTTTCGTCTTCTTATCATCTTCATTTTTTACACTGATTTCTCACAGGAGGTTGTCTCGGGGAATGTTGGCACAGAGGCTGTAACGGTCCACGAAAACGGATGACTTTTTCAGTTGTAGGTCTGAACAAAGTGATCGATTTTCTCGACGAGTTGTTTCACGCTTCGAAACGTGCCGTGGCGAATGGCGCGCTGAGTAATCAGATTGAACCAGATTTCGACTTGGTTCAGCCAGGAAGAGTAGGTGGGGGTGAAATGGACGTGGTAGCGAGGTCGGGCCGCAAGCCATCGCTTCACGTTCGGATGTTTGTGAGTCCTGTAATTGTCTACGACAAGATGGATGTCCAGGTCCTCTGGAACATTGGCATCAATATACCGGAGAAATTGGAGATACTCTTGATGCCGGTGACGGCGTTTGCATTGGCTCAACACTTTGCCCGTCGCGGTGTCCAGCGCCGCGAACAACGTGGTCGTCCCATGACGGACATAATCATGCGTTCGGCTTTCGGGATATCCGACACTCAACGGCAACAGAGGTTGCGTTCGCTCCAAGGCTTGAATTGGACTCTTCTCGTCCACGCACAGCACCAGGGCGTTGTCGGGAGGATTCAGGTACAGTCCCACAATGTCGCGAACCTTTTCGACAAAAAAGGGATCGCTGGACAATTTGAAATACTCGACCCGATGCGGCTGAAGACCGAACGCTCTCCACACCCGATGGACGGTCGATTTGGACAATTTTGTCTCGGCCGCCATCGTGCGTACACTCCAGTGGGTCCCATCCTTGGGAGGGGTTTTGAGCGTTTTCCGAATCAGGGTGGCGACTTTTTCATCGGCAATGGAACGGGGGCGTCCCGAACGCAGTTCATCGTGCAGTCCCGCGACCCCGTGCTGAAGGTATCGGGTGCGCCATTTTCCCACAGTGGCCGCCGTCCCCCCGACCTTTTTGGCAATGTGGCTGTTGCACAGGCCTTCGCTCGCCAGCAGAATCATTCGGGCGCGGGTAACCAGGGCGTGGGGAAAAGAACGGGAATTGGCCAGCGATTCCAATTTCTTCACCCAATCACTGGCCCTGCCGGACTCGCGATCGCGATGATATCCCTGTAAAGGCAATTCGGTTATGCAACACCGTCATGTTCTCCCCCAGATCGTGTATTCAAATTCCCTCGATGACCACTTCCTTGCCGGAGATGACCTCCCCGATGGGAAGAAGTTCCGGGATCTCCTCGATAGCCGATTCGCTATGCCCAGGGTGGACGACCACTAAGAATCCCATCCCCATATTGAACACCCGGTACATTTCCTCGGGGCGAACATGACCGAGCTTCTGAATCCTCTGGAAAACAGGCAACGGTTCCCAGGCATTCGCGTCAATCCGCGCGCCGCAACCATCGGGAAGTATGCGGGGTAGATTTCCATAGAATCCGCCTCCGGTAATATGCGCCAATCCCTGCACGAGGTTGTTCCGCAATAGCCGAGTAATTTCCGCAAGGTAACTTCGATGCGGGCGAAGCAGCTCCTCCGCCAGTGTGGACTGAAACTCCTCTACATATCGATCCAGCGACCACTGTAATTCGCTCAGGAATATCCGGCGGACCAGCGAGTAGCCGTTGGTGTGAAGGCCATTCGATGTCAGTCCCAGTATTCTGTCTCCGGGCCGAATACTCTGACCGTCAATAATTTTGTTGCGACTGACCACCCCGACAATGCACCCGGCAAGATCATATTCGCCCCCGGCGTACATATCCGGCATTTCGGCCGTTTCGCCCCCAAGAAGCGCCATGCCGGACTCGACACAGGCATCGGCCAGGCTCCCGATGACCTCTGCGATAACCTGCGGATCGACCCGTCCGCTTGCAAGGTAGTCCATAAAGAACAGGGGTTGCGCACCGCAGGTCAGGATATCGTTAATGGAATGGTTGACAATATCCGCGCCGATGCCGGAGTGTTTCCCGCTCAGGCAGGCAATCTTAATCTTTGTTCCGACACCATCCATACTGGACACGAGTACCGGGTCCGGGATTTCCAGCGAGCCGATAGCAAACAAGCCGCCAAATGCTCCCTCGCGAGAAAGCACTTCGGGACGGCGAGTTTTTCGCGTAAGCGCAACGATGTGCGTTTTCAGCGCATCGAGAATGTCCAAGTGAACGCCTGCTTCGGCGTAACGGTCTGAACCGTCAGGCATAGTTCGTTTCTCCGGGTATGTACTTAGTAATGGTTGTGTTGAGATTCATTCTTGTCTCTTCCCTCACCCCATAGGGTGGAAGCCTGTGCCACCCATCCTGCAGACACTGGATTCCGGCTTTCGCCGGAATGACGGTTTCGTCCCCACTGGGATTTCGCTATTCCTTCTTCCTTCAATTCGTAATTCGTAATTCTTAATTCTTAATTCTTCTCCGCAAGGCCACCGCGTACATATATGCCATCTCCAGTGTTTCCGCTGTTTTGGCCCAGTTGAAGATGTCCTCGGCTTTTTTGCGGGCAAGACGCTCATATTTTATACGAAACTCCGAGTCTTCCAGGAACCCGTTGATCCCGATTGCCAGGGCCTCCGGGTTGCCCGGATCGACAATAATCCCACAGCTCTCCAGCATCCGGGGGACCTCACCGATTCCGCTCGCGACAATGGCTTTTCCGGCGGCCAGGTATTCCGCGATCTTCAATGGAGACTTGCACACGGTGGCTGCGTTTTCTTCGAATGAGGCCACGCAAACTGTGGCCGCTGCCAGGTATCGCGGAACCTCTTCGTGCGGCACATACCCCAGCAGCCGAATGCACTTCCCCCATGGAATTGTATCACAAAACCGCCTCAATTCCTCCAATCCTCTGCCGCCGCCGACAATCCACAGCATCGCATCGGGATGCTTCGGGTAAACGAATTCCATGCTTCGCGCGGCCAGTTCCGCATACGCCGCTCCTTCGAGTTGCCCCAGGTAAAGCACAATGGGGGTGTTCTCATCCGCGCCGTGTTTTCTTCGTATATCGTCGCCATTTTCCGCAGGGGCGAAATGCTCCCGGTTTGCGCCGACCGGCGCCCACCACATGCGGTCCTGCGGAAATCCGCACTGAATCGCCAATTGGCGGACTCCCTCGCTTGAATAGGTTAGCGTATCAACAAAAGACGGCATCCGACGTTCCCAAATCGCCGTCTTGTGACGGACCAGAACATCCTCGCAAACAATCCGCGAAATCGCCGTCTCATAATCATCCCAATCATAGTGAACCGGCAGATCCAGGAGGTACGCCGCCCAGAGGCAGGGAACAACGGCTACCGGAAAACATTTCTGTACATGAACGATATCCGCATTCCGGGCCAGATTCATGACCTGGCGAGTGTTTCGGTAGAGATCGCTGTTTCGGACACCGAGCCGATGAACGGCGATATTTTCCGGAAAATGCTCGTGAACCGGTTTCTCATGGGGTTCCACTTTCCGTTTCGGTACGTAGCCCAACGTCACAGAGTGCCCGCGCAAAGCAAGGTGTTTAGCCGATTCGAGGATGCGAATGGTCCAGGGATCATAATCCATGTCATGGGGATGAAGCATCAATATGTTCATGGGATTTCAGGACAGACCGATCGTTACCCGATCTCGGATAACAGCATTCAGAACCCGGTCGGCTCGTCCCAGGTTAATCGCTATTTCAAGCCGTCCATAGCCGTTGAACACAGCGACCGGGAATCCTTCCTCTACAGCGCTGTAGCAATCCGAGATGCCGTAAATGCAGGTCATGCCCAATCGGATAACCGTCTCGCGTGGTGTGGTATTCCTTTCCTTTAGCCATTCGAGCAGCGCATTGCGTTTGATTGTCGTGACCAGGTTTCCGAAGCGGTCAATGTAAATGATTTCAGCCTGGATTTCCTTCTTTCCGTAATCTTCCAATGGGGACGGCAACAAAACAGCCGGTTTCTCCCGTGGCGGTCCTGCGCAATCCAAATCCCCGCCGGTTGCCAGGAATGCCGCAAGCGGGGCGAAAATATCCCTGCCGTGAAAAGTACCGGAGATCTCATTTAACCAAAGCGCCCGGTTCTCCGCAACAACTAACCGGCACGGCTCGGCGCGGTCGGCCCAGAGTAACGAAAGAATCCCGTTGTCCGGGCAAAGGATTCGCTGCCCCCGCGTTTCAAAAACCAACACCTCCCGCGCTGTGCCGACACCGGGATCGACTACAACAGTGTGAACCGTCCCCTCCGGAAAATACGAACAGGCCCATTCGACTAAAAAGCCTGCCGCGCTTATGTCGAACGGGCGAATGTCATGAGAAATGTCGATGATAGGGGCCTGCGGCGCACGAGAGGCGATCACGCCTTTCATTACGCCGACAAAACCGTCCCGGAGGCCGAAATCGGTAGTGAGTGTAATAATGTTGGCGGAGTCTTTCACGACTGGGTTTCCGTGGCGGCGGAATAGGCCGCATGTTCCAGTAATTTTGTCGGTTCGGGGGCCATGGGCAGGGAAACAATTACCTGGGTCCCCTGGCCGATCCGACTTCGAATATTGACATCCCCGTGGTGTTCGTGGACAATCCGGCTGACAATCATCAGTCCCAGGCCGGTCCCGCCCTCTCGCGTGGTGAAATACGGCTCGAATACTTTTTGCATATCGCTGTCGAGAATACCCGCTCCGGTATCGGTGAAGATGAAATTGACCTGTCCCTCTTCCGAAACCAGTGTGATGGTCACTCGTCGTTCGCCCGGCCCCCGGCCTTCCTCCAGGAGGGTTTGCGAAGCTTCTTTGATCGCATCGACGGCGTTCTTGAGAATGTTGATAAAGGCCTGTTTGAGTTGAGCGGGGTCTCCACAAATTTCAGGGACCTCGCCTTCCTCATGCACAATCACCTCGATTCCCTCGTTCTCCAGGTCGGGACGCATCAGGGCGAGCGTATCTGTAATCAGGGAGCGCGGCGACAGACGAATAAAGGAAGCCGCATCGCTCCGAGCGGCGTTCAGGAACGAGGTAAGGACGTTATTCAAGCGTTTGATCTCGTTTTCGAGAACACCGAGGATTTCCATTGTTTCACCATCCTGGTCCTCCCTTCGCCGAAGTTTGCGCCGCAGCAGTTGCAGGTGGATGGAAAGGGAGTTGAGCGGATTGCGAATCTCATGCGACATACCCGCGGTCAGGGTAGAAAGTGACGCCAGTTTTTCCGCATGTCGAAGACGTTCCTCCACGCGGCGTTCCTCCGTTCGATCCACAAAGAGCAGAAGGATAGCAAATTCATTTCGGGGCAGGTGGAGCGGCACGATATTGGTTTCCAGGTAGATCTCTCGATTCTCCATGCGCAGGAACAGTTCGCGATGAAGATTCCCTTCCAGGCCGTGGAAACCCTCTTCGCAGAGTTGAAGAATGCGCCGATTCCGGATGATTCTCTGCGCAGGTTTGCCCAACGCCTCGTCAATGTCCTCCACACCGAACAGGTCCGCAGCGGCTCGGTTCAGATACGATACGGTCATGTCCGGTCCGATTACCGCCATCCCCTCCATCATGCTGTCGAAAATGAAACGGAGCAGATCGCGTTCCTCGGCCACTTCCACAAGGTAATCCACGACCTGCTGCTTGTCGATCTTGTCGGCGCGATCCAGAAGACGGCTGAGAAAAGAACTTTTCATGGCCTTATCAACATGCGAAATGCGTGGTATTCACTCAAATGGTAGATGGAACCGCTCGGAAGAGCAACCGAAAGGCTTATTCGGGCGCTTCTTGCGGGGCCGCTTTGATCCATCCGAGTCGGAAAGAAAGATGCAGGAACGGAATCATCGCCACCAGAAGGACAACCGTGATAAGGCCGTCATACAGCTGCGACCCGCCAAAAAGAAGCGGCGATATGTTATCTGCACGGTCGCATATCCTTTTGGAGAATTGAATGACAAACACCCAGCCTGTATGAAGCCCGATTGCCATGTAAATGTCGCGGCTCAGAAGGACAGATACGCACAACACAATGCTGATCAGAACAAGACCGGTAAAATCCGGGAACAACTGGAATCGCTCCCACCAGCCCTTAAGCAACTCCCAAGCCGCCAAGGGGCCGACCCACAGAGAATTGCGCGGAATCTCCGAATGTCCGGTGCGGAAATAATGTAATGCGGCGAAAATCAGGCTGGTTCCGATTACCGCCACGCTTTGTCTGGTCCATCTTAAAAACGCATGGAAAAGCAAACCCCGGAATACAATTTCTTCCAGAATCCCCACAACAACGGCCGTGCAGAGACTTTTTATGAGCGCGACCAACACAGAAGATAAAGTCAACACGCGGTCCGGTTCGAGAATCCGGTGCCCGGCAGCCAAGGCAGCCGATTGAAGCAGGGCCAGACCAAGAACACCCATCCAAATGCCCGCGATCAGGTTGCCTTTCCAGGATGAGTGCCTCCTCAAGCCGATTTCCGAGGCCGGTGGAATGGCCAACCGGCGACGCCACAGATACAGACCCGCAAGAAACATCACCACAACCAGGCGACGAAAAACCTTTGCAGCGTCATATTTGGCCAGGTCCGCCAGAAGAGCGGTGGAATCGATCAAACGAATGACAATCGGTACAAAAAGACTCGACGTAAGAAAAGCAAAGATACCCACAAGCACAAAATAAAAGAATAAACTAAGATTCCGCATTCGCAATTCCCTGGAGTGCGGGAGCGTCAGCTCCCGCCTTCTGATTTGGCACACTATATCTTAACCAGCGAAAAGGCGAGAGCTGACGCTCCCGCACTTGCCCGCAACCGTCACTGCGAGCCTCCCTCCGGCGGGGGGCGCTCTTCGGAAAGCGAAAAGGCGGGAGCTGACGCTCCCGCACTTGCCCGCAACCGTCACTGCGAGCCTTCCTCCGGCGGGGCGCTCTTCGGAAAGCGAAAAGGCGGGAGCTGACGCTCCCGCACTTGCCCGCAACCGTCACTGCGAGCCTCCCTCCAGCGGAGCGCTCTTCGGAAAGCGAAAAGGCGGGAGCTGACCCTCCCGCACTTGCCCGCAACCGTCACTGCGAGCCTCCCTCCGGCGGGGCGCTCTTCGGAAAGCGAAAAGGCGGGAGCTGACGCTCCCGCACTCCAAGGTTGTACAACAAAACGGGGAGCAACCGTTCGGCTGCTCCCCATCGAGAAGACTTAAGAGTCGGCGATTAGAAGGCCACTTTCACACCAGTCCGGATGAAATAGGCTTCATCGTCTTCCTGCGTAGCGCTCATCCCTTCGATGGCATCGCCCGGCCAGAAGACTCCGCCGCCAACAAACGTCGCAACGGATTCGTTGAATGCATAATTCAGCTGGACATCCACCTCGAATCCAAGGTCGTCATCTTCGGCAACACCCCAAGCACGCCCGGCCAGATCAGGCTGAACGATATCTTCATCCTGATCCATCAGGAAGTAATACCAGTCGGCATCGAGACTCCACTGCTCGTTGAAGTCAACACCACTGGTTATGTGGAAGATGTGAGCGTTGGTGAAGATGAAACTGTTGGCGATTTCACCGTATACTTTGCCTTCAAACGGCAGGTAAGCGCCTTCGAAGTCCTCATCCTGAGCGCCCGGGACATTGTCTTCATCACCCTGCAACCAGGTGTAAATGAGTCCGATCTCCGGCTTGTAAGCGATGTCAGGATGATAGTTCAAACCGGCTTCTACTGCCAATCCTTCGATATCACCATCATCATCACCAGGAGTGGTATTTATGACGGTACCGAATCCAGGAATACCTCCAGCGGAATTCTCAATTTCGCCCAAACCATAAGATACTTCCGCTTTGTAAGAGAGTTGTTCCGGAAGGATATCGCCCGCGGCGCGCAGGCCAATGAGGTAGTGGTCGATGTCACCACCACCGATCAATTCGCTGTAATCCGCGTTTGTGTAAGCGAAATAAGCGTCGAACTGGTGGCCTTCCAGCCCGATGTATGAAGCATTGATGCCCCATGTGCTCAGGTCGGCATTGGTCTCAACAGGATCATCAACCGCTTGCGCATAAAAAGCATCGATCACGGCCGAATCCATGTCGTACTCGAGCAGGATGGCATCAAACGGATCGATTTCCCACGTGCCGATCTGCGAAATATCAACCGGAGACATCGCGTTACCGTCACCAAACCACATCGAGCTGCCCCAGAAACGGTTGAAATTATCCGCTTTGGGATTATCGCCGAAGTTGATGAACATACGACCCATTTTGACACTCAGGGGAGTGTCATAAACATTGGCAATGGAAACGAATGCTTCTTCGAGGAACACATCGAGATCGCTTGTCCATCCATCATCGAACATGTCGCCAGGAATAAAGCTGGGATCTGTTCCATCAGGACCTTCGATCGATTCCATCTCCCGGTCTGCCTCAAGGCTGATGCGGACCATGACGTTGTCTTCCAAGTCCGCCTGGAACCACAGATGGGCTTCCGTGCGGAGGAAGTCCGTCTCATCACCGAGACCGGACGCGTCATCACTGAAATCGCCGGTGTTGTCACTGGCAAAGAACAAGATCATCAAATCGCCACCGATATCCATATTGCTGATGTCTGCGCGGGCCATGCCCGGAAACATCACAACAGCGGCAACGAGTGCGAGAAGTGTATAGCGCTTCATGAATCAGTACCTCCTTGTCGAGTTTTAGGTTTGTTGTGTTTCTTTTTTTGACCTTGAGGTTTTTGAGCCTCTTTCTCAACCCAAGGTCTTTTTTTCTATCGTTATGCTGTCAAGCAAGAGGCAACACTTTCGCGGCCTGCGGTCTCCTCGATCCCCCTTTCTTGGCCAGAGTCATGTCGGGGGTACCCCCATCCGACAACAACATTGTAATAGACGGTTCCCTTACAAGTCAAGAGCTGAATGCAAAAAACTTCTCAAAAAGTTGCTGAATGTGGTATTTACACCACAGTTATGTAAGTCAAGTGTTATCCGCATGTTATCTATGATTTTCGGCAGACATTCGGAAAATTGAGGGTGAAAATGAGAGATTTTTGGGCTGAATTCTCTCACTTCAATGCACGGAAAATCGTTTTGAAATTACAGTTTGGGTCGTGAGGGTTCTTTTTGCGGAGACTGTCTGGTATTCTGGCGCCCATAGAACCTACGCGACCTATAGGACCCATGCAGCCCCCGGGGAACAGCAGATGCGTTTCCCACTGCGAGGACTCCGGTGCGACAGCATTGGTCGATTTTCGTGCTGGATTGTGGCATGATTGGCCACAAAGGTGGAGATGCCTTATGAATATGAGAAAGATGATTCTTGCTGCATACCCTCATCGCCGCCCCGGTATGAAATATGGCTTTGTCCTTCCACTGATCTTGTTGCTCTTGTTCTCCTCCTGTGCCGGTTTGAAAACCCGTCCAGGTCCCCAATCCCTTATGCCGGGCCACAAACAGCCCGCGGCGTTGACATCGGCGGCATCGGAAGAGCTTCCGCTTTGGCAACCGCTCCCGGATTCCGAATTTGAGAAGATTTTCCCTTACGCACTGACCTACGATCCAAACACGGGAGTCCTGTTTTTCACGGATATTGTGAGCAATCGAGTTTGTTTTCGACGAGCGGACGGAACCTTCGGCATTGTTACGGCCTCGTTGAGCCTTCAACTTTCTCTGCCGCTGGCCCTGGAGTGCATCGGCTCCACGACTCTCCTGGTTGCCGATACGGACAAGAAACGAATCAGCGCGATCATGCGGGAAGGAATTGCGCCGGATTTCATTTTAAGCAACGGGCGAATAACCGGTCTGGCCGTAGGGCCGGACCAGTCCGTGTATTACAGCGATTATGATGCCTGCAATGTGGTTCGAGCGGCCTCGGACGGCACACAGACCATCGTAGCCGGAACCAGCGCTCCGGGATTCGCCGGCGATGGCGGTGACGCAAAAGCCGCCATGCTGAACGGTCCTTATGGCCTTGCTGTTTCTAACAATCGTCTTTTTATCGCCGACAGCCTGAATCACCGGATCCGTGTTCTGGATTTGGCCACCAATCAGATCCAGACTTTTGCGGGGAATGGCGTGCGAGGCAAAGAGATTCCGGCATCTCCCGTGAGCGGATTGGATGTTGCGTTGAACGAACCTCGCGACGTGGTCACCGATGCCCAGGGGAATGTGTATGTAATCAACACTTTCGGGCCTTCGATTCTCTGTTTCGATTCGGGCGGCCAGTTTATACCGGCCATGGTGAAAGCCACGTTCAGTGAAAATGCCCGTCCCGCGTGCGGGGTGGTGGTGGACGGTAATCTCGTTTATACGGATCTTGTGACACCGCAGCTGTTGCAGTCACCGATTGCGGCGGCGGTTCCTCAGCCTCCTCCCCCACCGCCGGCGCCTCCGGCGGAAGCTGCTCCGGCGCAACCCGCGGCGGCCACAGAACCTCCTCCGCCTCCTCCCGCACCGACTCCCGAAACCATACCGGTGCCGGTCAGCACACCCCCCCCCGCCGCTCCGGCTGCCCCTGCGCCCCCGGCGTATACCCCACCCGGTACAACCACATTGAAATTGGTCGGTCCGACCTGCATTGCCGGGATGCAATCGGCCTCCTACAGACTGGTATTGGACCTTGCGGCGAATGACCGTCTCGCTGCGGTCGTAGCACAGGTTCGTTTCGATCCCCAACAGATGCAAATCCGGTTTGCTGTGCCTCAACCCGGCTCACCACCGGAAACCCGTCAGGCCCATGTTTCCCAGGAGCAGGGTGTTGTCACGTTTTCTATGCACACCCGCGCGGGATCCGCGCCGCCCTCCGGGATGATCGAACTCTGCGAATTGCTGTTCGAATGTGTTGCGGACAAACAGACTCCGACGGTGATCCGATTTGAAGTGCCCGCGCCGACGGCGATTTCAGTCGATGGCGTTCCGGTCGCAACCACATCTCAGAACCTGGAAGTTCTGAACTTTCTATATGGCGATGTCAGCCGGGATAACAAAGTTGACCTGATGGACGCGCTCTTGCTGCTTCATCACGGCGAGCAATCCGAAGAATTGCCGGATCGCGAGGCTCCGCCTTCGGATAGTCTGCTTCTGATTGGTGATGTGGATCGTGACGGAACAATCACCCTCTCCGACTCTCTGGCGGTTATTCGGCTGGCTTACAACGGTCCCGCACTTCCAACAGCGCCACCTCGCGCCAAGTCTGCGTGGACCGATAAGGATATTCTTTTGCAGAATGCCCTGGTGCAGATTCCGGACGGGACCGATACGCTCGGTCTGACCGCCAAACCTGATCCGGAGAAAACCGCTCTGAAAACCGAATGGACCACAAAATTGAGCACGACCGGATCGGTCCTGTTTGTGAACGTTCCAAAATTTGTCCGACAGAACCAGCGCGAGCTTCTTTTGGATGTCATCCTCGGACTGCCGGATGGGGTTCGATTGGGAGCGTTCAGAACAGAGATCGACTTTGATCCGCAATGTGTGGCCGTGCAGAAAGTCCTGATTGACGATCAAGGTCCGCAGGCCATTCTGGGGAAATCGGAGGTCTCGGAAGGGCGGGTTTCGCTGGAGGGCGTATGCCGATTCCCCGGAGACGCGACCGATACAGTTGTGCGACTGGCGGGATTGCTGGTTACGTTGACACCCCCGGAGGATGGCGCAGATTGGGATACCCGTTTCGCCCCAACCGTAACCGAACTGCTGGATCATGATGGAAAGGCTTCATTCGGATTCGGGGTTCCCACTGTTTTGCGCAGCTATGAACCGGGCGATTTGACACGAGACGGCTCGGTGGATTCTCTCGACCTTGTTCTTCTCTGCGAATGCCTCACAGGGACATCAAGTTTCGATGACCTTCGTTCAAAAAGCGCGGCGGATCTGGATGATGATGGGGAGTATACCATTCGGGATGCGGCGGTTCTTTCTGCACTGATAAAAGGAACGAATTTGTTCGATCCATTGACGCCGACCGGGAAACAGATCGTGGTTCGCCACGTCATCGACCGCCTCTTCACTGTGCCGCCGGTCGAGGAATCGGGATTGCTTCCCCCCATGATCGACCTGCTGACACAGTCGACGGCGGGATTGACGCTCGATGCGGCTGTGAAAGATCATGGTATTTTCGAACTGGAGGGGCCATTCACTCCGGGCAAGGGAGGATTTTTCCTGTTTGCCTTGAAATACCGGCCCTATCCCGGCAGTTCGCTTGGGGGATATCAATTAGCCGTCGAGTGCAATCCGGCTCTCATTTCCATTCAAACTGTTCTTCCGGCCGCCTCGATGGAATCGGCGGGGAAACCGTTGATATCGAATATCACAGAAAACCGAGGTCGTGTTTTGTTGACTCAGCTGCCGGATTGGAAACCCGCCGAGGGCACGAGCGAGCTCCTGTTGGCCTCCATCCTGTGCCAAATGAAAGCGGATGCCGATGTTGCGCCGGTCAGCGCCACGTTCCGGCTGGTCAGCTATGGAGCCGTGGACCAGCAGGGAGAGCATGTCAAAACAATTTGTCCTTCTTACACGGTGTCGAATTACCTGCCGGGCGATGTAAACCGGGATGGGTCCGTGGAAAGACTGGACGAGGCGCTGCTGACGCGATATGTAATCGGTGAGATCAGTATGGAGGATTTTGCGAATCCCGACGCGGCAGACTTGAACCTTGACGGAAAGATCGATATGACCGACATTGTTCTGGTCGAGCAGGCCACTTTGGGAGATGTGGGGTATGATGCGTTGCGCCGCGCGCGTCGAGACGAAGCCCTTAAGAAGGAACTCAAGACACAATGAAATTCATACATCCTGCGCGAAGAACGATTCGAGCATGGTCCGTTCGAATGGTTCTGATCTTATGGACCACCGGAATCATGTTCTTGTGCGGAATCCGGATCGGTGCGCAAGCGGAGGGGACAACGCGCTGGAGCGAATTTTCGCTGGCGCGTTTCTTCGATTCGCCGGTTGTATTCTGGACGGTGATGGGGATTTTTGCAGCGTTTGTGCTGTTTTCCGTCATTGTCGCGATTCGTACCTCCGTGCTGGAAAAACGAGCGGCATCCTGGGCCGGAGAAAAATGTTTGTCGGAGTTGGTGGACGCCTTGACGACGCCGGATGCGATTCATGCATTCGTGCATCTGCGCAAGTTGCGGAGCGAACGTCTTTATTCGAAATTGCTGAAACGGCTCCCCGGGAAAGAGGCGGCGCACCAAGTACAGATTCTGCTGGCGGATTTGCCTGTCGAGAATGATCGAAAGGCGCTTGAGGAAGAATTGCTTTCGGTAAAATTGAATCGCAAGGCGCGCCGAAAACCGTTGGCCCGGCTTTTTGACGAGCGGGATGAAATCCTTCGACGCCTGTTGATGCAGTCGTTAAGGCAGGCCAAGACCGGCGGTCCCGTAAATGTCTACCTGATCTATCTATTAGAGGATCTGGGAGCGACCGAGGCACGGCCCATACTCGAACGATTACTTGGCACCGGCGAAATCCCATCGACGATTCTTCAGAACGCCTTGCGGCGAATCCCACAAGCCCAGGAAGCCAAAGCGAAATAGCCGGTCGGTTTGAGCTCGATCTCGAATCCATTTTCAGGCAGCGGTTTTCGTGCGCCTGGTGGGTTCGCAATCGGAAGTTTGTATATCCCACCCAGGAAAGTTCGTGGAGGGGCTGGGAAAGCGACCGGATGATCGGGTGGATTTTCAGATAGGTTGTCGCAGCTTGGGTTGTGGGGATGCTCAGCGTTCCGTATCGGCTGACGATTCCGAGCGAATTACCGGGACAGAAGGATACAACAATGGAGATTCTGATAGCCGTTTGTCAAATGTTCTGTATTGACGGAGACCGGGAAGGGAACTACGTACGGATTGAGAATGCGCTTCGGCAGGCACGGGATGCCGGTGCGGAGATGGCCTGTTTTCCCGAGATGTGCCTGTTGGGGTGGGTGAATCCGGAGGCGTATCAACTCGCCTATCCCATTCCCGGCAAGGACAGTGAACGCCTCGGTGATTTGTCACGACAGTATGGCATGATGATCGTGGCCGGTCTGGAGGAAAAGGAAAGAGAGTCATTATATGACTCGGCAGTTTTAATCGACCGGGATGGATCGCTTCTTCTCAAACATCGGAAAATCAACATACTCACAGAGCTGATGAAACCGCCGTACACACCCGGCAACACCATTCGAGCCGTTGAAACGCGCTATGGACGCATCGGGCTGTTGATTTGTGCGGATACCTTCATCGAAGAACACCTGATCCGCATGAAAGCGGAAAAGCCGGACCTGGTAATTGTTCCATACGGTTGGGCGGCGAAGAAAGACGAATGGCCGGAACACGGCAAGAGCCTTCAGAATACGGTCTGCAAAGCCGCACGCGGGATCGGCGCTCCCGTGGTTGGAGTGAACCTTACAGGTTCCATCACGCACGGTCCCTGGAGCGGCTACACATACGGAGGGCAAAGCGTTGTTTGCGACACATCCGGAAAGGTCCTGGCGTTGGGGTGCGACCGGGATCGGGACATCCTGATCGTTCGGGTTGCGATACCAAAGAAGTAAGTGTTCCTCAAAAGCGTATTTCTATCTAACAGGCGGAAAAGGGTTGGCCGCGAGGATTTCATTCGACAAGATTTGATATCCCTCCGCAAGTGGATGACTTGCATCCGCATAATGCTCGCTTTCAAGAGGCGGTGGGGACAAAAAGGCAATGTTCCGTTTTCCCAACCAACTCACAGCCTCCGCCCGCAATTTTTCGTATTGCACCCGACTTTCGTCAGTCAGTAGATGTACATTGAAGGGACCGACCAGAACAAACAATCGATTTCCACGTTCCAGAAGTATCCGGGTTGCTTTTTCAAATCCCAGCCATTGAATTGAGTCGGACAGCGGCGCCCACTCCATGTTCTGCGGAGCGATTTTCTTTTGGGTCCATGGAACAGGGTCGGGTCTTGGATCATCCAGAGGATCCCTGGGCTGAGAAAACAGAGAAAAAGGATCGGCGTATGGATTCTGGATCGTCCAATTCGCAAAATCCATGTTGTCCATACAGGTAATACGGATGTGTGACACCCACGCATAAAAGGGCAGGCTCCGCGTGATAACCACTCCCACGCGATGGGAGAAACTCTCTCGATAAGAAGGAATGAAGGGAAAGAACTGGGGGACCAGGTCGGGATGGTTGAACGGAATATCCTTGCGGACCCTCAAGTCCCGTTCGGGTGAGCTCATCCAAAGAAAATTGCAGTGCAGGATGACGTCTTGGTTGCGAATAGCCGTGCCGTAGTACCGAACAAGGCCGGCAAGCGCGGCTGGATGCATTCCATTGATCCCCAGATTTACAAATTCCTGCTTGCCCGATTGTTGCATCAGGAATACCGACAGGGTTTCGTTCTGAGGCACGTATTGCCCCCACATCACGGAATCCCCCAGAACCAGAACGGCGTTTCGCTTTGCGGCATCCGATGCCAGGCGACTGAACAAGTGGTAGTCGCGACTGTAGGGTTCCGGAATGCGGTAATCGGATGAAGGGGTAAAGGTCTCCAATCGTTCAAGAATTACCGGCGGAAGCGCGAATGCCAGCATGAGAACAAACCCTGTCAGCAGCCACTCTCGGAGAGACAAGCGAATATCGTTCGAACCGTACGGGGTGTCCAGGAAATCCATGCGGTGTTTAACCGTTCCCTGCGGAATCGGCCGGGTATATTCTTTTGTTTCGCTCATCAACCGGCAACACCTCAGAATTGAAAATAGATAAATGCCTGCTCACCGGACGGAGCCGCGACGGCTATATAAACGGTCATCAGGATTACAAGCGCAATCCTGACGGGTTGCAACTGTATCAGAAAACGATAAGGAGACTCATAGAGAAAGGCGTAAGCCCAAAGCGCTGCAATCATGGCCAGAGCCACCAGGGGAAAACGCGGATCTCCCATACTCCCGGTAAATATCCGCCGGGTGATGAGAAGCGCATCGTCCAGGTTAGTTGCTCGGAAAAAGATCCATGTAAAGGTTACAAACAGAAAGATCAACAGTTGCTTGAGAAATTTCGGAACGCGCTCTCGGTAAAAAGCGCTTCGTTCGAAGCGAAGCGTGAACACCCGCCCCAGAGCATGAAGCGCTCCCCAGATCACAAATGTCCACCCCGCCCCGTGCCATAAACCCGAAATCAGCATCGTCAGAAGCACATTTCGGTACGTCGCGACGGCGCCCTTTCGATTTCCCCCCAGCGGAATATAAACGTAATCCTTGAACCAGGTCGACAGACTGATATGCCATCGGTTCCAGAAATCACCCAGGCCCGTGGCCAGATAGGGATTATTAAAATTGAGCATCAGGCGGTAGCCCATCATTCGCCCGATCCCCCGCGCCATGTCCGTGTAACCGCTGAAATCGAAATAAATCTGCCAGCCGAACGCAAAGGTCGCCAAGAAAAGCGTCAACCCGGAGTAATTTCCGGGGACGGCATAAATCGGGTCCACATACATGGACAAGTAATCCGCCATAGCCATTTTCTTGAACAAGCCCACGATAAAGAGAGAAAGGCCGTCGGAGATATCCTGTCGGCAGATTTTCGGTGTGATATGGAATTGGGGGAGAAGATTCCTGGCCCGCTCAATCGGACCGGCTACCAGTTGGGGAAAGAAGGCAACAAACGTGGCAAACCGGATAAAACTCGGCTCGCGCGGAATCTGCCCACGGTAATAGTCGATGGCATAACTCATGGACTGGAACGTGTAGAACGAAATCCCCACGGGCAGAAGAACATCCGGTGCAGGCAAGCGGTAACTGAGAGAACAGAATTCAAGAAGCCGGTTCAGATTATCCGCGACAAATCCCCCATATTTGAAAAAGCCCAACAACAGCAGATTATTGCCGACACCGAGAAAGAGCCACATTCTCTTCCGCTCGCTCTTCTCCATGCGTTGCACAACCCAGAAATCGAGAAAGGTGGAATACACGATCAGGATCAGGTAAAGCGGGTTCCACCACCCGTAAAACACGTAAGAAGCCAGAAGCAGCCAGGGAGCTGCAAATCGTGTATTCTTGGTGGCGAGATACACGGGATACACGATCAGAAAGAAGAAGAAAAAGACCCAGGTATGAAACAGCATCGGGGATTATTCTCGGTTTACCTGTGAGGCGGATTGGAAACGATTCCGTTCCGCTTCGCTGAGGGAGCGGACACACCGGAATCCATACGTGTCTTTAGCGAAACAGGCATCCGTGATCCCCGGATCGTCATACGACCGGGCGGTTCCCCGGCAACTCTCCCAGGCGGACGACCACGACCCGCCGCGAAGGACACGGGTGTTTCCCTCTTCCGGACCGCGCGGATTCTCTTTCGGGCTGGAGGAATAATAGTCCTTCCCGTAGCGATCATTGCACCATTCGGCAACGTTTCCAAATAGATCATAGAACCCCCAGCGATTGGCCCTCAGAGAACCGACCGGATGAGTTCGATTATTCGAGTTCTCCGAGAAATAGCCGAATCGAGCAAGCGGGCGCGGATCCTCTCCGAAATCGAAATAGGACCATCCTCCGGCACGGGCTGCGAATTCCCATTCGGCTTCTGTCGGCAGACGATAGCCGCCCGCATCGAAATTACACTCGAAAGTCGTCTCATCGTAGCAGGGTTGAAGCCCTTCCTGGATCGATCGCGCATTGCAGTAATCTGCCGCCTCCGACCATCGGACTTGCTCGACCGGATTTTGCGAGCTTTTAAAGTGGGAGGGATTGGACATCATGAGAGACTCATAGCGTTCCTGAGTCACCTCATACTTGTCCATCAAAAAAGGGCCGACCGTGACTTCATGGACGGGCACTTCATCAGGGACACCGGCTTCAATACCCATCTGAAACGTTCCACCGGCGAGGGCGATCATCGGGATACCGGTCTGCGTTGTTACCTCGCCGAGAACGGGGTTCGAATCCGATGTTCGTTCGCTCTGCCCGCAGGAGAAAGAAAGACACAGAATGAGAATGATCTGAATGGAATCGCGGAGTGATATCTTATTAGTCAATTTTCGTAACCGCCTTTCGGTGGAGGGATGGTCCAATCGGATTCTTTATTGCTGCTTCCGTCGGTCGTGAGTGGGATGGGGGGAAATTCGCCGGTAGCCGAGGCGATCCAGATATCCCATTGCGCGCGGACACCGACCAATTCCGCGATCCCACGGTTGGTCCCGGGACCGTTCGCCTGCACCGTTCCACCCGGCCCAAGGCTGTATGTAATGTATTTCCCGTCAGGGGACCAGTCCGCATGGTACGTGTGCAGGTCGGGACTGGTAATGGGGGTTGCGATATTCGTAATTGCGGGTGCAGCGGAATTCAGGTCGATATCGCCGGTACAGATTTCGGTATCGCTTTTGCCCCAGGTAATTTTCCGACCGTCGGAGGTCAGGTCAGGACGACAGCCGTGGATCTGCAAATCGATTACCGTGTCGTTATCGGCCCCCAGCGCAAGAATGGCGTGGCTGAAACCCATCCCGCCATGGACCGTTGCAATCACCCAGCGTCCGTTGGGAGACAGGCAGGGACAGTACAGGTGTTCGATGGCCGGATTGGGATGCCGGCGATGTTCCTTTGTGCGAAGATCATAAAAGTAGATCCCCATTGTCACATAATCAAGGACATTAAACTTCTCATACTTGCTTCCAAGATAGACGATGGTTTGGCTATCTGCGCTCCAGCATGGTTGACGCCCGTTTTCGGCCACTTTGATTCTGCCGGTTCCATCGGCATTCATGTAATACACAGAGCGGATTTTTTTGCCCTCGACCATCTCGTCGCCGACAAAGCAGATTTTTGTTCCATCGGGAGAAGCCTTGGGATACATCTCATGGGCGTCTGCGGTATTGGTCAGGTTTACTACACCGCTCCCATCGGCGTTGATTCGGAAGATCTCCCAATTGTTATCGCGGTAGGTTTCGAAGAGGATCCGGTTTGGGTATTCCCGAAGCTGTGCCCTGAAATCGTCGGCCTTATCGGGAAAAGCAGGGAAGCGCGGAATGAGGAGGAAAAACAGCGGGAGGATGATGAGCGGAAAGGAAGATCGCATTCGGGTCAACTGCATCTTGGGAGCCTCTGGAGTCAGGTCTTCGCAAACAAGGAGGATCGTGGATCGCCGCCACAATGCAAAATGATCTCATGCGGTAAAAGGTTCTTCAAGTTCAGCTTGGGAACGAACGGGATCGGCCCCCGGTTTTCCGGCGCAGCATCGTCCTTTCTGTATACTCAGGTCCATCCGTAATTCCTGCGGATTTGGCATGGGATGAGCGGACCGCCACCCGGCTGGAGTCGGATAGTTTCCGGCCGGCCTGTGTCGGACAATTATGGGGATTTTGGGCGTACAGCGCCTCCAGGTTCCGTTCAAAGAATCGGCTCGCGTATTCGTGAATAGAGACCCGGTTCGGGTCAGGTTCTCAATCCGACAGGACCCTCTTGACCGACCCTCTCAGGCTTATCGCTTGACTTTTTAACAAGAACCGGATACGTTGTAAAACAACCTCACAACGCGTCCACTTCTTCTATCTCACAATCCGGTCTGATAAATGAAGCGGTGCGGTTCTGGGGGCAAGATCATTTATCCCCCACAAGGAGAATCCGTCCATGCAACACTCTGCACCGATATTCTTGCTGTTTACAATCTTCCTGACGTCCATAACATGCCCATTCGGGCTGCTTGCCGCAGAGGATTCCGCAGCTTCCTCGGACCCGGCGAAAAAGGTTATTGCCAAGGTGGATGGGACCGAGATTACCGAGGCCATGCTGTTGCACGAGATCGACCAGATGGCTGCTTACATGGCTCGCCGGATTCCTCCCGCCCAGCTGGCTCAGAAAGAGCGTTATTTTTTTGACAATGCCTTGGAACGGTGCATTGTCCTGAGCCTGCTGACGAGTACCGCTGCCAAAGAGGGTATCCAGATATCGGATGCGGAGCTGGAGGAGAAGATTCAAGAGATCAAAAAACAATTCCCCGACGAGGAGCAGTTCCAGGCAGCTCTCCGATCGCAGAAAATAGACGAGAAAACTTTCCGGGACCGGATCCGAACCAGCCTGTTGCACGAGAAACTTCTTGACGCGAATGTAAAGAAAGCCGAACTGCCTTCGGATGCCTCCGCCGAGGAGTTCTACGAAAAGAATCCACAGTTCTTCAACGTGCCGGAGAAATGCAGGGCCAGTCACATTCTGCTGACGATTCCTGAAGGCGCCACGGATGAACAGAAACAGGCCATTAAGGATAAGTTGATTGCCACCACGAAGGACATTGAGGAGAAGAAGATTACCTTCGAAGATGCGGCCAGGCAAATGTCGGACGACAAAGGCAGCGCAGTCCAGGGTGGTGATCTGGGGTATTTCCAGCGGGAGCAGATGGTCAAACCGTTTGCCGATGCCGCCTTTTCGACACCCGCGGGCCAGATGAGCGATATCGTCGAGAGCCAATTTGGATACCATCTGATCCTCGTGGCGGATCACAAGGACGCATCGAAGATTTCCTACGATGAAGTGAAAGACAAGATTAAAGGCCTTCTAAAAGAGCGGAATCAAGTGGATGCTGTGAACGCTTACTTTGAGTCTCTCAAGAAAAAGGCCAAGATCGAACAACTGGTTTCCAAAGAGGAATGGGATGCGGCGCATCCGCCTCTGTCCCGGGAACAGGTTGTGCCGGAGCTGCTGGAGCCGGAACAAAAATAGTCTCGAGTTCGATTGCGGGTCGGAGAGAAGCCGAATGTTGCTTCCCTCACGGAAACGTTATATTCTTTTTCTCTATTGAGCGCAATTCCGTCGCTCGTGATCTCGGAACATAGAGGAGACCCACATGATTGACGCAACACGAAGGAAAGAGATCCTGAAGCAGGGAAAGCCCAATCCTCCGTGGAGAGGGGAACCGCTTCTGGGCAGCATATACGGCGAAGAGGAAGTGGAGGCGGCGGTCAGCGCCATCCGCATCGCGATGGATGTCAGTGTCGGGTTCGGATTTTCGGCCCAGCACATTGTCGATTTCGAGAAAGCCTTTGCCCAGTATGTCGGGACAAAACACGCGGTGGCAATTAACAGCGCCGGTCCGGGTCTCGACATGGTCATGCGGTACTTGAAACTTCAGCCGGATGAGGAAGTGATTGTCCCGGCGATCAATTTTATGGCCGCGCCACTGGCGGTAATGGGAGTCGGCGCGAAGATTGTCTGGGGAGAAATCAACCCGCGTACTTTTCAGCTGGACCCGAACGATGTGGAAAAGAAAATCACGCCCAAGACACGGGCAATTTTTCCGGTTCACATGAACGGCTTGTCCGCTCCCATGGATGATTTTCTGGAGCTCGCAAGGAGATATCCGCATGAAAAGCACGGACCTTTGATGGTTGTCGGCGACTGCGCTCGAGCGTGCGGCGGCGGATATCGAGGCACAAAAATCGGCAAAAAGGGAGATGTGAATATCTTTTCCCTTCACACTATGAAAAACATTACCACCCTGGGCGAGGGCGGCATGATTACCACGGATAATGACGATATCGAGCGGTACTGCCGCTCCGTGCGATTTTACGGTACGGAAACGGAAGACTGGGGAACCTCTAATGTGATAACCAGTGTCCAGGCGGCGGTCGGCTCGGTTCAGCTGAAGAAACTGGACGGGCTTATCGCGGCGCGGCGCAGGGTGGCGCATCGGCGTCATGAACTGCTGGACGGAGTTCCGGAGATCACGCTGCCGTTTGAGCCGGATGACTGTGAGCATAGTTTTTATCTCTATACCTGCCTAGTGTGCAAAGAATGGGCGGGAGAGAAACGGGACATGCTCATCAAAATGATGAACGAGGAATTCGGGGCCGGATGTGTGGTCGCGAATCCACCGGTGTATGAAATCCGAAAACTCGTTCGCGAATATACTGCCGGGCAGTCTTTACCGCTGTCGGAGTCCATCGGCAAGCGCCTGTTTTGCGTCTCGCTTCATCCGATCATGACGGAAGAAGACAACGAGTACATTGCTGCGAGTTTGATTGAATGTGTGGAACGGTTAAAGAAGATGTAGTCATATCACGTTGCAGGGGACGACGCATACATCGCCCCCTGCAACGTGATTGAACAACCGGTTTTTCTGTCTCTCACACACGCGAATTAGTCGAAACTTTCTCTCCCAAAGACTGGGGGAAACACAGAGGCAATGTCATTAAGTTAGCAGTGTTCGGGAAGGGCTGGTTCTTGAGCCGCCATAATATCTTCACCCCTTAACTTAATGACATTGGACACAGAGGGGCTTGAATGCCCAATTCAATACCGAAACCAGAGCGGGATGAGCGTCTCCCACAGGATGGTTGAACTTGCGTCCGAATAGGTCGGCTCCCCATCCGTTCCCGGAACCAGGCCGTTTCCACCCTTACCGCCGAATACCTTTGTGTCCAACATCTTCACAATAGAGGCATTCTGAGCGATCAGGCCGATTCCACCATCGGTGGCGATTACATTGGTGTAGCCCGCTCCGCCCACGATCGTGCCGCCGGTGATATTTACTGTGGAATTGTCAACCTGGATTCCGTTACCGGTGTTTTCTCCTCCCACTACCCAGGAGGAGTGCAAATTCAGCACAATATCCGTACAACCGCTGATCTCCATGGCATTTCCGCCGAGGGTGGTCCCCTGGGGTTGACCGCTGAAATAGATGGTCTGGCCGGAGCCTCCCGATATATTGTTTTCTTGGAACTCGATCACCACGCCGTTACAGTTTCTGACGGACAGGGTCGGGGCGTTTCGCGGCCAACCTGCACCGCTTGAACCTATTGAGTTATGAATCAGGCTTATTGAAGTTGCAGTGCAATGCTCAAAAATCATCACTTCCTGACCGGGTGTCCCAATTCCACCGTAGGGGCTGCTATCCATGTGTCTCGTCCCGATAAATTTGTTGTTAAGCAAAGTCGCGGAAGAGTTGCGTAATGTAAGGGCTGTCATGAATGGCAAGGCCGGATGGATTGTCAGATTCTGAAAATGAACGGTTGCGTCTTCGATCTCAAAGGAGGCCCACACATCGGGCGGTTGAGCTGGGTCTATGCCGATTAGGGAGAAGTCCTTGCGGACTACTGAAATCTGATAGCCTTCCTCGTAAGTAGGGGAGATATACCTTCCTGTACAATAGACTCCCGGCTCCAATAGAAACACAGTCCCGCTTGAGGCACTCGCGATTTCCTCGGCAAGGTTCATTTCGGGAGACAACACAACCGCGCCGGGGATGAAAGGGATCGGAGTTGGGGTGGGAGACGGGTATAAAATTGGTGTAGGAGAGGGAGTAGCGGTGGGCGTAGGGGTCGGCGATTGCTCCGTTGCTATCAACGCGACCAACTCGGGTGAGCCGTAATCTCCGATATGCCCGCCACAGGTCAGGATGTCTGTGCGGTTGTCTTGGTTCATGTCTGCGGCAGCCGTGGCGAAGATATCCAAAAAGTATGGAACCAAGGCCTCGCCCCGCTTCGCAAAGTTGCCGTTTCCATCGCCACAGAAGATCGAAACAACTGCGCCGGTCCAGGAAACAAGATCCATCAGGGAGTCGCCGTCCATATCCGCCGCGATTACGTTTTCGGGATTGAGATCGGTAGGAGTCTCTGCGAGAAAATATCGGAACTGTCCCGGACTCTGTCCAATCAACGTGTAGATTCCTGTTGCTGATACAAACGCAAGATCAATGACTCCGTCGGCGTTTATGTCCATGCGGAGGGAGGATACAGGTGTCAAAGGCGTCGGGATCTCGGAGAGCAGAGGGAATGAGGAAGGGCGGTCTCTTTGTCCTGCGTAGACGCTGACGACTCCACCGCATGGAATCAGCAAATCGTCACAATCGTCCCCGTCATAGTCAAGGACAACCATTCCATCATATACCTGGATATTGAATTCCACTTGGTCAAAATGACCGTCGCCCTTTCCAAATAGAAGGTAACCTTTGGATGATTCACATTCCGCGAGAATATCAATATGCTTGTCCCCATCGAAATCCCCAGAGCAGAACTGTGGGAATCTATTTGGACAAAGAGGCGCATTCAAGGATGTGGTACTCTCCCAGTCACCGTCCGGCTTTGAAATCCAGCACGTGAACCTTCCCAGGTAAGATCGGTCCCAAACCAGCATGTCGTCCCGACCATCTTCATTCCAATCTCCAGGAAACGGGACTACGGCGTCGGGCATCGAGCCACTCCACATTTGTCCGGACCGCACTGTGCCATCGCCATTGCCATACCATATACTCGCGCCGGTTGTGCTAAAGCGCCCTGGTTTATTCCAGTTATGCACGAAATCGGGTATGCTGTCGCTATTAAAATCGGCAACGCTCAAACTGAATGTATAGGGTTGTTCTGTGAGACTACCGGCAAGAATCGGCCTGAAATAAAGCCCTTCGCTGTAAGATACATCCGACGTGCCAATCTGGATACAGAACAGTAAGAATATCCTGACAATTTGTCTGCCGGTGCGATGGAACAGCGATAAGTATTCCATGGTCTATTCCTCCTTCACTGACAGGCACGGAGGCCTGTCCTACTCGAAGTTGTAAATGAGTTCAATCGCGTTGCGCCAGCCGTCCAGCATCCGCATGTTTCCGAGCGTGTCATCCCAAGTCATTGCCGGCGGCGGGGCCTGGCGATTGGCGATATTCTCCGCAACAAGATCGGCTTCAATAGTATAAAGCCGTCTGCCATCAGTAACCACAATTTTCTGCCCTTTTTTCTCACCCCTTTTTCGCAGGTGAATGCAGGCCGGTTGTCCCTGGGGACCGGGAACCCAGGGTTCCTGTAAAAAGATATGTCCCTCTGTGCCGTAGATCCGAACGGTGTTGTCCTGTTCCACGCCGACACCACACGAAAACTGGGCGACAACATCTCCGGGGAATTTCGCAATCCCGGCGGTGTAGTCATCCACGCCGCCGTCTTCTCGCAAGCGACCGAGCGCATGAAGTTCAATCGGCTCGGCAAAATCCCGACCCATCGCCACGCCCGCAACCAGGCGGCACATCGAAACACAATAGCAGCCGACATCCAAAATCCCGCCGCCACCCAGACTCGCCTCCAGAATACGGCGGTCCTCTACCAAGTCTGCATAAAAACTAAACGTTGCCTGGATGATACAAACCCGGCCGATCGCCCCTTCCCGAATCAACTCCACAAGCCGCTTCGTTTGCGGATGGCAGCGGTACATGAAGGCTTCCATGAGGAACACGTCGTTCCGGCGGGCGGCTTCGATTACCTGTTCCGCTTCCCGCGCATTCACGGTAAACGGTTTCTCTAACAGAATATGTTTCTTTGCCTCCGCGGCCTGGATGGCCCATTCGGCGTGCAACGGATTGATCGGGCAAATATAAACCGCCTCGACTTCGGGGTTTTCAAGAACTCCCGCGTATGTGGGATATCGGTACTTGACTCCGAATTCCTCGCCGAATTGTTCCGCCGCTTCCTGTGTGCGGCTGCCGATGGCGATCAGTTCGCCCGTGCGGGATTCGCGGAGATCTCTCGCAAAGGTCCGGGCGATTCGCCCGGTGGAGAGAATGCCCCATTTTAGTGTTTGGGTCATTCATGGAGTCCTTTCGTTTCGGTAAATGTGGACATGGTGGACACAGTGGAAATTGTGAACCATCAACTACTCAAAATCCTCCCAGTCCGCACAATATGCTCGTCTATTTCGGCCTCACTGAGAAATCCGATGGTCGCGGCATCCACCAGGTTATTTTTGAGTACATAATTCAGAGAGGCCTCGCGCTGATCCGGTTCCACAAGCGTTCCGCAGCCGTACAGTTTCATGCCCAGAATGGCTTTGCCCGCCGTGCGTAATTCCTTCAATATGGCGGTAACCTCTTCCACCGTGCCGCCCATCCGGTACTCTTCCCCGCCCTTGTGGTTGATCTGCGCCAGGACCACCTCCACCCACGGTGATTTTGCGGCGGCTCTCAGCCCTTCGGTAGAATGGCAGGAACATCCCAGCGCGCGGATATTCCCTTTTTCTTTCTCGGCGGACAGGACCTCCATCCACGCCTTCTTTTCCTCCGGCCAATTCGGTGTGTTCTGGCCGTGAAGCAGAACGATGTCAAGGTAGTCCGTTCCGATTTCGAGACGAATCCGGTCGAAGTCTTTCTTGGGGTTGTTTTCCGGTTTCCACTGTAAGGGTTCGGGCCACAGTTTGGAGAGAAGGACCAGTTTTTCGCGTGGATAGCTTCTCAGCACTTTTGCCGCGTGCTGATGAGAGCCGTAGATATCGGCCATGTCCCAGAAGTTGATGCCCCGGTCGTAGCCGTGACGCATGAGCGCATCAAATTTCTGCTGACCCAGTTTGGTCTGATCGGAGACCTGTTCCCATCCGCGTGTGCCCGTGCCCATGGCAAATCGGGAGAGATGTATCCCCGTATTGCCCAGAGCAACCTGATCGACCGTGTGGCCGGACTCCGCAGCCTGTACATATCCCACGGTGGAAGAGAAACCGGTCAATAAACCGGCACCGGCCAGCCCGCATTTCAGAAATGACCGTCGGTGGATTGGATTCACGATTTGTCTCCTTTATTTTTTTTCTTTTTGAATTGCGCGGTTCTCAGACCGTACTCTTGAATCTTCCGGTATAACGTCGCCTGGCTGATTCCCAGCCTCTTGCAAACCTCCCTGATATTGCCTGAACAAGTCCGCAAAGCCCGCTCGATCTCTTTTTTTTCCGTTTCGGCTAGAGGGATGATTTGATCTTCCCCGCTATCTGACGGGAATGCGGAGTTATCCTGAAACGGTTCCGTGCGGATATCCGGTCCGGCAAGTGTCGAGATGGTGAAGTCCGGCGGGATGCTGATTTCTCTGCGCAGGGCGGGGGGAAGCATCTCCACCGTCAGTGTGGTTCCGGAATGGAGCGCGACAGCCTGCACAATGGCGTTTTGCAGCTCGCGGACATTTCCCGGCCAATCGTGGCACGAAAGCAGGTATGCGGCCTCTTTGGAAATCTCCCGAAACGGTTTGTCGTTTTCCCGGCTGACCGTCTCCAGAAAATGTTGGGCCAGAAGCGGAATATCATCCCGGCGTTCACGCAACGGCGGAACCTCAATGGTCACAACGTTGAGTCGATAGAACAAATCTTCCCTGAACCGCCCCTGCCGTACGACCTCCAGTGGGTCCTTGTTGGTAGCCGACAGTATCCGAGTGTCCACATAGACCCGTTCCTTACCGCCGACCCGCTGAAAGTATCGTTCCTGGAGAAACCGCAGGAGTTTTGCCTGCAGAGAGACGTCCATCTCGCAGATTTCATCCAGAAACAGCGTACTTTTATCCGCCCGCTCGCAGCTTCCGATATGACGCTGACTCGCCCCGGTGAACGAACCGCGCTCGTGACCGAACAGCTCGCTCTCCATCAGTTCGGCGGGAATGGCCGCACAGTTTACGTCAACAATCTCCCGATCCCTTCTTCCGGAAAGTTTATGAATGGCTTGGGCCACCAGTTCCTTGCCGGTCCCGCTTTCGCCGGTGATCATCACCGAAATGTTGGAGGGAGCCACATTTTCGATAATCGAATAGAGCGTCTGCATTTTCTCATTGACGCCCACGATGGATTGGAACCGTTTTCGTCGCCCCAGAGTTTGTTCAAGGTGGGTCAACCGTTGGGTGAGACGGTGGCGTTCGACGGCATTCTTGACAGTGACCTGCAACTTGGCCCAGTCGAATGGTTTCGTGATAAAATCGTATGCTCCGTATTTCATCGCTTCCACAGCCAGCTCGACGGTTCCATAGGCCGTCATAATCACAGCGGGGATATCCGGATTGTATTTTTTGATCTCGACAAGCAAATCCATCCCATCGGCGTCCGGCAGCTTGAGATCGAGCAAAACCGCATCGAATGTGCGCCGCTTGTATTGCTCCCGAAATTCCGCACCCGTTTTGACGGCCACAGCCTCGTATTCCCATTTCTTGAGGTTGTAGATGAACAAACGATGCAGAATATCCTCGTCCTCGACAACCAGTATTGCAGCGGCCATTATTCTACCCTCGTGCGGTGCGGCAAGATCAATGATCGAATCCGCCCGCTTTGTGCCTATCGTAACTCATTTCGTCGGGTTGCTGAACCTTCCAGGCGAGGTCATTCCATGATGGGCTGAGGAGGTTCCTATCCAACCTCTTGAGAACGATCCCCCCGCATCCGTCATTCCAAACCACCCTCCGGCGGGGCCGGTGATTGGGTGAAGAAAGTGTGCTTCCCGCCCTTCTTTGCCAGGCAGGGACGCCTGGCCCACTGGCAGGGACGCCTGGCCCACTGGTGGGACGCCTGGCCCACTGGTGGGACGCCTGGCCCACTGGTGGGACAGGCCTCTGTGCCTGTCGATGGGCGAGCTTTCTTAGGAGGAGCCGCCCGGAGTCTGCGAAGGGCCGCGACGTGGCGATCTCCGGCTTGCGCGTTTGAACAGCGAGATTGCCACGCTTCGCTCGCAATGACGGTTGTAACCGAGCTTTCTCAGGAGCGCGACTAAGGCCCGGCCGGTGTCGTGCCCACAATGCCCTGTAATCCGAGCAAGGCTTTCCGTAATCTATGCGCGGAGAGAACACTCCCCTTTTGAACCGGTATGAACGAAATGAGACGGCCGTTCCTGTCGATTCTTGCTGCATTGGCATCGCTGTGGATTGTCCCGGTCCACGCCGCCGAACCGCTGAGCGTATTTGTCAGCGTACCGCCCCAGGCGTATATCGCCGAGCGGATCGGTGGCGAGCATGTTGCGGTGGAAGTTCTGGTCCGACCCGGCCAGGAGCCGCACACCTTCGAGCCGACACCGAAACAAATCCTGGCCCTCAGCCGGGCAAAGGTGTTCCTGCGGATCGGTATTCCCTTTGAAACGCGCCTGTTGGAGAAAATCCAGGCAAGTCATCCGGACCTGAAGGTAGTCGATACTACAAAGGGTATCGAGAGACGGAGATTGACGAAAGACGAACTGTCTCACGACGAACATTCTGCCGACCGGGAAGAACATGACGAAGGAGAGCCGGACCTGCATGTCTGGATGGCTCCTCCCCTCGTGGAGATCCTTGCACAAAACACAGCCGGAGTTTTTATGGAGGTTGATCCCTCTCATGCCGAAGAATATGAGCAGAATGTGCAGACCCTTTTGAAAGATGTCCGCGCCGTCCACGAGAAAATCAAGAAGAACTTTCTGCCGTTTAAAGGACGTTCTTTTTATGTGTTTCATCCCGCATTCGGCTACTTTGGAGATGCGTACGGTCTCCGACAGGAGGCCGTGGAAATCCAGGGCAAATCGCCATCTCCCCGGCAATTGTCGGAACTCATCCGCAAGGCAAAAGCGGAGAATGTGAAAGTAATCTTTGTGCAGCCCCAATTCGACAAACATGGGGCCGAGGTTGTTGCTGATGCCATCGGAGGCGTTGTGCTTCCATTGGACCCGCTGGCCAAAGACCTGTTAAAGAACTTTGAAGAAATCGCCGTAAAGATCGAACGCGCTCTGAAAGAGTAACCGGCAATGACTGCGCCCGAACCCGCCGTATGGCTTCGCAATGTATCCTTTTCCTACAACCGTGTACCGGTTCTGGAAGAGGTAAATATCGACATTCCGCCCAATGAGTTCTGCAGCATTGTCGGCCCGAACGGCGGCGGGAAAACGACACTGTTAAAGATCATTCTGGGCGCCGTGCAGCCGGACACGGGGGAAGTGCGTGTCCTGGGCGAAAGCCCGATCCGCGCCCGACGCTGGATCGGCTACATGCCGCAATATACACGCTATGATCCGCATTTTCCCGTAACGGTTCTGGATGTTGTGTTGATGGGCCGTCTGGGAGCCGACGGGGTCAACGGCTTTTTCGGATGGTATGGACGCGAGGACCGGGAGGAGGCGCGGGCCGCATTGCGGGAGGTGGAAATGGCGGACAATTGGAACCGGCCGTTCTCCGTGCTTTCGGGAGGGCAACGGCAACGGGTTTTGATCGCCCGCGCACTTTGCTGCCGACCGAGATTGCTTTTGCTCGATGAACCCACGTCCAATGTCGATGCGTTGGCGGAGGAAAAACTACTGTCCATCCTGCAACAATTGCAATCCCGCATGACAATTCTAATGGTTTCGCATGATTTGGGATTTGTCTCCACCGTTGTCCGAAGCGTGATTTGTGTCAACCGACGAGTACTCGTTCATCCCACCAGTGAACTGACCGGGGAGACCATTCGCGAGATTTACGGCGGCGATTTTCGGATGATTCGCCACGACCATCGCTGTTCGGAACAGGGGCATATCCGTGTCTGAGTTTATCCAGGCGCTTCACGATCCCGGAATTCCCTTCCTACGATACGCCCTCCTTGCGGGCCTGTTGGCGAGCGTCTCATTCGGCGTTGTCGGAACCTACGTAGTCACCCGCAAAATCAGCTACATCGCCGGCGCTATCTCCCATTGCATGCTGGGAGGCATCGGGGCAGCGTTGTATGCGCAAACTGTGGTCGGATGGACGTGGTGCACTCCGATGCTCGGCGCGGTCGGCTCCGCGCTTGTAGCGGCCGTCGTGATCGGTCTTGTCAGCCTTCGCGGACAGCAGCGAGAGGATACGGTCATCGGTGCGCTCTGGGCTACCGGCATGGCGATCGGTCTCCTCTTCCTCGCAAAAACGCCCGGCTATTTCGATCCCATGAGTGTTCTGTTCGGTAATATCCTGTTGATTTCCAAACACGATCTCTGGCTGGTATCGGCGCTCGACATCCTTGTCGCCGGACTTGCGCTCCTGTTCCACAATAAGCTACTCGGCATTTGTTTCGATGAAGAGTTTACGGAACTTCGCGGCGTAAATGCCGGGGGATATTATCTGCTCCTGATCTGTCTCACCGCGTTAACCGTCGCTCTGCTGGTCCGTGTCGTCGGGATTGTTCTGGTCATTGCCCTGCTGACATTACCCGCCGTCGTCGCCGGGTATTTCGCGCGTCGAATCCGGCAGATGATGGTCCTCAGTATTGTTTTCTGCATGCTGTTTACCGTTACAGGACTTGCTTACAGCTACGTCTTCAATCTTCCCAGCGGTCCGAGCATTATTATGTTCGCCGGAGGAGCCTATCTTGTTGTTACCATTGTCAGCCGCTTTGTGAAATGGTTTGCGCACGACTGAATTCAGGAATACGACAGAATATCGGAAAGGAAAAACAATGTCTTTCTTTCTTCGGAGTATATGCAGCCTCTTGATTCCATATCTGCTTGTTGCAATCCCTCATCTCGCCGCCTGCGCCGCCTCGTCCGAGGAATATGCGCATCCCGCCGGCTATATTTCCGTAAAGACCGTTCTGGAGATGCGGCAGAAGTATGAACAATACGACTGGGCGAAAGCACTCATTGCGGCCAAACAGGAACGATACAAGAAATGGGTGGACCAGGATATCGACAAGATTCTGCGCGTCATTCCGAAGAAGCGTGTGGGTGTCTATCATTTATTTACGTGCCCCGACAGCAAATCCACATTGACCTTTTCCCCATTCGAGGACGACAATTTTGTCAGCGCCAAAACCGGCAAAGTATTTCGCGCCGATGAGTTCTCGCCTGTGTATCCAAAAGACAGTCCTCTTGCCGGGACCTATTATGACGGTTGGGGATGCTACTTCGTGATCTACCTCGCCGATGCCTGTTGGCAATCGGGGATTCTGTACCAGGTGCTTCAGGAGCCAGGATACGCGGAATGGGTTTCCCGTGTGCTTCTTTATTACGCCGATGAGGTCGCACCGCGCCTCCAATATGACGAAGGATATGGCCCCCGCATTTTGATGTACGGTCGGGAGGGCGATGCGATCCACATGAACAACTTCGTGTGCGCCTACGAATTGGTTCGGGACGCCGGATTTCTTACCGAGAATGAAAAACGCCGGATCGAGGAGAATTTTATCCGCTACATTTTTGAGAAATCCATTCTCGATAAGGAATATCACGAGGATCACAACGACATTCCCCATTACCTTTGCGCGATCATCCATGCCGGGCTGGCGATTGGGGAACCGCGATACCTGGAGTTTGGATTTGGCTACGGGGACTATTCCCCCGAAACACGCTCCAGGCATCGCAGCCTGGCCTACATAGCCCGGCATCATTTTCACGACGACGGGGCGCATCTGGATCGCTGTTCCGGCTACCATTTGTATGCCGCGACGCCGTTTTACCGGAATCTGTTTATCGGTCATAATCTTTCGGAAATGGATCCTGCACAATTCCCCGAGAGTATCTTCGACTATTTTTCACCGGATCATCCCCTATCCGAAAGGGTAAAAGGGGTGGCACGGTGGGCGTCTGCGATGTGTACCTATGACGGCATCCTCCCGACCGTCGGCGACTCCATGGCCGCGACAGCCAGTTGTATGCTCTACGACCCGTTCGGAGAGATCGCCTATCGGTATTGCGGATTCAAGGAACTCGGCCTGGAAGAGAAGATCATTCGTGGCGAACGCCCGGACAATGCGCTAATCGTCGGTGTCCCTCAGATTCAGACCCGTGGCATTCGGACACATTCCGCGAATCTCTCGTCCGGCTATGCGGTTCTGAAACAGAATAATATGTATATTGCTCTCAACGCCCTGCAACCCGGAGGAGGTCATCAGCACGCGGATCGGCTGAATCTCCTCATGTATCTGAATGATCGCTTAATGAGCATGGAAAAGGCTACACCTTACAACGATCTGAGCCTCCGAGACCAGGCCACGTACAGCTGGGCACATAACACGGTTGTAGTGGATTCAACGACGCAGCCCCAGGGCGAGTCGCTCAAGCCGGAGCAGGTCCCCCAGATTACTCAATTTCTGGATCACCCGCAGATCGGCGTGATTCGTGCGGAAGGCGATCATCTGTATCCATCCACCACAATGTATCAGCGGACCGTTTTTCGGATCGACAATTTAATTGTGGATGTGTTCGGGGTCGAAGGCGGGAAGACACATGATTACATTTACCACAATTACGGCGAGCAATGCCAGGTGGATATTCCCCTGACGGAAGGGGGACCGTTCGATATATCGGACTACCTGGTCGGAGGAAACCCAACCTGCCATTGTGCAACTACAAAAGACATCTGCCGCGCAGTGTGGACATTCCCGGCAATACCCGATTCCGTGTACCCAATGCGGAAATTGCCCGCCGCAATGCACCTGACGCTGCTCCCGGATTCCGACAGAGAGACCACCGTATTCCATTTACTGACACAATATCCCGAGCAGGAAAGGCCATTAACCAACACTTTCATGGCGCGACGCGCAGGGCCGAGAAACACGTTCGTTTCCGTTTTTGAATCGACTGTTGCGGATCATTCTTCTTCCGTTCTCCAGGCAGAATCCTCCAGCATCACCTATTCCGCAGTAAAGGTACAGATTTCAACCACGGACAAAGAAATCGCTATCGTGAACGTTTCGGGCAAGAATCCGATCAATCAGAAAGGATTCGAAACGGATGCCGCTTACGCTGTGGTCGTCCGTTCGAAGCGGAACGCCGAGACGAATCTTATCGCACTGGGCGCGGGAACTTATTTCCGCATGGACGAAATCGCTGTTATTTTGGCAGACAATGCGCACCCCACGACCGCTGTATTCTCCGGAATCGGCGAGCAGGCGGATATACGATTCTCCGAGCCGGTGGAGTATATTACCCGCGCCGGGGGAAATGAATACCTGCAACCACGAACTGTAGAGGGTCTCGTACATTTTGCGAAAGATCAGTCACGTCATTTTCAGCAAAACACTGTCGCGAATTAGCGAAGCAAAGACCGTAAATTGCCCCTGCGGTGTATCAGGAAATCATTGTCGGCACTCCAGAACGGCTATATGGATGTGAGGTAGATATTCTTTTCTGTCTTGCTGCAAAAGCATGTTCGCAAAAGATCAGGAGGAGAAACATCACTGCGACAGGTATGGGAAGGCTCCTTGCATTAACCGAGGTGGAATCGAGATAATACTTGATTGACAATAACAGACCGGAACGGGGAAAGTCCAGGTGTCGCGTACGGGGTTTTATGTCCGACGCTGTATATATAAAAGTACCCTATTGGATTACCTGTATGTATACAGATCGGTATTCGGCTAGATTTTGCATCTTACACTGTTGACAGACATTGTTGACCGTCCCGGAAAGATGATACGATACGGTCTTCTATTATTCGCCAATTTCAGATGGGTCAATTGGAGGAGACGGCATGAGAATCGGTGTTGTGGAATTGGACACATCGCACCCGCAGAATTGGATTCCGATCGAGCGCAAGTTGGGCCATGAGGTAATCGGGGTCTGGGATGAGGGCGCAATACGTCCCAGGGGATTTGTCGAAGAGTTCGCGCGGGACCTTGGGGTACCGAGAGTGTTCCGGTCCCTGGAAGAGATGATCCCGGAGATCGACTGCGCGATTTTACACAGCTGTAATTGGGATATTCATGTCGAGCGTTCGCGTCCGTTTGTACACGCGGGGATCCCCGTACTGATCGACAAACCGATTGCAGGCAAGGTGAGAGACCTTGAACAGTTACGGGAATGGGTGCGCAACAGCGCGAGGATTTGCGGCGGCTCCTCGCTGCGATTCTGCCGGGAAAGTTGCGACTGGTGGGCACGGCCGGTCGAGGAGCGAGGGACACCGATGACCGCGATCTGCGGTTGCGGGACGGATGAATTCAACTACGGCATTCATGCGTACGCGCTGCTGAGCAGCGTGATGGGACCCGGCATTCAGAGTGTGCAGCACCTGTGCGGAGAAGAGCAGCGGCGAATCGCGGTAACTTGGGGTGACGGGCGCATGGGGATTCTGGTGATCGGTACAAATGGGGTCTGCCTGCCGTTCCACGGCACCATCGTTACAGAAAAAAGCGTGACTCAATACCAGGTCGATTCATCCAGGATTTATGAGTCGCTTCTTCGCGCAGTCTTGCCGTACCTGGCGGGCGAAACGGATACGCCGCCGGTTCCATTTGATGCCTTGATTGAGCCGGAGCTCTGCGCAATCGCGGCGTTGCGATCCAGGAAACAGGGTGGGCGCGTCGTGCTGCTCTCGGAGTTGCCGGATGATGACGAGGGTTATGACGGAGCAGCGTTTGCGGCAGAATACCGCACAATCCGCAATCCAAAGGGGGAATAATCCTTTCCTGTACCCGGCTCACCGCTCCTGTCCCCCCGTTCCAACATTCCATCAGACAACATCCTATGAGAAATTAGTGTAGAAACGAAATCAGAGCAAAGCAGGACACCTTGCTCTACTCCAACAAAGACAGCTGTGACTTCGGTGCGTATCTCACAGGTGTTCCGTGCTTTTCCAATACACCTTCCTTAACTAATCGTTGCAGCCACTTCCTTGCCTGCTTTTCCGATACACCCAAGTTCGCCGCCACCTCGCTAGCCGTTCTTGCGGAGGGTAGATTTCTGAGCATTTCTCGTGCCTTTGCAAACTCCTCGTCTACAGGTTTCTTGGACGATTCGGGGCAAGGTTTTTCGGCGGGCAATACCGGCGCGACTTCGGGAGCCTTTGCCGGTTCCTCAGAAAGCAGGGAAAAGAGATTGTCCTGTTCGGATGTAGTTTTTTTCGGACTCACCCGACTCGTTAGCAGTTTCCGCAAAGCCTCCGGGGTACCGGGATTCGGCCAAGCCGATGCGCCTTTCCGTTGAAGCGCCTCCATTTCCTTACCGGATTCCCCATCGGCACGAACATAAACCGGCACAAACCGGAGCCTTTCCAGCTGCTCGACCGCACCGGCCCATGTACCGCCCTTCTCGTAATCCGAACTGACGACCAGCGCTGCGTCCGCCAGCGCGTAAATTAGTTTATTCCGATACATAGCATACCCCACATTAAACACGGCTAAAGGATCAAATGGTGAGATCAGGACCAGCCGATTCTCCATCCGAAAGTCGCGGTTTTCGCGATTCAACACAGCCCGCTCCAGGCTGTCTGCCATGACCCCCACAACCTGCCCGCCGGCTTCCAGCGCGCCGCGCATGGCGGCCCGGTCAATCCCGCGCGCACCACCGGAGATCAGCGCACAACCGGCCTCCGCAGTTAGCCGTCCGATCCGCTCGGTGTACTCGACCGGCGCATCCCCCACATTCCGCGAACCGACAACTGCTAATCCGCCCGTATCCAGTATCGAGGCGTCTCCGCACCCATACAGAATCGGCGGCGCATTTTCCTCCATGCGCACCCTCAAACGATTCGGGTACTCGTCATCCATGTAACTGACTACCCAGATTCCCCGTGTCTGCCGGCGCTCAACCGCCTGACTCAGTAACAATCCCCGATCCAACAGGCGCTTCATGCGGTCGATATCAACCACAGTTCGGCATTCCTCCGGCAAAATCTCCAAATCGGAAGTCAGCAGGTCCGCCGGTTCCAGTTCGTAATCACGGAGTATTCGAGCCAACTTCTTGAATTCGCCCGGTGTGAGTAAATCGCCGGACGGTTCACCGTGCCCCAGGATCAGCGGCGCAGTCAGCAACAGAATGGCCTGCGTATTGGGGGAGATCTCTGCGATCATGTTTTCTGTCCGATCAATGAAAGCGCCAATGGAAACACCTCACCGCTGCCGTGTGTGCGCAACAACCACGCCGCAATAGTCATAGTCCAGCGCGAGTCGACAATGTCATCTACCAGCAGAACAGGCCCTCTGGGCAGCCGCAGGGCACGGACCTCCAAAGACCCGTCGATATTACGTGCCTGTTGGGAACTGTTAGCCATTAATTTTTGCTTCGGTCTGTCGTCAGTTTTCTCAAACACCGCATAAAACGGCATTTTCAGAGCCGCTGCCAGCCGTTCGGCAAAATCGCGAACCGGTTCTGCATCTCGGGATGGAATACAGGTTATCCATACCGGCATAGGCTCCGGATTCCACTCATGCACCAGGTCCACACAGGCTGATACCAGTTTATCGGAGAAACAGCCGTCGCGGTACTTACCCTCACGGACCATCCTTCCCCACCCGGCATCTCCCCAGATACAGAGCGCCTTGCCGGGCTGCGCCTGAACGCCTGGAACGATATTCCCCTCCAGTTGGTACTTCGGCAAACCACCGATGGGCCATTCCTTCCGCGGCTTGATCAGGAGAGCACTTCGCCGAAGAAACGAGATCGCCTCCTGTACCAATGCCGGGTCAACCCATGTCGGCAGCGGCGATAAAACCGGCGGGCGAACTGTAGCCGGGTCCCCATCCAGCGCCCGAATAAGAAACTCCATGTGCCCCGATTTCAGATTCACATAATCCTGCATCTGTTGCTGTTCCACGCGACGAAGGCGGGTCAGTCGCTCCGCGCGCTGCCAGAATGTTTCGGGCAGAGTTGCCGCGGTCAGTTGCCATGTTGTACCCTGTTTCGCAATCGGCGCGGGCGACTCCAATGAAAGAAGCTGGATCGCTTTCTCGATGCGGCCCCGGCTGATATTAACCTTTACCATCAGTTCGGGAATCGAAAGGCCGTTGGGGGAGGCCTCCAGCGCCCCCAGTATCGATTGAACCTCTACCCGCGTCGGGAAAGCCGTCGTAATAAAGTAGTCGTTAATTTCCGCCTCTTCCTCACCGCTGAGAAGAACACCGTAAGCCGCATGAATCGCTCTGCCCGCCCGCCCTACCTGCTGATAATAGGCGACCACCGAGCCGGGAGCCTGATAATGGATTACAAAAGCCAGGTCGGGTTTGTCGAATCCCATCCCCAGCGCCGTTGTCGCCACCAGCGCTTTTACGCGATTCTCCAAGAGCGCACGCTCCAGCCGAGGTCGATCCGCTCCTGTCTCGCCCGTATAAGAGGCCACATTGACGCCGCGCGACTTCAGCCAGTCCGCTACCTGTACCGCGTCGCGAACAGTTAGAGTATAAATGATCCCGTGACCCGGCAGCGCGGGTACATGTTCCGCCAGCCAGGCCATACGTTCCTCTTCCTTCGGCAGGCGAACAGTCTGAAGTGTAATGGACGGACGGTTCAGGTCGCCGCAGGATACATGAAGCTGGGGTCCCAGCACGGCGCGCAAATCATCCATGACCCGGTTGTTTGCGGTAGCCGTTGTCGCCAGAAGACGCAGATTCGCGGGGAGGGTGCGAACGATGCGCTCCAATAGTCGATAGTGAGGGCGGAAATCATGTCCCCAGTCTGAAATGCAGTGGGCCTCGTCAATCACAAGTAAAGAGATTCGCGCGGCGAGTCTTGCCAGTACCTTTGTGCGGAAATGTTCGTTCGCCAGCCGTTCCGGAGAGATCAGCAGGAAATCAATCTTGTTCTTTCGGATCTCGGTTTCAACATACTCCCATTCCTCCTGGTTGTCGGAGTTGATCGTAACTGCGCGGACTCCCATTCGTTCCGCCGCGGCGATCTGGTTACGCATTAGCGCCAGTAATGGAGAAATGAGCAGCGCCGGTCCCGCGCCCGCTTCACGCAACATCTTGGCGGCAATGAAATAGACGTAACTCTTCCCCCAGCCGGTTTTCTGTACCAGCAGTAACCGCCCGCGACCCTCCACAATATGTCGAATCGCTTCCTCCTGCCCTTCGCGAAACAGACCGTCCGCGCGTCCGAGTCCAAGTCGGAGAAGTTCAGAGGCTCTGGGGTGGTTGAAGGTCATGGATCAATCGTGATCATCCCATTCGTCAACGGAAACGCAGCAACCAATGATCGATTCCACCTCACGGATCATCATCTTCAATTGCGGAACCGAATATTCTGAATTGGATGGAATACTCAAGCGATGTCCCTCAAAAATCATGAACTAATGGCGTGTGCGCGAGCACGGACCTTCGAATCCTAATTGACGTAACCTCTTGATAAATACGCTTCTCTTACATGCTTGCCATGGATGCATCGGCAGGTTCCTTGTTCAAATCATATCCCTCTATAACAGGAAGATGATGACCGAATTTGAGACCGACAAGAATCCAGTCTTCCAGCGTGGATTGCAGTTCGTGTTCGCATTCGCGTAATGTGTCTCCAAAAGCGATCACACCTTTGCATTGCGGAATCCGACCGGAAAACGTACCGTCCTCCAACTTGTCATATTCCGCCAGGGACAGTACGGTTTCGATATAACCCGTGAGGATGGATTTCAGCATTGGCTATTCCTTTCTTTGAGCATATTAGCGGCACAGGCGGATCGGTGCGGAACGACAAGGGTTTGGGCAAGTTCTTTGACTAGCTCCGCAAGATCCCTCTTATGGACGGACCTGACAAATAGATCATTTTCCAATGTTCACGTTTGAGAGACCAATCGAATATTCTCCTCTGTTCAATGGGGCCTTGTTTCGAATTATTAAATAACCTCCAATCCTCGCCGTTCGTCAGAACCTCCCAACGGATATTGGGATGACTGTAATTGCAGTAATCGCATACTTGACGCGCATCGGAGTCAGTCAATATGATCCCAGCTGCTTTGATTTCCAATGCAATATAAGGAACCTTGGCAGCGTAAAGAACATAATCTGCTCGCCCTTTCCCTCCAGCCTGTCCTGCGCTTTCTATATTCATTTCTGCTTCAATTCTGTTTTCCGCCTCCACATCCCATGGATCATAACCAATTGCGGCCAAAATCGGTTCACTCAGCAATCTCCTTGTTTCGACCTCTTTGGATGACTGCGTCTTCTGCAAATGTTCGAGGTTTCTTTCTGCAATTGCAAACCATGGGCGATCGTTCATAATGGATCTTCCTCGCAATAGTTGTCTGTCTACCCATGAATTCTCTTGTTCTCCACAAGAACCGAATCGGGCTGTCACGGTCCATTCCGCAGCGATATACCGGCTTACGACGCATCTGCCCGGATCTTTCCCCTATTGGCCTTCCGGTCGACCACATCTGTCAGCGAAACTCGGTCATGTCCGTTTTCGACGGAAAGACATTTCCCGGAAACGCCAATATAGTACCCTTCCCATCAGCCAAGCGTCAACCCCTCAAGTTGACCGTCCGGCGGTTTTCGCATGCAAGATGTTCGCGCGGCGGGTTGTGGGCTCGCGCGTCTCGTTGTTTGCTGCGGTTCCAGTCTGATTTTCAGCGTGCAGCCCACGGCCTCGGCGTACTTCTTGAGTGACGCCAATGAGGGCGCATGTCTGTTGGCCCCTTCAAGCCGTGAGACAGCGCTCTTCGTTGTTCCCATGCGATGCGCAACGGCTTCCTGCGTGAGTCCTGCACGGCTGCGAGCCGACAACATTTCCCGCGCAAGGGCATATTCATCTTCGAGGGCATTGTATGCCTCTTGAAATCCTTTACGCTTCGACGCCTTTTCAAGAAAGGCTTTGTGATCGTGCGGAACAGGGTCGTATTGAATTCGTGGCATCTGTTCTCTCCTTCATCCTTCATCCCCCCTCCTTCCCAATCCTCACCAAAATTTCCCGCCCCCCGGCAATCGGTTCAAATCTATCTACGGAATAAGGTATGAGAATTTGCCGCAGAGTCTCTTCGTTAAAACGATGCGGAGCCTCGCCGGTGCCGGGATCGGTAAACCGTCGGCCAAGCCGGGAAAGTAACGGGTTCTGTGATGTGGAAAGATTCCGTACCGGCTCCGTTAATATAACACATTTCCGCGCCGCATCAACTAATTTACGCAAGATATTTTCGTGACTCGGAATGAATTGGTACAGAGAGGCCTGCATGAGTATAATGTCCGCTTCGGGAATCGGATCGAAACGGACATCGCACACTTGCGCATTCACCCCGCGCCGCGCCAGCCAGTGAACAAACTTCGCGTTAATATCCAATCCGAGGTAGTCGATATGTCGCGTTGATAGAAATCGCCGGTACAGGTAGCCGTCGCCGCAACAGACATCTGTGAGACTGACCCCATCGGGAATCGCATCGGCAACGGCCCGGAACCGTTCCTCAAACCATCCGCCGTACACAATCCGCATGGCAAGTTGATAGAGAACAGGATGCCGGTATATGGGGCTTTTCACCGATTCTCAACCTTGCGCTACACGTTGAAGCGTGTCCTTCATCCCGTGCCATTCGGCTTTGCGTTCTCGACCGAGCAGTCGGCGGACAGATTCCCCCGGTTCGCTTCCATGCAGCAGGATTCGAATCACCTCGGTCATGATCGGCATTTCATCTTCGGGAACAGGCTTGTGACTGTCGAGCGCGCGGGAGGTCTCGATCCCCTCCACCACCATCCCGACCCTCCGCTCGGCTTCCTGGGGATCATGCCCCTGGGCAAGCAGTTCGCCCATTTTCCGGTTGCGGCTATGGCGGCTGGTGCAGGTAACTACCAGATCCCCCAAGCCGGACAGCCCAAAAAAAGTCTCCGGTCGCGCCCCGCACACAACCCCCACGCGGCTCAGTTCCAGGAGACCCCGCGTAATCAAGGCGGCCCGCGTGTTGTCTCCGTATCCGAGACCGTCGGAAATCCCCACCGCAATGGCCATGACATTTTTCAGCGCGCCTCCCAGCTGTGTTCCCAGCGGGTCCGTGCCGGTATAGACTCGAAATTCGGGACGCTGAAGGAGCCGCTGCGCCTGTTCCGCCACGATGATATCCGTCGATGCCGCAACCACAGCGGTCGGGATGTGCTGAACAACCTCCTCCGCATGGCTGGGACCGGACAGCGCGACAAACCCGGCCGGGTCGTCGTTTGCCCAGGCCTCGGCCAGCAGATCGGTCATGGTGCGCAAGGTCCCGACTTGCAGGCCCTTGGTCGCGGAAATTATCAGCCGGCCTTTCAATAGCCCCCTCCCGCCGCATTGCTCCGCGACAGGTTTCATAAAAGCGGACGGGACCGCCACCAGCACAACGTCCGCCCGGGACAGGCAGGCATAGAGATCGCTGGTGATCTCGATGGAGTCCGGTATTCGGGCGCCCGGAAGGCGCGGCTCAAGGGAACGGTTTTCTCGCAGGTGTTCGGCATCGCTCTCCAAATGCGCCCAGATCGAGGCCGTACACCCGTTGGCATCCAACAGACATGCCAGCGCCACACCCCATGATCCGGCTCCCAGAACCGCCACAAACGGATTTTGATTCTTCATGGTTCTTTCATCCCGTTCCATCCTACTCCCTCCCGCCGTTCGCTCAAGATGAGCTTGACCGATTGCCCGGAACAGGGAAACATCTTGAGCGGGCATAGACACCATGCTTTCCGAACGAACAATGAAAATTAAGCATCCGATTCATCACAACATAACGAAATACATCACGGGCAATTGGTTTCGCCGGATGTGCGATTTTATCGAGAAACGCCTGGAACAGCGGAGGCGGTATCCCTTTTTCCGCATCGCCGACCGTTATCTCATCCGCGAATTCCTTAAGGCGATCATCGTTGTGGTTTCCCTGTGTTATGTCATGGGTGTGGTGATCGTTCTGTTCGATGAGATCGACACATTCCTGGAATATGGGGCCGATGTGCTGATCGCGGCGCAGATGGTGCTTCTGGCCGCGCCATACCGCCTGGCCGAGGCGGGGCCGCTGGTCATGCTTCTGGCCTCGGTGTTCAGCATGGGGCGACTGGTTCATGCCCAGGAAATGGATGCGATGATTGTCGGCGGGTACCGCCTGGCGCGCCTGATCTGGCCCGTGTTCTGTTGTTCCGCCGTGTGCGCGGCAGCCTTCTTTCTGACTTGCGAGTACGTGATCACACCGGCCAGCGCGCGCGCAGAGGACCTTCTGGACCTTCAGATCAAACAGAAAGGGAAAGGAACTGCCGGACGCAATTCGGTCTGGATGCTGGGCCGGTACGGCAAAAAGTATTTCGTGCAGTCCTTCCAGCCGAGCGAATCCCGACTGATCGGCGTGGATATCGTCGAGATGGCGCGCGGTGGATACCGGCCGGCGAAACGGATCAAGGCGGCCACCGCAGAGTGGGATGCCTCTTCGGGAATTTGGAGAATGAAAGACGGAATGGAGTGGATTTTTTCCGACAGCGGCGAAAGACGAAAGGAGCCGTTTGCCGAGCGCTCGTACCTCATCGAGGAGACCCCGCATGATTTCTCACTGGTTTCCCGGGACGAGACAGGACTGAGCCATGCGGATCTGAAGCACTTAGTCCGAATGGTTCAACGTGCGGGCGGGGACCCGATTGTGTATCTGCCTTATCTGCGGTTGCGGGAGGCACTTCCGTTCGCGTTGATTATTATGAGCCTGCTCGGTATGGGGATCGCATTCCGCACCGGCAGGGGGGGGTATGTCGTGGGACTGGGGATTTGCCTGCTGGTAGCCCTGGTTTATTACGGAATGTTACTGCTTTGTCTGGGGCTGGCTCCGAAAGGGGTCTTGGGGGCGGGACTCGCGGCCTGGATTCCCAACCTGATTTTCGGCGCGGTCACATTGGGATTCCTGTACCATCTGGCTCGGGGGACATGACCGGCTCTCTATTTCCCTCACCCCGTGCCCCCTGGAAGGATGGACAAGGAGAGAAATCCGGTAGGACAGGCGTCTCTGCCTGTCGAGTGATCGCTCGGTGATCAATCGGGAACCTTTTATCAACAAGCCCGCAATCAAACAGAAACCCGTCACAATTTCTACACCCGACAAAACAATAGCAATCGGATCAGCCAGGCTTGCGGGAAGCAATCGGTAGTTGTCAACAACCCGCGTCATGCCGGACAGGTCCCCGATTTGGCGGAGACCGGCGTACAGAATCACTCCGCCGACAACAATCCGCGCGCACAACGCCAACTTGGGATTTCGTTAAACGTTTATCACGGCCGGCTTCCTGTAACTGAATTGCCTTTACCCAGTGAATTCCTTTTTGACGGTTGCCCCCTGCTTTGCAATTCCCAGCAAGGCCGAATCTCCAGCGCGATCTTTGGGGAAATAGCAATCGGGATCTGCAATTCCCGCTGATTGGGATGGGATGTCTCCAATATCAGTATACCCACAAGCCGCCGCGCAGCCAGACGCGGTAGAACACTTAGGCGGCAATCAATACCGGATACTCTACCCGATCCTTTGCGCTCGGATTTGAATTCCTTCAGTTCAATATCGCCGCCGTCAAGGCGCGTTCGTAGAATCTCCGTGTCCGCATTGTCGGCTACCGTGTCTTCAAAGGAAGCGCCTTGAACGTCACCCGGAACCACATTGCGCACTTCTAACGATGGCGGCGCAACCTTAAGAAATGAACGGACCTCACCCCGAATGTCCAACTTCGAGTACTCTCCGTTATCGAACAGAACGTAGATTCGATTCGCAAATAGTCCCTCCGCGGCTCCCGCCTGCACGCCGGCGGAAACGGTTCCGGTAGCCCCGGCAAGATCGCGCCATACGGGCGGCGGGGGTTGAGAGGAGATTGGTGAAGACAAAGCAGGCGTTGGGGAGATTTCGCCGGGGGCAGTTGCAGGAATCAAGACATAGGATTCCAGCCAGAATCCGGAGCAAATGCCCCCGGCGAAGGATCATTTCGTTAACGTTCGCAGGATGTCCCAAAACGCGCCCCTGGCTCCGTTACGAATCGCTTGCGCAAGCACGGAATTATCATTGTAGTTGTAATTCTGCCCTGTCTGCTCCGTGCCGCCGAAGAGAAATCGAGTATCATCCTTTACAAGATCACGAAGGAACCCGTCAACACTCTCACCCAGGCAATGGGAAACATAATATACCGGGCGAAGTAGAGATTCATTACCCTCTACCGGTCCATGAAGATTCGGATTCCCGGAATAAAATCCTTCTTGATTTACCAGATGTGCCACATCGGCACCGGGATAGATTCGGATACCGAACGAGATCCCGAATCGGTCAATGGGTAGAGATTTCAGGGAGGCGATACATTTCTCGATGGTCTCGCGAGTCTCACCCGGCCCGCCCAAGAGCAGGTCGTACATAACCGTAAATCCATACCGTCGGCATCGGTCGGCTACCGAAATCAGATCCGCCATGCGATGATGTCGGCGAAAACGAGACAGGATGTCCGCATCGGTATGATCTACTCCAAAGTCGATTCCCACGCAACCCGCCCGGCGCATGACACCGGCGAGATCTTCCGGGAAAGCATGGGGAGCGGCATAAGCATACCAGCGGATCCGATCGGCGATACCCTTGCGGATGATCGCTTCGCACACCTTAATCGCATGTTCCGGTGGAAGGTTGAATTCACTGTCGCAGGTGTGGAATGTGTCCACGCCTTGTTCCAGCAGGTTGGCCAGCTCCTGCGCAACATTCTCCGGGTCCCGCAAACGAACACGCGGTCCACGCGACGCCGGTTCCGGGCAGTAAAAACAACGCTGATCGCAGCCTCGCTTGGTTTCGAATCCCACCATTCCTCCTTCGTTCAAATAGCGCACATTATCGACAACCCGCCGTGCCGAAAAATCCGCTCGTCCCAGGTCCATGGGGGTCGCCAAGCGAACATTTTCCGCGCGGGTGGTTTTTGTAATCAAACCCGGGATTTCACTCCCGTTTTGCCGATCCCGCACAAACCGGGCGAATTCACAAAGAACCTGCTCACCCTCCCCCATCACCCCGGCATCCGCGCCCAGGTATTCCAGAATCTCTTTCGGGAAAATCGAATATCCCGCCCCGCCGATAATAACGGGCGCGGATGTCCCTCTTCGGATTTCTGCCAGGAGAACCTTTGTCTTATCGAGGATGAAATCCCGGCTCGCCAGGTAACAGTCATCGGTATTTCGGACCGTAACCGCCACCAGATCCTCCTCATCTGTCACGCTCTGCTCAATCGCCGCAACCGGATCGGCCGCGAACGACAGATCGAGCAAATCGATTTCGAATCCCGCCTGTTCGAGCGCCTGCCCCAGGTAATCCAGGGCAACGGGCGTTACCGGCGGCTTCATCAGGTTCGGATTGACCAGCAGGATTTTCATGGTTCTCACAAGGATCGGTGATATGTTGAATTTCAAAAACCGTTGATAAACTATTTTTGACACATTTTCCGATCGGGAGCAACGGCATGGAGTCTTTCGGACGCATTTTACTGTTTCTCGGCGCAGTCCTCATGCTGCTGGGGCTGCTGTTCACCTTTGCAGGAAAGATCCCGTGGATCGGCAGGTTGCCGGGGGATATCCGCATCGAGCGGGAGAATTTTTCATTCTATTTCCCTATCGTCACTTGTATCATCCTTTCCGTGCTTCTGACAATTTTGTTGAACCTGTTCGGCGGAAGGCGCTGATTGAAAACCCATCCCCATGGACATCCGTGAATTCGATTATGAATTGCCGCCGGAGCGGATCGCTCAAGTCCCCGTAGGGACCCGTGATCTCTCCCGCCTGCTTGCGGTTAACCGGAGGACCGGCGAGATCGAAGAATATCTATTTCGGAACCTGCCGCAGCTGCTTCGTCCGGGCGATGTGCTGGTCGTAAACGATTCCTGGGTGATGCCCGCCCGTATCTTCGGGACAAAAGCAGGCGGCGGCGCGAAAATCGAGGTTCTGTTGCTGGAAGACTTGGGCAACCGGCAATGGAAGGTAATCGCGCAACGGGCCTCTCGTCTCAAAAAAGGCACGGAAATTCAATTCCCGGACGGTGTGACCGCAGAGGTAAGAGCGGTTCTGGGGGATGGCTTGTTCGAACTGCAATTCTTCGACAATGGGACCTGGAACGAGTTTCTCGAACGGAACGGCCAGGTTCCTTTGCCTCCGTATATCCACCGTAACGGAGATGAGAACACGCCGCTGGACCGGCAACGGTATCAGACCGTGTATGCACAACCCGCCGAAACACTACTCTCGGCGGCCGCGCCCACGGCGGGACTTCACTTTACAAAAGACCTGTTGGATCGTTTGCATAAAACCGGCGTTTCCATTGTGCCGGTGACGCTGCGTGTGGGACTGGATACCTTTCTGCCGATTCGTTCCAGGACTGTAGAAAATCATCCGATGCACAGGGAACGATATCGCATTACAGAGTCGTCTGCCCGCGCCATCAACACGGCCCGCCAAGAAGGATGTCGGATTATCGCAGTGGGAACAACCGCCGTACGGGTACTGGAAAGCGCAGCCGATAGAAATGGGGTGATTCGAGCACAGGAAGCCGAGACGGCTCTGTTTATCCGCCCCGGATATCCATTCAAGATAATCGACGGAATGATTACAAATTTCCACCTGCCGCGTTCGACGTTAATTATTCTGATTGCCGCCTGGCTGGGCCGGGACCGCTGGCGCGGAGTGTATGAGGAAGCCATCCGGCGCGGATTTCGATTTTATTCTTACGGAGATGCAATGCTCGCATGGTGAATCAATCCTCCTATATGGATGCCGACAGCAGGCGGGTCAGCGCGCCGGATACCCAGCAGATCCGCCGCCTTTTGGTTCCTGAAGGGGAACCACACCTGGAACATTTACCCGAATATCTCCGTCGATACCGGGCGCGATATGTGTTCGATCCGCGTGTCATGCTGTTCGAAGTCCGGTCACGAATCGAAGATGAAACCGCTGTCCTGGAAGGATTTGTCGCAAATCCGGGATTGAAAGAAGGGCTTGTGGCAGCGCTGGAGTCCCTGGGGATTTCAGTCCGAGTGGATCGCCTCTCTATCCCCCCCACAGACGGGAAACGATTCGGAATCGTGGAGGCAGAACAGTCTTTTCAGAGGAAGACCGCCGACGCCGACAGCGAACATGTGAATGAACTGCTTCGCAACGAGTCGGTGATTCTGATGGGACCGAAAGAGAGTGATTCCATTCTGGTTCAGGCGATGGATGGATACCTGGGCTGGATTCCCCAAGGGGCTATCCGGCAAATGGAAAAGCAAGGCTGGAGAAGGCTGCGAGCCGATATCGGGCCAACGGATCGGGCACAAACCGCACAACTGCGCGAGGAAATTGTGGCCGCCGCGAGGGAACGGCTGGGAGCGCCATACCTCTGGGCCGGGCGGAGCGAAAGGGGCCTGGATTGTTCCGGCCTGGTCCGGAGGGTGTACGCGAAAGTCGGCATTCACCTGCCGCGCGATGCGGACCAGCAATCCCTGTGCGGTAAAATCAGCGGTGATACCGGCTGGCGCGAGGACCTTGAACCGGGGGATTTACTCTTCTTCGCCGGGAAAATGGGCAATATCACCCATGTCGCCCTATCCCTGGGCGGATTGGATTTCATCCACGCAAAAGGAAGCCAAACGGTCCAGGAAGGCTCTCTGAGTCTACAGTCCACAAACTACGAAGATCGACTCAACCGGATGTTCTTTATAGCCAGGCGGGTGCTTGGTTGAGATTCCTTCTGTTCATTTGATTACCGATCTATCGTTGCATCAATTCTCCGAACCGATGTCCGATAGCCAGCGCGGGGTCCAGCGGGACATCCACGCCGACCGTTCCCTTCGGGATACTGATAACCGGAGTTTTTCGAATGGTTTTGCCTTCGAATTGCGGCAACCAGCGTTTCTCGGCCTCCAGCATTTCGGCGGCCATTTCGCGCACTTCATTCAGGGTGCAGACCGCGCCGGTCAGCGGGTCCATCGCCATGGCCGCAACGACCAGCTCCGTATCTCCGTCCATCCCCGCGCGAACAGTTAATCCCTGTACCGTGATGTTGCTCAGGTTTATCGCGGCACACGGCGGCGGAAGATGCCCGATATAAGTCGGGTGCAATCCCGAACGGTCCCCATAAATGGGAACCTCTGCGCAGCAGTTGTCCGGGAAGTCGGCAATCAGCCCATTATTGCGGATATTCCCGTTCAGACGAAACACCTTATTTGTTTCGAGCGCCTCAATAATATACGAGCAGTACTCCGCGCTTCGCGGGTCCAGTTTCGTCGATTCGGAGGCAAATAAATCGATCCCTTTGAACTTGTCGGCTATCGTCCGGCACCACTTGTAATAGGCCCCCGATTCACCGCCGAAAGACGGCTGATCGCAGTACAGGTCACGCGCCTTCTTGTTCTTTCGAAACCAGGGCAGGTATTCCGACAGGTGACCCGTACTCTCGGTCATAAAGTAGCCGAACTGCCGCATGACCTCACACCGGACTTTTTCGTTAATGTAGTACTCCGGTTTCTCGATGTTCTCGCGCAGGATCGGATACAGGTCTCTGCCTTCGTGTTCGATCTTGAGGAACCAGGCTATATGGTTGATACCCGCGCACACATAGTCAATTTCCTCCTTTTTCACACCGACATAGCGTGAAATCAGGTCAAGCGTGGTTTGGACACCATGGCAAAGGCCGACAAACCGTGTCGCCCCCGCCTCACCGAGGGTCCAGCAACAGACGGCCATGGGGTTGACATAATTCAGGATCAGCGCGTTCGGGCACAGCTCCTTCATGTCCTCTACAATGTCCACCAGAACCGGAATGGAACGAAGCGATCGGAAGATGCCGCCCGGATTCATCGAATCGCCGATGCACTGGTCCACGCCGTATTTCAGCGGCACTTCATAGTCGATCTGAAACGCATCCACCCCGCCGATCTGAAACATCAGGATAACGTAATCCGCATCACGGAGCGCTTCTCGGCGATCCGTTGTGGCTAGAATGGTTGACGGCAGACCGTTCTCCGAAACGATCCGTTGGGCGTATGCTTCCAGGCGTTTGAGTTTCTCCGCCGTGGGACTCATCAGCACAAATGTGCTGTCTGCCGTGGCTTCCGTAGACATGATATCCATCATCAATGTCTTGCAAAACACAATACTTCCGGCGCCGATCATAGCGATTCTGGGCATGGCGATTTCCTCCGTCTCTTGAAGACCGGTTTATTTAAGATCATTCCGGGTCTTGATGATCAGGGTCGGATCCACAGGATACCGCCCCTCTCGTTCTCCGTAAATCGAAAGGCCGCCTTTATGCGCGGCGTTTTCATTTACCTGGAAGGCAATACGTAACTCCGTCTCGCCCTGTTTGTTTTCAAAGAGTTCCGAAACCTGTTCCGTCGGTAGTTGAATCCGCTGCAGGTAGCCATAAGAGCTCGGATGTTTCCCGGAAAGGTTGGACAGCAATCCCCGCACATCCGCCGGATCGTCGAGGATCAGAACGGTCTCCACGATCATCCCGTTGACCAGGACGGTGACATCGGTTGGGAATTTCTTGTCCGGCTCGCTTTGCGGATAGTCGGTTTCCTTGTGTTTTTGTGGCCAGTCAATTTTAGCCGCACCGGCACACGCGCCGAGTTCGACCAGAAGTTCCATTTCCGCAGGTTGTGCGGCTACCACTTCCGCAGGGACAATCACCTGGTATTCGACGCGGCCGGCGCCCTCGCCGAATACCTTCTCACCGCTCTCAAACCTCTGCAATTTCCTATTCCAAATCTCCGAGGCGACATCGCCCGGTTTCCAGCGCAAAATGCACTGTCTCCCGTTTTTTTCGACACGCGGCGCAGGATCTGTTAGCGTATGAAATGTAGCGAAGTTTCGGGCCACTACTTTTCCATCCTTGTCTTCCGCCGCCACGCACAGCACGTACAGCATGGGGTCTTCCGGCAACACTCCGATCTCCAGGTTGACCAGCGGGGTTACCGCGAAGTGCGGCGCGGAGGTTCGTGTCCGCACACCGGCGGACCGCCAGACCTCCCCCAGCGTATTTACTCCCGATAGCCGCCAGCTAATCAATAGAGTTTCATCACCCTTGCCGGAAAATCGGCTGATCCAGGTGGTTACATTCAACGCCTCACCCGGCTTTCGGGGTTCCAACGGCACAAGATCAACACCAAGAAAGTCCTCGTTGTGGATGTCGCAGTAGCTGAATGGCGGCTGGCCTTCCGGCACGGGAATCAGTTCCTCATAGCCGTATTCTTTCGGACTGCGGTCGTAATCCATCATCCCGTTGTGTTCCCATTCAATATCCTGCAATTCCGTATAAATGTAGCCGCAGATCTTCTCGTGCCGACGAAGCTCCGTGGTGAGATAATGCAGGCACCAGGAAATATCCCGGTCGCCGCTTCCCGCGCTGACTCCGCCGTACTCGCTGTTCATCAGCGGCTCCGTTCCCTGCTTGTTACCGCCGATGTAGTTAAACTCCGATCCCGGAAAAGTTTGCGCGACCACATCCTCGATATGTTTCTTTGCCTTCTGAAAATCATAGATGTAGAAATGCCAGGAGTTGATATCCGTAATAACATGGTCATACCGGCACGCAGAATTATCCTCTACCAGCCTTGTCGGGTCCGTTTGTTTCGTGGAATGATAAAGCGACTTAACCCAATCCTGGCTCTCCCGGGTGTCGTGCTTTTCCAGGCCCCAGGTTTCATTAAACAGGACCCAGGAGAAAATACACGGATGATTCTTATCTCGCGCAACGGCAGAATCCAGCATCTTTGTGTATAGTTCTTTCGCCCGGTCGTCATATCGATTGAAATTCGGCATGTCCTGCTGGATCAACAGTCCCAGCCGATCGGCCCAGTAATAGAATCGCGGTTCCTCCAGTTTGATATGAATGCGGAGGAAATTGAATCCGAATTCCAGCGCCTTTTCCACATCCAAACGGGTCGCGGCATCGTTTGGGAATGTGTAGATACCCTCCGGGTTAAACGACTGGTCGAGCGCGCCGATCAGGTAAATGGGCCGTCCGTTCAGGAAAATGTACTCATACTCTTTCTCGGGCAGCGCCTGGCGCGTAACGGAACGGATACCGAAATAGGTATGTACCGTATCCAGTACCTGCTCATCGCTTTTGAGTGTCAGGCGGCAGAAATAGAGGTTCGGAGATTCCGGCGACCACAGTCGCGGGGCGCGGACATCCATGTCAAACGTTAGCTTGTTTGTTTCGATCGTATATCTCTGGGGTTCACCGAACGTCGAGCCGGACGTCAGTCCTTCCGGGTCCGTTTCGGGGGCAAGTTCAAGGTAGAGCGGGGCTTTAATTTTGCCGCCAATGATAACGGACCAGGAGACTGTTCCTTTCAGGGCATCCGTCCGGATTGTCGCGTTCTCCAGGTATGCCGGGCCGCGCGCCTCCAGATAAACCGTCTGCCAGATTCCGCCGGTCGGCGTATACCAGCCGGTTTGTTTCCCGGACGGCTGGCTCGGATCAAGCAGATCCACTACGCGGATCACGAGGCTGTTCTCCCGGTCCATCCGGCAGAGAGGGGTTATATCGAAACCGAACGGGTCATATCCGCCCTCATGTTTCCCCGCCTCCATGCCGTTCACCCAGACCGTTGCCTCAAAATCTGCCGCGCCCACGGTCAGCCAGATTCGCTTGTCCCGCCAGTCTGCAGGGACCTCCAAGCGGCGGAAATACCACCCGGTTCCCCGGCGATCCGGTTCGCCGATGCCGGACAGGCGGCTTTCCCACGGGAACGGCACAATGATCTCGCGGGTCGCAACCTTCGTTTCGGGCCACTTCTGCCAGCCCTGTGACTCGCCCGACCGGCCTTCCTCAAACGCAAACTCCCAAGGGCCGTTCAGGCATTGCCATACATCGCGCCGCCAATCCGGGCGCGGATGTTCGGATTTCGGAATCTCCGCCGATATGTTCATCGTCAACGCTCCGCAAAGCAGGAATAAGAAACCAATTCGAAACCTCATATCTCTCCTCCAAGGGCGCGGGGTGATTCTCTTCTGCCTCAAGCGTAACACTCTGCGCCGAAGAGGTGAATCCCGTGGCGGGGGTCGTGCTCGATTGTTGGATTCCAGCTCCCACCGGAATGACGGACCTTTTACCCCCCTCAATCCCCCCGTAAACGGGGGGAGAATTCTCCCTCCCTGTTTACGGGGAGGGCCGGGGTAGGGTACTTACGGGGAGGGCGGGGGTGGGGCACTGGGGGGGGTATAGAGAAAGGATCGGGGTGAGGAGACAAATCAAACCGGCCACCCCCATTCGTCTTCCTCGATGAAATATGGTAGCCTTTCCACAACAGGTCGCTTCAGCGAATAGAGGAATGCCATGAGACTTTTCGTCACCGGCGGGGCCGGATTTATCGGGTCACACTTCATCCGCTTCATGCTTCGGGAGGACCCGAACACGCAGATCGTCAATTTCGACAAACTTACGTACGCGGGGAATCTCGATAACCTGAAAGAATGCGAGGACAATCCCCGATACGCCTTCGTTCGGGGAGATATCGCAAATGCCGGGCAGGTGCGCAAGGCGCTGTCAAGCGGCGGTTTTGATGCCATCGTCAATTTCGCCGCCGAAACCCACGTGGATCGCTCCATCGGCTCGCCATCGGATTTTCTGAACACGGACATTTTCGGCACCTTCTGCCTCCTGGAGGCGGTCCGCGAATTCGGCATCCCGCGCTATATCCAAATCAGCACGGACGAGGTGTACGGCACAGTGCCGGTCGGCTCCTGCACAGAGACCGCCCCGCTCAATCCGTCCAATCCATATTCGGCAAGCAAAGCGGGCGGTGACCTGCTCGCGCTCTCCTATTTCAAAACGTACCGGACCCCGGTCCTGATCACGCGCGCCTCCAACAATTACGGGCCGAATCAGTACCCCGAAAAGTTCATCCCTCTCGCGACTACGAACGCTCTGGACAATCGCCCAATCCCGCTTTACGGCGACGGAATGCAGATTCGCGACTGGCTGTTTGTAGAGGATCATTGCCGGGCCATTCACGCCGTTCTGATGAAAGGCAAGGAAGGCGAGATATACAATATCGGCGGCGACCAGGAACGCCCCAACCGCGAAATCGCCGAGATGATTCTCGCCCTGCTCGATAAACCGAAAGAGCTGATTCGCCGTGTCGCCGACCGGCCCGGCCATGATACCCGTTACAGTCTGGATTGTTCCAAACTCAAGAAACTCGGCTGGCAGCCGACCATTCCGGTAGAGAAAGGAATGCGCCGGACAGTCGAGTGGTATCGCGACAACCGCCGGTGGTGGGAGAAAATCAAATCGGGTGAATTTAAACGATACTACCGGGAACACTACGGACGTCGCCTGGAAGAATCGACTACACCGGACAAGGAGGATGCGCAATGAAAGGTGTCATTACCGCAGGCGGACTGGGAACCCGACTGTATCCCATGACCAAGGTCACAAACAAACATCTTCTGCCGATCTACGACCTTCCGATGATTTATTACCCGATCCAGGCGCTTATTAACGCCGGAATTGACGATATTATGATCATTACCGGCGGCAATAATGCGGGCGACTTTATCCGTCTGCTCGGAAACGGTAAAGAATTCGGACTCAAACGGCTGTCGTATGTGTACCAGGAAGGGGAAGGTGGCATCGCTGCCGCTGTTTCATTAACTCGGGATTTTGTCGGGGACGACCGCGTAGCCGTCGTGCTCGGCGACAACATTATTGAGAACAACTTTGCGAACGCCGTTCACGATTTCCAGAAACAGGAACGGGGCGCCAAAATCCTGCTGAAAGAAGTCGCCCATCCCGAACACTACGGGGTCCCGACCATTCAGGATAAACGCATCATCAAGATAACGGAAAAACCGACACATCCCGATACGAACTACGCCGTAATCGGTATCTACCTGTACGATAACCGTGTATTCGACATGATTGAACGATTAAAACCCTCCAGCCGGGGCGAACTGGAGATCACCGATGTCAATAACGCCTATATCGAGGAAGGCACACTGACCTACGAAATCCTCGACGGCTGGTGGGCCGATTGCGGCGAAGATCGGACCTCTTTATTTGAGGCCAGCTGCCTGGTGGCAAAAACCGGGGCGAACAAATTGTAAGGGCGGTGTCTTGGTGGGACAGGCCTCCGTGCCTGTCATTGTTTCTTGATGATGGCCAGGGGCGATGACGGCCAGGCAGGGACGCTTGGCCTACTGGAATTGATGGGACAGGCCTGCGTGCCTGTCATTGTCTCTTGATAATGGCCAGAGGCGATGACGGCCAGGCAGGGACGCCTGGCCTACTGGAATTGGTGGGACAGGCCTGCGTGCCTGTCATTGTTTCTTGATGATGGCCAGGGGCGATGACGGCCAGGCAGGGACGCCTGGCCTACTGGAATTGGTGGGACAGGCCTCTGCTGTCTGAGAACGACCGCGGGACACCATTCACCACGCCACGCGCACAGTCTTGACCTCAAACGGGCTGAAGGGGAGCACTACCGTATTGCCATCAACTAACGAAACCCGCTTTTCATTTCGTTCGATTAAATTACACTCCCAGACCTTCTTCGGCTTCTCGGAAAATGTAATCTTTACCGGTCCCCGATAGCCCAGCGACTCGTAGAATCGGAGAATGACATCATCGCCGACCTCTGCTTTCTTTACCGTATCCAATACCACATTCGACGGATGAATTTGTATCCAGGAATATCGTGCGGAGATTTCCCCCGTGTGGCGACTTGTCCGAACGGCGCGGAGCGGGTTGTTCAGTTCGGCGGCACGGCGCACCGTTTCGCCCATACGCCAGTCTCCCGCATGAGGATACAGGCTGTAAGTAAATCGGTGCGTTCCCTCATCCGCTTGCGGGTCCGGGATGATCGGGCTTCTCAGCAGCGTGAGGCGCAATACATTATCCCGACAGTCATAGCCATACTTACAGTCGTTCAGCAGACTCACACCATAGTTGCCCTCCGACAAATCTGCCCAACGCTGCGCGGGAACCTCAAACTGCGCCCTTTCCCAGCTATGGTTACGACTGGTGGGACGTTCAATCGCGCCGAATTGAATCTCGTATGTAGCCCTCGGCGACAGGATGTGAAGCGGGAATGCGACTTTGAGAAGTACTCGCTTCTCCCACCACTCGATCTGCGTCTCAAAATCAATCCGTGGAATATGGCTGTAAACGATTATGTCCTGTACCAATGTGGATTGTCGGGTTCTTCGTCGGATACGAACACGCGCACGAACCGGCCCGGATTCTAATACCTCTATAGAATCCGCCGGATCGAACGACCACATCTGTTCTTCAAAGTTGTGATCGAAATCCCAGGCATCGTGTTTCCACGGACGATCATCAAACAGCTGAAAAACATTGCCATGTTTCCCCTGCTCCAATACATCCCGATCCTGCCGCTTGTCGTATATCTGTGTCAGATCGCCGTCCGGGGACAGATCTATAACAAAGTAATCGTGTTCGAGTCGGGTGTTCGAAACCTCTATTGGATTGCATAGCGCACGGCCTGTGACCGTAGCAAGATCTTCACAATTTGCTTCTCTCCCTCCGGGCAAGCGCTCCGAATTGCGCCGGGCCTTCGCATTAGCCTTACCACCGTTCCCCTGAAGGAGCGAATAGACCTCATGGCCCATGGATGGGACATCGTTCGCAAGGAACAGTAACGCGGGTAAACCATCTTCGTTCGATACAATCTGTACCGGCTGGGGTTGCCCACGACTATCCAGAACGGATGATTCCTTCCCCTCAGCATCCAGATCTACCGAGACCAGCCCGGTATGCGACCAGCTCAACGTATTCAACACAACAATCGGATTTCCCGATCCACGTGTGTCTATTTTGCGGACAAGTTCCTTCTGTGCTGTTTCGCTGATCTGTTCAATGTTCGCCAGGGCCGTTCCCAATTGCGCTTCGGTATCCTCATAGACATTCCGGACCGATGAGCCGGGCAGGATGTCGTGGAATTGATTGAGCAAGACATCGAGCCAACGCGATTGCAGTTGTTCCGATTCATATCCGCCGCCCATCATCATGTTCCGGGTAGAAAATATTTCCGCATGGCGCAGGGCGATCTCGCACAGCCTGTTCAAGCGTTTTGTGCGGGACTGGGTGGTCTGACAGGCCCGATGAAGTTCCAGGTACAATTCGCCTTTCCAGACCGGGAGTTTATCCAGCGGGACTTCTTTCTCCACCGTTTCGAAATACTCCTGTACCTTTCCAAATCGGCATTTAGGCATTCCCGCTATATTTGTAAGGCGGGCCGCGATTTCAATCATTTCCCGGGTAGGCCCGCCGCCACCGTCCCCCCATCCGAACGAAGCGATCTGTTCCGGCGCGAGATCCTTGCTCCTGAAGTTTCCCCAGTGTTCCAGGAGCGTTTTCGGCTCAAGCTCGATATTGTAGGTTCCTTCGATCATTATGGAGAGAACACGTGTGCCGTCGATTCCTTCCCACCAAAAAAGGGTGTACGGAAATCTATTGTAGACATTCCAACTCAGTTTTGTCGTCGCGAAATAATCCACGCCGGCTTTTTTCAGGATCTGGGGCATCGCCCAATTATAGCCGAACGCATCCGGCAGCCATTCCACACGCGAGCGGACACCGAATTCCTTCTCAAAGAACCCGTTACCATACAGCAACTGCCGAATAATGGACTCGCCCGAAGTGCAATGATTGTCCTGCTCGATCCACGAGGCTCCCAGGCATTCCCATCGGCCGGACTTTACCCATTTGTGAATGCGGTTGTAGAGATCAGGATAATACTCTTTCAAATAAGCGTATTGTTGAGGCTGACTGTAGGAGAAAAGGAAGTCGGGATATTCCTCCAGGTATTTGAGCATGGAGGACACGGTTCGGGCGCACTTGCGTTTCGTTTCACGAATGGGCCAGAGCCAGGCTGTGTCGATATGCGTATGCCCCACCAGGAGCATCCGGCCATCGCGGACATCTGCCGGAAATTTCTGTAGACCTTCGGCTAATGCTTCTCGCGCTTTGCGGATCGAATCGCGGTAGTGTTTCCCGCCGCCATCCTGCAGATCCACCATTTTCACGCACGGCGCCAGCATCCGAAGAAACTTCTGTTGGAGATTTGATTCTTCCGGGTACAAGCGAAGCACATCCCAGGCCACGGAGGCATCCCGGTAAAATCCGGCGATCTCAAGATCCTTAATCGCGAGGCGGGCATATTCGAACGTGGTCTCGGTGACTCGTCCGGGGTCGACGTATGGCGTGTTTACCGCCTCGATCAGAATATCCAGTTTTTCGCCGCCTCTAGCCTTGTTCGAAAGGAGGATTTCATCACGGGTCACACTCAGACCCTGGAATGGTTTGCCGTTCAGATAGCAGAGGCTTTCGCCGCCCGGGCGAAGAAGCAGCACAACGGCCTTGCCTTTCCACTCGCAAGGAACGCTCGTGGTGGCGCGAAACCAGGCGGTGATATCCACACCTTCCGCGCCCCAGTGCATGGGAACAGCGAATCGTTTCCAACCGCGTGCAGGGGGTTTTTCGGGGCCACGCCCGGTACCGGTGAGGCACATTTCCCACGGCCCGATGTCCCGAACATCCTGGTAAATCGTCCGCGCAATCTCTTTCAGACGGTTCCCGATCTGCCCGATTTCCAATTCACGTTCCACTCGAAAAACAGTCACCGATTTCTCTTCCTTCCGAAATTGCGTTTACAAATCAAAAAGCGTATCCAGGACACCCTCAGGAAACAACGCTGGTCCGGGAATATCCCTTCTTTGCTCGGTTCCGTCGCCGCTTGGCGCGGCGACGGGGATTGGGGTAAAATGACTGCTGGAAGACCACTGTTTCAAATCGGCAGCATTGCGAGGTCATCCGGGAGAGACAACATGAAGACGGGCAGAGTCGTTCCACATCCTATCCCATACCAAGGGAGCAAGAGGGGATTGACGCAGACAATCCTACGTCTTTTTCCTCGGGAACGGGTGAGGCTGTTTGAGCCATTCGCCGGGTCCGCCGCCGTTTCCATCGCGGCCGCTGCGAACGGCCTCGTCAGTCATATCATTCTGAACGATGCAAATGAGCCCTTGATGAGGCTGTGGGAGAGAATCATTCACAGCCCACACGACTTGATCGCCACCTATGAGCGACTTTGGAATGCTCAATTCGGAAGGGAAAGACACTATTACGACCGAATCCGTGAAGAATTCAACAACACTCATGATCCCGACTGTTTACTCTATCTCTTGGCAAGATGCGTGAAAGCATCAGTGCGCTACAACACCAATGGAGAGTTCAACCAAAGCCCGGATAACAGAAGAAAGGGCGCCAAACCAGAGACAATTGCCAAACACGTTCTCGGTGCATCCCGCCTTTTGCATGGGATCACCACCATCCGACACGGGGATTTCCGGGAAGCAATTCACGATGCCGACCCGAACGATATCATTTATATGGACCCTCCCTATCAAGGCGTATGTGGCAGACGGGATAGCCGGTACTCTGCGAGTCTGCCGTTTGAAGAATTTGTTGCAGCCTTGCACGACATGAATCACAGGCACCTCTCGTTCATCATCAGCTATGACGGACGCACAGGAGAAAAAACCTATGGAAATTTGCTTCCAAAGAACCTCGGACTGGGACATATCGAGGTGAAAGCCGGCGTGTCGTCACAGGCAACCTTGCTTGGCAGAAATGCGGAGACCGTGGAATCTCTTTATATTTCCGCTGGATTGGTGAAACGAATAGGCTTATCACGAATTGCTCAAAGTCAATCGGGCAGGGAGGCTCAGTTGGCGCTGTTCTGAGTGCAACCCATAATGTCACAGAAACGCATACCTCAAGAAATCCTCAGAATCCTGCGAGGCGTGACAGCAAAACGTCCGAGAACGGTTATCCAGCACATCATCGAACATGGCTTTGTCACGACGGAAGAACTGAAAGAAAAATATGGGTACAACCATCCTCCGAGAGCTGCACGCGATGTCCGTGAACAAGGTATACCTCTTGAGACATTCAAGGTGAAGGACTCGACAGGGCGGGCTATCGGGGCGTATCGGTTCGCGAAATGGGAAGATTTTCGGACAGACACACTCAAGGGACGGAAAGCATTCTCCAAACAATTCAAGAAAGATTTGATCGGTCAGCACGGGGAGAAATGTCATATATGCTCCGGGGCTTTTGGGGAACGGTATCTTCAAATTGACCACAGGATTCCCTACGAAGTTGCCGGAGACTTGGCCTCGCTGAATAGAGACCTTGATCGGTATATGCTGATCTGCGCCTCCTGCAATCGAGCTAAGTCGTGGTCCTGTGAGCACTGCCAAAATTGGAACGAATCCCATGACCCGACAATTTGTCGCACATGCTACTGGTCATCACCATTAAAGTACGAGCACATAGCCATGCAAGACATTCGCAGGCTCGCGATGGTCTGGCAAGAGAATGAAACAGACGAATATGATTCCGTAAGAAAAATGGCCGATGATGCAAAAGAAGATATGCCGGAATTCGTCAAGGGAATTCTTCGGAGGATTCTCGTCAGGTGATTCTACCCGGACGCATCAGCCCAACCGAAAGGGGGACAAAAGAATGAACTGCAGCATCCAGGGATGTCCCGGTGAATATGAGGATCGCGAGATCACGCACACGGTCAAAAGCAAGGGCGAGATTATCGTGATCGATCATGTACCCGCAGAGGTTTGTTCCATCTGTGGCGATACGCTCCTCAGCCCGGAAACTGTGCGACAAATTGAAAGCCGTGTTTTCACAAGAGAAAAGCCGTCTAAAACGGTGCCGCTTTATGAGTACGTAACTTGATGGGAGGTCATTCAAAAACCATGGCCCTGTTCTCCGAACGCGAAGGCATCAGACCTCGAAAGGCCCTTCAGATCGATGGGATGGACCAAGACTTAAGAAACGACCTGTGGAACGCGTTCATTTACTTTATTCTAAGGGTGACAGGTCATTCAACGAGAGATCGGGAAGAATCAGAGATTATGACAAGGAAGATCTGGATGCACTTTTTCAATCTGCCTTTCCACGATCTGTATGAATCAATTGACGGGTCATTCGGTCAGATAAGGAAACGTTTCTTTCAAATCGAGTGGTATAGAGTATACGACATCATTGAATTCTCGGCGGCGTACTGTGATAGAGATGAAATGAGAGAACAATTCATCAATGCCTGCAACGGGGTGCTGAAGCGTCAGGTATCTGCCTATAGATTTGTAAACGGCAAAATTGCACAAATTACTTCAGATCAAGAGATTTCTGAGATTGAAGAAGCCCTTCAGGGGCCTTACCAACCGGTAAACGGTCATTTGAGCAAAGCCCTGGGATTACTTTCAGACCGGGAGAATCCCGATTATTCCAATTCCATCAAAGAATCGATCAGCGCCATTGAGTCGATGTGCAGAATCATCTCTCAAAAAGAAAAGGCCAAATTATCGGACGCGCTCGACATTATCGAAAAAGAACATCACATCCATCACGCCCTGAAATCTGCCTTTGACAAGCTCTACGGATATGCTTCCGATGAGGGTGGTATCCGGCATGGGGCTTTTGGGGAATCGGAGGTTGGCTTTGATGAGGCGAAATTCATGCTAGTTTCCTGTTTGGCTTTCGTCAACTATCTGATATCCAAGACCCCTAGTGTGAAAGACCAAATATGACTCACAGCGCCGGAAGGGACTGTGACTGGGTCAGCTGAAAACGAGAAATCCCCCATGCGTTATGCTTTTGGCGATACGGATCTGGCGGCGCAACGATTGGAACTCCTGGCGGAGGTCTTTTCAGAATCTACCCGTCCGTTTCTGCTCGAATCGCCCGCGAGAAATCCCCGCCTGTGCGTCGATCTCGGCTGCGGCCCCGGCTGCACCACGCACCTGCTCGCGGAGACTCTTCAACCGGAACGCACCATCGGCCTCGATAACTCCGAATCGTTCACCTCCCATGCCGGGAAAACCGCAACCGAAACGGTTTCTTTCCTTGTGCACGATGTCACTCAGGTTCCATTCCCGGAAAGCCCCTGCGACGCGATCTACTGCCGGTTCCTGCTGACTCATATCCGGGACCCGGAAACCGTTCTGGAGACATGGGGAAGCCAGCTCTACCCCGGTGGATTCCTTCTGCTGGAGGAGACCGAATGGATTCACACAAGTCATCCCTTATTCAGGCTCTATATCGAAATGGTGGATGCCATGCTCGCCTCTCAGAGCAACATCCTGTTCGTCGGCCCGATGCTCAGCAAACTCTCGCAAATCGGCCTGCTGAGAAGGCGATCCGCCACGGTCAGGCGATTGCCTGTTCCGACCGCTCTCACTGCAAAACTGTTCCATCTCAACATGCAAACCTGGAAGCGCCACCCGTTCATTCAGGAGACTCTCCCGCCCGAATCGGTCCAGGACCTGGAAAACCGGACTGGAACAAACCGCCGAATCCGGCGCTTCCGTCTCAGAGATCGAGTGGGGAATGAGGCAGATGGTGTTTCAGAAAGAGATTATCCTGAGCCACATCCATACCCCTTTTGTTCGGCAGCACAACAACGGTACAATTCCCTGACAAGATTGAAGCAAAAAGGGCGCATCATCATGACAACGCGACTGGAACAGGCGTTCGCTGAGGCTTCCTTGGCGGACTGCCTCCTTGCCGAACTTGAATCCGAACGACGGTGGGAGGATCTGTTCGCGAAATCTCAGGGATTCCTATCCGAAATGGCTGCAGAGGCTCTCGACGAGCTTCGAGACAATCAGACCGAGGAATTAGATCCAAATCGGATATGATTTCGAAAACGACAAAACGTTTTCGTTAGATGCTCCTGAAGTTGCCCGAAGATGTTCGACGCCAGGCCAGAGAGACCTACGGACTTTTCAGCCGGAATCCTAATCATCCGAGCCTCCGGTTTAAGAAGATACACAGGACCAATCCCATTTATTCCGTGCGAATCAGCATCGATTATCGTGCTGTTGGTGTGCTTCACGGTCAGGAAATTGTTTGGTTTTGGATTGGTCCTCACGGGGGAATTCGAAAGGATGTTGCGCCGACTGTAGGAATTCGTCCGGATGATTCCCGTCACGAAGCCAAATCGGTTTCCTGAAATGGCCCGCATGACTCCGCCTTACCCATCCTCCCCCGGCCTTTGCTTGGATTCCATCCCGCAACCGGATATAGTGAGTGATACATCCGGATCCCATCGGCGGCATGGAATCGACTGTGCGGAGAATCCGAACGAAGGAAAATCCTGACGGCCTGGAAATATGAGACGTTTTTACTTTCGGTTGGGCGACCGTTTGGGACACTATGTCTGGGGACGGCGAGTGGTAGGCCATGTGCTCCGCCATCGGCGTTTCTATGAAAACTTCGAGGCGTTTTTCACCGCCCTGGTCCTGGCGTTGCTGATCAAACGGTTTATCGTCGATGCCTACCAGATTCCCTCCCCCTCCATGTGCGATACCCTCCAGGAAGGGGACCGTATCTTTGTGGCGAAATTCATCTATTGGTTCTGCGATATCCAGGTCGGCGATATTGTCGTGTTCCGAACACCCGATTGTATCTTCACTCCCGATAAACCGTATTATATCAAGCGGGTGGTTGCGCTGCCGAACGACCACCTCGCCATTCAGGATCACCGCATCGTCCTGAATGGAAAAGTCCTCGACAAACCGGAGTTTTTCACCCGGAACCGATACTATGAATGGCTGAGTAATGGCAAGCGATTCGAACCCGTCACCGTTCCGCCAGGTGAGATTTATGTCTTCGGAGACAACAGTGGAAACAGCTATGACAGTCGCTATTGGGGTGGAGTCCCCATCAAGAACGTAATGGGCAAAGCCTTCTTCCGGTATTGGCCCCTCAACCGGGTCGGTCTCATTCGGGGCGTTCCGCCGTTCAAGGAATTTCTGTCTGCGCCGTTGGAGAATCTCGCGCCGGTTTCCTGAACAGAATCATCCGTATGCCGATTTTGGCGCAATGTCAACCCGCAAGGGCGAGGCATGCCTCGCCCCTGCCGGTTGACACTTCCTTCCAACGGGTTCCATGGAAAGTTTTTATGGGATCGGAGATCATACGGCATCAACCGATTTACTGAAGCGTACATAAGGAGATTCCCATGTCTGAGAAATCCACACGAAGAGAGTTCTTACAGAAAACCGCCGGCGCTGCCGCCGCAATCAGCCTGGCCTCATCGCAAGTGATCGGCGCAAACGAGCGCATTCGGATCGGCGGGATCGGCGTCGGAGACCGCGGAACCGACCGCCTCGAAAAAGTCATAGATCTTGGCGCGGAGATTGTCGCGCTCGCGGATGTCAACGGCGCGATGCTGGACCGCTGCATGAATCACCTTGAACTGAAGCCCAAAACGTATGTGGATTACCACGACCTGCTCGCCCGCGACGATATCGACGCCGTCATTATCGCGACTCCGGATCACTGGCACCATGATGTACTGATCGACGCCATCAAATCTGGCAAAGATGCCTATATCGAAAAACCCCTCACACGCACCATCGAGGAAGGCAAAGACATTGTCAAGCAGGTCAAGGAGAGCGATCGGATTGTTCAGGTGGGGAATCAGCGGCGAAGCGGAACCCACTGGGCATACGCCCGGGAGCTGGTTGAGGCAGGAAAAGTCGGCGAAATCAAGTTCGTCCGAACCTGGGACTGCCGCTACCGTCTGGTCGATCCTTACCAGGAGCGCGCCAAAGACAAGGACTTGTACAACCCGGAGCGGATCAACTGGCCCCTGTTTCTGGGAAATGCTCCCAAGATCCCGTTTGATCCCATGCGCTGCTCTGCGTGGCGCTGGTTCTGGGATTACGCCGGCGGTCTGATGACCGATATCGGTCCGCACATGCTGGATGTCGCCCATTGGATCACCGGCACGCTCGGCCCCAAACGTGTGGTTTGCAACGGCGGCAATTACTGGTATCCCGGGTGGGAAACCCCGGACAATGTTCACGCCATTCTGGACTGTGGCACACTGGCGATCGTGTTTTATGTCCAATTTATGAACGGCTATGACGGCGATGGGGCCGTGTTCTACGGAACCGAGGGAAGCATTGTCGAATGCCAGGACGGGAAATTCCGCATGTTCGATACAAAAAATAAAGAGGTCGAGCAGTGGCCGAAGTCCGATGAACAGAGGACCCACGTGCAGAACTTCCTCGATTGTATTAAGAGCCGCAAACAGCCCAATTCCCCGCCGGAAATGGGACACCGGGTCATCACCGGCGCGCATCTTGCCAATATCTCTTACCGCACCGGAAAGCGCGTCGAGTGGGACATGAAAGAAGAAAAGATTATCTGAGACGGCGTTGACGAAAGATATAAGCAGGCTGTGGCGGCACAAATCCGACCCACGCTGGAATAACGCGGCAGGATGACCCGGTGCAACACGCCGGGAAAATCTGAAGAGGTGGACAAATGGTAACCGTCCGGTAAACCCCGTGCTGATGTGAGCGGAGAGAATGTCGGAAGGCGAAGGGACGTCAGGATTGGGCGTGCGCCTGCTTCCAGGCCGGGGGGTCAGTTCCGCAATCCGGGTAATCGGGTGATCGGCGATCCGGTCCAACACATCTCGCAGGTAGCCGAACGGCTCCATCCCGTGCCGTTCGCAGGTACAGATCAGTACCTGACGGTGCCTGCAGCGCGCCGTCCCCCCGCTTTGTTTTCGTTTCAATCGATTTTTTACCATGGCTCACCTCCATGGCTACTCTACCCCCGATTCCTTCCCGCACAACCACGTGGTTTATCGGACGGTTACGAGATTCCCATCCCCGGACCCCCTTTCAAATCCTCGGCGCACATTCGAATATACTTCTGCCGACCCTCTCTCCGATTGTCATCCTCTTTCTCCTCTACAATCCCTTCCTGGGCCACGATATCTGGTGGCATATTCCGATCGGGCAGAGTATTGTGTTCGACCATGTATCGCCGAATAAGGACACCTTTACCTATACCATCCCCGGTAAAGAAGTTGTCATTCACTCCTGCCTGGCGGAATGTCTATTTACCCTTCTGTACCGCGCGGCAGGAGAAATTGAGTTTTATGTTTTTCGATTCGGTAGCCTGCTTCAGCCGCAGAGAGGGTCCGGCCTGTTCTACCCGTTCAAGGCCGTGCAATTCCCCACCAGCGACTGGATCACGGGGTTCCAGCCCTGCAAATGTGGCTGAGTTATGCGGCGCAATCCGGCGCTCAGAAGGAAAAACGAAGAGAACTCGACAAGGAATTGAGGAAGAATCTCACCCAAGTTCCTGTTCCGCAACGACTTACGCCCGGCGAGAAATAGCCCCTCTTGAGAAAAATCACCCCTTTGCTAGACGCATCTAGCGATTTTACGACCCCAAAATGGAGATTTTTGAGGGCCAATATACTGAAAATTGGGGATACCCAACGGCTGCCGATCGCGATATGCTTAAAACACAAAAGGTGAAAGAAGGGATCCTTCGCTCTTATTACTGCAAGTGAGTCAAGTGATATCCGCATTGGGACGAAAAAGACCCCAAAGTTCATCTTCATCAGAAAATAAGAGGGTGTCGTATTTTGTTACTATTTGTATATTATTGAAGCAAACAGGGGTATTTACGGCGCGGTTCTTCGGAAGGGGCAGATCCTTCTGGTGTTTTATAGGATGTTTTGTGTTTGAGGTGATTCACCTTAATAGAATCCCGGTTCAGCCAGCGATACTGAACCGGGTATTTTTTTGGCCGTGTCCCGCGGCGTCTTTGTAACCGCGACTCCCACGGGGCCGGCGATTCGATGAAGAAAGTGTGCTTTCCATCTTTTTTTGCCAGGCAGGGACACCTGGCTTGGGTAGCTGCCAGGCAGGGACGCCTGGCCTGGGTAGCTGCCAGGCAGGGACGCCTGGCCTACTAGATGTACCAAGCATCGTGGTTTCTCGCGGCATTTATACTATAATCACAATAATTCTGTGATGAAAAAGACCGGGCGGCGGCACAATTCCACTATTCCGAAATGTCGAGATAACAATCCGGGTGAGTTTACCGATGAGATTCTCTGTTCTCGTGGCTCGAATATATTGCGTTTCCGTTCTTGTTTGTTTTCTGACCACAGGCTGCGCATGGTTCCGACCGAAGGAGCCGCCGAAAGAACCGGCTACGTTCAGCGAGCGTCTGGACCGGATTCTGAAAGGAAAAGGCTCGGATACACAGGTCGCACTGGATACGCTTCTCAGCGGCAAGACCATGCCGGTTTATGAGGGCGGGAAATGTTTCTTTTTCTACCAAGCGACGCCGAGTCGTACGGTTGCTGTGGCAGGCGACTGGAATGCCTGGGATGCCGGCGCGGATATTCTTCAGCCGATCCCCAAAACCGATTACTACTTCCTGACAAAAGAGTTTCCGCTGAATGCGCGCCTGGATTACCAAATTGTAGATAACGGCAAGCGCATAACGGACCCGCGTAATCCCCGAACCTGCGAGGGAGAATCCGGCCCCAACTCCGAGATCGCCATGCCGGGATATCAGGAACCGGAAGAATTGAATGTGCCGGATGACGTACCGGAAGGAGTTCTGGAGGAAATGATGTTCGACAGCGCGATTCTGTCGGGGACACGCGCGCTTTCGATTTATCTGCCGCCGGCTTACGGTCGTGAATACGGGCCGCATCCGTTCCTGATTGTCCAGGATGGGGCGGAGTTCATTCGGTTAGCCAATTTTCCAAGAGTTGTTGACTTTCTGATTCAGAAACAGAAGATTCGACGAGTGGTACTGGTCTTTGTCGAACCGGCCGACCGGAAGGGGGACTATGAAAGCGAGGCTTATTCCCGATTTATAGCCGAGGAGCTCGTACCGTATTTGCGGGCCAGTTATGATGTGTGCAAGGATCGTGAGAACTGCGGGATTATGGGGGCCTCGCTGGGCGGGTTAGCCGCGTTTCAGACTGCGCTGAAATACCCGGAGGTATTCGGCAAGGTAGCCGGGCAGTCGGTGTATTTCGGTTCGGATGATCGACTATTTCAGGCGGTACAGAACGGTAGCGGCAAGACCCTGCAATTCCATTTCGATGTGGGAATCTTCGAGACCAACCCGGAGATGAATTTGTTAAATCAGAGCCGACGCATACGGGATTTGCTGACCGCGCAGGGCTGCGCTTTCACTTACAACGAGCATCCTGAAGGTCATAGTTGGGGCAACTGGCGAGCGCACCTGGATGATATTCTTCTCACGTTCTGGCCGCGCAATGCGGTGTAGTTCTCACCCCCCGGCGCCCTTTCCAAGGATGGAGAGGGGGAGAAATCCGGTAGGACAGGCGTCCCTGCCTGTCGAATGTCTGAACCATGATCTACTTGATTATGGGATTTTCTTGATTCTTCATCATGCTCATCCTTTCCAAGGATGGAGAGGGGGAGAAATCCGGTAGGACAGGCGTCCCTGCCTGTCGACTGTCTGAACCATGATCTACTTGATTATGGGATTCTCTTGATTCTTCATCATGCTCATCCTTGAATCCGACGAATCAGGGTTCAGACGGCTTCTGCGGGGTGCTTCCACCTGACAATCTCCCGTACTCAGCGATGCTGTAAACTGAGGGCGAGGAGGTCTGGATGGTTGACACAGATGGATATGGTGTGATAGATGTATTGTCGTATCAGGAGATGCGCTCAGAAAACGTCATCTCAACCTTCATCTGGTCAAGACGATGGATTTTATTTCCGAAGACATGGCGCTATTGATGGATTCTATCCATGACGTCAGCCCGGTATCTGGATTGACGCATGCGTTTTATCGCTATCCTGCTCGTTTTTCCCCAAGCTTTGCACGCATCACCATTTCCTTATTTACCGAAAGGAATGATATTGTATATGATCCCTTTATGGGTGGCGGCACAACGCTTGTTGAAGCAATGCAATTAGGGCGCCGCTCCATTGGAACGGACCTGAACACTTTAGCGGTCTTCGTCAGCAGGGCGAAAACATCAATGTATACTGATGAGGATATTTCCGCTATTTGGGCGTGGGTTATGGAAGCACAATCGGATCTTGTACTGAACAAGACCCCAAATAGGCCAATTGACTGGATATCACAGGGATACCAACGAAATATCAGCGGTCGAACGACTTGGCCGATTCGCAAGAGCCTGGAAATTGCCATTGCCAGCCTGAACAGTTTAGCCAACGTGAAACAGCAGAACTTTGTCAGATGCCTTCTGCTGAAAACGGCGCAATGGGCAGTCGATTGCCGCAAATATCATCCGTCGGCGCGTGATTTCAGGAAACAACTGCTTATCCATGCAGAAGAAATGATCGAAGGAGCACTCTTGCTTCGGAAAGAAGTGGAGCTGATCAGGAATGGATTACCGGATAACAACAGCTTTACCCCTGTCTGTCTCCATCTTTCAGCACATGAAATATTGTACCCATCAAACTACTCTTTTTCATCCGCACCGAAACTCATTCTTACCTCGCCCCCGTACCCGGGAGTCCATGTGCTCTATCACCGCTGGCAAGTAAACGGTGCAAAAGAAACCCCCGCACCCTACTGGATCGCAGACTGCCTTGACGGCAATGGCGCATCATTTTATACCTTTGGAGATCGTAAATACAGGAATCTGGAAACCTACTTCGATAACATGCGGAAATGTTACTCGGCTCTTTCCGCCATCGGCGACAAGAATACGTGGCTTGTCCAACTTGTTGCATTCTCATCCCCTGAATGGCAATTGCCTCTATTTCTTCAAATCCTCCAAGAATGCAATTTTCAAGAAATGCTTCTCGATGATGCTCCTAATACGATTGACGGTCGATTATGGCGGACCGTTCCGAATAGGAAATTCTATGCCGATAAGAGGGGAAAGACCGCTTCTTCGAAGGAAGTCTTATTGATCCATAGACGATCATAGATCCGTACAAGCTGACGGCTCTTTCATGTTGCCTCGCCCGAAGCAGCCATAGCATGCTCATCTTCCGCCGACAGAGAGCCAAGCGAATTTATCATGGGGATTATTACCGGGGCTACTGCTCGGCAGAATTCCTCTACCTTCTCTTCTATTGTCGCCCCGCTACCGTTCCTGTCTTCTGTCTGCTCTTTGTTCTCAGATCGCTTTCTTTGGTCCTCCATGTCATCTCGAAGAAACGCTAAGCCCATCAACACCATGCCATATTTGAATTGCGCTCGAACCAACTCAGGCTCAGCCTTTGGAATCTTCAATTCGGTTTTTAGATACAGATTATCCATGTTCACATGGAAATCGTACAAAATACTTGAGTCGGAATCTTCCCCATCTTCCTCGGTAGTGCCAGCATTCCTAATGATCATCGCAGTATGCTTATCGAAAGGAGGCGTATAATTATGCCAGTCTTTTTCCTCAACGAGAATGACCTTGGGCATTCTGATACGGGAGGGTTTTTCCCGGCCCTCTCCTTCTTCCTCGCTTGGGGGCTCTCTTCTGCTGTCCGTTCCTCCACATGGCAATTGCTCCTCTTTCACGATCGCATGGAACTTATTCATGAAAGGCTCAATCCGAGAGCAATCATTGACTTCGACAAGGTAGCATAAGGTCTGGCCAACGCTGGCATGATCGGGAAGCGGGAGACTGAGGGTCGCAATTCCGTCCTGAAGATTCAGCAAGTAGTCCTGGACGGATATTTCTTCTTTGTCTTCTAGCAATGTCAATCTAAATTCTCCGGGGTCCATAGCCCGCGAGAAATACTCATTTTCTGCATCAGTTTCGAAGACCAAACGACATCTCATATTGATGTGACAATCACGTCTGAGGACGTACCCATAATCCTTACCCTTGAACTTGAAGAACATCGGGAACCGGCGGCCTTTGAATGCGTTTCGCCCTGCTTGCGTTTCCATGGTCTTGAAGGGAGTGGACGCCCTCAGCCCACGGAGAAAAAGGTTCGATAGAATCGGCGATTGTTTTAATAAATTCTCAAGGATGTCTTCAAGAGGCTTCTCATCATCGAGTTTGGATTCTATTTCTTCACGTCGCCTTCGCTCTTTCAATTCCCGAAGACCCTGGTGTTGTTTGAGAAGTTCCTCAAGCCTCTCTTCAATTTGCTGACGCAGATCGCCTCTGCTCAAACGGTCTCGACTGTTCATAAAGAGATCTTCTCTAGCGCGACCACTTAGTTTTGTGCAATCAACAATGACGAGGATGGAATCGGCCAGGTATGATAGGCCCACTCTTTTGCGGGAGAAAAAATCCTGTGTCAGATATCCATGAGTTTGCCCGTTAACTATAAAGATTATTCCCTCATTCTTGCGATAAGCTTCACTCCCTTTCTTTCTGAAGGCATATATGGTCACGCGCATCTCTTCGCCCATGACCTTTATCGGGGCTCCCACTGGGAAGCCATTTTCCAGATTCTTGCCTTTGTCTTCATCAAGCCTGACGCGTACCCCAGTTAATGTGGTTTCGAAACTCCCCTCGTGCCCACTGTAATCCCGGCATTCATGGAATCTCATCGGCAACGCGATGTCCGGTAGAAGCAAGTCCACACGGCTAAGAAGCCCGTCCTTCATCAAAATATGCGACTTAAATCCAGTCGCGGAGTATTCGTAGAGTTTGATGAGTGTTCCCCAGTTGGCTTTGCGGGCATAGGCATCTCGACCGTCAGGGAATATCGGCAATTCCTCGGCGAAGAAGCGAAGAATTTCTCCCTCTTTGGGTCTGCTTTCAGCGCCAAGGGGAGCAAGGTACGTGTATACCGAACTTCTGCGGTTACCCTCCGGATCTTCGCGTCTTACGACCGTGAAGCTCCATTTGTTCTCATCCTGCTCCTTCTTGCTTTCTTGTTGAAGGACAACCGGATTTCTGCGACTCAGGACCAATTGCAGACTATGCTTACCACAGAACTTGAGGACGCCAGTCCCGCCCATATTGAACTTGCCTTGTACAAAATGGATGCGCAGTTTGTTCGATTTGTTCAGAGATAATAGGGTATCAGGCATCTTGTCGGGCGTTTGACCTTCTCCCATATCCGCGATAGTGAAGGATGGATTCCCGCTTCCGGGTTTGGCTCCTGTTGCTGCTAAAGTGATCCCGCGAGCAATATCTGTTCTCTTGCTGTCCATCCAATCGCGAATACAACCCATTAACGAGGATTTCCCCTCGGTTGCATTACCGAAAAAACGCGCAACGGCCTCCTGAATGCTTTGCGGAGCATTAGGACCTTCAGGATCCGTGCCGCGAACCAGGCACTCGTTCATGAGTCGGGCGTCGACAGAATTCACGAGTTTCTCAACCAATGCAGCATCCGGGCTACCCTGCTGATTGCCGATGGTGTTGTAGTTGTTCTCGTAATCACCATAGAATCGCCAAACATCCGGATTATCCCAATATCCAGCCTCTTTTAAGATCTGAATAACCTCATCTTCCGAGTCCGCTTGCATCAGATTCAGGCAAAGTGCCTTTGCTTCTTTCTCGTTCATTTCGTTTTCCCCTTCGGGTCTGTTGAATTATCTGGATTTCGCGAAATCTCGCCCTTGCTCGGTTGTAATATACTCAACCCTTACTCCCTTTCGTTCCCGCGCGATAAGTCCCAAGTCTGCCATCCTGGAAAGCGCTCCGGATCGCTGCGAAGCCAGGAAAGACTCGCTGAGAGACCGATTGCTGTCCGTCGGGATATAAGGTTCGAGCGCCCTGTCAAGTTTGTCCGGCGTATTTCCTCCTTCGAGGATCGCGGCGATTATGGCACGAAATGCGAAATCCTCAACTGGCACGAAACGCCGGATATGATCCAATAGGAAATTCCTTTCCTCCAGGGAGAACTTCTGAGTGGGATCGTCCTGCAATTGATCCAGGACCGGATTGCGGAGACCGGCAAGAGCCAGTCCCGCTACAGTGAGCCGGAGCGCGGGCGGATCGTTCCCGGCGAGCACTGCCAAACGGTAGTCCGAAAGAAGACCCGATACCCGCCCCTGGCTGTCCACACTGCCCACAAACTGATTTGCATAGCGCGCGCGGCTCTTTTCAGCCTCGTCTCCCGTGCGCGGAAAAGCGGTCGCCAGCGCATTGTCCCGTCCGATTCCATGGCGCTGGTCGTGATCCGAGAGAAAGTCGCCCAGAACGGCGGCGGCTTCGGCGATCTCGGAAGCCGTTTCCAGATTTGCGCCATTCCCGTTCCTGGCAATCAGCCGGGCCAACGCACGGCAATTGGCCTTCGCGGGCAGCAGTTTGTTGTATTGGCCGAACAGCCAGCGGTCCAGCGTGAAGGCTTCTCCAGCATTCTCAACTCGGGGAACATCCACCGGAAGAACAGGCAGTTCGCTCAGCCCTTCAAAAAGAAACAAATCTGGAATTCGCAGATCCCCATCACCCGGGCTCTGCACACTTACTCCCCGCCACTTTTTCTGCTGCGATGGGGTCTGTTCCGCTCTCAATGCAGCAACCGGCCTTGCCACGCCAGCCTGCCGGGCTGGATGGGCTATCAAGCGTGGCGGGCAATTCTCACCAATGATGAGCGATCCCTTTTCAGAAAATTCTTGGTCCATGAGAAAAAGGTTTCCTACAGCAACTGCGATCAATTCACTGTAATCCTTATATTCCCCATCTTTCAACAGAGAGTCCATTTTCTGTTTGGTATGATGGTCGCAATTGAAACAGACAATCATCGTCCGTTCTCCTTTTTTGATTTTACTGTAATAATAGTATCACAGTATGTTCTCTCTGTCAAGAGGCCATTCAGAAATATATCAATGCGGAATAACAGTATATTTCGGAGGGTCAGCGGGGTCCCCAGCGAATTCAACCCCCTCTGTATCTCCGCCAATCCTTGGGGGAGAAGTTTTTGCCCTTCTTTCGGTGCTCAAATCAACTCCTGCTGTCGGGCATTCCTGCGACAGATTCTTGCGTTCATTCACGGATTCTGAGACACTCTCCACAGTGGAATCCTGAGGTAAACCCCATGACTATCCCGGACATTCATCTGAAATCGCTTCTCCTGCTCTCCGTATGCCTTTTCCTCGGTGGATGCTCGACCGGCGGGAAGGTCTCGAAAGAAACCCGAAAGCCGGAGCCACAGAGCGATCTGATGTCCATCTTCCCGACAGAGCAGCAAATCCCATCGCTTCAGTTTCCTGAACCCCCCAAGTCGGTTCCACGCGATAAGTTCGCGTTGTATCTCGGTACACGGGCAGCCCGGTATCAATCATACAATGTACAGGAAATCCTGTATGCCTCCTATTACAACCCCGCAAAGACCAACGAAGGCCCGGCGGTCGATGTGGAGGTAATCCGGTTCGCGTCTTCGGATGATGCGTTCGGGGCTTTCTCTGTGGAGCGTCCGGTTCTTCAGGAGAGCGCCCAGCTGCGCAAACAGGGGTATATCACTGAGAGCAAGGCGGGATTCTGGTCCGGCGAGTTATACCTTCGGATGCTCGTGCCGAAAGACACGCCCGAAAACAGCCGCTGTCTGAAAATGGTGGCGGAAGCCGCCTCCCGCCGTCTTCGCCCCGGCCCGGCCGTTCCCTCCGGATTCAGCCGGTTACTTTCAGAAAATCGGATTCCCAATTCCGAGCGGTTCATCCGCCTCCGGGTTCTGGGATATGACTTCCTGAGCGATGGCTATCTGGCGGATTATCGTCTTGATGGCAACACCGCCACGGCGTTTGTGTGTCCCTGTGTGGATGAGGCAGCGGCGCGGGAGCGGTTCCGCGCGTTCTTCGGGGCTATTGTCGATCAGAACGCGCATGTGGTTCCGGTAGCCGGGTTGGGGGATCGCGCATTCATGGCTCGTGGAACGCGCCACGGGAATGTGGTGGTCTTCCAGCGGGATCGGTTTCTTGCGGGGCTTCTGGCGGTTCCAACAACACTGGGCGATTTCCTTCCGCGCTTCGATGCCCAGCTGACCGCCGCATCTTCGGAATCATCACAGCCAACCGGTGATCTCCGCAAGTAGCCGTGCGTATTCCAGAAAATGCGGGACTTTATCGGGATTCCCGAACAGGAGGGTTTCGCGAAATCTCTTCCGTGTGTTCATTGACCGAGGATTCCAGTGCATAATGCGAGATGAAACCGGTTGCGGAGTATGGCATCCTCATTCCAACCGGACAACGGGGGAGAGTCCGGTTCCAAGATAAGCGCGATGATGGATGAAACCTGTAAAGTCAAGGAGAAATCGAGTCAATGAACGAGCCTTTTCAGTTGTCGAAAATCCCCCTGGGTGCGGCCTCGTTTCCCGATCCGCTGCCCTTGTCGATTATCGGGACCGCCGGTCCGAGTACGGGCATGGACCTGCGCCGGTGGGAACAATCGCCGGACGGTCGCTATACGCCGGAGGATGTGAAGTTGATGGCGCGCGTGATTACCGAAGGGTGGCTTGCGGCCTTGCGGATCAACGGGGCGCATGTACGCCCGGCGGATCGTCTCCCAATGGTCATCCGCTTTGCGCGGGAGGCCATCGCAGAGTCCGGCAGGAACAATGTTCGCATTCTTCTGGACTTGGGCGGACCGAAGATTCGAACGCGAAATTCCGAACCAGTTCCGGTTGCCGCCGAGCCGTCCGGTTCATCCGGGCAGCCTGAAAGCGGAGCAACACAGGTCATTCTCAGCACCCGGTCGGCGGAGAGCGCCTCCCATGATGGGATTCCGGTAATTCCGGTCAGCTATCCAGGCCTGATAGAGGACATTCGGGATGAGGCCTGGATTCGCATTGATGACGGTCAGGTAACCCTTGGAGTAGAGCGCGTGGATCGCGTTCTGGGGCACATCCACTGCCGGGTTCTGCGGGGTGACCGGATCAATCCGGGCAAGGGACTGAACCTGGTGGGAGCGAGCATCTCCGCGCCCAATCTCACCGTCGATTTGGATCTTCCCCAGCTGGAGAGCCTCATTGTAGAGTTGGAAGTTGAGGAGTGGCCGGAATTCATCTCGCTTTCCTTTGTGAAATGCGCCGAGGATGTGCGCATTTTCAAGAATACCTTTCTGCGATTGGCGGAAAAGCATGGTCGCAAGGTTCTTTGCGCTCCCGGTGTGATTGCGAAAATCGAGCGGTTTGAACTGTTCGACTGCCTGGAGGATGCCATCCGGCTGGGCGATCATACGCGGGTGGATTTGCTCACCTTTGTCGAGAGTGAAAGCGTCGAGGCCGCGCTGGGGGCGCATTTCCCGTATTCCCTGGCGACGGTGCAGCAGCAGGCTTTCCGTTATGATTACGTGTATCGACAGTTGGCAATCAACAATCTGGTTCCCGCCGAGCGACAGCTGCGGCTGCAAGGCCTGGAGCCGGAGCGGGTAGTTCGGGGGCTGTATGCGTTGCGTGAAATTCTGCGGATTATGGGCGAGGTGGATGCGGTGATGTACGCACGCGGGGACCTGAGCGTGGAAATCGATCCGAGACGCACAGCGGTTCTGAGGGATTTCTTCCAGATGTGCGCCCGCCGGAAAGGGGTCGCCGAGATTATCGCAACCGATATTCTGCCCAGCCTTCGCCAGGGGACGCGCATCACCGCCGCTGAGGGAGAAGCCCTCGCCAACCTGGCCCGTGTGCGGCCCTCTGCAATCATGGCGAGCAACGAGATCGCGGTAGGGCGCGATCCGGTGTATGTGGTCCATGAAATCTACAATTCCGTTGTGTATTTGCTCAGCACCCTGTTCGGCAGGGACCCGGTCCAGGAGCTGATGTGCAGCTATACTCGACGAAATACCACCTTACGACCGGATGCCCTTGCGGGAACCACTCATGAGGAAATCCGGGCGGCGCTCGATATGCTCACCCGCAAGTCGAGTCACTTCGATCATACCCTGGAGGATCATCCGGGAATGCTCGACGGCACACCGGCGAAAATCTTTGTGATTGTCGGTTTGTTTGCACGAGAGACTCCATTTGCGCGGACTCCCGGTGAGTGCCTGCTTCGTCTGATTGCCTCGCAGCGGCCCGGCCCGCCCATCGTTCCGGTCCGACTGGGACAGGTCCCGATCCCATCCTTCCTGGATTGGGGTGTTCGCCCCCCTGTTACCGTGCCCGAATTCATCGGACAGGACTTCAATCACCTTTCGATCCTTCTGAAACACCTGGCGGAAATGGGAGTCACTACCGCAGGAGAACGATGCGCGATTTTCTGGCTGAACGGCCGGCAGCAGGTTCAGGTGTTCTGTGGCGAAGTTCCGCAGGGCTGAATAATCCCGTCCGTTCCCTTGACCGGCAAGATGCAGTCACACCCAGAAGAATCCTCCAATAATCGGGTGGCAGGGACTTCCGGCCTGTGGCTGTTTCTCCGGAGCATCCCTCCGCCAGGATAGGTTGACCGGCAGACCCAACCGGGCCGTGTTCTGGAAAGCCTTCGCGCGGGCCAGGGCATATTTATTTCGATAGTATTTTATGCGATCGTCATAAATTCAAGCGGCTGAAATAGATGCGTAATTCTCATCCATTCAGCGTTGTTCGAGCTGTCGCCGAATCGATTCGCGGTGACGCTCTTTCATTGACTCCGTGCTTCTCGGAATGTGTCAAGTCCAATGAGACAGCTCCGTTTGGAAATTAGTGAGTGTTTCTTGTGTTGAACTTGTTTGGTCTGGCGGGTTGATCCAGACCGCTTTCGGGAGTGCAGCGACTACCGGG
>Ga0116148_1000216_pt1 | contig 74237 bp, 66 predicted proteins | sample AD_UKC055_MetaG_FD_89786 | JGI IMG/M metagenome (GOLD analysis project Ga0116148, IMG submission 89786) | Active sludge microbial communities of municipal wastewater-treating anaerobic digesters from USA - AD_UKC055_MetaG | ecosystem: Engineered > Bioreactor > Anaerobic > Digestate | place: USA...
CCCGCAGACAGAAGGAATGAATGGTAAAGATGGAAGCTGTGTCAAAAGCGTTGAGCGCCCGTTCCAGCTTTTCCCTTGTCTTTGTTATTCCCGGGCCCTGCGCGCTGACTTTGCTTAAAAGGCCGTTTAAAAAGTCATCGTCGCTTGTGGCGCCGTTTATGATTTCCAGCATTTCTCTCATCCGGCTGCGGATTCGCGAAATCAGCTCTTTGGTGGCCGCCTCGGTAAACGTCACCACCAGAATTTGCTCCGGCAGCAGGTCTTTTTCAATCAGCAGGCGCAGATACAGGCAGGCAACGGCATACGTTTTGCCCGTCCCGGCGGACGCCTCAATTAAGTTGGTCTCCGCAAGCGCAACATGCAAATGATCCAGTTCTTTCATGGCGATAGCTTGCCCTCATGACGTAACAAAGCATCATAAACCACGCCGGCAGTCCTGGCAAATTCTTCGGAAAAAGGTTCTTTCCGGCCAAAGCAAAGACGGATTGAGGCGTCATCTCCTTCGCCCGGAATCTGTTGGAATGAATTGCCCGCCCATACCTGCCGCGCTTTAACCGCGTCTTTTGTCCGGGCATACTCCAGAGATGATTCCGGAAAAAAAACAAGGGGTTGGGTCAATCCCTGCTCATAGAGCGCCAAAAGGATTTGCAGATACGTTTGGGCATTTTCCACCTCGGAATAAACAAACGCGCCATCCTGCATCAAAAGCAGCGTTTGACGCGGATCGTTTTGCCGGCCGGACACGGACAGAACCAGATGCTCAATCCAGGCATGAAGCCTGTCTTTGGCTTTGACTTTGGCCGGACGATAGCGGAGCATCCGGTCGGGCCAGATTCCGCCCAGCCTGCCGGTCAAAGTCCAATTGCCTATTTTTAACTCTACATCCAAATCCGCCAAGGCAGCCCGGCCGGATTGCCAATCCAAAATTTTTTGCGCAAGCTTTTGAATTTCCCTGCCGGCTTTGTCAAAAACGATTTCTCCATGCCGGGCCGGAGGAATTTCTCCCCGGCTGCGCGCCGCGCCCAGATAGCCCGGCGCGTCCAGTCCCCGCAAACATCTGTCCAGAAGCTCTTGTTTTAATAAGTAATACTCCAGCCCTTCGCAGGAAAATGGCTCTCTTTCCTGCAAGGGCTCCACAAGCTTCTCCATCCGCATGCCCATTTTATTTTCCAGCAGATATTTGGCGGGATTGTCAAAAAAACGTAAAAGCCCAACCAGGGAAATCTCCTTACTCTCGCCCGGAGAAATCTCATGTGGCTTTGACAAAAAAACACCGGATATATCCGGGTGGCTTTGCTTTTCTAAAACAGCGCGGCAGTTTTCTTCCGAATAGCTAAAGAGCGGCGAATCCCCGGAAAAATATTCCGGGCTAAAAGCCTGCAAGCGATGCTTCGTCACCAGGCGCGTCTCCATTTTTTTATCGGGACCAGCGGTAAAACTGCGCTCAATGGCATCCAGAAGCTCGCTTACCAGAACCGACGGAGGCATTTGGCTTAAGTCCCGCGCGCTTTGACCAACGTAACTGATATAGAAAACATCCCGCGCGGAAAGAAGCGATTCCAGAAACATATAGCGGTCCTCGTCTCGTTGTGAACGGTCGCCTCTTCTGGGGTTCTTGGCGATTAAATCAAAGCCGGGCGAAAAATCCTGTCGGGGGAAAGCCCCTTCGTTCATGCCGAGAAGAGCCACAACCCGAAAAGGAACGCTGCGCATGGGAAGCAAAGCGCAAAAAGTGACGCCGCCGGTTAAAAAGCCATAACCTTTTTCCTCCTGCTCAAGGCGCTCGGTCAGCCAGGCGCGGATCACGGGAAAAGACACCTGCCGGTCAAACCCGGTCATTTGGCTTATGCTTTCAATTTCGTTAATGATTTCATTAACCACAGCCAGCTCGAAAGCCTCATCATCTGAGACGGCAATAAAATCGGCCAGCAACTTTCGGCACGCCAAAACCCACTGGCCGGGCGTTCGCGCCTTGTTGCTAAAATCAGCGATGTCCTCAATTTTACCGATAAATTCAGAAAGCTTGCCCAGCGTTTGCGCACCTGCACCTTCCAGATCATCGTAAGGCAGAATATTTTGGAAAAGCTTTTCCTCGCAAGCGCTCATGGCATACCCCAGAAACAGCCTCTCCATGCCGGCCTGCCAGGTATTTTCCTGATAGCCGGGAAGCCCCCGGTCAATACGGCTTTGCTCGTCCAGCCCCCAGCGCACCCCTGTATCCTCAATCCAGCCGCGAATTTGTTGGAGCTCGTCCGGCTCCAGATAAAAACGCTTTTGCACCGGCCCCTCCGAAAGAAGATCAAACAATTGCAAAGCGCTCAACCGGTTGCCGGGAAGCTTGAAAAGCTTTAGAAAAACGGACGCAATCCTCCCCTCGCTTTTCAGACGACGGTCGGCGATGGAATAGGGAATTTTCCGCGATGCATCCGGCTGGCCATCAAAAACAGCGGCGATATAAGGCGCATAAATCTCAATATCCGGCGTCATGACCACAATATCGCCGGGAAGCAGACCTTCCATTTGCTCAAACAGAGCCAGAAGATGGTCATGCAAGACTTCCACTTCCCGCATTGGACTGTGGCAGGAATGGATTTGCAGGGAAAAATCGCCAGGCTCAACCGGCCGCTTGGCGTCTTGATCCAACTCACCGGAAAGATTGAGAATATCGCTTTGCAGACCATGGAGAAGCGAATCAAGGACAGGCTCTTCGTATAAATCCCGTTCTTCTGTCGCCGCATCGCCAATGGCAATGACCATGTCGGAAAAATCACGGCCCAACCTGCCCAGAGAAGCCAAAAGCGGATTGCCCTCATTGGCCAGAGCGCTGCTCTGGGGTGAAAGACGGGCTTTTTGCCTGCGCGACACAATATCGGACCAGTATTCCCGCGTCGGACTGAGCAAAAACAGGTGGATTTCAGAAAACGGAATCAGAGCGGCCAGAATTTCCATGTGATATTGAGGCAGGTAGGAAATACCAAAAACGGAGATTCTTTGCGGCATTTTTATTGCTGCCGATAAATCGCCTGTCATTTGCAAAATAAAGTCTTCATGAAGCGCGCCTCGGTGGCGTTCGCCTGCGCCGGAAACAATCGCTCGCCAGAGAACGGCCTGCCATTTGCTCTCCATATCTGTTTCCTGAGACGCTTCCCACGTTTTCAGCATTTGCGGGCGAAACAGGCAATACTGGTCAAAGGTATTGGCAATCCGCCGGGCCAGTTGAAAAAGCTTCAAGCCATCCTGGTCATGGTCCAGATAGCGACGAATCGCAATAAAATCGGGAACATCCAGAAATTCCGGCAACAGGCCCATCATTTTCCAGGTCAGCGCTTCGCGGGAAAAGACGGTCTCTTCGGGAATTTCTGGAAACACCAGGCGAAACAGACGCAAAACCATCGCATTGGGAAAGGGATAATCACAATTGGCCCAAACGCCCAAACGCCCGGCCAGCTCCATTGCCACCCAGCGCTGCATGCCTTTGCTCTGCACAACAATCACCTCCCGCGCCAACGGCTCGGCAAGCGGCGCTTTCACGACATCGGCCAGCGCGGAAACCAGCTTTTCCATCCGATTGCCGGTGTAAATATGGAGGGACATGGTTAGCTCCTTGTTAAGGAAGGTGGAGGAACAGAAAGCAGAAGTCGGGGGTCAGAGGTCAAGGGTCAGGAGTTAGGGGTTAGGTTTCAGATATTAGGGGTTTGGCTTCAGAGATAAGGGATTAGCATATTATTGATATTTCCGGATTCCCGTTAAAGCGGAAATGACCGCAATTAAAACTTCTTTACGAAACGATCCTTCCCGCCCCCTATCAACTCACCTCTGCCTTCTGCACCTACCCCCCAATCTGCGCAATCATTTCTTCGACGCTGCGCGTCTCTGATTTCTTTGCGGAAAATAGCGAATAGAATTGAATTTCTCCCAGAGCCACCTCCAGGTAAAAGCGATTGCCGGTGACTGTTTTAAAAGAAATCTGCCGCAGTTGTCTTCTCTCGATTCCCGTTTCGATGGCAATTTGCACGGATTCATTGACCACCAGCATTTTGGGCTGATTCTGTGTCACAAAAATACCGGTCTGGTTTTCCAAATCAAAGCGAAACTTGCCCACGCACTGGTTGAGCATTTCACCCAGGCTGCTGGAAACTTCTTCCGAGGTGTGATTATCCGCCAGCTCTTCCAGCGGCATGCCCATGCCGATCATGTAATTCCGGTAAATTTCCATCGCCGCTTCTTTGGTGAAATTGATGATAATCAAACCGGAAAAGTCTCCCTGAAAAAGCACAAAGCAACCGATGTCCGGTCTCAAACAAGTGTTTCGGATTTCCCTCACCATCGGAGAAATGGATATTTCTTTTTTGGAGGTGTTCGTAAAAACCGATTGAACGGAATTGCATAAAATTTTGATAACATCATCCGTAGTAATAGTATTTTGCTCGTCGGGTTGATCATTACACATGACTTTTTGCTCCTCGTCAATAGATGGATTCCAAATTTGCTTCACCCTTGCATGTTTCCAGAAATTCATCAAGCAAAGAGTTCAGCCCGGCCATAGATAAGGAAGATTGTCCGGCTCTGTCCATCCAAAAGCGCCGTAATGTTCCCGGTCCTTTCGCAACAGGTTTGAGCGGTGAGAGGCATGAAAAGCCTCATTACCCAGCCACGGCGGATAGACAATTTTTCCTCGAATCCGCTTTTTGGGCATGTTGTTGCGATACCCCCGGCGAATCCACTCTTCGATGGCGATATTGTGGTATTGCTTCAGTGCATTGAGATAACCGCGCCACATGACGGCTGCCGGATGGCGGCTCCATCCGACCGTTTCCCCGGAAATGGCCCGGATCAGTTGCAGAGCTTCAAGGCGCTGCTTGCCCAGACGGCGGTAATCCAGCACCCTCAAGGATGCCTCAAAATCCGGATAGGGTAAAAAAGTTTGCATCACGTTGATCCTGCTTTTTTAAAAATAACACTTTTTCAACCTGCATGGAAATGCGCGGCGAAGAGTGTCATTGCTTCTTCATTCTCCGGTTGATTATCAATAGCCTTTTCGGCTATACAATAAAACCATATTGAAGGACAATGGTGATGAACGAAGAAAAATTTCAATCTGAAGAAAATGTGGCCGAAAAAACGCGGCAAGAAACCAGAGAACCGCCGCTTTACCGGGTAATCCTTCTGAATGATGATTATACGACGATGGATTTTGTTATCTATGTACTGGAAACGGTTTTCCACAAAAGGCCCGCGGAAGCCACGCAAATTATGTTGAGCGTTCATAAAAAGGGAGCGGGGATTTGCGGGTTCTACACACGCGAAATTGCGGAAACCAAAGTAGCTCAGGTGCATCAACTGGCTGCTGAAAATCAATTTCCGCTGAAATGTTCGATGGAGAAGGCATGATCAATAAAGAGTTAAGTCTGGTTCTGGAAGCGACATTTAAAGACGCAAAAAATCGGCGCCACGAGTATCTGACGGCCGAGCATATTCTGTATGCCTTGATCCATAACGACCTGGGCGTTGAAATTATCGCGGCCTGCGGTGGCGACATCCACCGGATCAAGGAAGCCCTTGAAGATTTTTTTTCAAAAAATATTCCTCTGCTTCCTGCCGGGAAAAAAGCTGATCCCGCGGCCGCTATCGGATTTCAAAGGGTGATTGAGCGGGCAATCAACCATGTTCAGTCCGCCGAAAAAGCAGAGGTGGAAGCGGGTGACTTGCTGGCCGCCCTTTATGGCGAGAAGGATTCTTATGCCGTTCATTTTCTGGAACAGGAAGGTATTTCCCGTCTGGATATTTTAAATTATATTTCGCACGGCGTCTCCGAATTTGAGCAGGAAAGCCAAAATGACACGCCGTCCGACGTGCCCGGGCAGAATTCAAATCCACGCGATGAGCCGCCGGAAAGATCTGTATCGAAGAGTCCTTTGAAACTTTATACGGTTAATCTGATTGAGAAGGCAGTCGCGGGAGAAATTGATCCGCTGGTGGGACGCAATGACGAACTTTCCCGGGCCGTTCATGTGCTTTGCAGGCGACGAAAAAACAATATTGTGTTTGTGGGCGAGCCAGGCGTGGGCAAAACCGCTCTAGTTGAAGGTCTGGCCCTGAACATTTCCAGGGGACTTGTTCCACAACATCTTAAAAAAACAGTCATTTATTCGCTGGACATGGGAGCGCTGCTGGCCGGAACAAAATATCGGGGCGATTTTGAAGCGCGCCTGAAAGCGGCGATCCGGGAACTGGAGAAAATTCCAGGCGTGATCCTCTTCATTGATGAGATTCATACTCTTGTGGGAGCAGGCGCCACCAGCGGCGGCTCGATGGATGCATCCAATATTTTGAAACCGGCGCTCAATTCCGGCAAAATGCGCTGCATCGGCGCCAGCACGTATGAAGAATTTAAGAACCATTTCGAAAAGGACCGCGCCCTTTCCCGCCGGTTTCAGAAAATTGAAATCTTTGAGCCTTCTGTCACGGAAACGATTGCCATCTTGAAGGGTCTACAACCCTATTATGAAGATTTCCACAAAATTCGATATACAAACGCCGCCATCAAGGCAGCCGCCGAACTTTCCGCAAAATATCTTTCTGATAAATTTCTTCCGGACAAAGCCATTGATGTGATTGACGAAGCGGGCGCGACACGCAAACTGGCTTCCCCCGAAAAAGATCTGCCTTGCGTCGGCGTCAGGGAAATTGAGCAAATTGTCGCGCAGATGGCCAAAATTCCCGCGCTCAATGTATCCGTTTCAGATACGGAAAAATTGAAAGATCTGGAAGCACAGCTTCAAGGCGCGGTTTTCGGGCAGGATAGCGCCATCCGTTCCCTGGTTTCCGCCATCAAAAGATCGCGCGCGGGCCTGGGCGCGCCCGAGCGTCCGATTGGTTCGTTTCTTTTTGCAGGTCCCACGGGTGTCGGCAAAACCGAGGTTTCCCGACAGATGGCCGGCGCGCTGGGCGTGGCTTTCACCCGCTTCGACATGAGCGAATATATGGAGAAACACGCGGTGGCCAGATTGATCGGCGCGCCTCCCGGTTATGTCGGTTTTGAACAGGGTGGGCTTCTGACCGATGCCATTCGCAAACACCCATACTGCGTACTTCTTTTGGATGAAATTGAAAAGGCGCACCCCGACATTTTCAGCATTCTGCTACAGGTAATGGATTACGCGACCCTAACGGACAACAACGGAAAAAAGGCGGATTTTCGCAATGTGATCCTCATTATGACATCCAATGCCGGCGCAAAAGAAATGGATCGGAACGCCATCGGATTTGGAGAAAGAAAAAACGATTCCCGGGCCAAAGGCCAGGAAGCAGTCAAAAAGCTCTTTCGTCCCGAATTCCGCAACCGGCTGGATGCCATCATTACCTTTCAGCCACTGAATCCCGGGATTATGAAAAAAGTGGTGGATAAATTCTTAAATGAATTGTCAGGGCAGCTTTCCAGAAGAAAAGTAAAATTAGAAGTTACGGAGGCGGTAAAAGACTGGCTGGCCCAAAAAGGATATGACAACAAATTCGGCGCCAGACCGCTGGCCAGGTTGTTGCAAGCCGAAATCAAGGATGCTCTCTCTGAAGAGCTGCTCTTTGGGCGGTTGAAAAAGGGCGGCTTTGTTCAAGTTGATCTTTCCAACGGTCAACTGACATTTGACTGCCGGTCTCTTCATTAAGCAAACAGCATGACCGTTTACCGATTAACTTCCGATATTTCTTTTCCGCCGCCCGAACTGGCCGATGATGACGGCTTGCTGGCGGTTGGCGGTGATTTGAGCGTTGAGCGTCTCGTTCTTGCCTATTCCATGGGAATTTTTCCCTGGTATTCCGGCAGATCGCCGATTCTCTGGTGGTCTCCGGACCCCAGGCCCGTCATCTTTCCTCCCGAGCTTACCCTTTCACAAACGTTGCGGAAAACTCTTCAAAAAGGTTTTTTTCGCATTACCGTGAACGCCGCCTTTGAAGAGGTCATCCGAAACTGCGCAACCGTCCCCCGTAAGGGACAAAGAGGCACCTGGATTACCCGGGAAATGGTCAAAGCCTATCTGCATCTGCATGAGGCAGGATACGCCTTGTCGGTGGAGACGTGGCAGGACAATGAACTGGTTGGCGGCCTTTACGGCATCATTCTGGGCCAAGCTTTTTTTGGAGAATCCATGTTTACAAAAAAAACCGACGCTTCCAAAGCGGCTTTCGCCACGTTTGCCATGCGGCTGGCGGAAAAAGGCGCGAAGATGATTGACTGCCAGGTAACGTCAACACATCTGGAACGATTTGGCGCCAGAGAAATATCCCGTTGTGAATTTTTAACGCATCTGCAAAAGGCTCTGCGCTATCCGAACATCATTCATTTTGAAAAAGGCGAAGAGATTTCGGCCAAAGCGCCGCTCTAAATTTATTCATTATTATTAGGAGATAAGCTATGTTCACCATTATGCGCACCGTATCCGCCAGCAACGTCAACTCTGACGGTTTGCTGACCTTTGACTCGGCATTTGACTTCATGATTGATTGCTCTTCGTTCTGGATGAATTCCGAACCGGAATTTCTTCGTTTTCTTCATCGTCAAAATCTGGGCATGTTTTTGGTATCCCGGCAAGCGGAAATTAGTCGCATGCCCGCTTATGGAGAAGAAATCACCATTTCCACCTCTGTTTTTCAATGCAAAGTGTCTTATGGCTTGAGAAATACGATCATCCGGGATGCAAAAGGCGATGTTTGCGTGGCAAGTTATGCGGTTGGCGCATTTGTCAATTTGCAAACGGGAAAACCATCCCGACTTGCCGGAAATATTTCCTTAACCCTGGATTCACCTTATGAAAACATGGACTATCTCCCCCGTAAAATCGAAGCTCCTTTGTCAACTTCCCTTCGTTGTGAAAATTCCGTGGTGAAAAAATCGCAAATTGACCAATACAATCACATGAACAGCACAAAATATGTCATTTTGGCGCTGGATATGCTGCCCGCCGACTTTGCCTATAATCGCATGCGTATTGAATATAAAACTCAAGCAAAACTTGGGGATACGCTTCTTACGCAAATTTACGGAGAATCAGCCAATCGATTTTGGGTCACCATTTCCAACGGCGGGGATCGTCTTCACGCAGTGGTTGAATTTTCAAATATCCCTTCAAAACAAAAGGACTTATGAAACTGCTGATACGCGGCGGAAGCATTGCCGCCGGATACGGCGTTGCCAGAAGTTACGCGGACATTCTGAAAGAAATGCTTCTTGAAAAGGAGGTGGAAGTGATCAATCGATCCCGTCATCAAGAAACCTCTTTTGACGGCATCGGCACATTTGATGAGGACATTGCCTGCTTTCAGCCGGACATTTTACTGATCCACTTTGGCGTGGATGACGCTTTTCAGTATGTTTACCGATCTGAATTTCAGGAAAATATCGTTCGGCTGGTTCAACGGGCACGCCTGCGCTTCAATCCGGTCATTCTTTTAGCCACTTCCCATCCCTTTGACAATCCTTATGAAATGGACGCCGTTGATATCTTCTATCGCTCTCTGAGGATTGTCGCATCGGATTTGGACTGCCGGCTTGTCCCGGTTCACTCTTACTGGGCCGGTTATCTTGAAAAACATTCTCTGCAAACAAGCGACCTCATCCAGGCAGATTCCCGGTATCCAAACGAAGTCGGGCATTCTGTGATTGCAGAGGCCATATTCAATTGGATTTAAAAGACAGAGTTCTTTAGCACATCCTCACCCTGACAGAGATTCAGGTTGCCGATCTGATCAAACAGGGGCAATCCAACAAGGAGATCGCTGCGCTGATGAAGGTTTCCACCGATGCGGTTGCTTTTCGCAAGTCTCCCTCTTTTTTATTTGGTTCAATGCGCGTCTTTGCGCGCACCTTCCTCGTTGTCTGAATTCCCGCTTCCTGCCGCACCGGCAGGGGCGGGGCAACTTTATGTGATAATGCCCGCCGCTTTGAGCCCGGCGATTTCATCCTGCGTATAGCCAAGCCATTGTTTAAGCAGAAGTTGATTATGTTCGCCGAGTCCCGGTGCGGGGCTGGTTATTTTTCCCGGCGTGCGCGAAAAATGGTACGGGATGCCGGGGATATCGATGTTGCCGTACCGGGCGTGCTCGACGGTCTGGAACATGCCGCGCGCCCGCAGATTGGCGTCTTCGTTGACCTGATCGACGGAATAGGCGATGCCGCAGGGAATCTTTCTGTCTTCCAGAATCCGGACAATCTCGGCGGAGGTGTGTTGGCTTGTCCATTCTTCAATGAGCGCAACAGCCTCGGCATGGTTGTTGACCTGGGCGATCAGGTTGTTGAAGCGCGGATCGGTTGCCAACTCCGGATGTTCGACAATTTCGGCCAGATCGCGCCATTGCCGCGGCGTGACGGATACGATGGCTACCTTGCCGTCGGAGGCCTTGAAGAATCCGTAAAACGGCATGCGGTCTTTGGAATTCATGATCTCGGCCGGTCTGCGTCCCAGCATCTGTGTGGCCTGATCCACAATGGGCGCCATCGCCTTGTCAATCATCGCCCGGTAATTGTTGGAGTAGAGCACATCCTGCATGGAAAGATCGATGAACTGGCCTTCGCCGGTCTTCATCCGGTGGATCAAGGCCATGCAGATGGCCAGCGCGGCGTAACCGCCGCAGACCAGGTCGCCCCAGTAATTGGCGGGAGGCATGAGGTTTTCCAGGTCGTTCCAGAAGTGTCCGGCAGTGGCCTGGGCAATGATGTCGAAGGCGGCCCGCTCCGGATCGATGCCCGTGGTTCCGAAGCCGGAAATGGCGATATAAATAATATCCGGCCTGATTTTCCGGATGTCTTCATATCCCAGGTGGCTGTTTTCCATGGTTCCAGGGATGAGGTTGTGCACGAAAATGTCGGTGGTGGCCGCCAGACGCCGGATGATCTCCTGTCCTTCTGGCTTTTTCCAGTCCAGAGCCAGGCCGTATTTGTTGCGGTTGAGGATTGAGTAGTTGCGCTCCGCGCCCGGCATCAGGCTGAAGATCAGGCGCAGGGTGTCGCCCTGCGGAGGCTCGATCTTGACCACCTCCGCCCCCATGTCGGCCAGAATCTGCGTACAGCGCGATCCCGAGATAAACTGTGTGATGTCGATAACCCTGATTCCGGAAAATATGTCCATGATTGCATCTCCTTTCGGTGTTTGCCCGGCCTGATTATGTGAGCAGTCCCGCTTTATGCGCATCGTATCGCAACTGATCGCGAAACGCCGGATGGGCAATCGCAATCAGCGCCTCCGCGCACTGACTGAGACTCATATCCCTGAGATCGGCAATGCCTTATTCGGTGACCACGCACTGCATATCCGTTCGGGGAGTGGTGAAAATCGTGCCCGGAGGCACAAGTACGTGACAGATTCAAAGAGGCCGAAATTGCGGCAACGGAAGGTGTTGCGACACCTTGTTCTGATGTTGTTGAAAGTGTGTGGCAAAACCTGCGATCTGGGTTACAATCCCTTGTTCAAAAATTTTCATCCCCGCCGAGTATAGTGGCTCAATTCAGCACAATGAAAAGGGAATCAGACAGGCCAGCTTGTTGATCAGCATGAAGTCGTCCTGAACCTCGTTTTCTTAAAGAAAAACCATCACATGGTGGCGTCGTTCGTTTTCCAAATTTTAACCTGCGTCAATAAATTGTCGCTCGGATCATCTCCTCATTTAAAGCGCCGCTGCAAAACAAGGCCGGTTTCCCGCCATTAGCATTGAAAACAAATTTCCATTTACAGCTGTATTTGCATTTTGCGTTTGCTTCATTTTACTTTTTTCGTAAATTCTGGACTGCAGCGTCGGGCAAAAGTAGATCCCCACGATTAAAAAAGCATCGGTAACAATGGCCTGCCAAAATTCTTTTTTCTGTTGCTCATCCCTTGCAGTCGCAAGATTTTTTTTAACATAATCGACATCCGATTCCAGTTTGAACAAATAATCGGCTACCGTGTCATAAAAAGCCTGCTCCACTTTAATAATATTTTCATCAATAAAATCTGGAGGATTGTTCATGGCCAGACTCATCAAGAAATGGTTTTGGAACCAGGGGGGCAGACAATGGGTTAACTCATAAATCACCATGGCTGCTACTTTAAATTTCAGGTTTGACCGCTCGTCATCTTCCGTTTTCATTTTGGCAAGAAAGGCTTCCTTCTGTGCCTGATAATATTCGATCAGCATTTTTTCGGTTTCGAATTCTTCCTTCATGGTCATCACCTCATCGTTATTTATAACATTCAGACATCATACATCCGTTTCATTTTTCCTCCGGTTTTAGCTCTTTTGCACCGCCTGAGGCATTTTTACAAACGTCGGTATTTTTTTCCTCATCATTGCATAAAACGGAATTTTTTTGCCTGATTGACAATTCCTTTTATGCCCGTTCGAATAAACAGCATTTTTCATGCCAACGAATTTATCTTTTGTCCGAAAAAAATGACTGACCTGGGATTATTGGTTTTCATGCAATGAAAAAAAAGAATTCTTGAAGAATAACGGTATATTTGCTTTCACAAGCTCTATCGGACATGGAAAAGCGGATTTCTCACTCGGTATGCTTTACCCGCTCATAACGCGCAATGGAAACCGACCACCAATCATGAAGCAACCCAACCAAGACCGGTGCCGTTTCGAAATTGACAACATAAAGTTCTCTTTCTGACTTGATTTTGACACCTGGAAAGCCTAATTGAAAAGGAACATGGCCTTTTTCCGTCCCCGAAAATTTGAAATAACCGGATGCAAATAACATCCCGACTCCCCGCAGAATTTTTGCCATGGCGGAATCGGGAGAATCCTCATCGGTTAAAAGAATTGCCGCATACCCCGAGGCATCCAGAGCCTTCAAAAAATGGGGTTGGAGAGGATGGCAGAAAAGGGCATATTTCCGGCCGTCTCTTTCCACCAGAATGTCTGCGGATATTGAAAAAGCAAACCCATGCCTGGCCATATCGAAAAGAGAGATTTTTACATTTTTCATGGGCTGAAAACCTAGGGCCGCAAGAAAATCAAAGGAAAAATCCTTAACCGAAGAAATGGAAAATTCTGGAGCTTCCATCAGAAAATAGTTTTTTGCCGTGGAATGGGCAATGCCTTTTTCCCGGAATATTTCGGTAATCACAAAACCGGTCTGGCGGGCGTAGTCTGTGATTGCATAAGGCAGACAGGAATCGGACTGGTCAAGAATCCGCAATCCCTGTACGGGAACAAGATGATTATTTTTGTCCTTCTGATAAATCATCCAATCCACCATAAGGCTGACATCCGGCTTTTTCCCGACAGCAAACCATTTCGTGTTTTTCGTTATTTGGTAAATAGATGTTTTTGTAAAGATTTTCTTCAAGACACTAATATAATGATCTTTGGAATTCAGAGATACGAGATGAATATTACCAGCTCCCCTCCGGAAAATAATACGAAATTCCTCATTGGCTTCGCCCTCACGGTCCAGAAGAACCGTCATGCCATTGACAAAAGTAATCATGGGTATTTTGGCGCAATCAATTGTGATCCGCCTTGTATCCTCATTGATGAGGTCCTGTGTGCCGGTTGCTTTGAAAGATGCGCCCAGTTCAGAAACAACATGTCCAACAACCGAAAGCATCTTTTCTTCTGACATAATATCAGTTCGATGAAATGCGGATCCTACCCGATAGTTTCCGAGTTCCTGCTCTTTGGCCATGGAAGAACCCGTTTCTCCGGAAACATTACCCGAAATCCGCATTTTTTTCATTCGACCGTCTTTCCCATCGGAAGATCTTTGTGCATTCTCTCTTTGCGTATGGGTATTCAATCGCTCCGTTTGTGAAAATGCACCGGATTTTCCGTCTAAAACAGCTTTTTTTTCGGATGTCACCCGGTTGCGTATTTCTTTATTGTCGGAGAGTCCACGTTCTTTCTGATCGGATGAACCCTCGCCTGGCAATACAATCATCTGGCCCGGCACGATTTTCTGCATGTTTTTCATTTGCGGATTCAGCGTTCTCACCTGACGATAGTATTCTCTGATATTGTCATTTCCCACACCCGGCAGCCTCCGAATGATGGCCGACATGACATCCCCTTTTTGTACGACATACCGATGCGTGGACGACACGGGAAAGGGTTTTGTTTCAAAACGCAAATGCGCGGTATCTTCAACGGAGAAAGCAGAAGACACCATCACAAGGCACAAGATCACAGTTGAGAAAATTTTTACTGTCACCCCTGCCCAAGAATGAATTATTTTCCGCATGGCGCAATCCCCTCACCCCGTCTTCTTGAACCATCTGTCCAGACTGCACCATTTTGAATAACGCTTTTCAGATTCGCTTCCTTCAGATTCGCGCCAAACAGATAGGCGCCGGTCAAATCGGCTTCCGTCAGATCAGCCCCTTTTGCATTCGCCCGTTTCATATTCACCCGCCTCAAATCCGCCTGTTTCAGCACTGCCTGACGCAAATCCGCACCGACCAGAAAGGCGCCGTTTAGTCTGGCGTTGGTCATGACGGCCCCTCTGAGATTCGCCCCACGCAGAATACTTGATTTCATACTGGTTCCAGCCAGATTCGACAGGTTCAGGTTCGCACCGGTCAGATTGGCATCATCCAGTTTGGCCTTATTCAGATCCGCCTGACTCAAATCGGCGCCAACCAGAATTGCACCGTTCATGGACGCACCGACCAGAACCGCTCTGCTCAAATTTGCACCCTGCAACCTTGCCCGCTGGAAATCAGCGCCCATGAAGTTTGCATTTTGCAATCTTGCCAGCATGAAGCGGGCTTCTTTTAGATTCGCTCGGCTCAGGTTGGCGCCTGTCAAATCGACTTGCCCCAGATCGGTCATGCTCAGGTTCGCCTCCGTCAAGTCGCATCCCACACAAGACTTTGTCGTTTTGAGTTTTTTCAGGTCCAGGACATTAAAGGAATGCACAGCACCGGCCATCAGCATGGACAGCAAGAATCCCGCCATCACCAGGCAGATCCTGTCGCTGTATCCCTTCATCCTTCTCCTTCGTCCTCAACCTGTTTCATGATATCTCGCTGCGGGTCGGGGGTATCTGAATGCTTTTTCAGAATCATCAGATGGGTCAGATATTGCATGATACTTCTGTCGTGCAAACGCAAACACCATGGCACATCTTCTTCACACAGGATTTCAATCTGCTGTAACTCCTGTGCACATGGCTTCGATTTGAGCAAGGCAGATATATAAAATTTCCCCAAACCCTGATGCGGCGCCCTTTGCGAATGCCCTCCCAGCCAGCCTTCTACGGGTGTAACATTTGCCGACCAGTCAAACGGAGTGGACACAGCCGCTTTGGCCCCCGTTTGCAGAATCCGGATCATTTCCCGCAAGTGATCATATGGTGACCATAAGCAGTCCAGAACATTAAAGCTTGCAGCGCCGGAGAAACACTCTGAGCGAAAAGGCAAGGCAGATGCATCGCACAACCAGAAATCAGCCCGCTTGCCGCCCTCGAAAGAAACCGGAAAACTCCGACGTTCATACACAAGACCTTCGCGCCTCAGGAAATAGGTTGCCTTTCCCTCATTCATCACGCTTCTGGCCATTTTCAGCATGGCGAAATTCAAATCCACTCCCAAAACCAGGCCATCACTTTGTCCGGCCAGTTCAAAAGTTGTCCGGCCCACCGAACAGCCGACATCCAGAAAGGAACCTGTGATTTTTGGCTGCAGATGGGCCATACTTTTTTCAAACAAGCTTGTGATGGCGCCGGCACTTGAACGGTTGGATGCCCCTTCTTGATCAAAATCACCATAATGGGCAAACCCGTAAGTGCTGATATGCTGACGCATCAAATCATATCCGGATCCCGGTCCTGCACAGTCCCCCAGCAGACTTGCCATCGTTTCTGAAAGATCTTCACGGCACAGAAACGGCAAAAGGTTCTGGCCAAGATAGCTTCTTAAATTGGCAAGAATAACCGGGATACCGTCAATCACCGGAAATTCACTTTTACACATTTCGTTGGAGCAAACCAGAACACCTTCCTGCAATTCACTGTCATCGGTTTTCATCACTGTGCCGAGGGACAGGGGAAATTCTCCTCCAACGGAACGACAGATAGGACACAAAGGTTTTAGTGTTTGAAAATGCCGGTATTTGATGGCCTAACCTCCAATCATGACCGTCGGACATCCCGGAGGAAGAATCTTGCCAACCGGCGAGGGAATCGGCGCAACACAAGCCGAATGCATCGTCATATCATTAACCCGCGCCGCCGGCAGCCCGCCGATCATCACAGTTGACGATCCTTTCACGACTGTTCCCGGGCCACCCGGCACGCAACCGGGCAAAAGGCAGGGCGTTGTCGTGCTGGTCACGGTAGCCGCAGGCTGATTGCCAATTAATACCGTGGGCTTTCCCGTAATAATGGTCAAAGGCAGCGCGGGATGAGGCACAGCCGTGGGCACGGGTGCCGGCGGATGAATCGGCGCGTGACAATGCGGCGAATTCTGTAAAACCATATCTCCCATTCTGGCGGCAGCCGGCATACGGTTATCCTTTTCTAATTCAGATGAATGATGCTTCCATTGATGACAACATCGTTTTCGGATTTGAGACCCATTTTGTCCGAAGATTCAATCTTGAGGACGCCGTTGCTTTTGAGCACGGCGGATTCTTCTGCGGCGATTTCCACTTTTTTTGCAGAAAGCGTAATATGATCAGAAGCTTTCAATTCCAGATCAGCACAGTTAACGGATACCACCGGACCCGCTTCCGCCATGCGAATTTGTACGGAAACCTGGCCACCTTTTTCCAATAATTGAATCACTTCTCCTGAAGCGCTTTGCGTAAGAATTATGGAACGTCCGGCGGATAAGGAAATTTTTTTGTTCTTCTTGCCAGCGGACGATGATTTCGCTTCAAAATCAATGACTTTTGCCTGTTTCAGCATGCTTTTCCTCTCCTTTATATATTGGCGGACATGGCAACGATGATTTCCTTTAGAGTGTCCGCATCGGCAATGTGACCGTGGATTCCTCTTCTTTTCATATAGATGGCTGCTCTGGTCATTGCATGTTCCTTACCTTTGAGTTTTTTATCTTTTATCGACAGATGAAACTGATCAAGTTTCTTGACATTCGCATCTTTAGCATTTTCATTAATATCAATAACCATCGTCTCATACAGGGCATCACAGAAAAAAACAATGTAGGAGCTTGCCCGCGTGGCGATCTTTCCGGTTCCTACCCAGCTTGTGTAGCAATAGCCCTTGACGGTATTATTGACGAACAGCTCGTAGGTTGCCTTACTTAATTCGGCATAGGTGGCAGCATCAAAGATCACATCAATAAAGGAAGTCACGCGGTTCCTTCCCTTGGACCCGTGGACAACCGAGGGGTTTTCCCGGTTATAGTCAAGATAATTTACGCAAGACTGAACCAGCTTCGTCTTCAGATAAACCAGAAACTCGGGATTATTCAAACCGCGCAGATATTCCTCGATAGTGGCATAGGCCGCCGTGGTCTTGATCATATTGAATCCCTTGAGGATTTTGAAGGCACGCACGAGTGGACTGTATTTCTCGTTACAAAGCGCTAAAGAGGTATAATCGTCATCCGGTTTGGTGCTTTCTCTCTTCTTTAAATAAACACTGATTTGCTTATCGTAATCCATGGGCTTTTGCGGTAGAAAGCTCAAGTCCCATGGATACTTACCGTAATTGCCGAAGCTGGAAACCTCTCCGGGCAAATAGACGGATTTCACCCAGCAAATCGGCGAATTCACCTGGTAGGTCATCGTCAGGGACTTATTTCGAAACTGCATATCATAGGAATTGACCGTGTAGGCCATCTCGACCACAACATTTTCCACGACCTTGCCCGTTTGTTTTTGCAGCAGATAGCTTTCCACATTGACATTTTTTCTATAGTCTTCCGGTTTCTTCTTTAAATACATCTTCTCCAGCAACTCGGAATAGTAGCTGTAAGGTTTTTTATTGATGGGACTGACCTCAAGACAGCCGATCAGCGTCTGCCATAATTCCGAAGTGGATTTCTTAAACTCTTTCAAAGTGGGATTTTTGGGATGTGCCTGTTCCTGAATAGCAACAGCTCCGGAAGATTTCTCCAGAGACTCGGAAAACGTTTTGTCGCGAATTTTCTCGTCCAGCACTGCGACAATTTTCACTTCATCCATATACTGTTTCAGAATGTTGGTGGTCGGCATATTGCTGGTATCCTGGGGCCGGATAAGATACTGCTTTATCGGCTGATCCTTAATGTCTCTGTTCAGATCAATTGTTTCTAGAGTTTTGAGCTCAACTCGATCCCGGTATCGTTCGGAAAGTTTTTCCTCAAGAACAGGATGGACCTGGGTTTCAAAAGTATAGCCACCTCCAAACACATGCTCCTGTCCTTTGATAAAACCACCGAATAAATCATAGTATTTATGTCCTTCTCTGTCTTGAGCCGGCCGGAAACCGGTCCCCGACCGCCAGCAGCCTTCCGAACGGGAACACCAGAAATATCGGGCAAGCAGTTTCTTTCCATCCTTCTTTTTGTAAAACGCAAAGGTTATGGGATGCTCATGGTAATTCACCATTAAATCCTCAATCAGCAGAAATTGATGATTGCCGATTTCACAAATGGTGACATCCACATAATCTTCTTTTCCAGTGGTAATGGCATAAAATCCTGTGCTTCCGTTCCTGGCCAGCATAAAATCGTCACCCTCGGATTTTCCATTTAAAGAAAACCAGAATTTTATTGCTTTTTGAAAGTCCATCGCCAATCCTCCCTTTCCCAGACGTTCAGATAGCCTCCCCTTCGCGCTATCCGCGCGCACCCCAAACTGCTACAGTTCATCTTCTCCCTGCCTGGGACTATAAGGGTTGTCCCCGCTGAAATCCAGATCCATTGCATCAAAATCGATAAAACTTTCCAGGTCCACTTTATAAAGCTCCGAAAGCGCCATCCAGGCAGCGCTGCTTTTGAACTGTTCATAATTCACAAGCGAATTGACGTTTTTGGCAAACTGGAGGTAAAACTTTGCAAATACGGCGGGAAAATACACTTTGGGATCAAAATGATTGACAATCTGGTTGATATCATCTGCCACGATGGCGGCCAACGCAAGCTTATCCAAATGAATCAACCGATCAAAGGCATCAATCTTTTGAATCAGCAGTCTCATGGGATAGGATGCTTCAATGCCTCCTATCCCCTCTTCTTTTCGATCTTCCCTTTTCTCCTGTCTCCTTTTTTGTTCCGTTTCCTGTTCTCCGGAAGTTTCTTCCTCTAAATCTTCTGGTGTTTCCTCATCCGACATCCTTTCGTCCGGCAAAACCTGCAGAAAAACCTGAAACCATTCCCGTACTTTAGTGAGGGCATCCGTTATTGCCGAAGCCTCCGCCAATGCCGCAATCGTCTGACGCAATTGATCGATAACATCAAGAATTTGCGCAACCTTTTCCCGGGTCATGAATGCCTGCCACTGCTGATAGGCGGCTGTTGATCGTTCGGTTTCATAGACCAGGTTATTGGAAAGGGTTTTGAAAAGCCAAGACAAGGTATTTTTAATTTGCTTTTCCCTGTTTTTTACCGGCCCGAGCGCTTCGATGTTGTTTTGCAGAAGACCGCCAAGGCAGGTCATTATCTCTCCAATCGCTTCCACGCCCGCTCCGACAAAATGACCGTAAAGATAATAACCGATAATACGGATGTCGTAGTTCTGTTCATCCAGAATTTCCCTGGATTGCAAAGCCGCTTGCTGAAAGTTGCCTTCTTGTACCAGTGTGGCAATTTCGCTTAACCGGGGATCTGTGGTTTCCAATCCCGGGTTTTCGCGAACATCGAGTGCCCCGCTTAAGATTTCCAGATCCATGCTTAACCTCACTTTCCACAATTACAAGAGTTCATTTTTCATCTTTTCCAAAAGGCGACGATGGCGGAGACGTGCAATTTCCAGCGCCATATCGGAATCCGCAGCCAGACAGGCCGAACAGATTTCAAATCCATCCAGCATTTGCAAACTCTTCCGGTTCGCCTGACGCAGACAGGATTGACATACAGAATTTTCCGATACCGGAGAAGAAACGGAAACTTCACAACGTCCGGCCTGTATGCGATCGTCCGGAGTGACTCGGGATTTCGGTTGATGCGCATCCGACAAGCTGAAAAAACAATCCGGACAGTAAAGCTCCCCTTCGTACTCCCTTCCGGCAATGGCGCGAATCGTCTTGCCACATTGATGGCATTTTACCTGGGAAATCAAGTCTACGTGAACTTGCGCAACCCCCTTTTGTTCGCAATCCTCCTCTTCTTTGAGGCCATCCTGGGAAGGACTTTCCTCAGGCCGGTTCACAATGTTTTCATAACAACGATCGCAAAAAAGCAGGCCCAAAAGATCAAGGCCTTCTTTTTCTTCAAGCGGCTTTGCACAAACCACGCAGAACCTGCCTGCCTTTTGAACCGGCGTTTCCAAAACAGGCTCTGTGCTTTTCTCTTCTTCCACTTTCCGCATAATTTCCTTGAAGCAGTCCTCGCAGAAATTCCATTGAGCAATCGTTTGGTACTCCTTCTCTGTCAGATCAATGCCGCATTTTTTGCAATTCATGATTCTTCACCAATATGTCCTTTAAAGATTTGAATGCTCCGGTACGTATCTTCATTCGTCTTCATCCGGTCATACCCCAGATAACTGTCGCCATGCAATTTTGCCCATCTTTTTTGAGATTTTAAGATCAGATGAATTTCCAGATCCAAGCCAATCGGTCGTACAACCGGAAATAAAAGTTCATGAAGCCTGTTTTCAACTTCCCGCGGCCAGGGAACTTGTGTGGAGGTCATTTCATTCTCTGAAAGCAGCGTCACACGCCGGCCATGCGAAGGATAAACGGTTTTTTTCCCAAACACCGCATCGTCACCCAGGCGGCTCTTCCCCAGACGGATAACTTCGGTAAGAATTTCTCCACCGATGACCACGTTCTCAATTCGAACCGCAATTTCCGGAAATACAAGTTTGAAAAGCCAGTGAAGCGAACTGATCGATTTTAGATTCAGAAGATTGAGATATTCCTGTCTGGCTTTCGACCAGTTACGAAAATAAGATCGGTTGAATTCCGGATAAACGTTCTGCAAGTAATCGGAAATGAGATGGTGGTCCAAATAACCACATAAGGATTCAAAAAACATGGAGTTTTCTTCATTTTTTTCCATGATATTTCTGAAATAACTGGGTAGTGGCGACTGGGCGCTGAGCAGTCCGAGATTGAAAGTGATCACAACATGACGGAAAGGCACAAGCAGAAAGGCAATATCCTCGATCAAACCGGTTTGGGAACAGATGTTGTCATTACCACGAAAAAACACCGTATCGCGGGAATAATTCAGAGCCGCCAGCAACCGCAGGAGAGAAATAATATCAAACTCGTGAATTCTGGATTTAATCTTTTCTTCCAAATCATTCATTCCGGGCACTCCAGCGCCGGGCACCGCCACGAATTTGAAAAGCATCCGACAAGTCCTCAATCCGGTTGAGCAGTTCCTGCGCGGCGGCAATCGCGGCGGCATCATCCGGTAGGTCCTGGATTTGCCGGTCGGTTTCATCAAACAACGACTTCCATACCGGCTCAAGATCGTCCATGAGCATATTCAAAACAGCCATATGATCTCCTGAAAAACGTGTCTGCAAAGAAAGACGCAAAATGGAAAAAGCCGACATCGGTTCATTTGGTTCGTGAAAAACTGGCAATGACCGCGCTTCTTCAGAGGAAACCTTATTCCAGTTTTTTCGCAAACGTTCCGGATCAAACAACGCATCCATTTTCGAGGAAGCAGCTTCCTTTGCTTGCTCTGGATGAAACATGTCCGTCTTCATTTGCGTCATATTTTATCCGCAATCAGTATCAAACCAAGGTAAACGAATAGAAAAACACCCGCAGCAATCAGGTAGTACCAATGCGGCCTGATCACCTTTCTGACCTGGCCGCTGGGTTCCGACTCTATGAGAATATCTTTCCCTTTTTCCGGCATTTCCAGTTTTTCTCGCAAATGCTTGATATAATCCACAATTTTTGCCGGATTCGTTGCATACCGTCCCCGAAAACCGTAACGCAGACAAAAATAGTACATTTCATAAACCGCGCCCGGCGTTTGGGGTTTATTGAGAATATTATCCAGAATTTCGTAAAAGACATCGCCGGCATTTTCAATCTGAAACAGTTCGCTCTGCAACAAAGGCCAATGGACATTGATGGTCCGCAAGATATTATTCTGAATGATTTCATCTATTTGAGCAACAAGAGGAAACAGGATCATATAGATATCCCGCTCATTGAACACGCCGTTCAATTCCACCTTTAAGAAATCAAGTTGATTGCGCAGCTCGGCGCGGAGCGCAATCATATCCTCCAGAGAGTATTCGCGCTCCGCTTCCCGGGAAACGTCATCACCATTTTTTTGCACAACGGCATTGCCGTAGAGCAATTCTTCCGGCAGATAAAGGCTCTTGCCACAAAATCGCTCCATCCGCATATAAAGCTCGTGGATCTGTTCCCACATTTTATTTTCCAATTCATTAACCTGCCATTTGAGAATTTTGTTCACTGCTCACTTTTTCAATGCGCACTTCTAAAACAGCCGACGAAAGCCAATAGGAAAGTATTTTTTGAATATGACGGACGAGAATCTCCACCAGCGGCTCCTGGCTTGCAGAGAATTCCTTGAAACGAAGAATATAGCGGTATTTTAACAAGCTTGCGGCATTCGGTTCCCGTGAAGGCGCTTTTTCCACTCGCACTCCGGATATCAGATTGCATACCAACGCATATTTGGGGTTATGCATAACCCCCATGATTTGCAAAATATCCATAAGGTCATCGATGTTCAAAACCTCCTTATGCGTCAACGTCAGAAAACGCAGAAAGGTTTCCGTATTCTTCTGAAAATTATCCTCCCGATGCGGTACTGGCTTAACCATGAAATCCCATTGGATGCCGGCAGACACATGGGAAAAGGGCAAAAGCGTCATTTTCTCGGTCATCGCTTCCGAAAACCAGGGTTGATACCACAAAGCATCCACCGTGAGCGTCCGAGTACTATTAAACGCCGCCGGATAATGCAGAAGCAAATTTGTGGAAATTCTTCCCCGGCTGTCCGTCGATTCTTCCGTTTCATAGGAAGGCGCAGCACCGGAAAGAATGCCCGGTTTAACAAATACCAGACCTTCTTTGGTGATTTCATAAATGCCCTTTACGGAGTGCAGCAAAAAATCGTAATGGAGTCGTGGATGGCGAATGGGATACTTTTCTTCCGTTGCATTGCACAAGAGTGGCTGCGCGGCGTCTTTACGAATATTGATAACCGGAACCGTAAACAGCCGAAACATGTCCGGATTCAGTGTCAGATTCTTCGGCCAGCCAGAATCCATGTCGAAGCAAAGAGAAAAATTTCGCCAGCCGGAGGGCGGTTCGGGAATTTGGATATGCATATAAAGATCCAACCATGGAAAGTGAAAGAAAATCCGTTCTTTTTCCAACGGATGTTCGTCTTCTCCTTCCATACGGGAAGGGCTGAAGGAAAATTCACAGACTTGCCCCTGCGAAAATTCATCCGCCTGTTCGTTAAAAACGACAGAAACTCCTTTCAGGCAACGTTTGAGATGGTAAAACAACAAGGCGGAATGATCATAATTATTCAGATAATTGATAAAAAAGCTTAAAGTTCCAATATTCTCATTACGGGAATAAGAGGCGCCAAACGCCATCACCATACGCATTCCTTTTTCAGGTAGCAACAAAACGCTGAACCGCTGCTGCGAAATCGGCAACACATTCAGGTCGTTCATCACGCGAAATATCGCCGTACGACCAGATTCAGTAACAACGTTTAGCTCTGCTCCCCTGGCAAATAAAATGGATTCGGCCAGCTTTCGGGTCGGTGTGGCCTGAATAATGGCCATGGAGGGAAGGTGGGTCAGCATAAAAGGAAAGAACTGACGAAAAAAACGCAGAATGACCGATGAGATATTCTGCATGCCGGCCAGCCGGGTGCGGGCGGAAAAAAAAGCCATCGCTTCGGTCAGACGTCGTACATCGGGATCCTCCCTTTCTAGGGAAATTCCCGGATGCAAGGACGCATAAACGGCCCGGAAGTTATCCAGTTCGTTCATTTCCTCCAGAAAAGCTTTGTATAAATTGTCTTCCATTCTCATTGTTCAGCTTTTCTATCCGATCATCGTCATATTTTTAACTTTCACCATGGAACCTGTAAGATTGGTCATTCCGCTGGAATTCAGATCAAGCGTTCCCTGGGCATCAACCTTAACACTCGCTGCCTTGACTTCCGCGCTTGAAGAACCGGAGACGGCCACCGTCATTCCCTTGACTTTCAAAGCAGAAGAGGCTTCATTAGTGATGTTGATTCCCTTCACTACGGCATCGCTTTTTGCAGACAGATTCAAATTCTTTTTACTGTTTACCGTGAAATCCTGGCTGCTTTCATGGTCAGTAGTTTTCGAAGAAACACATTTAATGGTTTCCGCATTAACCGCAAAGGATTTGCAGTCGATGGTGATCCCGTCTTTGGTCTGGGTGATCTTACTGGTGCTGTCCCCCTTGACCACGGTTTCTATCATCTTGCCGTCCATGGTGATGGTCTGGGTAATTTTGTCCGAACTGTTTTCAACCGTCAGAATAATTCCCTTATTCTTGTCCAGTTCTACTCGGCAAACTAAGGTTCCCATAAATTTTCGCCCAATACCATAAAAGGATTAACTCTCTTCCTTCGTCTGCAAAATGATGGTTCCCTCATTCAACTGGATCATTTCTGTGTCCTTCTGTGAGGTACGGGTGATCGTGAGTTTGGGCTTATTTTCCGCATATACATGATCGACCGAAGTTTTGCTGTCTTTGCCCTTGCCCATAAGAATGTGGTTGCCCTGCGTATCCATGGGCAAACGAGCATCGGCACGCCAATCCAGAAAACGAGAAATGCGTGCCTCGTGAAAATACAGATCCACCAGAACTTTTTCTTTTTTATAGGGCGCAAAATAAAAATGACCGGAATCAAACAACGGTTCAAAGGGAACTGGAACGATCTTGTTGTCAAAAGCCGGAATTTTTACCTTTAAGTAATCCAGTTTGGTCTTGTCGTCCGTATAAATCTGATAGGTTTCTTCTTCATCTTTTCCCTGTTCACTGACAATCGTTCCTTCAACGGAAAGAGGATAAACCGGCTCTTGAAAAGATGGAAGATTCGGCGCGGCTTCAGTCTTAAGTTCCAGACGGGAAGTCATTTCTACATGATAGGTGGTGTAATCCAGATTGTGATCTGCGTCCGGCCCGGTATCCTGCGCGCTGCCGTTTAGGACAATATCGCACAGGCGATAGGTTTTTCCTTTTAAAAAACTTTTATCACTCCAAAGACCGCCTTCCAGCGTCAGAAACAGGTCGGGACGAAAAGTGATCAGCGGAAATCGTTTATGGAAAAGGTAAAGCTCGTGTCCCCGAGTGATGTTCCCGGCAGATACCAGCTCAAACCATTTGTCAAAATCCGCCGCCACCGGCATCCTCGCCAGCAGATCCCGCCAAAGTCCATCTACCGTATTTTCCTGCTTGCCTTCTTTTTTTACACTGCCCTCGGCAACGACATTAAATGCCCGGATATTCGATAACTTCATTTCCGGAAATTCGACACGGTAATCTTCTATCTCCAATCCGCTGACATTTACCGGCTTTCCGTCCTGGGACTTTTTTTCCGATAATGTATACTGATTTTTCTTTGTATCATAATAAAAAGCGCCATTGTAACAAGCGGCAAACCAAAGAACAAAATTGTAAAAACTTACAGGGTTTTCTCTTGTTCCACAAGAGAGGGTATTCACTGGATATTTATCCTCCAGAATTTTCCAGTCGTACTTTAATTCGACACCACTTGCTTTTCCCGCATCCATCAGATCTTTGACACTGGAATCCGTTAAAAGAACAAAGGGAAAATGCTGCTTCCACAAAACACTGGCCACATCCTGAAAATCCACCCGATAAAAGCGATAGAGCACCGGTTTTCCTTTGATGACCGTTGTTTCAATCGTCAATTCCTTCAGTACAGCCTTTGTGGTGGCCATTCCCTGTAAACTCAGAGGTTCCGGTTTGGCATCTTTGGGCTTGATGCGGGCTTCGATTTCCAAACACACTTTTATCTGGCCGGGTTTGGTAAAATTTTGAAATAATTTATCTTCGGTCACTTCACCGGACACCCAGAAGGACACAGAAGCACTGAAACCGTAAGGGTAAACTGATACCTGGAATGCCTTGATATTGGCTCCCGGTATGTTGTAGTCCTGCTGATTGACGTTTAATTGCAAGCGCAGTTCCAAAGCATCGTCAAACATCGGCACTCCCATAGGCCGGATTTTTAACTTTAAACTGATTATACACAGAATTGAATTCCATCACTAATGCCTTTTTCGTATCTTTCAGAATACAGTTAATGTCGAACGAAATGCGAAACACGTCCTGGTTGTCTTTCACCGCAATATTGATCAGTTGTAGCCGCGGCTCGTAACATTCAATGTTTCGTTTGACCTCTTCCATAATTCTGATCACCAGGACATCCCGCGAAGTGAATTCATTCAGATCACTGATGCCAAAATCCTGAAGAATACTGCCATATCCCCTTTTGGTATTCAACACCCGATTTAAATTGGCAACGATTCTACTCAATTCATCGTCTTCATGACCGGACCGGTTGGTTTTATCTGCACGAAAAAGCGCCATGATTTTTGACTCTCCAAAAGGCGGAATATCCTGCAGATCGGCCGGTCATTCAATGCGCCAGAAAATAAAAAAGTTTGCTTCCGCCAGTTCCGGCCGGTCATAAAAGGCGGCCTTCATTTCACTGAGTGCATAGTCCCATTCTTCTCCTTCGCTGATTTGATAAAACTCAACCTCCGCTCCAAAAGCGTGACGAAAATGAGGATGATCCAGTCTGCGCAACGGCACCCCCTTAAGCGCCATTTTATGCACAAAAGATAAACGCGAATAGCTGGCAAGCTTTACATCCGCCAAAGACATTTTCCGGGTCACCTGATTCTTCTGAACCAACAGATAAATACTGTTTGCTTTTCTGACTTCCTCGGGCAGGGTCACTGAATAAATATTATCTTTTAATAAAAATGGAATATACGGGGGCAGATTCTTCACCATTTGAATTTGCTTTTCCAGAAAAGCAATAATCTGATAAATGGCTGCCGGATTGTTGTATGGATAGGCAGCCGTAACATTTTCCGGCGCCATGCCGCGGTAAAAGCATACTTCCGTGTAAAGCCTGAGCAATTCTTCATAAAGGTAGAAAGGATGCGGGCGAAAAACATCGCCGGAAATATTGGCCAGCAAGCGCTGCACGATATAAACACTTTTCAGGCATTGTTTGACGGTTGTCAGGCTGTCACCGCTTAAATAGGACATGGAATCCATGTACAGACTGTACTGAAAATTGGCCAGCGAATCAGCCAGCGACCGAAGTTCATTCCGAAAAAAGGGCGATGCACCTACCTGGAAAAGCGGAGGCACATAATCCATGGAGATCTGCCAGATCCCCTCCGGACTCTTCGTAAATTCGGCCATTTTGAACGATTCTGCGACATCCGGCAAATCCTGAGAGGCTGACAACACCGTTTGGTAGAATTTTCTGGAAACGTGGACGGAACCTGTTTCCGTAGGCGCATCGGATGCAGAAACAACCGGCGCACTCAGAAGGTGCAAATACAGAGCTACTTTTGTGGTTCCCGGCGCATTCAGATTAAAAGGCGCCAGAAGCGTATTGCCTGGGTAAGCCAGCAGGGTTCCTGAAATCATCAGGGCCGCCAGTTCCTGCACGGCAAAAATGCCTTCCTTCAGAAGAGGTTCCGTGATTTTTAGAACGCCGACGCCATGGAAAGGCAGTCCCCGCAGTCTAAACTTCATATTCACGTCAGCCAGCAGGGATTCTTCCTGGGCAATCAAATGCTCAGGCAACAGCGCCTGCCCCATTCTCCAGTCTATTCTGGCCAAATTCTCATTCATAATTTATGATCAATAACATTCCCGAAGAAAATACCCTGATTCTCCCTGCGGCAGAAAAAGGCAGGGAAAATCAGGAAACAAAATCATAGCAAATCAACGGCAGGCAATGCATCACCGGCCAATTATTTCATGGGCACACCCCACCGCATGACCGTCTTGTTTTTGACGGAAGTCGCAACATAAACCTGCTGTTCGGCAGACTGTTCCAAGGGCATGCCCCCCAGAGTAAAGGAGAAGTTTTTAGGAGACTCCACCTCACTGGACGCGTCGGTGGCAATTCTGATAACCAGATCACCGCCTGATTTAAGTACGAGCGCATTCAAATCCTTGCCATCGGTATGAAAACATTTGAAATACTTCTTATCCGCCGGATCATAATTGTAAATATTAAATGCAAAAGTAAGGTTCGTGTTGGAAAGACTCTTGAGCGTCAGATCATAAATCGATACCTTGTTTTTGTTGGAAACCTGACAATCCACAATAATCGGCTGCGCATAACCACCGCCCCAGGAAATATTGCTGATTACTCCCACGACATCCACATCTTTTTTATTATCTTCCGGATCGGTCACCTTGATGTCGGCCTCGAGTTTCTGGTCGCCAATCTTGCACGTCAGCAAATGACCGACTACAACCTGTTCGTCCTTCTTGAAATTAAATCCCTGTGACACACTGCAATAAAAATTCAACTCTGCCATAAATCCTCCTCCTTTTTTGAATAGGGTTTTAAGTCAATAAATCGCTTAAGCTCCTCCCAGACGTGTATCCATTCTCAATTCACAATCCATTCCCTCAAACTGAATGTGAGGCAAAACCGCAATGCTGCAATCGTACCAGCCGATCATCCCTGGATGCTCATTAACGGTAACTGATGCGGCTTTAAACGGATAATAACGCAACGTCAGTTCATCAGGGTCCACAACCGTCGTCACATACTGAAAAATCCAGTTTTCCAGTGTGTTTTTAATGTAGGCCGCGTCCGCGCTACTGCCGATATTGTCTCGCATGATCGATTTCACATAATGAGCCAGACGCGTGATGGAAAAAGTATAGGAAAGGTTGGTAACCAGCTGGGCATTTTCCGTATCTTTCGGGTCTTTAAATTTCTTTGCCTTTTTAATGGACTGACAACTGAAGAAGCAGGCATCCGCCGTGCCTTTACGGTAAATAACCGGCATGAAACCGGAATTGGCGAACTCCAGTTCACGGTAATCCGGAATCGCCATTTCAATGGGAATCTTGATCTCTTCCTCTCCACGAATATTGAAGGTGTGAACAGGCAAACCGCTAATCAGACCGCCTCCCTTGGGACCACGCAAATATTGACACCAGCCGCTCTGGGCAAAGGAACGTACCATATTCTGGGCAAAAAGCATTGTCGCGCTGCCCCAGACATAGTCATTGTCATTATTGCCGTTCACTTTTTCCCGAAAAGTAATTTCACGGCAGGGGTTGGTATCCGGATCGTAAGGCAGGCGGGTTACATATCGCGGTAAAGTCAACCCGATATAAGCCGCTTGCTCAGAATCGCGCAATTTGTTCCACGCCCCATATTTGGGATGGTTCATCAACCCTTCCAAATCTTTAATAGAAGCCAGTTCTTCAATACTGCTGCAACCGAAGAACTTCGGCGAAACGGAGCCTAAAAACGGCGCATGACTGGCTGCGGCAATTTTTCCCATGGTCGTCAGCCAGAAAATGTCGTCGGGGCTGTTTTCAAATTCATAAAGGCCCAGGATGGAGCCAAAAGGCTTGCCCCCGTACTGATCATACTCCGCGACATAGCACTTTTTAAAAAGGGCGCTTCCGGTAATATCCACGGCATTCGCTTCAAAATCTTCAAAAAGCTCACCCTTGCTTACATCCAGCAAATCGATCATGATATCCGCTTTGAAATTCGTGTTTAACACCAGATCATTAATGGATCGCCAGGTGGATTCAATCGTCTTGAATTGGTCATGATGAATGATTTCATTGATTTGATCGGTGACGACCGCATCGATTTTGGAAATCAGTTCCTGAATGCTGCCCTTGTCCAGCCGCTTGGCCGATGTGTCCACATTCAGCAGAAGCGCGGCCATACCCGACAGAAAACGATCTTCATCGCTGATGTTTTCCCTCACCACCTGTAAATTGTCCTGAATCATGGGAGTCGGTTCTTTCAGATCGGTGCTCAGGCGCATACTGGACAGAAAGCGCTTGACATCCAGTTCCTCGGCTTTTACTTCGGTTTTTTCTAGTTGTGTGTCACCCATATACTCTATCGCCTCCTCTTCATTCAGTTTTTTTACCCAATTGCAGTTTCAGGCTTTCATACCCCTTGAGCTGTTCCACCATCTTTCCCAAGGCCTCTTCATTACTCATCAAATCGTTGAGCAGTTTGCGGAATTCCTTTCTGTTGTCCACATTCGAAACAACTTCTTCGAGAAGTTTTTTGACCTGGAGAATGCCTTTCAATTTCGGAACATGTTTGGCTACTTCATCCGGTGAAAACGATTTCATGCCGTTAATCGGAAGGTCCACTTCCATATCTTCGGCGTTTTCCGGATCGATTTTGTTGGTAACAGCAAATTTCATCGACATGCCCATATCTTTCATGACAGCGTCGAGGTTTGTGCCGTCAAGCGTACGCATGCGTCTTTCTTCCAAATCCACTTTGCGATCCGCGGAACTGCCCTGCGAAAGATCACCTGTAACCATCAGGCGAAGCGGCAGAGTCACATCTTCGGGTTTGCCCTGAACTTCTGTTTTATACCTCAACGTAATTCGCGACTTGGGGATCTCATCTTGTATCGCCATATTCTCCTCCTTGTTGAATTTGTTTATATTTTCTGGTTATTCAGCGCTTTTTGCAATAAATAACTTCGCATGGTCGTAAGATTTCGGCAAATCTCATCTTTTCCCTTTCTGTGCAGATCTCCTGTGAAAAGACCGTCCCGACACCATTCATGATCGACTTTTCCATCCTTGGTCCATCGGGGAAAAAGAAACAAAAAAGCAATTTTATCCGGCTGAAATCGTGGCCCCATTTCCTGCAGAATGATTTCCCGGATTTTTCGGTCTGCGCTTTCTCCGGAGAATTTTTCATCGGCCCCGTGAAATACCATCAGAATGATACGGGAGTCACCGGCGGCATCTGCCTGAGGAACCGCAACGAGAGAAAAAGCAATACGAGGAAAAGCCTCTTCAAGGGTTTCAAGAATTTTCTCCGACGGGTAAGATTCCCCTTCTCGATTCCATAAACCGGCACCGATAAACAGCCATTCGTTTCCTTTTCCGGCAATCATATCGCCGTTTGTCATTTTTTCATCATCTTCAGGTACACCTGGCGGCAAAACGGCCATCTGTCCGAAATCCGACAGAGATTCTTCCGTTGCCGATGGATTTAAAAGCTGCCAGTTCATCGCAAAAGATGGCAGAACCCCACTATGCGCCGTTCCTTTCCGGCGCACAGAAAACAACGTACAGCCTCCTGCTGGAGCATTCCATCTTAAATTAAAAGCGTATGACGTCGTGAGTTTAAGGCTTTGAGAGAAAAAGCGCCACTGATCCAAATCTGCCGATTCCGCAGGATTGCGAAACCACGTCTGCCAGGCACTTTCAACCTCTACCGGTTTTTCCATTAAGATATTCCGCACAACTCTTGACACTCCAAACGCGCTGATTTGATTTTCTACAACAACCTGCGGATTCTCTTGAATGTCTTTCGGCGACATATGCAAATAAGAGGCTCCGCAAAACAGACCGGCTAAAAGCAACATCGGACAGATATCCGAAAAATGAAAGCCCGGCGCAGCATACTTCTGCCCCGGCCGAAGCCCCAGAGCAATCAGCCCGTCCCGCAATGCACCCAGATAAACGGTATCACTTCTGAGGTCTTTCCAGATGGGTCCGTTCGCGGCACAGAAATCCAAAACAGCAAAAACGGTTTGTTCCGGCGCATACTGAAAATAAGTACCTTTTCCGTGGTATCTGTTATGCTCTTTCCCTTCTTCCGTCAATATTTTTTCTTGAAGGGCTCCGGATAACAAACAGGAATTTTTCTTATGAATACTGATGTGTTCCGGCGCAAGAAGTTCCACGTTTTTTTGCAGGAATCGCCTTCCTTCAGGAAGAAGGAAAGATGCACGACATCCGATTTGCAGCAATGCCGCCAGTTCTACTAACAGTTCCGGCTCCAGCGACCGAACCACACAAACAGTATGTTGCGGTTCTACCCCCTGCTCTCTCCAGAGGCTGCTTTTTTCCAACGCTCGCTCATGTAATTCCCGATATGTAATATGTTTAAATCCCGTCTCGGGTGAATAATCCATCATAGCCGGCGCCGGACTGTTAATGTGTCGCAAAACAAAATCATGGTAGAGATTGTATCTTCTGAAAATTGAACTGCCGGTCTGAACAGGCATCAGGTCATCAAAGGCGTTCTTGAGCGCATGCCAAAATTCTGCGCCGGATCGATAACTGCCATAGAGCCATTCCAGCTCCGGGCAAAGCTGATTCTCTTCCAGTCGCAACATCTGTTCCATCTGCGCGATCAGAATCTTTTCATTCGGCATCCACCGTTTTGCTCCGTCCGGGGCGTTCGGCATTCCACTATTCATTCACAATATTCCTGCACTCCAGATGACTTTGTTTTACTTTGATGGCATATTTGGATTCCAGTGGCGTTTCCAGCAAGAGCTTCCAGTTCTTGCCCGGACTGGCAAATAAAGCGTAAACCCCGATATTCACATCATCGGGCTTAACGATTTCCATGGATATTTTCTCTTCTGTTCCGGGCATCAAAATCCGGGAGGCAAGAACGGCCGGATCAATGGGATCGGCAAAAACGGAATTCGCCACCTCGTCGTAACTTTCCGCAAGAAACGCTTTTTTGTTGACCTTACGCACTACGATATAAACAGACCTTTCGTCATTGATGTTTTCATCCGCAGTAAAAACAAAAGTTACCTTCCTGACATGCTTCGGCCCCCCGCAGGCCTGCAGGGCCGCAATTATGATCAACACTAAAACCAACGCCAGGCAGCAGGCCGTCCTATTTCTTTTTTGGTTTTTCACTTGTTTCTCCATCGCGTCGGCAAATCCGACAAAGCGGTGTCATCAACCTCATGGCGATCGCTTCAGAAGCATCAGTTCCCATGGATCTTTCTTGAAAGTCAGTTTAATTTCCATCGGATGACTTTTGATTTTATCTGATGTCGGATCAATCACCCATCGGATTTCATTTTTCAACCAATAGCTTTTGCCCTTCTGGCCGCCGGAAACTGAAGAACGCGCCATATCTCGGTATTCCTCGGTTTTTTTCAAAAGCTTGTAAAAACACCAGCTGGTGCTGGGTAGTTCCACCGTGCTTTTGTATTTGACATCTCCCTTGTGGGGAATCAATTCCAGTCCTACAGAAGCGGCACATTCGTAAGGCCAATCCACCTTAAACGTTATCCAGTTTGTTTGCTGGTTGAAAGACAGAAAAGACGTTGTTCCAATCGTTACGTGAGCCAAAACAGGCACGGGTTCATCCGGCAGAACCTTTGGCAGCGGATTGGCTTTTGCCGTATATTCCAGCGGCCTCGGACTGCCGTCTTTGTTCCATAAGCGGTTTCCCAACTCGGAAATCTGGCTCAGCGTAGCCGTCAAATCCGATGGAAGCTTCGGAAGACCATACGGACCTGGATCTTTCTTCCATTGACCATTGTCCAAATGGCAATACGGGGCAATTGTTTTCTGAAAAGCCAGCCAGAAGCGCCCCTGCGGATGGGTGGCATTTCTGATATCATCCAGCGTCGCCTCGTCGACAGCCTGTGGATTAAAGGGGAATTTGTTATATAAAGGGTCAATGTTGGCTATCGTGATCTCCGACCAGGATTGGAATATTTTCTGTTCAACCTCGTTCATGCCCAGAAAATACGCCGTCCAGATTGGAGCCAGAAAAATATCACGCCACTGGCGGGATATGCCGACACTTTCCAGCCACCGGTTTGTCAGCACCAGATAAGAATCCTTTTCCTGACGATTGATGGCAAAGGCGATTTTACCCAGGGGAGTAAGGGAACTCTTCGTGAACGCAAAGGGATCATCCGCAGCATTTTTTCCTGCCACCCGCAAATCTTCTTCTTGCTGAAGATCTGTTTTCATTTGATCAAGCAGTATTTTATATTTATCCAGCTCAGGGTAAACGCCATTTTTCTCATCCAGCAGCTTTCCAATAAATTGAAAATCCTTCATTTTCCCGGCAATGATCATCAGATATTCGTTGTTGCCTGTTTCAATTTGGGTATTTTCCTTGATCGTCTGCAAAAAGGTCATGAACGAGGAAGAAGGTTCAAACATCTGGTTCAACGCAAAACGAAGAGCACCGGCAGAATTGATCTGAATGTCAAATTGCAGGTAAAACTTACGATAGGAGTCGGCATACATCTGACCGTAAAAATCCACTTCCCTACGAAAAAATCTCAAAAAATCCGTTTTATCTTGGTCAGGCACCGGAAGGCTTTTGATGAGAACCGGCAAATCCGTAACCTGCGGCTTCACATATCTTTCTATGGCATTTTTGGTGAATTTCTTGTCCACTCTGGCTTTACCGATAAAAAGGAACCCGCCGTCATTGGTCGGATTCATCACAATATCTTCAAAATCATATTCGGAGGGGAAAAAAAGATTGCCGTTGGGCGTTTTGTAGTAGGCAACCGCCCTTCGCAAAAACACACATATTTTGCTTCGGTTTAGAGCATCATTCCATTTCTTTGGGCTGAAGATATATTCTTCATCGCCGAAGGAAAATTTGAAGGGAACATCCGTCTTGACCTTATTGTAATGAAGCATCATCTGAATATTTTCCGACAAACCCTCGAATTTCAGATTCTCAGGCTTTTGCGGCGGCTCCAGAGAAGAGCCTTTGATAAAGACTAGAAATTGCTTGATCTTGTCTTTTTGCCATCCGAATTGATTGGCCCCGGAATCATCCATATTGATGACCAGATCGGTTTCCTGTTTCAGAACACTCATCAATTTTATGTAAAACTGATGGATATCGAACTGTCTGATAATCATGAGAAAATGATCTGTTTCATGCAAAAGCTTGTCGAGATCGTTTTCATTGATTATGGGCTGATTATACAATTTCGAAATGTACTGAAAATAGGACCTGCCGTGAAAAGCAATCATCTTTTCAATCTGGCCCAGATCATTTCCACGCTGCGCTAAAGAAACCGTCGGAATTTCGTGGGCAATCGGCCAATCCGGCTGATTGTAATTGATATAATCTTCAATGATCATATCCGGAACGGACAGGGATTCGGAAATATGGTCGATATTGCCCTGCATCAGTTTACCCAGCGCATTGCTCTTGGTCGCATACAAGAGCCCGACCACGTAGATGTATTTATCATGCATGCTTTCCCGAATTTCAATATAATGTTTTGTGGGATCACTCATTTGCTTGGTAAGCGATCCGATCATATCCTTTCGCCCACTGGCCAGGACATAACTGTCCAGCCTCGGATACAGATAATGGCGACGAATCGATTCAACCAAGACGCGGCTGATGGCCTGATGATTCTCTTTGAAAAAATCAGGTGTGAATCTCAAAAAATAATGCTTTTCAAAATATTGATCCGGCAGAAGATCATGGATTTTTCGTTCGTATCCTTCCGAAAAAGAGGCAGACAGCACGGATGCCTCCTGTTGCCGCTGCTTCACCAGATCCAGCTCGTACAGAAAAGAAGCCATCAATAAAGACAGGGCGATCAGCCCCAACGCGGATGCGATGCGGCGGTGCCGTCGATAAGGATCAAACTTTTCCAGTTGTTCACGGGTGATATGCGCGGCAAAGGGATTACTCAATCGGGCCTTATTTTCTTCCAGCGAGGTCAGACAGATGTCAACAATTTGCGGGGCCGCCGATAAAGGATCCTGTCCGGTCAGTTTCCCTGCAAAGAATTTCAAATGTTCAAACAACTTCGGCGCCCCGCGCAGAAAGGAAATCGCCTTCAGATACTGATCGGCAGGAAGCGTGAGCAACGTATCCGTCAGATATTTTTCATAGGGTTCCAATCCCATGGATAAATCGGAAATGTCATCATTAGAAGATAAATGCATATTCAGGGAAATGCCCTTTTTGACGAGATACTCGGAAAATTCCGAAAAACCCTCCATCAAATCAAGATGCGTCACGGCAATGCGCACTCTGACCGGTTTTTTGCATATTGCGCTCAAAATATTGATTTTTCCGCGAAGATACTGCGCTTCCCTGGTCAGATATTCAATGTAATGATCTTCTTCCGATGCCAAAATCCCGTTTAACACCAGGACCACCGTCGGCGTTTGGTGCCGAAAAATCGGTTTCCACAACTTGAAAAGCGCTTTGCGAACGTCACTGGATGTATCGGAAAGCAAAGATGCCGGAATTTCCTGGACAAGCGCCTTGGACCCAAGATAAATCTGCAGAAGGGGATTTGTCGTATAGCTGGGATAAAATTCCCGGGCATATCCCTGCCAGTCGGTATAATGGTCAATCAAAGTTGTTTTTCCGGAACTCCATCCGCCGAAAACAATGAAATGATCGAAAACCATCGTATGGCGGCGCAAATCGCCGGGCATTTCTTTAAGGAAATTTTTCCAGATTTTCCTTAAAGCAGAAGATTTGAGCGGTTCCTTTTTCGTTTCTATCGAATTTTTCGCCGCCTGCGCCTTTTTTCTTTTGAAAATGTAATAAACGATGCCGGAGACAAGCAACAAAACAAGAACAATGCCCACAATGACAAGGACAAGATGCCAGTGATCCCAAAACGCTTTTCCGACGGTTTCGATAACTTTTTGTTCTGTCACCATTTGCTCACTTCCGACAGCATGACATTATTTCACCGTTTCCGGCTCCATAACAAACTGATCCTCCTCCACTTTGACGGCCACCACATTCCCTGCCTGAATCCTGCCTTCGATAATGTCTTCCGCCAAGGGATCCTGAATACGGGTCTGAATCACTCTCTTGAGCGGCCTTGCCCCCATCAGCGGATTAAAGCCGAGTTTGGATAATTGTTCCAACGCTTCTTCTGTAACTTGAATTTTAATATTTTTTTCCAAAAGCAGTTTCATTAAATTGCGCATTTGAATCTGTGCAATGGACTTCATGCCCTCGATAGTCAACTGCTTGAAGACCAAAATATCGTCTAGCCGGTTGATGAACTCCGGTCGAAAGTGTGATCGGACGGCATCCATGATTCTTGCATTCATTTCCTGAATCTCTTCTTCCGTTTCCGCGGGCTGAATGTCTGCAGAGCCAAGGTTGGAGGTCATGAGAATGACGGTATTGGAAAAATTGACCGTTTGTCCCTGGCTATCCGTCAACCTTCCGTCATCCAGCAGTTGCAAAAACAGATTGAAAACATCGGCATGTCCTTTTTCAACCTCATCGAAAAGAATAACACTGTAAGGTTTCCGGCGCACAGCATTGGTTAAAACACCGCCTTCTTCGTAGCCGACATAACCCGGAGGAGCACCAATCAGCCGGGCCACGGAGTGCTTTTCCATGAATTCACTCATGTCGATACGAACCAGTGCATTTTCATCATCAAACATAAACTCTGCCAGTGCTTTGCAAACCTCTGTTTTGCCGACACCGGTGGGCCCCAGCATTAAGAAAGAAGCGATCGGCCGGTTCGGGCTTTGCACACCGGCACGTGAACGGCGCACAGCCTTGGAAATCGCGGAAAGCGCATGGTCCTGCCCAATCACTCTCTCCCTCAATCGGTCTTCCAGATGCAGCAATTTGTCCTTTTCCGACCCCATCATTTTGGAAACGGGAATGCCTGTAATCCGCGACACCGTGTCGGCGATGTCATCTTCGGAAATGGAACGTTGCAAATAGCGGCTGTCGGACAAGTCAATGTCCGCATATTCAGCGATAGTTTTATTCAAGTCCGGGATAATTTTGTATTGCAGTTCGGCGACCCGTGAAAAGTCCTCTGCCCTGACTTTCAACTCCATTTCCCGTTTGGCTTCTTCCAGATCTTTTTTGGCTTTCTGCACAACGGACAGCGCTTTTTTTTCTTTTTCCCATTTTTCCGTCATGATTTTGCTTTCTTCTTTGAGCCCGGCAATTTCTTCATTGAGCTTTTGCAGGCGCTCCAGGGATTCACTGTCTTTATCGTCTTTGAGAGCCCGAATCTCAATTTCCAAATTCAAGATCCGGCGGTCGATTGTGTCAATTTCTTCTGGTTTGGAGGAAAGCCCGATACGAACCGCGGCAGCGGTTTGATCAATCAAATCCACGGCCTTGTCGGGCAAAAACCTATCCGTAACATACCGTTTGGAAAGCTTCGCGGCCGAAATCAACGCCGCATCCTGAATATGAACTCCATGATGAACTTCATATTTTTCCTTGATCCCCCTAAGAATCGTAATGGTTTCGTCAATAGCCGGCTCATCAACCAGAACCGTTTGAAAACGACGCATCAGAGCCGTGTCTTTCTCTATATGTTTTCGGTATTCCTGCAAAGTCGTCGCACCGACACAGCGGATCTCCCCACGAGACAAAGCCGGCTTGATTAAATTGGCCGCATCCATGGAGCCTTCCTGCCCGCCCGCGCCAATCAACATATGAATTTCATCAATGAACAAAATCACATTTCCGGCATCCGTCACCTCCTGCAAAACCCGTTTGAAGCGCTCTTCAAACTCTCCCCGGTATTTGGCACCGGCAATCAACTGCCCCATATCGAGAGATAATATTGACACCGTTTTTAAATCATCCGGAACATCTCCGTTTACAATATGTTGAGCAAGCGCCTCGACAATCGCGGTTTTCCCAACGCCAGGCTCTCCGATAATAATGGCATTGTTTTTCATGCGCCGGCTTAAAATCTGAATGGTAAAACGGATCTCCTTTTCGCGTCCAATCACGGGATCCATCAAGCCCTGCCGGGCCTTATCCGTCATGTCCGTCGAATATTTGGCAAGGTATTCAAAATCTCCGGTTCCCTCTTCGCCTTTTGCAAACCGTCCTTTCGGCGGCCGTTCAAGCGCGGCAATCAGTTCTTTTTTATCCGCACCCGCTTCGGCAAAGGCCTGCGCAATTTCTTCCTGATCCAGAAGACCGATGAAAATATGATTGATTCCAATATACTTGGATTTTGTTTTCTGACCGGCTTCTTCGGCAACGATAAAAACCTTCTCCAGATCACGATTAATCGGAGTCTGGACATTTCCCGCCTTTCCTTTGGACTGGGTTAACAGTTTTCCCTCCGCTCTCGCAGACAATAGTTCAAAATCCATTTGCATTTGAGGAAGATATTGTTTTTGAAGATTTTCATTGAGCAAAATTGAAAACATATGCCATGGCGTCACATATTCATGGTCTCTTTTCACGGCAAGACGGCAGGCGCTTTCGATCACTTCCTGAGCTTTCATGGAAAATTTTTCAATAATCATGCTCTCCTCCGAAAAAAATATTTTTACAATCTGATCAATCTGATGCGCGACTTTAATTTAAAAAACGAATAAAGTCAAAGCAATAATCACTCTATTCGGCAGGAAACCGCATCCATCTTGCGTTAAGGCAGAACGAAATCCGGCTTCCTCGACCGGTTTTCGCTCTTTCCCCTTCCGTTTTGTGTTTTTCCGCCGATCTGTGCAAAAAGCCATTTCAACTTGAAAAACCATCGCTTGAATGATAGAGAAACCATTAGTTTTGTGCAGAAAGGCTTGTCGATGCAGATGTTGCCGACAAACAAAGAAGAGCAATTTGACGTTTTGCGCGAGGAATTCCATCGGGAAAGGGCGGCCGTCCTGGGCAAGGCGGGTTTTGCAGTCGAAAGCGCACTGGCTAAACTGGACATCATTCAAAGACAGTTTGAAGAAAAGGTGGCGATTCTGAACTCAATCCGTGAAAATCCAGAAAATCGACGAACCATCTTTGAAGAAATCAACACCATTGTCGACCAGTTCAATACGGCCTGGCAAAAAGCAGATCGTCAATATTATTATCTGATTGTAACACGCGAAGCGATGGGACTCCGCAGGCATGAAACGGTTCAGCAGTTTTACTGCCTTCCACCGAAAAAGAAAAAGATACAGGCATTTTAATGGAAAGATACAAAAAGCAGAGATTACGGATGGTGGAAACGCAGATCCGAGCCCGTTCCATTCATGATGAACGCGTATTGACGGTCATGGAAGCCATGCCACGCCATCTTTTCGTGGATGAAGGACTGATCGCTCAAGCTTACAGCGACAATCCCCTGCCTATCGGAGAAAAGCAAACTATTTCGCAACCTTATATAGTTGCTTTGATGACTCAGGCCCTGGAACTGAAAGGCAGGGAACGAGTACTGGAAATCGGAACAGGATCAGGCTACCAGACTGCCATTCTGGCAAAGCTGGCCGATCATGTTTTTTCAATCGAGCGGGTAGCAACACTTGCCCAGAGGGCCCGACGGATTCTGGACATGCTCAATTGTTACAATGTCGCCATCCGCATTGGCGACGGATCGTACGGTTGGAAGGAAGAAGCGCCTTTCGATGCAATCATCACCACCGCTGCGGCTCCGAAAATTCCGCAATATCTCGTCGATCAGCTCGCTCCCGGAGGAAAGCTCGTTGTCCCCGTGGGCAATCGCGATGTCCAGACGCTTCAGAAGTTTACCCGCCAGATTGACAATCCCGTTGAAATTAAAAAAGAAGATTTGTGCGGATGCCGTTTTGTCAGTCTGATCGGGGAAAGCGGATGGAAAGAATAATTCAATTCAGAAAGTTTTGTCCAAGGCGACATCAAGCCAACTTTCCAGATTATTGTTTTTTTCTTCTTTTCACAATCTTATGTGTACTTTTTCTGGCTTCTTGTTCCAGCGCCCAGATACAGAAGAGTCCAGCAAAGGGCATTTACCACCTTGTCAAAAAAGGGGAAACCGCCTACAGCATTGCCCGCTTGTATTCCATCAGCCTTCAGGAACTTAAATTAACAAATAATATAAATGACTTGTTTATCATTCAAGAGGGAGAAACGCTATTCATTCCCGGAGCCGTCCAAGCTCTTGAACCCGTATTAGAACATAAGACCTCAAGCAGTCTGGAAACAAAATCCGGAACAGAACCTGAGCCAGACAGAAAAACAGGTTCTGAAAAAACGACATTCGTCAAACCTTCCGATCAGGTGCCTTCCGGAAAAAAAACGCAACAAAAACTACCCCAAAAACCGGATATCCATTCCCATGAAAAAAAAGGGCCAGAAATGGAAACCAAACCGGTCCCTTCCGAAAAGCCACAGCCATTAAAAACAGAGAAAGGATTGTTTACCTGGCCAGTCAAAGGAAAGGTCCAGACGCATTTCGGGCTTCAACCCAATAAGACCTATTATAATTGGATCAAAATTTCCTGTCCTGAAGGCACAAAGATTAAGGCTGCCGCCGGTGGAACCGTCATTTTTTCAGCAACATTGAAAGACTTTGGAGAAACAATCATTATCCGTCACGCCCATGAATTAGCCACAGTATATACCCATCTCGGAAAAAGAAACGTCAAAGCCGACCAGACGGTAAAGAAAGGCACGTCCATCGCGCTGGCCGGGAAAAAAGATGATTCGGGCGAAGTCTTCATCAATTTTGAAATTCGGCATAAGGGCAAAGCTCGCAATCCACTGACCTACCTGCCTTAAGTGACCGTTGGTTACCGGACGCCGGTCATCTTGCGAAAACATTTCACTTAAATCTTATTAATCATTGACAAATTACAGAATCAATGCTATTCTTATGCCGTTATAAGAGAAAGGTGGTGTTTGACGTAATGTTTAAAGTTGGAGACTTGGCGGTGTATCCGGCACAAGGTGTCGGCGTTATAGAAGCAATTGAAAATAGAGAGGTCATGGGGAAAAAACAGCCCTTTTACGTGATGAAAATCATGGGTAACGGAATGAAAATCATGATTCCGACTTCATCGGCAAAAGCAGTGGGACTACGCGAAGTGATTCTGGAAAAAGAAATACCGAAAGTATACGAAATTCTTCGCAATAAGGATGTTACCATCGACAAACAGACTTGGAACAAGCGTTATCGGGAATACCTGGAAAAAATCAAAACCGGTTCTGTTTTTGAAATTGCGAGTGTTTTGCGCGATTTATTTATCCTGAAAAGCGACAAAAACCTTTCTTTCGGAGAACGGAAGATGATGGATACGGCTAAAAATCTGCTGGTAAAGGAAATATCCGTGGCCACAAACGCACAGGAGGCCAAGGTCGAACGAGAATTGCAAATGATTTTTACGGTGCAGTAGATTTTCCTTCCTTCATTCATTCAAGCTCTTTGACAACGAAACAGAACAGATCAACTTTCCCGGATCACGGAAAAGCAAGGCCTCCGCAGTTTTTTTTAGTTGTCTGTTAATATGGATTATCAAGCGTATGGATATTAATTAAAACAGAAAGGAGGTGGAGGGGTTGATCGTAAAAGCATTACTGGTTCTAGCCTGTTCCATAAGCGGTTATTTTATCGCTTATCATCTGGCGGCGGCAAGTTCTTATGCTGTTTTTTCAGCTATTCTCGGCTTTATTATAGGTTTAGTCGTTGCGCTCCTGGTCATTCGACTGGAAAAGGACATCAGCAAATTCTCCCTGAAAATCATCGCAGGTGGTGTTACAGGCATGATGATTGGTCTGTTGATCGCACTTGTCCTCGGTTTCGGCCTGAATCTGGTCGTCAGAATCACCAGCGATTTGCACATTGTACCATGGATTTATCTGCTGCTCACCGGCATATTGGGTTATCTGGGACTTGTTCTGGGATCAAAAAAAGTGGAGGAGTTCAGCTTTCATGCTTCTGAGGGCAAGGACACATTGGATAACCGTCTTTTGGATACAAGCGTAATTATTGACGGAAGAATTGCAGATATCTGCGATACAGGTTTTGTGGAGGGCGAGCTGATTGTCCCTCGTTTTGTTCTCAATGAGCTTCAGCTCATTGCAGATTCACCAGATGCCATGAAGCGCTCCCGAGGGAGAAGAGGATTGGATATTCTCAATCGCATGCAGAAAAGCACAGCGATACACATCGCCATCGCGGACCAGGATTTTCCCAAAATCAAAGGAGTGGATGGAAAACTCGTGGCCTTGGCTCAAAAATTAAACGCCAAACTACTGACCAATGATTACAATCTAAACAAAGTCGCACAGTTACAGGGTGTCCGCGTTTTAAACGTGAATGAACTGGCCAACGCCATGAAACCGGTGGTTCTGCCAGGTGAACAAATGACAGTCAAAATCATCCGTGAGGGCAAGGAACAGGGTCAAGGGGTCGGTTATCTTGAAGACGGAACCATGATTATCGTGGACAGCGCTCAGAAAATGATGAATATGACGGTTGATGTCATTGTGACAAGTGTGTTGCAAACCACTGCCGGGCGAATGATTTTCACGGAATTGAAAGACATGGCCGAAAAGAAAAGCTTTAACTCATAACAAAACCTTGTCTTTGTTAATGATGAATATCGGAATGATTCAACTTTGTTTAACGAGCCCGGAAAAGACGTTATCCGGACTTGTTTTTTTATAAAATGAAGATATCAGCCATTATTCCCGCAGGCGGTGCAGGAAAAAGATTGGGCGCTGAAATCGCCAAACAATATCTTTTGCTCCATTCACGGCCCGTACTTGCACATACGCTTCTTGTTTTTCAGAAAACGGAAGCCATCTCAGAGATTGTTCTGGTTTTACCACCGTCTGACGCAGAATCTGTGCGACGTCAGATTATTGAACCTTACGGTTTGACAAAGATAACCGCCATTGTTTCCGGCGGACTAGAACGTCAAGATTCCGTGCGCAACGGTCTTCGTGCCATAGAAAATGGATGCGACATTGTGATTGTTCATGATGGTGTTCGTCCTCTACTGACAAAAGAAATGCTCCTTGAAGTTGCGGCAGCGGCAGCCTTGGAGGGTGCAGCCTCTATCGGCGTGCCGGTCAAGGACACGATCAAGGAAACCGATGACAATCATTGCGTGAAAACCACGCTGCCCCGGCAGCGCTTATGGCACACTCAGACTCCGCAGGCTTTTCAGTATGCTCTCCTTTGGCGGGCACATGAGATGGCAGAAAGCGACCATTTTCAAGGAACAGACGACTCGTCGCTGGTTGAACGAATGGGCATTAAAACTCGTATGATTACAGGTTCTTACAAAAATATCAAAATCACAACCCCGGAAGATTTGCAAATCGCAGAATGTTTGATGGAAAAAAACACCCGGCGGCAGATTGCACATCGAAGTGGCCTGGGATACGACAGTCACCGCTTCGCCCTGCGAAGGAAATTGATTCTGGGAGGTGTTGAAATTCCTTTTGAATATGGATTGCAGGGGCATTCCGACGCGGATGCACTCATCCATGCCGTATGCGATGCGCTTCTGGGCATGGCGGGAGCCGGAGATATCGGGCGTCATTTTCCGGACAGCGATCCAGCTTATCAAGACATTTCCAGTCTTATTCTTCTGGAAAGAGTAAAAAACATCATCGAAGCGCTGGGCATGAGCGTCAACAACATCGATGTAACCATCATGACAGAAAAGCCGAAAATCGCGCCTCATGCGCCGTCGATGGTTGCCAACATTTCGAAGATATTAAATATTCCGAAAACAGCCATTAATATTAAAGCCAAGACCAATGAGAGTATGGGTTTTATCGGACGCAGGGAGGGTGTGGCCGTGCTGGCCATCGCTCATGGAGAAGAAAGGATTTTGCATGGTTGCCAGTCCCAGAGTTAGATTTGCCCCGTCACCCACCGGAGAACTGCATGTGGGTAATGCACGGACAGCCTTGTTCAACTGGATGTTTGCCCGTCATGAGGGCGGCAGGTTTATTTTACGCATTGAAGACACGGATGAATCCCGCAGCTCTCTCTCCTATCAGACCAACCTGCTTACCGATTTGAAATGGCTGGGGCTGAACTGGGATGAAGGACCGGACGAAGGTGGCGATTTCGGTCCTTACCGTCAGAGTGAGCGTCTGGACCTGTACACGAATCATTTGAGAAAACTCATCGACGCAGACATGGTTTACCCCTGCTACTGTACGGAAAAAGAACTGGAAGAGGAACGCCAGACTCTCATTTTAAGCAAGCGCATGCCTCGTTACATGGGCAGATGCCGGAACCTGACAAAAAGCGAACGTCAAAAGCGACAGGAAGATGGGAGGAAACCATCCTGGCGCTTCAGAGTGCCGCAGGCAACCATTGAATTTAACGATCTTATTCGCGGTACCGTCAAATTTGAGAGCGAGGCAATGGGTGATTTCATCATCGTCCGCTCCAACGGCATGCCGGCGTACAATTTTGCGGTCGTCATTGATGATCATCTCATGGCAATCACACATGTGATCCGGGGTGAGGATCACCTGTCCAATACAGCTCTTCAGATGATGCTTTACCGGGCTTTTGGTTTTGATCCGCCGGTTTTTGCGCACCACTGCCTGATCCTGGGCAGAGACCACACCAAATTAAGCAAGCGACACGGCTCCGTTTCCGTGGGAGAATTCCGCAAACGGGGATTTCTACCCGAAGCCCTGATCAATTATCTGGGACTTTTGGGAAGCTCATTTGCAGGCGGTCAGGAGGTGCTGTCCCGAAAGGAGATGATGGAGGCGTTTGCGCTATCGCGCGCCTCAAGAAGCGGCGCGGTTTTTGACGAGGACAAACTTCGCTGGCTCAACGCCATTTATCTCCGGAACTGTCCGTCGGATGATCTGCTCAATAAACTTGACCCCTTTTTACGAGAAGATGGGTATATCCCCGATGAGTTTGATCCTGAATGGCTGAAAACCGTCATAGAAACCACGAAGGACGAAATGGTCACACTGGCCGATGCCGGATCGCACATGGATTTGTTTTTTGACAACCGTTTCAACGTCACACCGGAGGCAATGACTTTGCTGGATTCGCATACGGGCCGAAAAGTGATTCAGGTTTTCGATGATTTTCTGAAAAATGCAACGGGGTCATCGCAGGAGATATATGTTTCTGCCATGAAGCATACCCGAGAAAAATCAGGGTTGAAGGGAAAAGATTTATTCATGCCTGTTCGAGCGGCTCTGACCGGAAGAGTTCACGGTCCGGAGTTGGATCGCGTATTCGCCATTCTGGGAAGAGAACGCGCGCAAGCCCGTCTGAAACAAGCTCTGTCTGGAGCTTCAGAATAAGGAAAGGAAGAAATCGGGTTTCGCTTATTTGCCTTCGATTACAGCAGTCCTTTATGATGATATTGCCTCATAACAGAAACATCTTGCTTTTTTTCTTGTGGGTTTTGTTCAGTCTTGTTTTTTTTTCAACGGCATGGGCAGCCTCTCCATCCACGGATCTCAATAAGTTTGTACATGCCCTTGACCGGCAAAACGCCCGCTACAACTGGAACGATATATCCGCCGCTGGAATTCCTTGGGAACATCACCGGACTACCCGAAGGGGGCATCCCTTGATTTTTGCACAATTCGGCAGATCTTCGGGAGACTGCATATTATTCTTTGGAGGTGTCCACGGCGATGAACTGCCGACGGTTTACCTGATGCTGAAACTGGCCCGGTTTCTCAGGGAACACCCGGAGGTCGTCCGGGATAAGTGCATTGTGATTGCACCCCTGGTAAACCCTGATGGATACTTTGCGTCCAAGCCAACTCGCGTAAACGCAAATGGTGTGGATCTCAACCGAAATTTCCCCACAAAAGACTGGAATTCCGACGCTCATCGCCGGTGGGTGGCAAGAAGCAAAAAAAATCCTCGGTATTATCCCGGGGTTTTTGCCGCGTCCGAACAGGAGACTCTGTTCCAGATAGCGCTCATCAGAAGGTTCAAGCCCCAGAAAATATTAAGCGTCCATTCTCCGCTCAATTTTTTTGATTATGACGGCCCGTCCGCCGACCTTGACTCTTTTGAAAAGTGGATGGAAAAAATATGCAAAGAGGCCAATCATCCCCTGAAAAAGTTTGGTTATTTTCCAGGTTCTCTGGGAAACTACACTGGGCATGAGCGCAATATCTTTACCCTGACCCTAGAACTGCCGACTTCCGATCCGAAACTCGGCGGTGAATATTTCCGGAAGTTTCAACCGGCCTTTCTGAAATTCATCCAGTTGCCGATGATCGGCACACCACCGCACACCCGGCTGGTAAAAAAGGACCATGTTTGACAAGGAATCCAAAAAAATTCGGAACAAGGTCATTACGGACAATCACCTATGGCAACTTTGTCATGTAATTCAATAATTTGAACTTGTGAAGCACCCTACGGTCAAGGAGAAAACAACATTTGAAAAAGGTTAAAACCAGTTTCTTCTGTCAACATTGCGGGTACATGTCGCCAAAGTGGCTGGGCAAGTGTCCTTCCTGCAGCGAATGGAACTGCTTTGCCGAAGAACTGGTCTCTGAACCGGAATCCGGAAGCCGCGCCGAGATGCAATTTGACGGAAAACCTCTGCCGATTGCCGAAATCCCGGCCGAAGAAGGCGAGCGAACGCTCACCGGACTTGCGGAAATCGACCGTGTCCTTGGAGGAGGAATTGTCAGCGGTTCAGCAATTCTGGTCGGTGGGGAGCCGGGAATCGGCAAATCCACTCTGATGCTTCAGATGATGAAAAAACTGGCGTCAAACGGTAGAAAAGTCCTCTATGTATCCGGTGAGGAATCCGCCCATCAAATCAAGTTGCGGTCGAATCGGATAGATGCCTCCACACAAAATTTACAAGATTTGCTGGTCCTGGTGGAAGTGTCCCTCGATAAGATTCTGGACCAGGTCAATAGGGTTCAACCGTCTATCGTGGTGATTGATTCCATACAAACGGTTTATTCAGGCGATTTGATGTCCGCCCCCGGCAGCGTGGGACAGGTTCGGGAATCTTCTTCAAGGCTGATTCTAACCGCAAAAAAAAACGGCATTCCCCTCTTTCTGATTGGCCATGTGACCAAGGACGGATCTATTGCCGGCCCCAAAGTGCTGGAACATATGGTGGACACCGTATTGTATTTTGAAGGTGATTCCGGACACGCTTACCGAATCATTCGCGCCATCAAAAATCGCTTCGGTCCCACCAACGAAATTGGCGTGTTTGAAATGATGGATCAGGGACTCAGAGAAGTGGACAATCCTTCAGCTTTTTTCCTGGCCGAACGCCCACACAACGCCCCCGGCTCCGTGGTCGTGTCTAGTCTGGAAGGCACTCGTCCGATCCTTGTAGAGATTCAAGCTCTGGTCAGCCAGTCCAATCTGGGGGTGCCCCGGAGAACGTCCATCGGAGTGGATCACAACCGCGTATCCCTTCTGGTAGCGGTTCTGGATAAAATCTGCGGCCTGAACCTGGGGGGGTCCGACATTTTTATCAATGTGGCGGGCGGTGTACGTGTGGAAGAACCGGCAGTTGATCTGGGAGTCGTCTCTGCTATGGTGTCAAGTTTCCTGGATCGTCCGGTAGACCCAGGAACAATCATTTTGGGTGAAGTGGGACTCACAGGAGAAGTGAGGGCGGTCTCCCAAATGGACGTGCGGATCAGGGAATCGGTTCGGCTTGGCTTTAACCGTTGCATTGTGCCCTCGAGCAATCTGTCATCTCTGTCCAAAAAAGCAAAAATTGAAATCCACCCAATTCGCTCCCTTAAAGATCTTTTGGAAAATCTCTTTTGAATCTAAAAAATTCTCAAAAATTTATCTGCCGTGCCTTGACACGCTGTAAATAGTGCATAAAATAGCGCCGCTTTAACAAAAATCATTAAAAAATCTAAATATTAAAAGGAAGAAAGGAGAGTAAACAGCATGAAAATCAGACCATTACAGGATAGAATCATTGTAAAGCGTTTGGAAGAGGAAACCAAAACCAAGGGAGGAATTATCATTCCCGACACCGCTAAGGAAAAACCTATCGAAGGCAAAGTGATTGCAGTCGGAACTGGTAAAAAAACGGATGACGGCAAAAAGATCCCCGTGGACGTTAAAGTTGGCGACAAAGTTCTTTTCAGCAAATATGGCGGAACCGAAGTCAAAATCGATGGTGAAGAATACCTGATTATGAGAGAAGACGACATTCTGGGCGTTATTGAAAAATAAGACAATATAATAAGGAGGAATCATTACAATGGGAGCAAAAATACTTCTTTACGATGAAGAAGCAAGGAAATCGGTTTTGAAGGGTGTCAATACCCTGGCCGATGCTGTAAAAGTAACCCTCGGCCCCAAAGGCCGCAATGTGATTATCGATAAGAGCTTTGGTTCACCCACCGTCACTAAAGACGGCGTTACCGTAGCCAAAGAAATCGAACTGGAAGATAAATTTGAAAATATGGGTGCACAGATGGTGAAAGAAGTCGCCAGCAAAACCAGCGATGTGGCCGGCGACGGCACCACCACGGCAACCCTTCTGGCCCAGGCTATTTACCGTGAAGGCGTCAAGGCAGTTGCGGCCGGTTCTAACCCGATGGATGTAAAACGCGGCATCGATAAAGCCGTTGAGGTTGTGGTGAAAGAACTCAGCAAAATGAGCAAACCCACCAAGGATCAAAAAGAAATCGCCCAGGTTGGTACAATATCTGCCAACAACGATGAAACGATCGGCAACATCATTGCCGGCGCAATGGATAAAGTCGGAAAGGAAGGCGTCATTACCGTTGAAGAAGCCAAAGGTCTCGAAACGGAACTGGAAATCGTTGAAGGAATGCAGTTTGACCGTGGTTACCTGTCCCCGTATTTTGTCACCAACGCCGATAAGATGCTGGTCGATCTGGAAGATGCTTTAATCCTGATCTACGAAAAGAAGATCAGCGGTATGAAAGATTTGCTGCCGATTCTGGAACAGATTGCCAAAATGGGCCGTCCTCTCCTGATTATTGCAGAAGATATCGAAGGCGAAGCGTTGGCGACTCTGGTGGTCAACAAAATCCGTGGTACTCTGCATGTGGCAGCGGTCAAAGCTCCCGGTTTCGGTGATCGTCGCAAAGCCATGCTTGAAGATATCGCTATCCTCACAGGCGGAAAGATGATTTCCGAGGATATGGGATTAAAACTGGAAAACGTCAAACTGGAAGATCTTGGACGGGCTAAAAAAATTACCATTGATAAAGATAACACCACCATTATCGATGGTGCTGGAAAAAGAGCTGATCTGGAGGGACGTGTCAAACAGATTCGCGCTCAGATTGAAGAAACCACCTCCGATTACGATAAAGAAAAACTCCAGGAAAGACTGGCCAAGCTGGTCGGCGGCGTTGCCGTCATTAAAGTCGGCGCTGCCACCGAATCCGAAATGAAAGAAAAGAAAGCCCGTGTGGAAGACGCTTTGCATGCAACCCGCGCAGCCGTGGAAGAAGGAATTGTGGCCGGCGGCGGCGTTGCCTACTTGCGCACACTACCCGCTCTGGCCAAGCTGGAGTTAAAAGGCGACGAGCAGATTGGTGTCAACATCGTCAAAAAAGCTATCGAAGAGCCCATTAAAATGATTGCCTGCAACGCAGGTCTGGAAGGCAGCATCGTCGTGGAGAAAGTAAAAGAAAAGAAAGGTGCCTTTGGCTTTAACGCCCGCACGGATGAATACGAGGATATGATTCAGGCCGGCGTCATTGATCCGACCAAAGTGACACGCTTTGCTCTGCAGAATGCAGCATCCGTTTCCGGTTTGTTGCTCACCACTCAGTGCATGATCGCGGACAAACCTGAAGAGAAGGGCGCAGGCGGCGGAATGCCCGGCATGCCTCCCGGCGGCGGATACCCCGGAATGGGAATGTAATCAAGCCCGAAACACGAAGTAATAAGTAAAAAAAAAAGTTTCCTGCCCAAACGGGCAGGAAACTTTTTTTATTTCTGTGCGGGGACGATTCTTGACAGCATACAAGGTTCATACTATAGGATCCATGATCATTTCTCGAAAATGGAGAGGCTGTGGATAAAGCAGGCAACGTATGGGATTTTTTTGATCATTTTTACTGCATTTCTCTGAAAGAAAGAGAAGACCGCCGCCAATCGGCGCGCAAGGAATTTTCAAAAGTTGGTTTAGCGGACCGAGTTGAGTTTGTACTCGGTGAACGCCTTCCATACGACATAGAGCAGCAAGTATATGAATCCCACATGGCATGTCTTCGTAAAGGTCTGGAAGCAGGTGCTCAAAATATTGTTATTTTTGAAGATGACGTGGAATTTGACCGTTTCGACTCAAAACGCTTAATGCATTGCATTCATTTCTTAAAAATGCATCCAGACTGGAAAGTTCTGCTTCTGGGTGCCTTAATCCGTTCCAGCTTTAAAACAGATAATCCGTGCGTCCAAAAAGTTCGTTACCAAAGCTTGACCCACGCCTATGCCTTAAACCGGCATTATGCCCAAAAGCTGGCCTATGAACCCTGGAACGGAATTGTAAATGACACGCTTTTTCGCCCCCTGACAGAAGGGATTTATGCTCTTTATCCCATGTGCGCCTTCCAAAAAGATTTCAAGTCCGACAATTACAAATATCCGAAGCTTGAAAGATTCCGGCGTTGGCTGGGCGGGCTCAACCGGATCCAAAAGGGTTTTGAATTTTACTCCAGGCACAAATTCGGCATTTATGCCGTTCAGGTTGTTGCCATATTCTTTACATTGTTCATACTCTTTGAGTAATGTCCCTCATGGGGGTGCATCCACAAGTCCTCAAATTAACAGGTTTTACCTCGTATAAAGCCCACATCCTTTCAGCATTGAATTCTAAATCGAATCTCGTTACATTATTTTTAATGAAAAGACAGGTACGGATTTTGAAAATCCTACAGGTTACCCTATGGCGGAAATTCAACGGGCATTGCATAGAGAATTGTTCGGCTTCGCCATGTTTGATTTTGCAAACTCTTCCTATACGACTGTAATCATTACGGTTGTCTTTTGCGTCACTTTTCCCCGTCTGATTGTGGGAGATGAACCTGGGTACCGCTTGGGAAATTTTCTATGGAGCGCTTCCTTATCCGCAAGCTATCTGATTGTGTTGCTGACCGCTCCCCTTCTCGGCGCAATTATGGATTATGCAGCCTCGAAAAAGATGTTTCTTTTCATAAGCTATATTCTAACGGTTTTGGCGACTGCTTCTCTTTATTTTGTGGAACCAGGATGCATCATTTTAGGAATGCTACTTATCATCCTCTCCAATATCGGATTTTCCTACAGCGAAGCTTTTATTTCCAGCTTTCTTCCTGGACTTGGCCCTCCATCCGATCTGGGAAAGATTTCCGGATATGCCTGGGGACTCGGTTATGTTGGCGGCCTCCTCTCTACAGCTATCGTTATCTTTGCACTGAATGCGAATGTTTACACCCTGGATAATTTTTCCAATTTGCGCCTTGTGGGACCGGTAACCGGCTTATTCTTTCTGATATTCGCCATTCCCACTTTTTTATGGGTGACAGAAAAAACAATTCCCAGACCGAAATTTGATGGCAAAAGCTATTTTCTCATCGGATTTGACAGATTTAAAAAAACCTTGCTGGATATCCTGGACTACAAGGATCTGATCATTCTTCTTTCGTCGTTTTTTTTCGCCTACGCCGGTTTGTCTATCGTCATCTCCTTTGCCTTTATTTACGGAGATCAGGTAATTCAATGGTCTGGAAATACTCAGGTTTTCATGTTCATCATCACACAAGTCACAGCGGCGGCCGGCGCATTTCTGTTCGGATTTCTCCAAGATACCTGGAATTCAAAAAAGACCTATTTGCTGACCCTGATCGTTTGGACAGTAACGGCCTGTCTCATTTATGGCGTTTTTCAGATAACAGATTTCATCAACAAGCTTTTTTCGCTTTCCTTGAAAGCAGAGCATATTTTTCTGATGATTGCCACCTTTGCCGGACTGGGCTTGGGATCCACTCAATCCGCCTGCCGTGCCATGGTCGGACTTTTTGCTCCGAACACCAAAGCAGGCGAGTTTTTCGGTCTATGGAGTCTGGCCGGACGTCTTTCCTCTATTGTAGGGTTGATGGCTCTGGGAGTTTTGCAGGCCATCTTTGGACTTCAAAAAGCCGTGCTTGTCTGTTCAGCCTTTTTTCTCACCGCCCTCATCTTCATTGTTTTTCTGAATGAAGAAAGGGGCATGAAAGCGGCGCACAAACACAATGGAGAATAGACATGAATCTTGGACATGATATGTCATTGGATTTATTGATGATTATTGTAAAAGAATTGGTCGTGGAACTTCATCCCTCATGGCCTTCAACGCGACAGGTATTACCGGACAGCTCTCTGGCAAGCAATCTCGGTCTGGATAGCCTCGCCCGTGTGGAACTCTTTTCACGTATCGATAAAAAGTTCGGCGTGATTCTTCCAGAAAAGATTTTTGCCGAGGCTGAAACATCCCGCGACCTCTGGATAGCCATTCTGGCCGCCGAACCTTCGCTCCCATCCGTTTCAGACACAGAAAGACTTGAAATCAAGATGGATGACACCGACAACGTGCCGCACAACGCGAAGACGCTGAACGAAGTGCTGCAATGGCACATGAATGTTCATCCGGACCGCCCCCATATCCTATTTTACACTGACGAAGACCATGACGAAATGATGACTTATCGTCAGATGGATGAAGGTGCACGCCGGATCGCCGCCAGTCTTCAGGACAGGGGACTGCTGCCTGGAGACCCTGTCTCGATCATGCTGCCCACCTGTCAGGACTATTTCTTCACTTTTTTTGGTATCCTTCTGTCGGGTGGTATACCGGTGCCCATTTATCCGCCTTTCCGTATGAATCAGCTCGAAGATCATCTAACAAGGCACAGCACTATTCTCAACAACTGCAAAGCAAAGATGATGATTACGATTCCGGAGGCCAAGCGGTTCGGCCGAATCCTCATGGCGCGGGTTGAAAGCATGACCGGTCTTTTCACGGTTACGGAACTGATGGACATCAAGGCGAACTATCATCCATTCCATCCGAACGAAAACGATCTCGCCTTTCTTCAATATACATCAGGAAGCACCGGCAATCCCAAAGGAGTGATGCTCTCACACGCAAATTTACTTGCCAATATTCGAGCGCTAGGTGAAGCGGTCAAGATCGTTTCCACGGATGTCATAGTCAGCTGGCTGCCACTTTATCATGATATGGGTTTAATCGGAACCTGCCTCACCAGTCTTTATTTTTCCGTTTTACTGGTTGTCATGTCTCCACTCAGTTTTATTTCCCGACCGCAGCGCTGGCTTCGGGCAATTCATTGCTATCAGGGTACCCTTTCCGCCGCACCCAATTTTGCTTATGAGTTGTGCCTGAAAAAGATATCGGACAATGATCTGAGGGGACTTGATCTTTCCTCCTGGCGGGTGGCATGCAATGGCGCCGAGCCGATCAGTCCAAACACGGTGGAGAATTTCTGTCGGCGCTTCGAGCCTTACGGATTTCGTCGCGAAGCATTCATGCCGGTTTACGGACTAGCGGAATGCTCGGTCGGACTTACTTTTCCTCCTCTTGGCCGCCCACCGCTCGTGGACAAAATTTCGCGGGAGGTTTTCCTCAGCACCTCCCATGCTGTTCCCTCCTCTGTCGAAAACGAAAAGGTTCTGGAATTTGTGGCATGCGGCCACCCGCTCGCCGGCCATGAAGTGCGCATTGTGGATAACAAAGGAAGAGAACTGCCAGAACGATACGAAGGTAATCTGGAATTCCGCGGTCCGTCGGCAACAGCCGGATACTTCCACAATGAGGAAGAAACCAGGCGCCTTTTTAACAACGAATGGCTGAACTCCGGCGATTTGGCTTATGTTGCGGAAGGAGATATTTACATTACAGGACGAAAAAAAGATATGATCATCCGAGCCGGTCGTAACATTTACCCACAGGAACTCGAGGAAGCGGTCAGCATGATCCCCGGGATCCGTAAAGGAAATGTCGTGGTGTTTGCTGCGGAAGATAAAAACCATCGGACGGAAAAATTGGTCATTGTGGCAGAAACAAAAGAAATAAATCCCGAAAAGCGGGATCTGCTGCAAAGAGAAATCAATACCCTAGCAATGGATTTGACGGAAACTGCGGCGGATGAAGTGGTTTTAGCCCCGCCAGGCTCAATTCTCAAAACATCGAGCGGCAAAATTCGCCGGGCCGGCAACCGAGCCTTATACGAAAACGGCAACTATGGACGAGGGCAGATGGCTACCTGGCTTCAACTCCTTCATATTGCAATCTCTGGTGTTCTTTCGGAAATCATTCGCTTCCATCACGGCTTCCTGAGCATCTTGTATTCTATTTACTGCTGGTTTTTATACGGCATGATGTTTCCGATTGCCTCGTTGTGGGTCATCATACTGCCGGATTCCGAAAAACGATGGTCAGGAATGAGGGAAATGGTAAAATTTCTGGCAAGAGCGACATTTACACCGCTTACCGTGGAAGGAACAGAGCATTTAACCGGATTAAGTTCCTGTATTTTTGTAGCCAATCATGCCAGTTATCTGGATGGTTATGTCATGGTTGCTTCCCTACCTTGTCAATTTCGTTTTGTGGCAAAGACGGAACTGCGAAGCCACCTTTTTAAGCGTGTGATTCTCGAACATCTTCAGACAGAATTTGTAGAACGTTTTGACCGGCAAAAAAGTGTGGAAGATGCACATCGAATCGCTTCTCGGGCAAAAATGGGCATCCGTCTTTTCTTCTTTGCCGAAGGAACGTTTACCCGTGTTCCAGGTATCCGGTCCTTTCACATGGGCGCATTCGAAGCGGCAGTTGCCGCAGGCGTTCCCGTGATTCCGATCGCCATCAGAGGCACGCGATCCATGCTTCGCGATGTCAGCAAATTTGTCCGGCGGGGAGCCATAACCGTCATTATCGGCAAACCTATTGATCCTCATCTTCAGAATAATCCGGACTCACCCGATGTATGGCTAACCGCCATTAAAATGAGAGACATGGCCCGGAATCATATTTTGAAACATTGCGGTGAACCGGATATTTCATTTCGCTAACAACATCGGATCATCTGTTTTCACAAGACGCTATTCACAAAAACCGCATGATCAATTTCATCTTTCACCTTTATTTTTATAAACAGAAGTATTAAACTATAGACAAACGTAAAAAGAATAACGTCAGAAGGTTGTAAAAAGACAAGAAGCACGATGTTCATCGTCTGGCAGGTATTTAAACATGAAGGAAATATTTAACCAGAAAGGAGGCACCGTATGCCGGCTAGAAAGTTGAAAGAGTTTCTGGACAGTCATGGAGTGAAATACTTGAATATTGCTCATTCGCCTGCCTATACAGCCCGGGAAGTTGCACAGTCTTTGCACATTAAAGGACATAAAATAGCAAAAACCGTCATTGTTCTGATTGACGGAAAGATGGCCATGGCCATTATGCCGGCGAATCGCTCTATTGATTTTGAGTATTTTCAAAAGGAAATCGTCGCCAAAGAAGTCAAACTGGCCACGGAAGGACAATTCAAGGATGCCTTTCCCGATTGCGAGGTTGGAGCCATGCCTCCCTTTGGCAACCTATATGGAATGGACGTTTATGTGGACCAGCATTTAAGCAATGATGAAGACATCTTTTTCAATGCCTGCTCTCATTCAGAATTGCTCAGGATGTCCTATGCAGACTTTGAAAGACTTGTAAAACCAAAGGTAATCAAATTTACCTGACGATGATGCTTTCGTTCTCTTTCCGGCAATGACGCTTGGAATGCACCAGACGGCCATCTGTTCAGGCTCTGTGGGCAGCAAAAACTTGAGAAAGGAGGTTTACGATGTCAAAATTAAATTTAACACCCGAAGAAGAAGCAAAGGTTTTAGAAATTCTTGAAAGATACCTTCCGGAACTGGAAAACGAAACCGTCCATACAGACAGCAAGGAACTTCGCAAGTTTTTTAAGGAACGAGAAGCTTTCATGCGTGAATTGATGAGGCGCCTGAAAAGCTAACAAAATATTAAAATTTTTACTTTCTTCGATTTCCTGCCGGTGTGGTGATTATGGCATCTGCCGCATCGACTTTGCACGGGCAACAGGATGAAAATTGTGTTCCTGGCGCCGACAAAACGTCAGCGCCAGCCCCCCCCTCATGCCCGATATACCGGGCTTTTCCTCAAATTTTCAATGAATGCTTTTCCCCTCTGCGATCTTCTTTCCTGGGTGATGCGATGCTTCAGACCAGAACGTTGCCGTAGTCGTTTCAGACGAAATTACGCTTTTGTTTTTGCGGTTTCCACTTTAACGTTTTTTTCCTGTTTTGATTCCGGAACACCGAAATCCTGACAGAGATGACCGTATTCACTTTCGATAAAGGCTGTATAATCCTGGCAATACTGAGAAGCAAGTTCCTGGCAAGCCTTCAGGGTCTGAATCGGGTCGGTTTGATTTTGTGCACCGCTTCGTAAAACTTCCATTGTCTTTGTTGCACAGTTGAAACCGGATTTGGTCAATTCCGAATAAAGTTTCTGCTGTTCCAGGCAAGATGAAATCATTTTCTGCAATGCCTCTTTCTGGCCGTTAATGGTCAATGCGTCGTTTTGAAGCGGTAACCATCTTTTCATCACATCCATCAGCGGCCATGACGCTGCGCCTGAGCCTGCCTCACTGGTCTTGCCAAAAGACTTGTTGACCACTTCCATCCATGACTGTGAAGTCTTCTTGAAAAAATCAAACGCCGCTTCATTGATTTTATTGAAATCGGAAACATTTTGCATATTCATCTTCTCCCTCCTTTTTAAGTGATTTGAGGATCAAATTAATAGAGGATGAAACACAAATCAATAACAAGTTATTATCTAATTAATACCAGTATAAAACCCGTATTTTATATGGTTATACTCATAGAACAGACAAAATGGGAAATCATCGAATATCCTGAAGATGTGTTTTCTATGCTTTACTTAACGTCAAAAGATAGGTTCTCAAATTGGTTTTCTGTCGGGTCAGTCCCAGTTTCCGGCGGATGTTATCTTTATGAAATTCGACGGATCTGACGGAACAATTGAGCAGCAGAGCAATTTCTTTAGCCGATTTGCCTTCCCGGACCAAATTGGCTACATCAATTTCCCGAGGCGTAAAATCCATATAAGTCGCCGTCAGGTTCCGTAAAAATGGAGAAACGATACTTTGCAGATTCGAGAAAATCACATCCGCGTACCCCATCTGAACGGGTGTCAGAGACGTTATCCGAAGTTTTTCTACATAAGGAATTACCAACTTTCGAATATTTGCCAGAACTTTCTTTTCCATCTCCTGTTGATCTTCTTCCCTGTGCTGGAGCAGAACTTTCAAAGCCGTATTGGACTCCTGAAGCCGAAGGGACTCCACCGCCAACTCCTCCGTTCTTTCACAAACTCGGGCTTCCAATTCATCATGCGCCCTTTTCTGAGCTTCTTCCGACCGCCTACGGTCAGTAACGTCCTGACCAACGGAAAGAACCCCCATAATCTGGCCCTGTTCATCCTTTAACGCCTTGGAAAACCATTCAATATCGGCTATTTTGCCATTCTTCAAAACGACGGGATTGACATAGCCGTCCGTTCTTATGTCCTTTAAAGCATTATTAAAAACATCTCTCACAGGTTTCTGATACGGCTCTGCCAGAAACGTGGAAAACCATTCCTTCTCTTGAACTTCCTCAAGGCGGTAACCGGATATCTTTTCCATGTACCGATTGAAGGTAACAATCCGGCCACATGTATCCAGAACCAGAACAATCACCTGCGCCGTCTCAATCAGACTTTCAGCAAAATACTTTTCCCGGCGCAGCAACTCTTCCAGTTTTTTTCTCTCGCTGATGTCCCGAACACTGGCCCGATGTCCCATGGGTTTACCATTTTCATCATACATCGGCTGCCAAGACACAATAATCCATTTTCTGCAGCCATTCTTGCAAACCACGCGACATTCAACATTGTTGCCACTTGACCCTCTAACAGCATCCAGAAAATTTCCTTGCATTCTTGCCTGGTCGGCTTCATCGATCAAAGGAATGGGATAGTGATCCATCTGCAAGCATTCTTCAACCGTATATCCGATAAATTTAAAAACACTTGGATTCACCCAGAGAAGTTTTCCGTCCGGTCCGACCCAATTTTCCCAGTCCGGTGTATAATCGCTTATGGCGCGAAAACGTCTTTCGCTTTCGCGTAAGGCAAGTTCCATTTGTTTACGTTCGGAAATGTCATGGATTAAAGATAAAAGGTAGCGTTCCTGTCCCATTTCAAGAAACCTGGCGGAAAAAACAACATTCCGAATCTGGCCGCTCTTCAGCCTCATCATCACTTCCGTGCCGTTGATATCCCCATTTTTTTTCAACGCATCAAATATTTTTCTTCTATCCTCCGGATGGATCCATATTCGAAGCTCCAGTGCAGATTTGCCAATCACTTCTTCGCGGGAATATCCTGTCCAATCTATATATGCCTGATTTATATCTATTATTTTCCCGGTATTCATTTCGCTGATCGCAATAGGATCAGGGGTCATCTGAAAGATATAGGAAAATTTTTTCTCGGATACGGAAGGGTTTTCTTCAGAATTTACATGATCGGTCATGCTGGGTTTGCATTCTTTCAATGGTCGGATTGTCCATATTCAGCCAAAGTGGTTTCATGATAAACCGGTACATTGATAAAAACAAGTATTTTTCATATCAAGGAAATTGGAATAAAAAAAACGAGAACCGCAAACGCCGTCTCATCTTTTAGCTGGAGTCTTTCATTTTCACTTGGTCTATTTTAGGGCGATGATCGCCACGAAGACCCTGTGGTTCCTTATTACATCAACATCCAGTAGAATTGACTCATAACGTACGCCGCAGTACCTCGTTAGTTCTAATTTAATACCGGCAAAGCATTTGTCAAATCCAAAATCCAATTCCCTCTAATGAATTATTATGTTTTTATTGATAGAGGACATCTTAACGCTGCTTTATCCTTCTTACGGTTGCTTTTACCTTTGCATTCATTTGCTTGACTTTCCTGTAAACCCATTGCCCCCTTGGTATTTTTAGAATGATATTCTTCTTCTCCCTTCTTGGCTCCATAAATGCCTCCTTTACATGAAAAATGATTTGAACAGGACGACCATGAGCATCAATGCTCCTCTCCTTTGGCAAACACATTGTACGTTTAATTTATTTACAGATGAAATCATTGTCAAAGACAAACCGTGGTGTCAGCCGGAAAATGCAAAAAAAACGAGAGACATGACGAGAAAAACTATATTCCCGAATTGGCCAGCATGGTGCAAAAACTGTTGATGATGCCCACCAGCCGGGGATGAGATACTTCAAACTCCTGAACCGACAATATCAGACCTTCCGTCGATAAGTTTAAAAGGGTAGGTTGCTTTTCGGATCGAGTCGCTTCATGAGTGGACAATTCAGCAAATCCAACAATGCTTTCCGCCTGTTCACGATGCGTCTCCGAAAGATCATCCATTTCCGCCTTCAGGGTTTCAAAAAGCGACAGCAACTCTATCTTATCGCTTTCTTTGATGGAATTGCTCTGCTTCAGCTTCGCTTCAATCTTATCAAGACGATCCTGAATCACGGCGTCCTCCTTTGCCCGGTCTGATGATGGAATGCTCCTGACCTCTGATATTCTTTGATTAAATTATACGATTCCTGTTTCCGCCTGTCAAGAAAATCCCAAAAATCCCAAAAATCCCAAAAATATTGTGTAGAATCGTTATTGGCAACCCACTTTCATTTCGTGTATGATCATCACAACAATCACTTTTCCAGAGGATGGACTATGAAGAAAAAATCGCCTTCTCGGAAACAACCCTTTGCCAAAATAGAAGACCATTCCTTTCGCCGGATTTTGGAGGAGTCTGCAAAACAGATCCAAAGAAGCGAAGAAAAATACCGTCGAATCTTTGAGAATATCCAGGATGTTTACTATGAAATTGACATGGAAGGCACCATCCTTGAAATTTCTCCATCCATCGAAAAATATTCATCCTTCAAACGTGAGAATCTTCTTGGCAAATCGATTTATGATTTTTACGCGGATAAACAGGACCGATTCGCTTTCCTGCAGACCATTCATGAAAAGGGCTATGTCCGTGATTTTGAAATACGTCTTCAAGACCAACAAGGCATTGTAAAAACCTGCTCCATCACCGCAGCAATATTGGCCGGAGACAAGGAGGTTCCGCAACTGATCGCCGGTTCCATGAGGGATATTTCAGAGCGTAAAATGGAAGAGGAAATCCTGAAGCAAAGAGAGGAAGAACTCTCCGTACAATCCAAAAATCTTATGGAAGTTAATACAGCGCTTAAGGTGCTGCTGAAGCAACGAGAAGAAGATCGAAAAGAAATCGAGGAAAATATATTAATCAATATTCATTCCTGCATTCTGCCCGAATTGGAAAAGCTCAAAGAAGGTCCATTAACGAATCATCAAAAAAAAGCTCTGGAGATGATTCATATGCAACTGCATGCAGTCGTTTCACCCTTCAGAAACAGACTTTCGCAAACCGCGTTTTCCCTTACCCCCCAGGAAATGCAGGTGGCGGATTTGGTAAAAAATGGCCTGGCCACAAAAGAAATCGCCTGCTTTCTCGGAATTTCAATTAAAACCGTTAATTTCCATCGAGACAATCTCAGGAAAAAACTGGGCATCAATAACCGCCGTGCCAACCTTCGTTCCCTTCTTTTAAAGCTGGCATCGTAATACCTGTTTTTCCCCCATACTTTCCTAACCATCCACTTGTATTGTTTTTCGGTTATGATCTGCTTACCTTAATAAAAAGAATATATCCGCTGTTCACCAGCATGGAGAAAGAAAATGATGTTTCAACCCAGAAAAATCCTCACGCCAACGGACTTCTCAACCCATGCTGAACGGGCGTTTGATATGGCCCTGAGTATCGCGTCACGTTATCAGGCCAGAGTATTTCTTCTCCATGTCATCAACAATTCGATACAGCAGTATGCGGGCGATTATGGTATTGATAAAAACACCATGGAACGGGTAATGAGCGAAATTATTGTTTTTGTTAATGAAAAATTAAAGGAAACCCTTCTTCTAGATCATGACCCCAGACAGATCAAAGTCATTCAGGAGGTTCGTCACGGAAAACCCAGTGAAGAAATTATCAAGGAGACATGCGAACGGAAAATTGATCTTCTGGTGATGGCCTCACATGGAAAAACCAGTATGAACCACTTTCTGATGGGAAGTGTGACGGAACGAGTCATCCAAGAGGTAAAATGTCCCGTGCTTCTGATGAGAAGCCATTTGAGAAAGGAGGCATAGCATGTATTTCATGATGATTTGTACCTGGGAAACAAAAGATGAAAAAGAAGTAAGAACAAGAAATGTTGACTGGAAATGGCCGGAGGACGTCAAAGTGATCAGCGAATTTTATGATCTCCAGGGACGCAGAACGATATATGTCGTTTACGTAACGGACGCCAAGGGCTTAATTGCCGCGCGGGCACCCTGGCTTGATATCATGAAATTTGAAATCTTTCCGGTGTATCCGCTGGGTGAAACAAAGAAACAACTGGCAGGATAAAGAAAGGAGGGAATTTTATGCATACCGTTGAATTAACTTCGGAAGAAAGAACCATCCTGTTGGAGACTCTGGAGAGAGCCGAGCATAATCTGCGGGTCGAAATTGTCAATACCGACAAACGGGAATTCCGGCGTGAATTAAAGCAGCGGGAAGCCGTGATGGAATCTCTGCTGAATCGCCTGCGGAACACGCCAAATTGAAACCTTACGATCAATACTGAAGGAGGTGATCCCTGTGTATAAAAAGATTCTCGTTCCTCTGGATGGATCCATACTGGCGGAGTGTGCATTGACCCATGGAATGAATTTCATGAAAACGGGTTTCGCAGAAGAAATGATCATTCTCAATGTTGTGCGTGAAAATTTTATGATGTTTGAATACGGGCCATCCGATCTGGAAATCATCGAAAGATGTAAAAATGAAGCCATGAAATACCTTTCAGATATTGAGGAAAAACTCAATGCCGAGGGAATAAAAGTTCAAACGCAATTACTGATCAACGACCGGCCGGCTGAAGCCATATCTAATTACGCCACACAAAACGGTATTGATCTGATCATTATTGCAACCCACGGCTATACAGGTCTGAGAAAGATGATGTTGGGGAGTGTGGCGCTCAATGTTCTGCATGATGCACATGTGCCGGTTCTGTTGATCAGGCCTGACTCCTGTCGGAGCTGAACATTTTGGAAAAGGAGATCCATGGATCGTTGTTAGTGAAAAATAAATGACAACGAAAAGTCATTTTTCGTTGAAAAATTGAAAGAGAAATTCCCATAAGGGTCCTATCTGCCTGAGATGACCAAATGGGAAAGTGTGGCACCGCATCATACAGAACGGCTGTTATCCATCATCGCCTCCTGTCCGGTCTCATCAACTGGTTGACATATAACAACAATCATTTTATATTAAATTCAAGAAAGAAACCGAAGCATCTTGTCAAGAGCTTGCAAAGGGAGTATGAGCAGATTACTTGGGAATGCTTGCGATAACTTATGATAGGTCAATATCTAAACACGGAGGTGGAGAATGGAAAATACAAAAAAAATACTGGCGGTAAGCTGGCTGACCAAATATTGCCAGAGTACAATTAACAAAGCAATTTCCTTAGCCGGAAAATATAACGCGGAACTGACCGTAATACACGTTGTCGATACGCTATGGCAGCAGGGATGGAACCTGCCGATGGTGTCTCAGGCCAAAGAGCAGAAAAAGGACATGGACAAAATTAAAGGAGAACTGGAAAACTTTATCGACAATGAAAAAAACAAGGGCATCAAGATTCAAACTGTCGTCAAATCCGGAGAACCCGCTGAAGAAATATTGAAATACATTGAAGAAAACAAAATAGATCTTGTGGTGTTGCGAGCCCATGCAGAAGGACGTACAGAGCGTATTTTGATTGGAGACAGCAATGATGTGCTCTTCCGTAAAATGCCCTGCTCAATTTTTTTATTGAAAAATTAGCTTTCGTTTGAACCGTACATATACGCAGCGCTGAAATCCTGTTGGAGGAGGACGATTGACCATGTATCAAAAAATTCTGGTTCCCCTGGATGGTTCAGCGCTCGCGGAATGTACCCTTCCTCATGTGATCAATTTAGCCAAAGAAGGCTCCATCGGCGAAGCTGTCATCATAACGGTGTCATTCCCTCAAAACGCACCGCTGGAATATTGGACGCCTCGCCGTGATGAATTTATCAAGTATCTTTCCAATATCCAGGCAAGACTTGATGCAGAAGGCGTTAAAGCAAGAACGGAATACTTGGAAGGCGGCAGACCTGCAGAAATCATCTCCGATTACGCTCATAAAAACGCCATCGATATGATCATCATCGCCACACACGGTTACACCGGGCTCAGAAAAATGGTATTGGGCAGTGTAGCGCTTGAAGTTCTCCATGACGCCCGTGTGCCGGTGCTGATCGTCAAGCCCTGTACATAAAATGAAGCCTTTCTCGAACCTGCCGCATTCCGGTCGAAAGAGATTTTTTATTTTCCCCCGGCTTTTATTCTGGCTGTTTCTTCCGCCATCGCCCCGTATTTATTGGTTTTGGCGGATTCCACATATTTGCTTTTCTTCGCCACGGCTGCCATTTTCTTCAAGGATTTCAAGGGAGTTTTCGTAATCGTACTGTTGGCGATCCCTGACGGCACTCCTTTACCAAGATCCGGATCAATCATAAACGTCACCCGTGTCTTCTCCCGATCCACCCATTCCAGTGTAAACAGCGAATTGAATGACGGCATTCTGACATAACCTTTGCCTGTATCGTAAGAGACCTCATTCGTGGAGTCCGCATAAATGAGAATCCGCCCGCTTTTCTTGTCATTGATGGTCTTGCTTTTCAGCACCATGTCCCTGTCCGTCAGCAGTGTGATATGCTGGCGGAACCAGAATATAATGACGTCATTTTTTTCATCCACGACTTTAAGCACTTTCGTATCTTTACAATCTTCCATCCAATCCGGATAGTTTTCAATGTCGCGCAGAATCGTGCCCAAAACCTCAATTCTTGCCGGTATGGTACAGACGGTTTTGGCCGCCACATAATCCCTGCCTGAAACAACACTGGTATAGGTCTGACATCCATCTTCCGTTTGCACAAGCTTCCATTGATACTTGTCGGCAGCAAAGCCGGTTGTGGACACCATGAGAAACATTATCGCTAAAACCATGATATTTCTTTTTGACATTTTCTGACGATCCTCCTCCCGAATGTTTTGATTGTCCCTTTTTGCACATTTTACACGATACTTCAATCACCTGATGAAAATTTCAACGGGCTATCGTCTTTCATAAATCTGCTCATCACCAAGATCATTGTACTTTGATCATGACTTTGCTTGAAAAAGAACGTCTATTTTTTCAACTGTTGGCAAGGAGAACAAAATTTCCTTGAATTTCAGCACCTTCTCTATTGACAGAAGGAAAAAAGGAGCATATAGCCTTGCGTCAATACAGTTCACAAGGCAGGTTCCATGCTGGAATTAAAAAACATCCATTTCTCAGCGCCGGAAGGCGGCGAAAACGGCAGCAGTCCGCGCACCATTATCGACGGGATTAATTTTACTTTTGAAGACGGTAAGTTTTACGCAATTACCGGACCAAACGGAAGCGGGAAAACCACTTTGGCCAAGCTGGTTATGGGAATCTATTCGTTGTCTCAAGGCGAAATTCATTTCAACGGGCAAAATATTTCCAGCCTGACCATCACGGAACGGGCCAAAGCAGGTATTGCCTATAGTTTTCAGCAGCCAGCACGCTTCAAGGGCATCACTTTTCGAGATCTACTGCAAATGGCTACCGGAATCGAAGATGAGAGCAAGCTTCTGGAAATTCTGGGACGTGTGGGCATTTGCCCGTTGTCATTTCTAGATAAGGAAGTGGACACAAGGCTTTCCGGAGGAGAAATAAAAAAAATCGAGTTGGCAACAACCATTGCCGCTAACCCGAAGCTGGCGATTTATGATGAACCGGACACGGGAATTGATTTATGGACAATTGGTCCTATGGTCAGTCTCCTCAAAAAAGAACTGACAGATCATGGCACCACCATTGTGGTCAGCCATAATAAAGCCTTTTTAGAAGCAGCGGACATCATCCTGATTCTGGATGCAGGAAAAATCATATACAACGGAAATCTGGAATACGCACTGCCGCTTCTGGATGATTTGAGCGTATGTACTTATCGGGAAAGTTGTGAAGGAGATCGTGATGCTGGATGCTATAGATAAATCGCTGTTAAAAACGGTCGCCGAACTGGAAGAATTACCTAAGGGAGCCTATAACATTCGCAAGAATGGAAAACTCCTGAGCCGTCATGTCTCGGCCAACATCAATATTGAAACCAACGACGACGAAACAGGCATCATCGTCAAGATCAAGGCAGGAACAAAGAACGAATCCGTTCATATTCCGGTGATCTTAAGCCAGGCCGGTCTTTATGATGTGGTTCGAAATACCTTCATCATTGGGGACGACGCAGAAGTCACAATTGTCGCAGGATGCGGCATCCATTGTGGAACTTCCCAGCCTGAAGGACACGCGGGTATTCATGATTTTCATGTCGGGAAAAAAGCAAAGATCACCTATGTTGAAAAGCACTATGCATCCGGCGAGGGACAGGGCAAAAGATCCCTTCATCCGACAACCCGGGTATTTCTGGCCGAAGGCGCCAGAGCGGAATTTGAACTGACCCAGATCGCCGGAATCGATGAGGCCAACCGAGTCAACGAAGCCGTGCTGGGCGCAAACAGTCTGCTTTTGATCACGGAAAGAGTCCTGACCGACGGGAAGCAAACAGCCGTTTCCACCAACAATATTGTTTTAAAAGGCGCCGGCAGCCGCGCAAATATGATTTCACGCTCTGTCATGAAGGGAGACTCCCGGCAAACCTTTTACGCGCTGATGGATGCACAAAACAAATGTTTCGGTCACATCGAATGCGATGCGATCATTATGGACAACGGAACTAATGAAACCATGCCATCTCTCAAAGCCGGTCATCCGGATGCGGAGCTGACTCACGAAGCATCTATCGGTAAAATAGCCAGCGATCAGCTGACCAAACTGATGAGTATCGGGTTGACCTACGATCAGGCCGTCAACAGAATTATTCAGGGTTTCCTCAAATAAGCCATCTGGGAAGGAACCCTCCGGAAAACCGGGCCCATGAGAATACCAATTCCGTCACGCGCAAAGGATAAAAAACAAAGGGGGATTCAGCATGCATCAGGAAGAAGTCGTCGGCCTTCTCGACACCATTGAAAAGCAAATGATGAATGAGCAGGCCATGGGCTTTTCTCCGGAGGTGTTGGCCATTCTGGATAATATCGAGGCAAGCAACAACGAAATCGAAATGCTGAAATTCCACATCGGTCATGATGTCCTCATGCGGGTTTTCAGTTTTGCCAATTCCGCTTATTATGGAAGCTTGAGCAAAGGCAGCATCCATACTTTTTATGAAGTGGTATCCCGGCTGGGCATGAGCCATACCAAAGCACTGATCATTATCATTGCGTTACATCTTCTCGCCCATGAGGACGAGGAAGTTGAAACCATATTTGCCCGCTGTTTCGCTTCAGCCGTCATGGGAAAGATTTTCGCGGAGCAGGTCGGCATGCGCGATGATACAGCTAAAAAAGTTGAATTGGGCGGTCTTTTTTCTGAAATCGGCCGCATGATCATTCATGTATATAAAAAAATTCACGCCCAGGACGATGAGCGGATTGACGACATCTTCACTGATAATTACCATCCCTATTTAACGGAACGACTCATTGACGCATTTGCACTTCCCGACTATCTTAAAACCATGGTGTTTCATCAAGGACTCGTCGTTGAAGCCAACTCCATCACCATGTCCGGCATCACCCGATTGGCCGTTCAATTTGTATCTGCAAGCTTCAACCAATTCAACAATCATCTGCTCATCGAACCCCTCCCCCTTCCGTCCGGCCATGACCCAAACGCCTGCCTGGATCATATCATTGAAGGCCAGTTCAATGCCGTGGGACTCGGAAAATACCTGAAAATCGAAAGAAGCAAAGAAAGATTGCTGCCGGAACCAATCAAACAAGCCATTGATTATATATGACGATAAATTTATTCTGATGCCGCGAACCCCGGCATTCATCTTCGGCATCCGGAATGGACGCAGGCTAAGCCCTTTCCAGAATGGTCACCCCCAGAGACGCTTCCTCCACGCCAATCACGCCTCCGCCGTTGATATGCATTCCGATTTTCGCGCCGCGAACCTGACGCCGCTCGGCCCTCCCCCGCAACTGCAAAGCCAGCTCATAAACCTGGGCCAAGCCTGTGCAACCAACAGGGTGTCCTCGGGAAATCAATCCACCGCTGACATTGGTGGGCAGCTCTCCTCCCAGGGATGTCGCCCCGGAAGAACAGTAAATCCCCGCATGCTCGGGGCTGCAAAACCCGGCTTGAGCGGTCTGGTAAATTTCACCAAAAGTGGTTGCGTCATGAACTTCCAGAACATCAATATCCGCAGGCGTCAGTCCTGCCTGTCTGAAAGCCATATCCGCCCCCCGTCCGGAAATGTCCCGCTCGTAGTCGCCGCGGTCCCGGCCGGAAATCAGGACCGATGCCCGAATCAAAAGAGGGTCCCGGACATGCGGGTGTTCCCGGAGATACCTTTCCGAGCAGATAATCGCAGCAGCACAGCCTTCACCCGTCGGAGCACACATGGAACGGGTCAGAGGATAGGTAACAAGCTTGTCCGCCATCACTTCTTCCCAGGTCATCTCTTTCTGGTACTGGGCTTTGGGGTTCATCGTGCTGTGATGATGAGTTTTGGCGCTGATTCTGGCCATTTGCTCCTGGGTATAGCCATATTTCTTCATCCCCTGCAGAGCCTTGACCGCATAGTAATCCATGAAAGGGCTTCGGTCGCCTCCAACCGTGGTTTCATCAAACGGCACCCCCATCAATTCTGATTTCTGGCGACGCCAGTGCTCAATGTAACGTTCTTTCCGATCCTGCTCACATCCAGCCCAAAACGCCGCCAATCCCAGATAGGGAAGCGCCGCCTGAATTTCAGGAAATTGATCCAGCGTTTCCAGATTTGGAAGCATCTTTTCGACACCAATCGCCAGGCCCACATCCGACACACCCGCAAGGATTTGGTTTACCGCCTGATTCAAGGCCGTCGTGGCCGTTGCACAAGCATTCTCCACATTAATAATGGGCATCTTCTCAAATTTCAGGCGGCGAAGAATCACCTGGCCACGCACACAATGCTGGCTGGTCAACATGCCCTGAACACAGTTTCCATACCAGATGCCTCCAATAGCATCCTTATCCCCCTCATAACTGAGTCCGGCATCTTCCATCGCTTCGCGGACAGCCGTGGCACACATGAATTCATAAGTTCCGGCCATTTTACTGATCGGCGTCATGCCCGCCCCGATCAGATAGATTTTTTCTTTCATGGTCTCTCTCTCCTCAATGTGGATGACAATGCTTATGCAAACGACAACTGGCGCAGCAGGACGATTTATTTGGGCGCCATGCGCAACCCGCCATCTAATCGAATGACTTCTCCGTTAAGATAGGGATTCTGAAAGATTTGCTCCACCAGCAGGGCAAATTCTTCCGGATCTCCGGTTCTTTTCGGAAAGGGCACGGAATTGTTCAACGCCAGAATCTTTTCCTGGGAAAGCATAGCCAGAAGCGGCGTATTGAAAATTCCGGGCGCGATCGTCACCACGCGGATTCCCATACCGGCCAGATCCCTTGCCATGGGAAGCGTCATCGCCGCAACAGCGCCTTTGGACGCGGCATAGGCAGTCTGGCCGATCTGACCGTCAAAAGCGGCTGTGCTGGAGACATTGACAATCACGCCTCTTTCTCCCTGTTCATCCGGATGGTTTTCACTCATGGTCCATGCGGTCTGACTGGCGACATTGAAAGTTCCTATGAGATTCAGGCGCAGAATTTGCTCGAATGTTTCCAGAGAATGCGGACCTGTTTTGGACACGGTTCGCTCCACCCATCCCGTTCCCGCAGCGTTGACCAAAAAGGAGATATTTCCAAAATTTTCTTTGACCCTGGCGAGACTGTTTTGCACACTGCCTGCATTGGTCACATCCGTAAGGCAAAAAATGCCTTTTGCCCCCAGCTCAACCGCCAGCGCTTCTCCTTTTTCCTTCTGAACATCAAAAATGGCCACACGAGATCCGGCTTTTACCATCCTCCTGACTACAGCCGCGCCCAATCCGGACGCACCCCCGGTCACCACCACCGTATGATTGGCAATGTCCATACTCCCCCCCTGATTCCATTGAATAATGAAGCATCCCCTGATCAGTGAATTTGGGATTCACTAAACACTTCGGCCTGGAAGGTAGAAAACTGAGCTCCCTTCTTCCAGCTTCCCGCCGCCAGTCCGGCTTTTCGACAAAGATGATCCAGCATTTCTTCAAGGCTCCATCCCTGTTCCGTCGCCACCTGCGGCAGAAAAACCGCTGAACGTCCATCTTTACTGAGCAAAACACCATCTCTCCCGACCACAATGTCCTCCGCACCAGCCACGGGTTTCATTGGCGTCAGCACAGAGATTTCTATTTCAACCTCCTTCATCTCCGCGGCGCTCAACTGCTGAAACCTCCGGTCATGAAAAGCAGACTGAATCGCCATTGCACCGACCAACTTGCCCAAGGGCTCGTCCCCAATCATCCGACCAATGCACCCCCGGAGCTCGCCTTTTTTCTTGAGGGTGACAAACACCCCCCTCGGCTGCTCCAGAGCGGCGCTGAAATTTCGCGGCAAGGGAACCGTATCGGTTGTAAAAACCCGGGATAGGGTTTCTCTGGCGAAGGCAAGCAAAGCTTTTTTATCGGACTGCGTAAGAGGAACTAAAGTGGCAAATCCATTGTATTGATTTGTTTTAATTATATTTTTTGGAGGTTCTTTCGAAAAGATCACCGCACCATAACCGACAACCCGCGCCTGATCCCCGATCGGAACATCTCCGGAATTAGCATAGCTGACCACCATGCCCCCTGTGGCTCCCAGAAGCCGGGCAGCAAACATGGCCACCAGAACCGGAGCCTCACCGCAGGCGCTGGTAGACAGATGGGGAATCCCTCTTTTCCGATGTGCCTGAAGGATCGTTCTGAAGGCGGCCGGATCCATGGAAGCCATAGCCTCCAGCGTTTCCCGATCCACCATCGCCGCATCTTCTGCGGACGGGTAGTGGGAAAGATCGGAACTGGCCACAATCAGCGCCTTTCGGTTTTTCAGTACTTTTGCCAGAGCCTGGCCGAAACGTTCAGCGATCCGCAAATCCGAAGAACCCACAACCGCTGGAATAATCTTAGCATCCGGAAAAACCACTTGAACAAACGGAACCATCACTTCTACGGAATGCTCGTGCATATGAAGCGACTGATCCGCAACGCATTCATCCGGCGCTTCCTTTAATAACGCGGCCACAACCTCCTTTTCAATCATCGCGGTACCCAGAGGAGTACGAAAACCATCACCCGGATAGAGGGATATTTTCGGAAAATTCGGGCTGGTGTGGTTCGTGCCCAGAATCACAACGATATCGTATATTGAGTTGGCGGTCTGTCTGAAGCCGTCGGCGCAAATCTGACCGGAATAAATATAGCCGGCATGCGGCACGATCATGGCAACCGGGTTGGTGGATCCCCTGACCACCTCCGCTTCTTGAAGAAACTTTTCAATGCTCAGTCTAAGTCTGACCGCATTTTCGGAATAAAATTTTCCCGCCACGACGGGTTCACGAATATCGAAATTTGTCATTTTTTTCGCCTCACAGGATGTTGTTAGAAAAAGACCCAAAAAACAGGCGCCGGCTATGATTTTTTTTGCAAACCTTCCCGAACAGCCAGCCCCAGCTTTTCCAGAGTATAGGGCTTTCGAATATAAGGCCCCGCCCCCAAGGACTGCGCCTGGGCAACCCGATCCGTTGCGGAAAAACCACTGACGATAATGGCGCGCTGACCAGGACAGACCTCAAGAATGCGTTTGTAGGTATCCAGGCCGTCGATTCCCGGATGCATGATCATATCCAGAACAACCAGATCCACCGGATTGTTCTTCATATCCTCCACGGCCGCTTCTCCACTGGAGACACTCCTGACCCGATAATTGAGTTTACCCAGCATTCTCGACGCCAGCTCCCTCTGTTCCTCAATGTCATCCACAATCAGGATTGCCTCTTCATTACCCATGTAGTCGGACAAAGAAATGGCCACGTCCGTTGCGGCCAGATCCTGCCGGGTCACCGGAAAGTAGAGCATAAATGTGGTGCCCTTGCCGACCTCACTCCGGACATCAATGTAACCTCTGTGATCCTTGACCGTCCCCCATACAACGGCCAATCCCAGTCCTGTGCCGCTTCTCCCCATCACCTTTTTTGTATAGAAAGGCTCGAAGATATGCTTCATATCCGTCTCCGGAATGCCTTCTCCGGTATCGGACACAGAAAGAAGGACGTAATCACCTTCCCGGACATCATCGTACTTTTGGACAGGCCCATCCAGAGTCCTGTTCGCCGTCATCACCGTGACCTGACCACCTTCCGGCATCGCCTCCACCGCATTGGTCAGGAGATTCATAAAGGTTTTCTGAAGATGGGACAAAGACCCCTTGATGTTGAGCAGATCTGCGGCAAGATTCATCTCCACGCGAATGCGCGGATGCTTCTCCATTAAATTTTCATATTCCGGCGTTTTCCGGCAGTCTGCAATTACCTGATTCAGATGAAGCACACTTTCCGAATGAACGCCTCTTCTGGCCAGGGTCAGCAGATCCTGGACAATGGCTGCCGCCCGGACGCCGCTGTTCAGGATCTTCTCTATATGCTCGCGAAGATAGTTATCCTGGGGAATCTCATCCAGAAGCAGTTCTGAATACCCCACAAGAATTCCGAGAACATTGTTCAGATCATGAGCCACCCCCCCGGCAAGCGTTCCCAAGGCTTCCATTTTCTCCGCCCGCCGGAGCCGTTCCTCCAGCTCCCGGCGCTTCTCTCCCTGGAAATGTCGTTCATGGATATCCAACTCAATACCATCCCAGATCACACTTCCATTTTCATGAAAACGCGGCGAAGACACAAATCGGCGCCAGCGAGTCTCCCCCGACGGCAAATGAACCGGCACTTCAACATCCAGTCTGGACTTCGCGGCAAAGGCCTCTGCCTCGCTCTCCGCAAGGAAAACAAAGTATTTCTCGTCCAGCTGATGATAGATAAGCAACGGATTTTCTATAACCTCTTCCACGGTCAGGCCATGCAGCGCCTGAACAGCCGGACTCACGTAAGTAAAATTCCGCTTTTTACCGTCGATCCCGGAATCAATCTGGTAAACCATCCCGTCGGCAAGATTCTCGCTCACACTGCGCAACCTCTCCATACTCTCCCGCAGGGCTTCTTCAGCTCTTACGCGCTCCGTAATCTCCGTGGTCATGCCACATAATCCCCGGACAGTTCCATCATCACCCCGCACCGGAAACTTGACGGACAGAAAATGCCTTTTACCATGAACATCATCTTCAAGAAATTCCACCATTTCCCTGACGGAACCTGATTCCATCACTTCCCGATCGTTTTGGCAAAATTGTCTGCCCACCGGTCCGGGAAACAGTTCCTCATCCGTCCTGCCTATGGTGTCCTGGCGCATCCTGCCCGTAACCTGCTCCCATTTGCGGTTGATCATCTCGTATCGTCCTTCGTGATCCTTGACAAAGATGAGCGCTCCGCTGTATTCGATCAAATCGGACAGAAACTGGCGATTTTTTCGCAAATCCTCCTCGGCCCGCTTGCGGTCGGAGATGTCCTGAACAATTCCGAACAACAAATTCCGGTTCCGATCATACTCGGCCACGGAATGAATATCCCGAATTTCGCCCGTATCGGGACGGCGGATCCGGAACTCAACATTGAAAGGCATGTCCTCCTCCATCAAAGCCTTCAGGGCCTTATCCAGACTTTCCCGATATTCCGGAAGGGGGATCTTTTGCACCTCCGGAATGGTCCATTCCCCATCCGACAAACCATAAATTCGCCGAGCCCCGTCCGACGCAAAAACACGATTCGACACCAGATCGAATTCCCAGTTGCCGGAACAGGAAATGATCTCAGCTCTGGACAATCGCATTTTGGTCAACTGGAGTTCATCATCCATGCGTTTTCGATCCGAAATATCACGGGCAATGGCCTGAAAACCCATGATGTTTCCGTCATGCTCCAGAAGCTGGGTGTTTTGACCAATCCAGACGATATGATTATTTTTCGTCAGCAGCGGCAG
>Ga0116148_1000219_pt1 | contig 73673 bp, 59 predicted proteins | sample AD_UKC055_MetaG_FD_89786 | JGI IMG/M metagenome (GOLD analysis project Ga0116148, IMG submission 89786) | Active sludge microbial communities of municipal wastewater-treating anaerobic digesters from USA - AD_UKC055_MetaG | ecosystem: Engineered > Bioreactor > Anaerobic > Digestate | place: USA...
CCCGCCGCCCTCGGGGGCGCGGCAGGTGTAGGGGGCTCGACCGGCAGGCACGGCCGACTTCCCCGCAGGGACCGCGTCGCAGCCCGCCTTCGGGTTGAAGGCCGAGGGGTTGTAGGGCGGCAGGCCCAGGTGGGGCGCCTGACGGTTGTACACGGTCACGTCCCAGGTGGCGACCCAGCCCCGCCAGGGGAAGGCATGAAAGGAAAGTCCGTCGTCCCGGCCGAAGAGGTAGCGGGAGGCGGCGATCTCGTTTGCGGGCTGCATGCCGTCGCCGATGACGAGGATGATGTGCCGTGCGACGGGCGCGGATTCCCCGGCTTGGACGGTGACCGCGAGGGAAGCGGCCAGCATGGCGGCGCACAGGCAGGAAAGCATCGAAGCGGGTCGGGGGCTCATGCGTCATCCGCAGCACGGATCTCGGCGCCGGCCGGCCCCTGACGGGGCCGCCTCAGCGGGGCTGCATTATAGCACAGTACCGCGGGAAAGGCCCTCCCCGGCTGCAGTCCTGCAGGGCGCCCGCTCACCTCGCGCCGCTTCCCCCCCGAGAGGCCTTTTCGGAGGGCCACCCCGTGCCGCTGATCGTGAGCCGACCGTTGCCTTTCATCAGGAGGAAGAGTCTTTTCAACTCCGCGGAGGCATTCTCGACGATCAGTTCGCCTCCGCTTGTCCGCAGCCAGTTGAACATCGAAATGATCGTCTCGAGGCCCAGGGGGTCTATCGTCCGCACCCGTGCAAGATCCAGGATGAGCCTGTCCGTCTTGTGTCTGATGAAGTTCTGGAACTCCATGCGCAGGGCCTGCGCCTCGTCGGCCACGAGATCATTTTCCGGGGTCACGTAGACGGTTCTGACGGCCTCGTTTCGGCAAACCAGCATCAGCCCCGCTCCCCGTCCGGCCGCCGGGAGACGCCGCAGGGCACGCCGGGCGCCTCGGCCGCAGGCCCCGATGCCGCCGCGGGACCGGCAGCCTGCATGCCCTTGACAAAGGCGACGGCGAACAGCCCCGGCTCGGACCGGGCCACCCTGCCGCGGAACGTGTGGCGCGGGTCGATCATCGCCTCCAGCGGGTCTGTTTGCAAAAAGAAGATCAGGCGGACCTCGGTCCCCACGGGCAGGCCGCACTCGGCGCGAAAGAGCGCACCGCCGGCGGAGACGTCCACCGTTCTGAGCAGGAAGGTCCGGTTACCCGGCCTCCCCGTTGCCTCCTTGACGGCAACCGGCAAATCCAGGTCGTATCGCTTGTGTTTTCTCATCGCACGCGAGGCATTGAGGCCGTCCGTTCGGCCCCGGGCCGGATCAGGTTCCCTCCCCTTCCATCCATGCACCGTGCGCACAATACCGCACGTACTGTACACGTCGGGGCTGTACGAGACAATACGGACAGATTACGCAAAGTTTACGGGGGAAAATGCGTAGCGGCCTCAGGATAGGGTATAGAGGTAGGAGCGCAGGTTGACGTTCCTGCTCTTTAGGCCGAGCTTCTTGCGGATCCGGTCGCGGTAGTACTCGACGGTCCGGGGCGAGAGGTTGAGTAACCCACCGATTTCCTTTGTCGTTTTGTCCTCCTTGATGTACTCGACGATCCGCATCTCCATGGGCGTGAAAGACGCCTTCGCCAGGCCCGCCGCCGCACCGGATGCGGAGAACACCTTCCGGGCATTCATCTCGACAATGTCGACGTAGGTGCTTTGGCGGGGGGTGAGCCCCGAGCGTCTCAGCTTCTCGAGGCTCGGCATGATGAGCTTCCGGAAGTCGGCGAGGAACTGCTCCTCGAGCTCCCTACGGTCCTCCTCCCGGTGGCGCAGCAGGACCTTCATGGCGATGTTGGCCTCCTCGAGCCGCTGGGCGCGCTCCCGCGCTTCCGTCACGTCTCGGGCGACGCCCAGCAGGGCGTGAATGCCGCCGTTTCCGTCCTTCAGCGGGACGAGGGTGATGCTGTGCCAGGCGGGCCGGCCCTCGCTTCCCATCAGGAACTGGCCCTCGAGGCAGAGGGGCTCCCCCGTCGCGAAAACGGTGTCATTGGCCTCTTTCTGCCGTGCCAGCATCTCGGGGGGGAGATCGAGGCCCGCGCGGGGGCGTCCGATCAGCTCCTCGGGCCGCTTCCCCGTGACAGCCTGTGCGGCGCTGTTCACGTAAGTGAAGCGGTCGTCCCGGTCGAGGACAAAGATGAAGTCCCGCGAGGCCTCGGCCAGCTGACGGTAACGCTCCTCGCTGTCCCTGAGCCGGACGATGGCGTCACGTTCGCGCGTGATATCCCGGCCGATGGACAGAAACTCCAGCAGGGTCCCCGCCTCGTCGAAGATCGGTGCGTCGACCCACTGCATCCACAGGGTCCGGCCGTCGGGGCCCGTGACTTCGTGCTCGTAAAAGGTCACGGTCGGTTCGGCGATCAACTTTTCGTAAAAGGACCGGACCCGCTCCCGGACATCGGGCGGGATGAGGGTGAGCCACGGGCGCCCCAGCAGCTCCCGGCGCGACCTGCCGGTGAGACGACAGTAGGCTTCATTGACGAAGGTCAGGCGGGTGTCGGGATGCCAGAAGCAGATGGCCTCGGACTGCAGTCCGACCATCGTCTCGTAGCGGGCCTGGATTCTGAGGTAGGCCTCTCCGAGTTCCGTATTCGCGCTCAGGGCCCTGACGCTGCAGCGCAGGCCCAGGTGCTGCCCGTTCTCGTCGCTCAGAGGCCTGCACGCATGCTCGACCCAGCGCTCGCACCCGTCCCGGCAGATCAGGCGCAGTCTGAGCCTGGCGGCTTCACCGTCGCTGGGTGCTTTCTGTAGATGTTCCCGGAAGGATTCCAGGTCCGAAGGGTGGACGATTTCCTCCAGAAGGCGGGGGTTGGAAAGAAACGCCCCGGGGGCATACCCGGTCAGGTGCTCGCATGAGGGGGAAACATAGGAAAACCCCCCGTCGTCCTTGACGTATTCCCAGCTGAAGGAGGTGTCGGCGATTAGTTTGAACATGACCGGTTGTATACGGATGACCCTGAATATCGCTGTGCAATCCATACAGCACAGCGGTCATCTATGCAATAGATATTTCATTTTATCATACAGTTGTCGATTTTTTTCTACAGATGTCCGTTCACCGTCGTTCGGCGATGGCCCCGTGTCTCACGGGCGATTTCCCACCCGGAAGTCATCGGGGACCCCCTGCGGGTCATGGCCGGGGGCGGCTGAGTTCTACTTGCCGTCCTTGCCGGCGTTGAGCACGCCCGCGGGAGCCCCGGTGGTGTTGTAACGCTTGTAGCAGCCCTTGGCGCACTCGCTGCCGCCGTCGGGGAAGTGGCGCCAGCAGCCGAAGCCCTGGTTGATGCAGGGCCCGTTGGCAAGCTTCGCGCAGCTGGGCGAGGCATCGGAAGGCTTGGGGTTGTAGCCCACGGCCACGCTGGAGGTGGCCGTGCTGTTGCACCGGCACAGGCAGTCGAGCACGCCCTGTCGCTCCTGCTCCGTGAGGGCCTCCCAGGCCTTCGGCGGGGGCGGCGGCGTGTCCTTCTTCTCCGGGGGCTTCTGCCCGGCTTGCGTCTTGGCCGGGTCGGGCGTCTTCTGCGGCGGCTTGGCGGGCTGCCCGGTCTCTTCCTTCTCGACGATCACGGTGTGCCGCGCATCGGCGAGCTTCACGTACTTGCCCCCCTGCTTCGCGAAGAGCTCGGCCAGGTAGGTGTAGGTACCGGCCACGGCCTCGGCGGTGGTGAGGGAGGGCGAGGTGCCCACGCGGCGTCCCGACTTGGCCCAGCCCACGGCCAGCTGGCCCGCGGGGACGGTGGCGCCCACGATCTCGGCGGTGAGGCTGAAGCGCTGGTTGACCTTCACCCGCGCGGGGCCGCTCACCCGTAGGCTGCCGCGGGGCACGTCCTCGACGATGCTGAAGGTGTCCGAGACGGTGTTCTGAAAGGTCTTGCGGTAGCCGCCCAGCAGGGAGTGCTCCTCCACGTCGGCCGAGACGATGGTCGCCGTGAGGCTCAGCTCGTGCCGCAGGGCCGCGCTGTGGCTGCCGAGGGCACGGTAGGTGTAAGTCTTGGACGAGGGCGAGTTCTCGGCGCCGAGCCACTTGCCGTCGATGGCCATCCGGTAGGTCTCCGAGACGAACAGCACGTCGCCCCCCTTTCCCTCGAGGGCCCTGAGGGAGGCCTTCATCTTCGAGAGCACGTCGTTCATCCGGTCGCGGTTCTGCGCCGTCGAGGCGGAGATCGTCACGACGGCGGCCTTCTTCCCGCCCCCCTGGTCGCGCAGGGGCACCTCGCCGGAGGGGCTGAAGGTGAGGACGGGGCGGTTGCCCGCCACGAGGTGCATGTACTCGCGGTAGTTCTTGTTGAACTCCCCGATCCAGGCGAGGCGCTGCTCGCGCCAGCGGGAGACGATGTCGCCGGCGCACTTGTCGTAGACCGCCTTGGCCACGTTGGGGTCCGAGACGAGTTGGCCGCCCTGCTCGCGGTAGGAGGCGTTGACGGACTGGTACCAGATGAAGCTCATCATCTTGTTGCGGCCCTCGGGCGTGTCGGGAAAGCGCAGGGCCATCTGCTCGATGGTCATCCCCTTATGCTCGCTCTCGCGGCCCTTGACCATGGAGATGCCCTCGACGAGGCTCGTGCACTCCTGGAAGCTCGCGACGGTGTTGTAGGCCCCGGCCCGGGCGGCCTCGAGGGTGCAGACGGCCATGTCCATGGCCAGCCCCGGCACCAGGCCCGCGATGTAGCCCAGCTCGGGCAGGGCCGCCAGCGCCCCGGAGCGGAGGTCCTCGGCGGCCATGCCGGCCACGTAGTGGGTGCGGGCGTAGTAGCCGAAGAGCTGCAGGCCGCGCAGCAGCTTGTCCGTGGGCACCGTGCCGGCGTACTTCCAGAAGGTCCCCCGCAGCTGCGCCCACTTGCCCAGGTTCTCGTTGAGGATGCCCTTGAGCAGCTCGCGGTTGCCCGGGTTGGCCTCGCGGGAGAGCTTGTCCAGGAGACTGAGCTCGCGCTGGGCCCGCCCGACGGCCTCGCGGATCGCCGCGGGGTCCTTCACGACGCCCCGGGCGATGTCGTCGAGGTAGTCGGCGCGCATGCCCACCCGCTCGATGCTGCGCGCCTTGTTGAGCGACTGCCGCAGGCGCTCCACGTGCTTGGAGGCCTTTGCGGCGCCCTCGGCGTCGAGCTTCTCCAGGGCCTTCTGGGCCCACTGGTTGCCCTTGTTCACCTCGCCCGCCGTGGTGAAGATGTCGAGGCCCTCCTCGAGGTGCACAAGGTCCGTGGCGCCCGCCACGACGCGGCCCGATTTCTGGTCGATGAAGAAGTGTCGGCCCGCCTTCGCTTCGTAGTGCTGGGCGTAGCCCTTCGCCCCCTTGCCCCAGAGGCCCTCGATGGTCTTGTTGCCCAGGCTCGGGGCGGCCTCGAGGCTCTTGAACTTCGCGGCGGCCTCGTCGGCGTTCTCGACGCCGGCCATGACCTGGTGAGGGGGATAGACGTTGGTGCTGTTGACGAGCTTGTCGATCTCGGCCTGGCTCAGGCCCCTCTGCCTGCCTGCGGCCTCGATGTTTTTTTTCAGGGAACCCTGGAAATCCTTCCACTTCTGGACCATCTTCGCCTCGTCCGTTTCGCCGGTGAGGACAACGCGCATGTCGTGGTCCGACGTGCCGCCCGTGAGCGGCCCCTGGTACTTCTGCCGGCTGATCCAGGAGCCCACGCCGGCGGCCTCGGTGCCCGTCTTCTTGACGGTCTGCTTGACGGCGTCGTTCATGACGTCGAGGGCGACCTTGTCCTTTGCGGCGGGGGCCGCGAGGGCTCCGGGGGAAAGGCTGAGCAGCAGAGCAAGGACGATGACGGCCAGGATGGCAACGAAGGAAAAGACGGGGCGGTTTCTCATGGGTTGACGGGCTCCAGGTGGTGATGTTGCGGGGCAGCCGCGGCAGGGAAGCCCCGAGAGCAGGAGGAATGCAAAAACCATGCGGAAATGGATGTAAATCGGGATAGGGGGCGGTCGTTGAGACCGCTCCCCTCCCACACCACCGGGCATGCGGGTCCGCACCAGGCGGTTGAAGCAGTTGAGGTCGGCGCGTTTGTGATTCTCCCGACGCGTCGCCTGGGGTTGCTGGTTTCTGGTTCGCCGGGTTCTGTTCCTCACTGCCGGTCCATTCGGGTTTCACCCAGCCTGGGGTTCAGCGAGCTTCGCTTCGCGAACATCTGAGGCATTCCGATTCCGAGAACCAGAGGACGTCCCCTCCTGCTCCTTCGGCCCTTCACCCTTCGGCTACTATGGCCTCTGCTGACTTCTCGCTCCGTGTCGCCACGTCGGCCTTTCAGCCACAAGGCGAGATCTCCCCAGGTAAGAACGCGATCCTTCCCCGCACAACCGCCGGATTTACGCCGCCTCGGCCTTGACCACGAGAGCTTTGCGGTCACTTGCCCGCTCGCCCTGCCGGGCACCGCCTCCTATCCGGTGCTTGTCCATCGGCTCGCGGTTTCGCTCCACGCTTCCTCCCCACGCTCGGTCACCCTTACGCAGTTGCGCTTCGCTTCGCTTGTCGTGGTCAACTCACGAGAGGACTTGCACCTCCGAGATCGCGCCCATGCTGGGCGCACAAGAAGGAGGACCGGCGGCGGGCGCGCCAGGCCCGCCTGCACAAAAGAATCCCCCCTCTCCGCCCCGTTTCGACAGGGGCAGAGAGGGGGAGCTCATCTTCAGGCCGGGTGAGGGCGTTCTAAGGCGTCACGGTCAGCGCCGCGGCGCCGGATATCTTGCTCAGCGTGGCGGTAACGGTCGCCTTGCCGGCATCGTCGCCCGTTGCAAGGCCCCTTCTCTTTTTCGCGTTGGCAACCTTGACAACCTTGTTGTCCGAAGATTTCCAGGCAGCCGAATTCGTGATGTCCAGGGACATGCCGTCGGAATAGTACCCCGTGGCGGTGTACTGCAGGGTGTCCCCGCTGCGGATGACCTTGCCGTCGGGCGTCACCTCGATGGAGACGAGGGTTGCATTGCTTACCGTGAGGGTCGTGCTGCCCTGGATGCCGTCCCGGGTCGCGCAGATCTCGGACGTGCCGAACCCGACGGGCGTGGCAAACCCGCGGTCCCCGTCGGCGTTGCTGATGACGGCCACACGGTTGTCGGAGGAACTCCAGGTCGCCTGCAGGGTAAGGTCCTGGGTGGAACCGTCCGAGTAGATGCCCGTGGCGGTGAATTCCTGGATGACATCCATGGCAACGACCGGGTCGGCGGGATTCACCTGGACGGCAACCAGCACTACCGCGGTCACTTCGAGGGCCGTCGTCCCGGTCACGCCGTCGAGGGCGGCGCTGACGGACGTCCTGCCGACGCCGAGGGCCGCGGCGAGGCCGTTGCTGCCCGCCGCGTTGCTGACGAAGGCCACAGAGGGGTCGGAGGCGCCCCAGGTCACGTCCCTGGTGATGTCCCTGGCGGAGTCGTCGGTGTAGGTGCCCGTCGCGGTGAGCTGAAGGTTCGTCCCCCTGGCGAGGCTGGGGGGTTCCGCTGAAATGTGGATGGAGACCAGGGCCGCCTCGGTGACCGTGAGGGCCGTGCTTCCCGTCACCCCGTCCAGCGAGGCGCTGGCGGTCGCGGAGCCTACGGCGAGGGCCCTGGCCAGTCCGTTAGCGCCTGCCGCGCTGCTGACGGAGGCCACCGAGGGGTCGGAGGAACCCCACGTCACCTGCCTGGTAAGGTCCTGGGTCGAATGGTCCGAATAGACTCCCGTGGCGGTCAGCTGCAGGGTCGTCCCCCTGGGAAGGCCGGGGGTTGCCGGCGTGACCTGGATGGAGACCAGGACGGCTGCGGTTACCGTGAGGCCCGTGCTCCCCGTCACCCCGTCGAGCTCGGCAGAGACGGCCGTGGCGCCGGTTGCCAGGGCTGTGGCAATGCCCCTTGTGCCTGTCTCGTTGCTGACGGAGGCGACGGAGCCATCGGCTGCGCCCCAGTTCACCTGCTGCGTGAGGTCCTGCGCCGAACCGTCGGAGAAGATCCCCGTGGCGGTAAACTGCCGGTTCGTCCCCAGGGGGGCCTCCGGGTTGACCGGGGTGACCTGGATGGAGACGAGCGCCGCGTCCGTCACGGTGAGCGGCCTGTTCCCCGAGACCGTCCCCGACTGCACCCTGACGACGGCGGAACCCCGGCCCCTGGACATGGCAAGCCCGCGGCTGACGGTGACGACGGAGTCGTCCGATGAATACCACTCGATCGTCTCGGTCAGGTCTTTCTTGCTGTTGTCCGAGTAGATGCCGGTCGCCTTCATCTGCGTTTCCGTACCCAGGGCGATGACCGGGTCGGCCGGCGTCACTTCGATGGAAACCAGCGAGGGGGCCGACGCCCCGGCCCCGATGCTGCCGGTCCCGCCACCGCCGCCGCAGGATGTCATCAACGCCAGGATCACCGTGGAGATGAGGATGGTTGCGATCCGAGTTTTCATGTTGTGCCTTCCTTTTCTTGTCATGTTCATAGGTAAACCCACCTCTTGCCCTACCCCGGATCGCATCGAGTGTGCCGCGTGCCAGATTCATAAATTAGTCAATAAAATTGATGTGATACGGCAATGCCGCAGCGGCGGGGGCCCTTCGGCGGGTGTACCAAAATGGAGCAGCTGGCATGAATGTGCAATGAAGCAGGAAGGTTGTCCCGGGGTGGTCATTCCGGACCGGTCGGTTCCGGCAATACGATTTTCCTTCGAGAGAGGGGAAACGAAAGGAGGGATGCTAATTTTTCCGGGCGAGGAACGCGGCGACGGCGCGGGTGATCCTCTCGCCCTCGCACAGGATGCCGAAGTGCCCGCAGTCGCTTTCGAGCACCAGGGTTTCGGCCTTCAGGGCTTTGGCCAGCGCGAGCGAGGGCCCGGGGTCCACCAGGAGGTCGCGGCGGTCGACGACGAGGAGAAGCTTCGCCCGGATGGCCCCGGAGACCTCGTTTCCGGAGGCGCCCCCGTAGATGTCGTGCCCCATCATGGCCTTGATCTGCCGGGCCCAGTCCGTGAGGTCGTGGCGCGCGAGGATCTCCTCCACCCGGGCCAGTGCGCCCGCCGCATCCGCCTCGGAGAGGCGCCCCCCGTCATACTCGGGAGTCAGCGCGATGAGGGCAAGCACGGCTGCCAGGGTGTCCGGCCCCCAAGCCCCGCCGTCGCGCAGGTCGCTTGCCGAATCCAGGGCCCGCAGCCCCGCATTGTAGAGGGCGAGATCCGACGGGGCGATGCGCGGGGTCCCCATGATGGAGACGGCCTTCCGCACAGAGCCGGGCCGGGAGCGGACCCACTGCAGGGCCTGCATCCCTCCCATGGAGATGCCGACGACGGCGTGCAGCCGCTCGAGGCCGAGGTACTTCGACAGGACCTCCTGCTGCGCCCTCACCATGTCGCGCACGGTGAACCCGGGGAAGGAGCGCCCGGGCTGCGATTTGCTGTTCGAGGGGGAGGAGGAGACGCCGTTGCCGAAGGCGTCGACGGCCACGACGAACCAGCGCGAGGTGTCGGCGAGCCTGCCCGGGCCGATCAGGCCCAGGTTGACGAGGTCCTGCGAGGTGCCTGCAAACCACGTGGGGAAGAGGACCGCGTTGGAGCGATCCCGGTTCAGCGTGCCGAAGGTTCGGTACCCCACGCGGCACTCGCGGATGACCTGCCCGCTCTCGAGCCGGAAATCCCCCAGGTCGGCGAGGCGCAGCTCGCCTTCGGCGCGAAGGGGATGCGGGGCCGCCAGGACGACAAGCGCGATCAGGGTCAGGGCCGCTCGGGAAAAAACACTCGTCATGAATCCTGCCTAACCGGAATCGGCGGGAAAAGCAAGCCCGGCCGTGCGGAGACAGGTTTTGACATTCGGCCCCGTTTCCTTTATGGAAAATCAGAAGAAGGCGCGGGCGGCGCCCCGATCAACCGGCAAAGGAGAGCGAGCCATGCAGACAGCGGACCTGGAGAAGTACATCGCGAAGGCTTTGGCGGAAGGCGTAAACCACGCGAAGGTCATCCACCCGAGCACGGTGGTCACCGCGGCGTGGGTGCGGATGAAGTGCCTCTTCGGCTGCCCCTACCGCCATAGCCACTGCTGCCCCCCGACGACGCCCACCCCGGAGGAGACCCGGAAGGTGCTGGACTGCTACAAGCGGGCCATTCTCTTTCACATCGAGGCCCCCCGGACGCCCGAGCGGGGCAAGCGCAACATGGCCCTTTTCGACATGCTCGTGAAGATGGAGGGCGAGATCTTCAAGGACGGCTACTACAAGTCCCTCGTCTACCTCGCGGGCCCCTGCCCCCTGTGCAAGGAGTGCTCGAAGGTCAAGGACCAGCCGTGCATCCAGCCCGGCAAGGCGCGGCCCTCCATGGAATCCTGCGGCATCGACGTGTTCCAGACGGCGCGCAACAACGGCTTCTTCATCGAGACGCTCAAGGAGAAGACGGAGACGCAGAACCTCTACTGCCTGATGCTGGTCGATTAAAAAAAGGGGACAGTCCCCTTTTCCGAACAGAGGCGACCCATGGCCCGGAAGAAGACATTTGCCGGCACCGTGACCCTCATCACCGGCGCCTCGTCGGGCATCGGCGCGGCCCTGGCCCGGGAGATCGCGCGCCGCGGCGGGGACGTCGCCCTCGCGGCCCGCCGCGAAGAGCGCCTCGAGACCCTGTCGGGCGAGATCCGGGCCATGGGGCAGAGGGCGCTGGCGCTGCGCTGCGACGTCACGCGGGACGGCGACGCGGAGGAGACGGCCGCAAAGGCCCGGGAGGCCTTCGGCCGCATCGACTGCGTGGTGGCAAACGCCGGATTCGGCGTCCTCGGCAGGCTGGAGAACCTGACCCTGGAGGACTACCGGCGGCAGTTCGAGACGAACGTCTTCGGCGTGCTGCGGACCGTCATGGCCACCCGGAAAGACCTCGCGGCTTCCTCGGGCTGCCTGGTCCTCATCGGGAGCGTCAACGGATACATCGCTCAGCCCGGGATCTCCGCCTATGCCATGAGCAAGTTTGCCGTTCACGGCCTGGCCGACTCCCTTCGCCACGAACTGCGGCCCCACGGCGTTGGGGTCGTGCTCATCGTCCCGGGCTACGTCGAGTCGGAGATCCGCAAGGTGGACAACCTGGGGGTCTATCACCCGGAGGCGCGGGACCGGATCCCGCCGCGCCTGTGCATGCCCGCCCCGAAGGCGGCGAGCCAAATCGCCGACGCCATCCTCGCGCGGCAGGGCACCCGTGTCATCACCGGGCTCGGGAAGGTCAGCGTCTTCACGCAGCGGCACCTGCCCGGCGTGATCGCCCGCCTCGCCCCCCGCATCGGCGTGCCGAGGAGAAAGGGCTGATAGGACTGCGCGGCGGGTCAGGCCTCGAAGGCCTGGAGGAACTTCTTCTCCCCCTCGTCGGTACCGATCAGGATGAGCTCGGCGCCGGCGCGGATCGGCATCTGCGGGTCGGGGTTGACCGACAGGACGCCGCCGTTGCCGATGGCGACGACGGAGCAGTCCGTCACCTCGCGGATCCGCGAGTCGGCCAGGTTCTTGCCGGTGAGCGACGGCGGGGCCTTGAGCCGGAAGATGTTGAGGCCCTCGGCCAGCATCGCCGTGTCCTCATTGATCAGGTAGTGATAGATCGCATTGGCCCCCAGGGTGGCCAGGGACATGACGAAATCCGCCCCTGCGCGGTGCAGCGTCGAAACGTTGCGATCCAGGTTGGCCCGGCTCAGGATCTGCATGTCCGGCCGCAGGCTCCGGAGGTACTTCGTGAGGTAGATGTTCGTGGCGTCGTCGTGGGTCGTGATCAGCGCGGCGGGGGCCTTTTCGATCCAGGCCCGCTGCAGCGTGCGGATGTCGGCGGCGTCCCCGACGACGTAGTGCTCCTCGTCCTGCAGCCGCTTCGGGTTCTTCTCGATCACCAGGTAGGGGCTCTCCCGCTCCTTGAAGCGCTGGGCGATCGTGTCGCCCACCCGCCCGCTGCCGACGATCAGCACCGGGTCGGCGGTGAGCTTGCAGATGTGGTAGAAGGCGTAGATCTCGTCGTAGGCCTCCAGGTTCTTCTCGGAGCCGGCCAGCAGCAGCACGCTCGTCCGCTCGATCCGCGTGTCGGCGTGGGGGATCCGGAAGCGGCCCCGGTCCCAGATGCCCACGACGTTGACCCCGAAGCTCTCCCGCAGCCGGCTCTCGGCCAGGGTCTTGCCCACCAAGGGGGTGCCCATGGCGGCGAACTCGGCGATGATCAGCTCGCCGTAGCGGCCGATGATGTTCGCCTTGCAGTCGCCGCCGACGGTCCACGCGGCCAGGGCGCGTCCCAGGATGTCGTAGAGCGGGAGCACCTTCGTGCTGCCCGCCATGGTCAGGATGTCGACGGAGTAGGGCGAATCGGCGGTCGTGAGGATGGGGACCTGCTCGCTGAGCTCGCGGACGGTGAAGGCGACGTTCGTGTTGATCTCGTCGCGGTCGGTGGCCACGACGAGCGCCGCCCGATCGACGCGCAGCCGCCGGTAGGTCTCCGGGTCGTCGACGTCCCCCACGGCCACCTTGACGCCCATGTCGTAGAGTTCCAGGGCGCGCTTGAAGTCGCTCTCGATGAGGACGTAGTCGATCCGGCGGTCATCGAGCCTCTTGATGAGGCTCATGGTGACGGGGTCGAGGCGCGTGAGGATCACGTGGCCGCGGGTCTCGGGCGGCAGCTCGCGGGGCGCGCGCTTGCGGGACTCGGCCTCGATCCAGGGGGCGTAGAAGAACTTGATGAACATGAAGGGCAGCAGGGTGAGCAGGAAGATCATCCCCGAGAGCAGCACGACGATGGAGAAGGCCCTGCCCAGGTCGGTCTGGAAGGTGATGTCGCCGAACCCCAGGGTGGACATGACGGTGAGGGTCCAGTACACGCCGGTGAGCCACGTGTGGTCCTTTCCCTCGGCGGCCATGATGTAGTGGAACAGGATGCTGTAGACCGCCACCATGAGCGCCAGGACAAGAAGGAACTTGAGCAGCTGGCGCATGTTGCGCTTGGTGCTCTCCCGCTGGAAGAAGTAGCTGATCACGGCCGGGTTGTACTTCATGGCCTCCCTTTTCCCGTGCGGCGCTCCGCGTCCCCGGGGCGGGCTGCCGCGGGGGGTCTTTCCTTGATGTCTCGGGACAGGGTAGCAGACGGCGCCGGGCCGTGGCAAGGTCGATCTTGCCGCCGCGCCGTCACGCCCTTCGGGGAAATCGTGACGCGATCTCCTCCCGGACCAGGGCCTCGGCCGGATAGGGGACGGGGTCTGTCTCGAAGCGCCGCTGGTGCCTGCAGGCCATGACCTCGAGGGGGCTTCGGGCATAGCCCTCCCGCAGCAGCCCCCGGGCGTAGGCCAGGATGAACCGGTCGAACCCGAGGCAGTCCCACTGCACGGCGTGGATCAGCTCGTGGAAGTGCAGGGATTCGCTGCATGCGAACCGGCGGTCGACGAAGTAGATGTCGCCGTAGGTGATGCCGGCCCACCGGGTTGTCTCGAACCCGGTGAAGCGCTTCAGCCCCAGCGAGGCCAGCGGGGGCATGGGAACCCGATCGACGGCGGCGCAACGGACGCGCGCGAGGAAGGCCGTATCGAAGCAGCCGGGCAGGCGCCGCAGGCCGCAGGGCTCGATGAGATCAGCGACGGGCCGCGCGTCCTTTTCGTGGGCGGCCAGCGTACGTTCGACCCAGGAGCGGATCAGGGGAATGCGGGTCCCTTCCTTCACTTCTTCATTTCCCGCGCGAAGTCGATGCAGCCCCGCTCGACGTCGGTGCGCCGGGCAGCGCCCAGCCTTTCTCGTCCGCAACGTCAACGATGGCGACAAGGACGGTCACGGCGCCGCCGCCGTCCCGGGCGCAGGCGAGAGGGTCGAGACCGCGGGAGTCGTCGTTGTCGATGGAGCATGAGGGAAGACCCCGGAGGTCGTTCAGTGCGGAGACCCCGCTTTCCGGGTTCAGGGAGGCCGGCTCTTCGCGGACCTCGGCGGGAAAGTCGGGACGGAAGCCCCGCTCGATCATCGCCCGCCGTGCGATGCGCCGGAGGATCCGGAGATGCGCGCCGGAGGGCTGTGGGTCCATCGGGTCTTTCCGGTCTGTCTGGTCTGTCCGGCCATGGCGTGAAGCGCCAGACCAGGGTGGCAGGTGTCAGGGGCCAGGTGACAGGTATCAGGAACGACGCGGACAAGGGGAAGCCTGTTACCTGTTACCTGTTACCTGTTACCTGTTACCTGTTACCTGTTACCTGTTACCTGTTGCCTCCCGGGTTCTCTTTCTTCTCGTTCATTACCGAGCCCTCGGGCGGGTAGTCGAGCGTTCCCTCGAGCTGCGAGACCCTCACGGGCCGATGATCCGGGAAGGGCAGATCGCCCTCGCGTCTCCAGCGGGCGACCGCCTCGGCGGCGCTGCGGCCCTTCTCCGCATCGAGCCCCCCGTCCTTCGCCATGTACAGCGTCCGCGAGGGGAAGGCAAAGCCGCTGCCGCTTGCCTCGACGAGGTCCATGAAGCGCAGCAGCAGGTCCTCCTGGACCGCGAGGAACGCCGCCATCTCGGTCTCGAGAACATAGGCGAAGATCTCCAGGTCGAGCGAGGACTGCCCGAAGGCAACGAAGCGGATGCGGGCCGTCGAGGAGTCCACCCGGGGGTGCCGGTACAGCAGTTCGCGAATCGAGGTCAGGAGGAAGCGGAGCTGGTCGGCCGTGGTCTCGTAGCGCAAATTCAGGGTGTGCCGGAAGAGGAACCGGTCGCGCAGGGTGAAGTTCTCGATGCTCACCGACGAGAGCTGGCCGTTGGGGATGGAGACGACGGTGCGGTTGAGCGTGCGGATCAGGGTCGAGCGCAGGCCGATGTGCTCCACGGTGCCCATGTGCTCCCCTGCCCTGCAGAAATCGCCCAGCCGGATGGGCTTGTCCCAGACGAGGAAGACGCCGCCGAAGAAGTTCTCGATCGTCTTCTGGGCGGCGAAGGCCACGGCGATGCCGCCGACGCCGAGGCCGGCCACCACGGCGGTGACGTTGATCCCGGCAAAGTAGTAGAAGATGACCACGAGCCCGACGACGACGGCCAGCGTCTTCATGAGCGTCGACGTGAGGCGGACGATCGCATTGGCGGCCTCGGGGCGGCGCCGCTCGACCACGTCCGCCCCGGCATCGATCAGGTGGATCGCGAGCCACGTCACGCCGATGACGGCCATCGTGGAGGCCACGAAGATCCAGAACATCTGGCCGAGAAGCGAGAAGACGCCCCGCGAGTAGATGTAGATCACGGCGGCGGCAAAGACGAGGCGCACGGGGTTCTTCACCGTCTCGAGCTTCGCCAGCAGCGCCTCGTCGAGGCGGCTGCGGAGGGGCTCGCGCACCAGGGCCGCCAGCAGCGCCGTGACGAGCCAGCCGACCAGGAAGGCCACGGGGATCATCAGGATCGCGAGGACCCACCGGTACAGAGGCTGGCCGGCCAGGCGGGTCTCCGTGACGGCCGCCGGCAGCTTCCGCTCCAGCCACGGGACGTCCACCTCTTCGTAGATCTGCGGCACCAGCTTCAGGGTCTCCGACGCGAAGAGCCAGACGGGGGGGTTGTTCTCCTTCTGGACGCGCTCGAGCTGGATCTTGTACTCCCCTTTCCGGGTCTTGACGACGCCCACCACCTCGCGGTCGGCCAGGGGGCTGTCCTGGAGGTTGCCTTCAGGCCTGTTGCTGAGCGTGGCCGCCGTGGCGGAGACCCCCTGATCGAGGATGAACGCCAGCTCTGCGGCCAGCTGCTGGGCGCGCTTGCCCGTCTGGCGGGTGTCGAGGTAGTCGATGGCCCGCTCGTAGTCCCCGCGCTGCATCGACCGGATGAACCCCAGTACGGTACCCTGCGGGGTGCTGCGCCCCAGGGGGTCGTCGTAGGTGCCCTCGGCGGGGGCGGGCCCTTTCGGCACGGCGGCCGGTTTGGCCTGTTCGGCGGCCGAGGCGGCCGTCGCGATCAGAGCGGCCGCCAGCAGCACCGTCACGCACCGCGCGGTCCATCTTCGATTGATCCTCATGGCGTCCTCCCCGCCGGCGCCGTGGCTGTCCGGCATGCATTCTGCAAGCATTCTTCCTTCGATTGAGGGTATTTACATTCCTCGCACCAAGATGTCCGGAATTTTGAAACTCAAGGATTGGTTTCCCCATTATGATGCCCGCTTATCCCCGCGGCGTGTTGCGTGGGATGCGCGTGCAGGTGTTTTCATATCACGATTTGCCCCACAGGGTAAGAGTGATCCTCATGCGGGCCCGGCCCGGCGGCTTGCAAGGGCCTCGCGCAGCACCTAAAGTTCTCTCCCATGTTGACGATATAAATCACGGTCGGCCCGCAAGGGACGCACGACCGCAGAGATCCGAAGACGGCTCGCCATTACTATCGATTCGGCACTCATACCTGTCTGCCTTTTCACGCCGGGCGCACCGCCGTCCGCGCTTCGCCCCGTCTTTGCCTCACTGACCTCCGCTGCGCCTGAACGGCGTTCCGGATGGGTCCGCAAACGCCGCGTCCCCTGCCCGGCCGCTCATTGGAACACATGGAGGTGCATGCAGTCATGAAACGATTCTCCTTTTGCAAATCCCTCAAGGCAAGGCTCCTGACGGGCGGGATCCTGATGATCGTCATCCCCCTGTCCATCAACGGGGCGATCTCATGGTGGAAGGCCGACCGGTCCCTCACGGAGGCCAACCAGGAAATGCTGCAGGAAATGTCCGAGAGTGCCGGCAACCTGGTGCGCGTCATCACGGACAAGGAAATCAAGCTGGCCCAGGAACTGGCATCACGGCCCGAGACGATCCAGGCCGCCGAGAAACAGAGCGCGGCCTTCAGCGAAGTCCTCAAGCATGTCGCCGCCGTCAGCGGCGACTACCAGGTCATCTACGGCCTCGATCCCTCGGGCAAGGGATTCGCCGACTCCCACGGTGGCAAGAACATCGGCATCGACCTCGGGGACCGGGACTACTTCAAGAAGGCCAAGGCCGAGATGAAACACGTCGTGGGCGACATGGTTCTGGCGAAGACCACGGGCAAGCCCGTCCTGCCCTTCTGCGTGCCCATCGTGAAGGACGGCAAGTTCATCGGCGCCATCGCCACGATCATGACGACGGACGCCCTCTCCGCCCGGTTCGCCGAGATGAAGGTCGGCAAGACGGGTTACGCCAGCGTCATCAACCGCGAGGGCATGGTCATGATCCACCCGAAGGCCGAGGCGGTCTTCAAGCTCGACGTGAGCAAGCTCGGGGAGATGAAGGACCTCTGGGCCCTGGTGAAATCCGAGAAGGCGGGCCTTGCCGCCTACACCTACAACGGCGCGAAGAAGATCGCCGCTGTGAGCCCCGTGCAGATCAACGGCTGGGCGGCCCTCACCGTCATGGACCTCGACGAGGCCACGGCCGGAGCCCGGGAGATACGAAACGTCCTTGCCCTGGCTGGTGCGCTGCTGCTCGCCGTCTCTGCGGTCCTTACGCTGCTGTTCGCCCGGGCGATTTCAGACCCGGTGGCCCGTGCGGCAAACGAGATCCGCGAGGCAGCGGAACAAGTGTCCTCTGCGGCCTCCCAGGTGGCCTCGACGAGCCAGCACCTGGCCGAAGGAGCCTCCGAACAGGCGTCTTCCCTCGAAGAGACCTCTGCATCGATGGAGGAGATGTCCTCCATGACGATGCAGAACGCCGACAACTTGCAGAGTGCCAACTCGCTCATGGGCGCCACGAAGGGTGCGGTGGCAAAGGCCGAGGGCTCCATGCGGGAGCTGGTGCGCTCCATGGATGCAATTCAAGAAGCCAGCGAGGAGACAGGCAAGATCATCAGGACCATCGACGAGATCGCCTTCCAGACCAATCTGTTGGCGCTCAACGCCGCCGTCGAGGCGGCCCGGGCCGGCGAGGCCGGCGCGGGCTTCGCCGTCGTGGCCGGCGAGGTGCGCAACCTGGCCTTGCGCGCCGCCGAGTCGGCCAAGATGACAGCGACCCTGATCGAGACGACGACGGCGCGCGTCAGGGAAGGCTCCGCCCTGGTGACAAAGACGACGGACGCCTTCAGCGAGCTGAACCTCAACGCCGAGAAGGTGTCGGGGCTGGTGGCGGAGATCGCCGCCGCATCGCAGGAGCAGGCGCGCGGTATCGAACAGGTGGGCAGCGCCATCGCCGAGATGGACAAGGTGGTTCAGCAGACGGCGGCCAATGCCGAGGAATCCGCCTCGGCCTCGGAGGAACTCAACGCCCAGGCCGGCCAGATGCAGGCCGTGGCCGGGACGCTCATGCGAATCGTCACGGGATCGTCGGACGGCTCGGCTGCAGCCGGGGCGGACTTCATCCCGGCGGCCGGTGCCGGCCTCGCCGCCCGGATCACCGGAGCCGTGGGCTTCGGCAAGAAGAAGAGAGCCGGGGAGGCTGTCCCGACGGAGCCGGACGGCGCATTCAAGGACTTCTAGAACTCAGCCCTTTGCCGGAGCAGCGAGGGCGTCCCGGCGTGTTTGGCGGGATGCCCTTTTTGCACGGCGGAACCCTAACGGATCTTCTCGTTGACGTGCTCGAGCTCCGCGATGACCTGGGCCCCGAGCAGGACGATGATGGCCACCGCCTCGACGCTGAGCAGGAACACCACCAGCGAGGCGAAGGAGCCGTAGATCAGATTCACGAAGGTGTAGGTCCTGTAATACCAGATGATCGCCCTCCGGGTGATCTCCCACAGGACGGCGGCGGCCAGCCCTCCGATCAGCGCGTGCCGGAATGTGATCGACCCGACGGGCAGCACGAGGTAGAGGGCCGTGATCAGGAAGACCTCCGCGGCGAGGCCCAGCAGGTAGACCACGATCCCGAACACGGGCCCCAGGGACAGGTCGATGCCGAACAAGACCAGTTTCGCGCTTTCCAGGGGTTCCAGCAGGATGTTTATGGCCGACAGGAACAGGATGCTCGCACCGATGAGAAGGAGGAACGCGTAGGGAATGATGCTCGAGATCAGGAAATGACGGCGCCGCTTCCTCACGCGGTGAAAAATAGCCGCGATGGCGCTCTCGAGGACCGAAAAGGCAATGGAGCTGAAGAACAGCAGGACGAGAATGCCCACCGTGCCGATCACCCGCCGGTATTGCAGGAACGCCTTGACCTGCTTCGTGAATGCGGCGGCGTAGCCGGGCATGAACATGCCCATGTAGGTGGTCACGGTTTCCAGCAGCCGTTCCTGATCCACGAAGTGCGAAAGCACGATAAGGATCAGGATCAGCATCGGGATGACGGACAGCAGGGTGTAGAAGGCGACAGCCCCGGAGAGAAGGAGACCCTGGTTCTGCCGGAAACGGACCAGAACGCGGCCGAAAAAACCGGCGAACCGACCGGCCGCCCCCAGTGCCTTGTAAACCTTGACCATTGCACGACCCGAATGACAGGTTGAGCCCCGTGCCCGACCGTTCGGACCGGGGGCAGACCGAATCATAGGCGATCAGGCATCAAGGTTCAAGGATAAAGGGGCTCAGTGCAGCACCAGGGGGAAGTCCATGCCCGAGCCCCAGCTCACGGGGTACTGGGCCTGGCCCCGGTGCTTCTCCGTGAGCTCCGGGAGTTTCTCCTTGACGTAGTGGATGAGCCCCTCGACGGTCACCTTTTTCTCCCCCGCCTTGCCCTGCAGCCCCTCGAGCAGCGCATAGGTGAACACCCCGTGGCCCAGCGCCCGGATCTCGGCGGCATACTGCCGGTCCGTAGAGGCCGAGACGATGTAGGTGCCCGTCGAGCGTGCAAGCTGCACGAGGGCCTTGCGCGCCTCGGTGCCGCGCATGGCCAGCACGAGCCTGCCGGACTTGCAGGCGTCGATCATCACGAAGACCTTCTGGGCCCTGCACTGCTTGATCGCCTCGCTCACAAACCCGTTGGAGATGCCGCCCTTTCTCAGTTCCTGCTCGATTTCGGGGGCCGTGACGTCGTGGGGAATGAAGTACCACTCCTCGCCGACCGTGTCTCCGTGGCCGGCCAGATAGATCAGCAGCGTGTCCTGCGGCTGCGCCTTCTTCCCCGCCTCGGCAAAGAGGCCCCTGATCGCCGTCCCCGTCGCCTGCTCGCTCATCGCCGAGTAGACGTGAACCTTCCGGAAGAGCTTCTTCACGCCTTCCGACTGGAAAAAACCGAGCACCCCCTTCGCGTCGGTCTCGGCGTACGTGAGGTTGAGGGCCGCGTTGCGGTAGCGGTTGATCCCGACGACGACGAGGTGCAGGTCGCTCTCCCTCTCGGCCCCGCGGAGCGTGACGGTGATCTCCATGGGGCTGCTCTCGACACGGTCGCTGCTCAGCGCGACGACCTTGAACCGGTTCTCCCCCTCGACGAGCCTGACCTGAAAGAGGTGCGTCTCGTTGCTGCCGTCTTTCGCGACCTTCGCAGCGGCTTCGCGGGGAAGGATCTTGCCGTTCTGGTAGAGCCGCACCTCCCCGATGCCGCCGCCCAGGTCCTCGGCGAGCACCTTGATCTCCTGCACATCGCTGTCGAACTGCCGGCCCGGCAGGGGCGACACGATGGCCACCTCCGGGGGCGGCCTGATGCCGGCCGTCTCGATGTCGGGCGCAGCCTTCTCGCCCAGCGAAGCGACGACGGCCGCGTCGTCCTCGACGGCCTTGACCGCCCGGGCCGTGACCTCTGGACGGTAGAACCGCTCGAAGAACCGCGAAACGGGGTAGAAGCTCGCCTCCCTGTCGGGCCCGTTGTTGACGTGCCAGCCGATGAGCTCGTCGCCTCCCTGACTCGCATCGTAGTAGCCGGAGGGCGTCCAGAGAACCCAGCGCTTGCGGTCGCTGTGGGGGTAGAAGGCCGCCAGTTCCCGGCCGTCCTTCATCCGGTACCATCGGATCGTGCCGTCGCTCACCCCCACGACGGCCACTTGGCCGTTCCCGGAGATGTTGACGGCCCTTGCGGCCCCCTGGATGGACCGGTGCCAGATCTCTTTGCCCTGTGCATCGAAGCGGTACAGGTTGAACCAGGCCCCGTAGACAAAACTCCGGTGGTCGGGGGCGACGGCGTAACTCGTGCCCTGATCTCGGGTTCGAACGGCAAGCGGTCTGCCGTTGAGTTTCGGGTCGCTCTTGAGCAGCCAGTCCGTCAGCACGACCTCCTTCGACTTCAGGATCGGGGCGGCAAGCGTCGGGCCGGGCCCCGGGTTGAGCTCCAGCCGCCGCGACTCGACGGAAAATCTCGCCGGCGACCCGCCTTCCTGCAGAAAGTCGAACTTCACCGTCATGGCATCGGGCGAGATGGAGAAGGCCTTGGCTGAGAGGTAGTCGAGACCGGGCGTTTTGGCAAAGATCTCCCTGCCCGTCGCGTCGATCAGGCCCAGATCCCCGTTTACGCCCGCGTAGGCGACCGGGCCGCCGCGCAGGGCCAGGAGGCTGCGGATGACCGCCCTGCTTCCGGGCAGGTAGGACGGGGAGTGCAGATTTCCGGCCGGCCAGCGGACGACGACGTTCTTTCCCTTCTGCCCGAAGTTCCCCGCCGCGTACAGCAACCTGCCGTCCGGGGACCATGCGACGGCCAGCAGCCGGGGCGTGCGGAAGTGGGTCGTGCCCGCGACGGGCGACTCGAACGGGATGAGATCGGTCCCCGAGTGAATGCCGACCCGGCCGGCCTCGAAATACCCCAGGGCGATCCGGGAGCCGTCCGGCGAGAAGGCAACCGAGGAGGGGCTGTCTTCCTTCGAGACGGCCTGTCTTGCGATGAGCTTGAACTCCCTGTCGTAGAGCCTCAACGCGCCGTCGATGGAGGAGACCGCAAGCCTGCCCGCCGCGTCGAAGTCCATCCCCCAGATCGTATCCTTGTAGTCGCGATCCTCGCCGGCCTTCGACACGTCGATCCGGTCGCCCGAGCGGGCGATGGAGAAGACCCGCAGCCCCGCGCTCGCCCTCAGACCGGCGGCCAGCCTGCGGCCGTCCCGCGAGAACCGAAGCCGGGTGACGGACTCGGGAAGCCCCCCGATACGCTTGAGCATGCGGAGGCTCTCCCGATCGAAGAAATAAATGCTGCGCGATTTCTCCGAGTCCCGCGTCCGCCCTGCGCAGGCGATCGTGCCGCCGTCGGGCGAAACAGCCACAGTCAGGATCACGCCGTCCCCGAGCCTGCCGACGGGCGGGCGCAGGATCCCCAGCAGCCTGCCATTCTGTGCATCCCAGATGCGCACGGTCTTGTCGATGGAGCCCGTCACCAGCCAGCGGCCGGCCTCGTCCGTTGCCATGTCACGGATGGAATTGGAGTGGAGGCCCGCCTCGATCGTCAGGATTGGTTCCGTGGGGATGGGTGGCCCGGAAACGGCCAGGGTGGTCTCTTCGGGCTGGGCGCAAAGGGGGGGTGCGATCACCGCAGACAGCAGCGCGGCGGCCAGAAGGGTCAGGGGGCGGACTAGAGCTTGTCCCACTCTTCCCACTTGTAGCCCTCGAGGACTTCCAGCATGGCGTCGATCTTTTTCTTGTCGGCGTCCTTGTACTCCTTCCACAGGTTCACGCAGGCATCGGTGATGGGGCCCGCCATCCCGGCGACGGCGGCAAGCCCCGGCAGCGCCCGGTTGGACGTACTGCCCGACTCGATGAAGGCCCGGAACTTCTCGTTGACCGTCACGAGACGCTTGACGTCCTCGGAGATCATCTCCCGGAGCTGGGACTCCTTCATGTTGCGGCTCGTGAGCGAGGTCTGGAGGTGCTGGATGATGGGGTTGCCGATGGACTTGGCGTCCGTGTAGTAGAGCATGGCCTGGGTGAGCTTCTTGGGCTGCTTCTTGAAGCTCACCTTGGCGATCTTCGCATAGCCCACGGACTTTTCCCGCTCCTCGCTGAGCTTCTTGAGTTCTTTGGACACGTCGCAGAAGGTCGGATCGACCCCGAAGGGGCCGAAGAAAAGGATCACGATGGCGGTGATCAGGACACCTGTCTGAAGCCGGCCCGCTGACATCATCGAAGCACCCCTTTCGCAGGTTGAAGACGAGGAAACAAAAAACCCCGCTCTCCTTCGAGAAACGGGGTTTTCACGATCGGTCCATGGCCCACCTCGGGCAAAGGCGAGATATCAATCCGTGACGATACGAAACGCTCTTTCCTATGACCCCTTTCTAGGTTACATACATACTCCTTAAATTCAAGGGTTATTTGCCAAGCTGACTTCGTTTTCTATCGTCTTCCTTTCCCGTCCTTGTCTCTTGCGAAGGCCCTCGCGAAGGGGTTGTTGAAGGGGGCGGGCTCGGGCTTCTTCTTTTCCTGTTTCTGCCGGTCCTGCTGCGGCCTCTCCGGCCTCCGCTCCGCCGGCGTGCCTCTTTCCGGCGGGGCTCCGGCGGCGGCCGCCTGCCTCTCTCCCGTTGCGCCCTTCTGCATGGAAAGCGAGATCCGCCTGCGCTCGAGGTCCACGTCCAGGACGGTCACCTCGACGCGCTGGGCCACCTTCACGACCTGGTGCGGGTCGGAGACGTAGCGGTCGGCCAGCCGGCTCACGTGCACGAGGCCGTCCTGGTGGACGCCGATGTCGACGAAGGCCCCGAAGGCCGTCACGTTGGTCACCACCCCGGGCAGCCTCATCCCGGGGCGCAGGTCCTCGGGCTTCTCGATGCCCTCGGTGAAGGCGACGGCCTCGAACCGCTCGCGCGGGTCGCGGCCGGGCTTGGCCAGCTCGGCCATGATGTCCTTCAGCGTGGGGACGCCCACCCCGTCGCTGACGTATTTCGAGATGTCGATGACCTTGCGCCTCGACTCGTCCCTCATGAGATCCACGACGGAGCAGCCGAGGTCGCGGGCCATCGCCTCGACAACGGGGTAGCTCTCGGGGTGGACGGCGCTGGAGTCCAGCGGGTTGACCCCGCCGCGGATGCGCAGGAAGCCCGCCGCCTGCTCGAAGGCCTTGGGACCCAGGCGCGGGACCTTGCGCAGGCCCTCGCGCGTGTCGAAGGGGCCGTGCTCGTTGCGGTAGGCGACGATGTTGGCCGCGAGCTGGGGCCCCAGGCCCGATACGTAGGTCAGCAGCTGGGGGCTTGCCGTGTTGACCTCGACACCCACGGCGTTGACGCAGCTCGACACGACGTCGTCGAGACTGCGCCGGAGGGCCCCCTGATCGACGTCGTGCTGGTACTGCCCCACGCCGATCGCCTTGGGGTCGATCTTGACGAGCTCGGCCAGCGGGTCCATGAGCCGGCGGCCGATGGAGACGGCGCCGCGCACGGTGACGTCCTGGTCGGGGAACTCGTCGCGGGCCGCCTGAGAAGCGGAGTAGACCGAGGCGCCGCTCTCGTTGACGAGAATGACCGGGATGCCGGCAAGGCCGAGGCCCCGGACGAAGGCCTCCGTCTCGCGGCCCGCCGTGCCGTTCCCGACGGCGATCGCCTCGATGGAGAACTTCTCGGCAAGCGCGCGGATCGTCTCGGCGGCCTTCGCCTTCCCCTCCTCGGAGAAGTGGGGGAAGATCGTGTCGCTGTGCAGGAGCTTGCCCTGCCGGTCGAGGCAAACCACCTTGCAGCCCGTTCGGAAGCCCGGGTCGACGGCCAGGACGTTCTTCTGCCCCAGCGGGGGCGCCAGCAGGAGCTGCCGCAGGTTGTCGGCGAAGACGCGGATGGCCGCCTCGTCGGCCCGCTTTTTCGTCTCGAGGCGGATCTCCGTCTCCATGGACCAGCACAGAAGGCGCCTGTAGCTGTCGTGGACGGCCTCGCGGACCTGCCCCGATGCGGGCCCCTGCCCCGTGACGAACTGCTCCTCGAGAATCTTGAGCGCATCCTCCTCGGGAGGGGCGATGCTGAGGCTCAGGATCTTCTCGTTCTCCCCGCGGCGCATGGCGAGCACGCGGTGGGAGGGCGCCGAGGCGACGGGCTCCTCCCAGGCGAAGTAGTCGCGGAACTTCGCGCCCTCGGCCTCCTTGCCGGCGATGACCTTCGATCTGAGGACGCCCTTTGCGGCGAAGAGGCCGCGCATCTTCGCGCGGGCCTCCTGGTTCTCATTGATCCACTCGGCGATGATGTCCCGGGCGCCGGCCAGCGCGTCTTCGGCCGTCACCACGCCCTTTCCGGCATCGACGAAGGCGGCCGCCTCGGCGGCGGGGTCCGTCGCGGCGTCCTGCGCGAAGAGGATCGCCGCCAGCGGCTCGAGCCCCTTTTCCTTCGCAATGGTGGCCCTCGTGCGACGCTTGGGCCTGAACGGCAGGTAGATGTCCTCGAGGACGGCCATGGTCCCGGCTTCGTCGATCTTCCGCTTCAGCTCGTCGGTGAGAAGCTGCCGCTCCACGAGGGATTTCAGGATGGCCTCGCGGCGCTTGTCCAGTTCAGCCAGCTGCTCGAGCCGGTCGCGGATGCCGGTGATGGCCACCTCGTCGAGCGAGCCCGTGGCCTCCTTTCGGTAGCGGGCGATGAAGGGCACCGTGCCCCCCTCCTCGAGCAGGCCGGCGACGGCCTTCACTTGCCTTGGGGCAAGGCCCAGTTCAGCTGCGATAATTGCGACATGTTTTTCCAGCATGATCCCCCCGTGAAGGTTCGCGATGGCATCAACAGAAAAACGCTCCGGCCGGCGGCCGGAGCGCCCTTTGAACGAATTGGCGGAAGTGCATGGGAATCGAACCCACCTGGGAGGGTATCAGCCCCCCACACTGGATTTGAAGTCCAGGAGGCCCACCAGTGACCTGCGCACTTCCGAGGCGGCTAAGATATCGGAGGGGCCGGAGAATGTCAAGATCAACTCGGGATTGCCGCGTGCAGGGTCCGCACGAACCCCGAACGGATCGATCATGCGGCCTCCGGTGAGACTGCAAAACCCTACCGGCGGGCCCTGCCAGCAGGAACAGGAAGAAAAGGAAGGGCAGCGTCCGATGGACCCTGCCCTTCGCTGCTGCTGACGACCTGCGGTGCCGGGGGCATCACTTCTGTCCTGCCCGTTTTTTGAGGATCCAGTCGATGACCTCGCCCGACTCAACCTGTTCCGCTTTCCGGCCCTCGGATTCCCGGGCTGTCGTCTCCGTCCGCTCCGCGGGAGTCTCCCTCCCCGTATCCGCTGCAGGGGCAACCGTCCCGGCGGGCGCCGTTTCCCTTCGCGGGCCTTTTGCGGCGGCCCGCCGGCTTCTCTCTGCGGAGGTTCTCGAAACCGACGGCTCCCGGGCCTTCTTTGCGGCCCGAACCTCCGCCTTGGGCATATCCTGTTCGACGGCGGGCACGGGGGGAGTCTCTCGCATTGCGGGCTGATCCGGCTTGGGGACCGTGACAGCCGGTGCCGCCGCCTTTTCCACGGATGGGACCGGCGCGGGGGCTGTCGCCTTCTTCTCGTCGAGGCCCGGAGAAATCTTCGGTGACCGGCCTTTCAGCACGTAGGACGCCGCGGCGATCAGGGCAACGAGCAGACACCCGAGGACCGCATAGGCAATCCAGCTGCGGTTCCGCCTCCGCACCTGGCCGGCCGGGATCCCCGGCTCGTCCTCGTCGTCCGATTCGTCTTCCCGCTCCGGGGCGGACGCGGCCGCCGCTTCGAACGAGAGATGCCGTGACGGCCGGGCAAGCGTCGGTTTCTCCTGCGGCATCAGCTTCAAGGCCTCCCTCACCGTGTCCTGGGGGACGAGTTGCTCCCCCAGGTAGAACGCCCGGGACAGGGCGGCTTCACAGGCCCTGTTGATGAGGCCGGGCACCCCTTTCGAGAAGGCGAAGATCTCCTCGACCGCATCGGACGTGAACAGTTCCCGCTCGCACTGGGCGACCCGAAGGCGGTGCCGGATGTACTGCGCGGTTTCATCCCGCGTCAGCGCGTCGATGGTGAGTCTCACGCCGGAACTTTCGAAAAGCCCCCGGTTCACCTCGTCATTCACGATGTCACGAAACCGGTTCTCTCCGAAAAAGACGAGCTGCAGCAGCCGCGTGCCATTCTCCTGAAGCTCGGAAATCTCCGCCAGCTCGCGCAGACAGGAACGGCTCAGCCGGTGGGCGTCATCGACGATCAGAACCGCGGCCTTCCCCGATGCGGCCGTACGGAGCAGGAAATCCGAAAAGCGGCCGGCAAAGGATTCCCAGCCCTGGGAATCCCCTCCGATCCCGAAGGCCCGCTCGGCAAGCTTCAGAAAGTCGATTCCCTTGTACTCCGTGCAGGGAACCACGACCGCCAGGGCCCGGTCGCCGAGCTCATCGACCACGGCATTGGCCAGAAGGGTTTTCCCCGTCCCCGCTGCGCCCAGCACCACGTGCACACCGGCCCGGTCGAGAATCCCTTTCTCCAGGTCGGCCAGGATCTCCCTGCGCCTGCCCCCGGGCCAGAGGAACTTCGGGTCTGCGTCGTTTGTGAAGGGGTTCTCGCTCATCCGGAAATGGGCCGGGTACATGACGGACCAGAGCCTCGCGGGCTCGCGCCCGCTTGCGGCGTCCTTTCTCTGCATGGCCCGGTTTTTCATGGACGGCGGCCCTCCCTAGTCCGAGAACATCTTCTTGATGGCGTCCAGGACGGGGTTGACGGCGCGGGGCTTCTCGGGGGCCCGGCGCCTGGCCGGCTGCACCACCTTCGTGACGCAGTCGTACTGCTCCCACCCCTTCAGGGGCGCGTTGAGATCAACGGTCTTCCACTTCGGGTGGCCGTTGGCCCTAAGCCAGTCGATATTGTCGTGGACGATCTTGGCGAGCTTGCCGACGTTGTCGCAGTTGGATCCCCGGAAGTCGTAGGAAATCAGGACGGCCTTCACGGCGACGGTGCTGACCGCCTCAGGCTGCCACGGGTAGGTCTTCGCGGGGATCTGCACGGCCGGGTAGAATTCCAGGATGTTCTTGTTCGTGATCGGAACCAGGGCGAGCTTGTCCTCGGCGGTCACGTCCTCTGTGAAGAGCTTGACCGGTACGCCCGCGACGTAGAACAGGGCATCGATGTCCCCCTTCTTCAGCAGGGCCAGGGCATCGACGGGCCCCACCGCCAGCATGTCGCGCGGCTTCACTCCGGAGGCCTCGAAGAGCAGGCGCGAGGTGAGATAGATCCCGCTGCCCTCCTCCCCGATGGCGACGATCTTCCCGCTCAGGTCGTCGAAGTCCTTCACGTCCGCATTGGCCAGAAGGTGCACTTCTTCATTGTAGAAGGGAAAGACCATCTTGGTCTTGGACGCGATCCGCTGCAGGACGGGGTCGGACTGGATCTTGGCGACGAAGGCCAGGACGTCGGACTGGACGATCCCGAGCTGGGTGTCGGGCGCCTTGTAGACCGAGAAGACGTTCTGCACCGAACCCTGGGAGTCGTCCACCCGCAGTCGCACGCCCTTCTGCTTCACCAGCTCCGCCATGTTGAGCCCGAATTGGTAGTAGGTGCCCTTCTTGCTCCCCGTGACGATGCCCATGTCCTGGGCGAGCGCGGCACTCGTCGCCAAAACCAGGGCGACGGCAAGAACAAACCCCCGGATCGTTTTCTGCATGATCTTCTCCTCCCTGACTTCGGCTTTCGCCCGTCCCGCCGGGCGTGAAGAACCGAAACCCGCTTGCGGCCCGGACCGAGACACGAAGCGGTCCTGCACGCGGAATCCCCTTCTGTTGAAAAGAAACGGGAACGAATCGTTGACTCTTCGACGAGGACTCCGGACGGGCATCCCGGAAATCCGGTTCCTTCACGTGCTGACGGGATTGACGGAATTCTCTGCGGCTCGCCGGGAAACCCCGGCGGCGCGCCTCCCCGCTTTTCACCCTGCCCTCATGCATGGCAACGGCAGGAAATTGCGACCTGTCCCGCCGCAGCGCTACTGCACCAGCCGCGGCGGGGTGTAGGCGCCGTAGCACGGGCCCACCGGGCCGCTCTGGGGGATGAACAGGAACGAGGTGAAGTAGCCCTCGACATACGGACTGTTCCCTTTTTTGGAACCCGTGATGTGGAACCCGATGAAGCCATGAACCGGCACCCTCGCGTGCGTATCGAAATCGGCGTCGAGAACAACCGGAAGCGCCACGTCGATATTGAGCGGGACTTCGTTGTAGATCGTGTTCTTGGTGCCGGGCTGAATCCAGATGCTGTCCAGGTTCGTCACGGTGTTGGGGTTCCCGTGTTCGATCAGATTGCGGATGAACGTAACATCGTTCTTATCGACGTCGAAGGAGGTCCACTGACCCGCATCGTCTGCGGGATAGTGATAATCGGAGCCGATTCTTATGGTGGATGAACGGCTGCCGAACTCGCTCGCCCTGTCGGCCACGGACTTCCTGATCGCGATGGGGAACAGGGCTCCCGGGTATGCGACACCCGGGCAGGCGGTTACCGCCGTTGCGGTTGCGCTCACGTCGGCGGTGCCGACCCCGATGGCCCTGGCGAAAAAGAGATGCACGGGCCCGCTATTGAGGCCTCCCGTCTTCCTCACCGTGACCCGGACGGCAGGCGCGTCCTGCGGCCCCTGCGTGCTGAGAGGGCTTATCAGGGTACCGGACACGAGATTCCAGTAACCCGTCTGCACATCGTAGTCGGTCAGCGTGACCCCGCCGGCCTGGTTGGCGGGGGCCTGCGGATATGCAGCCGCAGCCTCGGCCGATCCCCACTCGGGCGGAACAACCGATATCACGGCGCCCGTGATCGAGCGCGGATACAGACGTCCTGCCCCGGCCAGCGCGGCGGCATCTGCCGCGTTCTGCAGTTCGGTGCGCACCACGTAGAGGTAGCCGACGTCGAGCGCCAGTGCCGCAATCCCCAGGAACACGATCATGAGAAGCGCCACCAGGATGGCGACCGCACCGGACTGGCTGCGGTGCGCTGTAAAAAAGGCCTTTCGGCTCCGCGATATCCTCTTCATCGGTGTCTCCTCCTCATCCTTCTTTCTTGCCCCGTGCGGGACGCTGAGCGCTTCCTTCATCACTCGCATTTCATCACCGTCCGGGCGTTGATGGTGATGGTTGTCAGGGCCAGGAAATTGTAGTTGTACGAGACGTTGACTTCCAGGTCCTGACCGAAAGCGGCGCAGCTTCCGCTCGGCACTGTTGTCACGGGAGGCGTCCCGGACCCGAACGTGACAAGATGGTCCGCGGCATAGGCGTTCACCACTCCCGTGATATCGGCAACGGATAGCCTCGGAATCCTCTGCACGATCCCTGCTCGGGCACCCTCGCGGCTGGCATTGGTGATCACCTGCTTGTCGTAGATCAGCAGGCCGAAATCGACGATGCCGAAGAACAGGGCGATGAGGACAGGGAGAATGATCGCAAATTCGACGGCGGAGGCTCCTTTCTGGTTTCTCCACATGGTCATGGGTTACCTCCCGGTATCATTCGAGATTCGGCGGGGTCCGCTTCTTCGGCCCGCCCGCATTCACTGGGAACCGCTCTGCTCCCTTTGATTGCGCGCGTTCCGCAGACGCCTTCAGTGAAGGGTCCCGGCGGGGCATTGTCCTCGTGCGCAAAGGACGGCCGGGTCCATGCGAAGGCACCGGCTTCGCGCCGTTCGGAGCGAACCTCGCCCCGGGGCACCCGCCCAGACGCGAGTCACGGCCTGTCCGATCGGGGAGACGTCAGAGGATGATGGAAGAGCCGGACGGTGAAGATGCACCAGTCCGGACGATCCGGAACAGACGGCCGATTCCGGAATGAAAGGGCTTCCTTCTTCTTATAACCACTCTGCGTCTCGCCCCGGGCCATGGCAGGGGCCGGGGGCCATCCCTCAAAATCAAACCGCCAGGAAGTAATTATTGCAGGCGGCCTCGATGGCCTGGCGGTCGAGCCGGGGCCTCTCCCGGCGGTACTGGGCCGCCCAGAGAATCTGCTGAATGATGTCCCTCGGGTAGCAGGCCCGCAGGGGCTCCCCTCTGTCCTGGACGATGATCCGGATCAGCTCATCGGCCAGGGCCGGTTCATAGTCCAGGTCGTGCTTCAGGCACAGCCGCAGGAGCACCTCGCGGAACTGGTCGGGCGTCAGGGGACCGACCTTGATCTTCGTCTGGATGCGCCGCAGGAAGGCCTCGTCCACAAGGCGGGCCGGGTCGAGATTCGTGGCGAAGACGACCAGCATGTCGAAGGGAATCTCGATCTTCTTCCCTCCCGCCAGGGTCAGAAAGTCCACGCGGCGATCGAGCGGCACGACCCAGCGGTTGAGCAGCTCCTCGGGGCTCACGCGCTGGCGGCCGAAGTCGTCGATGATCAGGATCCCGTTGTTGGCCTTCATCTGCACCGGCCCCGAGTAGAAGCGGGTGGCGGCGTTGAACTGCAGGTCGAGCATCTCGATCGTCAGCTCGCCGCCCACCATCATTCGCGGCCTCTGGCACTTCACCCACCGGCCGTCCTGCTCGGGGTCCGCATCCAGCTCGATGCGCTGGTGCAGGACGGGGTCGTAGACCGTGATGATCTGCCCGTCCACCTCCACGGCGTAAGGGACCCAGACGGGGTCCAGGTCGAAGAGGTGCGTGAGCGAAAGGGCGATCGTCGTCTTGCCCGTGCCGGTGGGCCCGTACAGGAAGATGCCCCGGCCGGACGTGGCGGCGACGCCGAGACGGTCGAGGGTCTCGTCGTCGAGCACCCACTCCTGGAAGGCATAGCGGACATCCTCCGGCGCAACCCGAATGCGGCGCACGCTCTGCGCCTCGATGCGATCGGTGTAGTCCTCGAGCGAAACCGGCGCGGGACCCACGTACTGGTTGTGGGCAAGCAGCTCGAGCGCCCGCGTCTTCCCGCCGGAGGTGGTCACGATGCGGTGCGTGCCGCCCGTCATGCCCGTGACCTGGCAGAGATGCTCCTTGCGCAGCCGCTGGAAGAGTTCCTCCGCAACCCGGTAGGACAGCCCCATGCTTCGGGCGAGCTCGACGAGGGAGATCTCCCCCACGAGGTAGACCGTCTTGAGGGCCAGGTCCTCGAGCAGGTTCTTGCGGACGCCCGTTTCCTCGATGGACCGGGTGATGGCGATTTTGGCGGCTGTCATGGACGGGGGTCTCCTTTCCTCACTGGACCGTCGGGCGGGTCGTGATGGCCGACTCCACCTTCTTGAGATTCTCCTGGGCCTTGGCGAAGTAGGTCGCCCGCAGGCCGATGGCCTTCTCGAAGGCCGCCTTGGCTTTTTCGTACTTTTTGTCGGCCATGTAGAGGCAGCCCATGTTGTTGTAGGCGGCCGCCTCGTCGCCTCCGTGCCTGAAGGCGAGCAGGGCATCGTCGTCGTGCCCCAGCCTGTAGAGCACGAGCCCCAGGTTGTTGTAGGCGCGGCGGTTGTTGACGTCGAGCTGGATCGCCCTTGCGTAGGCCTCGGCGGCACCCCTGAGATCACCCTTCAGGTAGCGGGACATGCCCAGGTTGTTGAAGAGCAGGCTCGACTCCGGCTGCAGGCCGATCGCCTTCTCGTATTCCCCAATCGCCCTGTCGTGGTCCTTGCGCTGGTCGTGGAGGTAACCCCGAAGGGCATGGACCTGCCAGCGCTTCGGGTCGGAGGCCAGGGCGCCGTCGAAATCCGCCATCGCGGCGTGGTAGTGGTTCTTGGCCATGTGGACGCGGCCCCTTCCCTCGAGCGCCAGGGCGCTCTTCGGGTTGCGGGAGAGGATGTCCTCGAACTCCTTCAGGGCCTCGTCGTTCATCCCCCGGCTCAGCAGGAGCATCCCCCTCTTGTACCGGGCGCTCTCGAGCTTCGGGTCCTTGGCGAGCGCCTTGTCGTACTGGACAAACGCCATGGAGGGGTTGTTCTGGCGGACGTAGTTGTCCCCCACCTGCTCCAGCGCCCGGGCATCCATCTCGGGCAGTTCCTTCAGGGGCGCCGAGGCGGCACTGGCGGCCTCGGCATTCTTCTGCATCGACATCATCCTCCGATGCTCGTCCCGCACGGCCGTATCCTTCGTCTCCGTGGAGGCGCACCCGGCCAGGAGGGCGGCGGCGACCAGCAGCGCCAGGGTCCCGGCAAACGAAGTCCATCGCTTCGCGATCATCACTTTTCCCCCTCTTTGAAGGTCTTCCGCTCACCCGCCAGGTCCTTGCCCACGAGGACCTTCACCTGGACGTTGTCCCGGTCGAAGCCTCCGACCTTCTTCATCTGCGTGATGCCGGGGATGGCGTTCTTGACCCGCAGGGCCGTGAATTCCGCGTCGCCCCGGTAATAGACGCTCGCCCTGCCGTACTGGAAGTGGTCGGCGTTGGTCAGGCGCACGACGTTGAAGCCCTGCTTTTTCAGAAACGCCCCGACGTCCCGCGCCATGTGCCGCACGCCGTTGCCGTTCGAGATCTCGACGCCGTCACGGCCGACGAGGGCCATAGCGCCCTTGCCGTCGAGCACGAGGGAGCCGTCCCCGTCGAGCGAGCGTTTGACATCGGCAAGCAGGGTCGCCACCTCGGTGCCCTTGCGCGCCCCGCGCAGGTCCGGGTCCAGGGCCAGCGCCCTGCTGTAGTGCTCGCGGGCCTCCTCGAAGCGCCCGTTTTTCAGCCGCAGGTTGGCCGCCGTGAACTCGATGAGGGCCTGGTGCTTCGCGTTGCCGGGAATTTCCGCGGGCGCTGCCGTCCCCAGGGCGCTCCGGGCGAGGGCCAGGTTGTTCTGGATGCGGCTGATCTTCCCCCCGGAGAGCTCGGCGGCCTTCTCGAAGGCCTCGGCCGCCTCCTCGTAGCGCTCCTGCAGGAGCAGCGAGTAGCCCATGTTGTTGTAGAGGTAATCGAGGTCGGGCCGGATCAGCAGGGCGGCCCGGAACTGCTCCAGGGCGCGCTCGTGCTCGCCCATCTGGTCGAGCGACACGGCGATCCCGTTGTAGGCCCGCACGTAGCGGGGGTCGATCCGGATGGCCTTGTTGAACTCCTCGATGGCCTCGCGATGGCGGCCGCGCCCCTGGTAGTAGTCCCCGAGGAGGTAATGCGCGTCGGGGTTGCCCAGGGGCGCCCGGACCGAGCCCATGAAGTGGTCAAGCCCATCCCCCAGGGTGGCCCGGCCGGGCGCCTGGGATTCCCAGGATTTCACATACCCGGAAAAGTAGTTGATGAGACTGCAGCTGTTGACGGACATGAACAGCACGGCGGCGGCTGCAATCAGGAAGATTCGGGTGGTTTTCTTCATGGCCTCTCTCCTAGCGCGCGATGATCGTCTGGTAGATCTGGATGGCCGCCGGCCCGACGATGACCACGATGATCGCCGGGAAGATGAACAGAATCAGCGGGAACATGAGCTTCACGGGCAGCTTGGCGGCCAGCTCTTCCGCCTTGTGGTAGCGCTGAGTACGCATGGCGTCGGAGTGCACCCGCAGGGCCTGGGCGACACTCGTGCCGAAGCGGTCCGTCTGGATGAGGAGGGTTGCGAAGCTGCGGACCTCCTCCACGTCCGTACGCGCCCCGAGGTTCCGCAGGGCATCGGCGCGGGCCTTTCCCGCGCGGAGCTCCAGGTTGAGGAGGCGGAACTCGTCGCTGAGTACGGGGCTGCTCAGGCGAATCTCCTCGGCCACGCGGTTGATCGCCGCGTCGATCCCCATGCCGGCCTCGACGCAGACGACGAGCAGGTCCAGGGCATCGGGGAATCCCCGGACGATCTGCTCCTTCCGCCAGCGGATCCGCAGGTCGAGGATCACCTCGGGCAGGTAGAACCCCAAAACGGCAAACACCAGAAGAATAAGCAGGATGTGAAGGGGCATGAGCTTCTTGTCCGCCACCAGGGCCCCGAAGAAGACGAGAGCCGGCAGCAGGGCGGCGCAGAGGACCCTCGCCCCCCAGAAGATGCCCGGGGCGCCGGGGTGGCGGATCCCCGCCGTGAGAAACCTTTTCCGGAGGGCGGAGAGGTCGGCGCCCTTGTCGCGGGGCTTGGCCCAGTTGCCGGCGCGGGCGAAAAGGCCCAGGATCCAGTCTTTCGCGGTGTTGCCCGTCCTGGGCACGGCATTGCCGCCGAGCTCGGGGTGCACAATGCCGCCGGACTTCACCTTCTCGACGACTTGCCTGTGCTCGCGTCGGAATTTCATGAACGTGTACCCGGCTGCGAGAAAGAGCAGGGTGGCAAAGAAAACCAGGATAGAGATGACGATGGTCATGTCCAACATTGCGTGCCCCCTTTCAGACCCTGATGGTAATCATGCGTTTCATGGCGACAATCCCCAGGCCCATCAAGACGAGGGCCGCACCGGCCATGACCCGCCCGACGGGCTCGCGGAAGAGGATCTCCAGATAGGCCCGGTTGAGGACATAGATGACGGCCGCCATGAAGAAAGGAAGGAGCGACAGGATCACAGCCGAAATCCGCGCCTCGCCCGTCAGGGCCTTCACCTTACCGTAGAGCTTGAAACGCTCCCTAATCAGGTAGCTGATCTTGTCGAGGATCTCGGCGAGGTTGCCGCCGCTCTGGCGCTGGATGATCACCGAGAGGGCGAAGAACTTCAGGTCGGGGCAGTCCACGCGCTCCGCCATGTTGCGCAGGGCGTCCTCGTAGCTCACGCCGAAGTTGACCTCGTCGAGGGTCTTTCGAAACTCGCTGCGGGCCGGCTCGGCGAACTCCATGACCACCATCTGCATGCCCCCCGTGAAGGCGTGGCCGGCCCGAAGGGACCGGGCGATCATGTCCAGGGCGTCGGGGAGCTGCTGCTCGAACTGGGCCAGGCGTTGCTTCTTGCGAAGCGCAAGGTACCCCCAGGGGGCGAGGGCCGCAAGCAGGGCAAAGAGGACAGAGACCGGAAGGCTGCGCCCGATGACAAAAACGATGGCGCCGGCCGTTGCCGCGCAGGCGGCCGTCAGCAGAAGGTAGAACCCGAGGGGCTGTTTCACGTCGGCCTGCACGACGAGGCGCTCCAGGCGGTTCAGGGTGGGGGCCTTGAGGTTGAGCAGCCTCGCGTTGAGCCACGGGATCTCGCTCAGGGTGCGCTTCTTGACGATGTCCACATTGCCCGTGGCCCTCCCGCCGGCAGCGAGGACGCTTATCTCCTTGCGCAGGCGGCCCACCTCCGGGCTGAAGCGGGCCCGGACCAGCATGAAGACCATCTGCGTCAGGCCCAAGGCGACGATGAAGATGGTGACAAACAGGATCAGATCCATCGATGGTTCCCCCCTCAGATCTCAAAGGACTTGTTGGCGTCGAAGATGTTGTACGGGATCGGCACGCCGAGGGCCGCGAAGCGCTCCATGAACTTGGGCAGGAACCCCCGCATGACGAAACGGCCCTTCACGCGGCCGGCGTCGTCGATCCCGGTCTGCTCGAAGGCGAAGATCTCCTGCATCGTGACCGTGTTGCCCTCCATGCCCGTGATCTCCTGGAAGCTGACGACCTTGCGGCTGCCGTCGACGAGGCGCGAGATGTGGATGATGACGTGGATGGCCGAGCTGATATAGCGCCGGACCGCCTCGTTGGGGATGTTGAGCCCCGTCATGGCCACGAGCGTCTCGAGGCGCAGCAGGGCATCGCGGGGCGAGTTGGCGTGGATGGTCGTCAGCGAGCCGTCGTGGCCCGTGTTCATGGCCTGGAGCATATCGAGCACCTCGGCGCCGCGCACCTCCCCCACGACGATGCGGTCGGGCCGCATGCGGAGGCTGTTGCGCACGAGGTCGCGCTGGGTCACCTCGCCCTTCCCCTCGATGTTCGGGGGCCGCGTCTCGAGCCGCACGACGTGCTCCTGCTTCAGCTGCAGCTCCGCCGAGTCCTCGATCGTGACGATGCGCTCGTTGGGCGGGATGAACCGGGACAGCACGTTGAGCAGCGTCGTCTTGCCGCTGCCCGTGCCCCCGGAGATCAGGACGTTGAGCCGCGAGCGGACGATCCCTTTGAAGAGCTCGCCGATCTCGGGGATGAGGGTCTTGAGGGTGAGCAGGTCGTCCATCTCCAGCGGGTCGACGGCGAAGCGGCGGATGGAGAGCGACGGCCCGTCGACCGCGACGGGCGGCACGACGGCGTTGACGCGTGAGCCGTCGGGAAGGCGCGCGTCCACCATGGGTGAGGACTCGTCGATGCGGCGGCCCACGGCCGACACGATCCGGTCGATGATCTTCTTGAGGTGATTGTCATCCTTGAAGCGCGTCCCCGTGAGCTGGATCTTCCCGTAGCGCTCCACGTAGACGTGGCGGTACGAATTGACCAGGATGTCCGAGACGGTGGGGTCGTGCATGAAGGGCTCGATGGGCCCCAGGCCGAGGACCTCGTTGAAGATCTCCTCGTGGAACTGCTCCCGCTCCTCGTAGTTGAGCGGGGTCTTCGACTCTTCGGCGAGGATCCGCTCCGTGAGCCGGCGGATCTCCTGCTTGAGAAGCTGCCGGTCCAGGGAGTCGATGAGCGAGAGGTCCAGCATGTCCACCAGGCGGTCGTGGACCTTGCCCTTGAGCTCGTTGTACTCGTCGGTGATGAGGAACACCATCGGCTTTTCTTTGGGGATGGCCATCGTCTTGTCCTTTCCTTGTTCAGTACCTCTGCCCGGTTGCCGAATGCAGGATGCCGTCTTCCCGTTTCCGTACCTCGTCATTACGAGGAGGGCGGGAGTCCGACGCGACAATCCCGTGAATCACCCGAGATTGCTTCAATTCGCTCGCAATGACCGCTATCGACATGCCGATTTCTCCACCCATGCCCTACGCTTCTCAATAAAGCTTCAGTCCCAGGAATGCGCGTTTTTCTTTTTCCTTCTCCCGGCCTCCTCCCGTTTGGCGGCCCGCCAGCGCGGCGGCCATCTCGGCGATCGCCTCGGTGACCTCGGCCCCGGGCTCGACCATGGACAGGGGCTTGCCCTGGTTGATGGCGCTCATCGTGGCGTTGAAGTCGTTGGGCACCGCCCAGAAGACCTTCTTGCCCGTGCTCTGCTCCGCCTCGCGCAGCGTGATGACCGATTTCTTGTCGTAGCGGTTGATCACCACCTCCACCCAGGGCTCGGGGGGGTAGCCGAGGTCGCGGAAGATCTTCAGGAGCTTCTTCACGTTGATGAGGCACGGCAGGCTCAGCCCTGCGACCAGCAGCACCTTGTCGGCGCTTCGCAGGATCGTCTTCGAGATGTCGTCCACGGACTGACCGCCGTCGATGATGACGTAGTCGAACATGGTCCGCATGAGCCTCAGCATGGCCTCGATGACCTGCGGGGTCACCGTGACCCGGTCATCCACGCGGTCCGGCGAGGGCAGGACCCGGAGGCCCGAACGGTGCCGGTAGAGGATGCCCGTGAGGTAGGTGGCGTCGAGCCGCGCGATGTTCTTCGAGATGTCGACCCAGTTGAAGACGTGCTCGAGGCTCAAAAACAGCGGGATCTCCCCGAAGAGGCGGTTCATGTCGATGAGAGCCACCGTCGGATGCCCGTCGAGCCTCACGAGGCTGTCTGCGAGGTTCACGGCGATGGTCGTCGTCCCCACGCCCCCCTTGACGCCCAAGACGTTGATGATCTGCCCCTTGCGTTCGGGGCCCTTCGGCTGGGCCGGAGCGGAGTCGGAGCCGTCGCGGTACTTCAGCAGGGCCTTGCGCAGTTCCACCTCGTTGACGGGCTGGGGGATGAACTCCTTGACACCCATGCGCAGGGCCGTGATCAGCACCTCGGGGCTCACATTCTTGGAGGTGAGGAAGAAGTCCTTGGCCTTGCCCGTCGACCGGGCGCGGGTCAGGGTGTCGAAGTCCTGGCCTGTGTCGTCCCCGATCTCCAGGATGAGAAGATCGGCGGGCATCGTGTCGTGCACACTCTGGATCAGGAACCCTTCCATGGACGCAATGACCACTGTAAAATGTTCCCGGACCCTGTCGTTCCGAATCTCGAGCCTCACGGTTTTCTTGCGGGTTAACATGTCCTGTCACCTCGGTGTCTTTGCTGTTGACGCATCACCGGCTACTGCACGAGCCTGAGCTTGATGTCCCTGGCGATCCGGATGAAGATCGCCTCCAGTTCCGACGATGTCGGCGCGATGTAGGTGTAGCTCTCCCCGCTGGAGAGGCTGCGGAGAAAGTTCGGGTCGATCTCGCTGCTGGAGCCCAGCCCCACGGCGTAAATCTTGACGCCCCTGTTCTTCAGGGTCTGGGCGTTCTGCAGGGCCAGCTGCCGTGTCAGGCTGCAGAAGTGGGGCAGCAGCCGGTTCATGGGAATGCTGCACTGCTCGGCCGTGTAACCGGGAACGGGCTGGGACTCGAAGATATACCATTTCGTGTTCAGGTACCGGGGGCAGCAGCAATTCGTTGCGTCTGAACCGCTCGTCGTGCGCCCGTCGCCCGTCGTAGCGGGGTTCACGCCGGGGTAGAAACTGTTCGTCCCCGTGGGCCGGTGAAGCTGGCTGTACACGCTCATGTAGGGGTAGTCCGTCGTCCGGCAGTTCGCGTGACCCGAAGACCCCACGCCGTAGGCAACCCCGTCGTATTCCTGGCCGTTGTACCGGAAACGCTCCCTGAGGGCCGTGGGCATGCCGTCGGAGAAGAAGACGGCGAACTGCTGGACGCGCCGGTCTCCCGGAAGGGCGGACTGATCCGTGAAGCTCCCGGCCCCGCCGGCCCGGTCGATGGCATCCTCCGTGTTCGTTGCGCCGACGGCCGTCATGGCGCTGATCGCGCTCCGCATTTCATCGACGAAATCGCTGCCCAGCGGGCGGTCGAGGGTGACGGTGGTGGCAAAGCTGATCAGCCCCACCCGGTCCTCCGCCTGGGTCTCCACGAAGAAATCGAGGAAGCTGTTGGCAGCGCGCTTGAGGTCGGTCATCTTCTGCCCCGCCATGGAGCCCGAGCGGTCGAGGATCAGCATGATCTCCACGTCCCTGCGCTGGGCAACGCCTATGGCACTGACGGGAATCGTGTTGACGCCGAAGAGCCTGGCCAGGTGGGCCGTGGCATTCACGTCTCCCCTGACGCTCACCCGGTTGTTCTCCAGCATCTGGGCGCTGAACTGGACCTGTCCCTCCCCGGAATCGGGCGTTCCGATGTAGCCGGCCCGGAAGTTCTCCTCAGCGAACTCGCGGGCGATCACCACCGGGTCGACATAGGGGTTCGAAATGTTCTTGGCTGCAACGAGGGCCCCCGCGTCCACCCCCTTGGCAAGCTCCGCACGCACCAGGTACCAGCGGCCCGCCTCGATGCCCAGCGCGGTGAACCCCAGGAGCACGAGGAGCACGAGGGCGAAGATGACGGCGAAGGCGCCGCGATCGTCAGCGACCCTGATTCCGGCGATTTTCAAAACGATGCGTTTGCTCTCCTTCATGATCCTCTCCTAAAAGGTCGCCCGGCTGCCGATGAGGATGCCGCCGCGGTCCGGCAGGATGAGCCCCTGGACGAACTCGGGAAGCGGCGTGATCGTGCGGTACAGGTAGAAGACCTCGACGATGGTCACCTCCGAGATGTCCGATGTGTTGTTTGCCTCGCGAAACCGAAGATGGCCGTAGATCGGGTTCTGCAGCCCGCCGGGCGTGTCCCCCACGTTTCCCGTGATCCCGCTCGGCACATCGAGCGTGCCCCCCGTCGCCCGGCTGTGGATGTAGGGCTCCGGGTCGAGCAGGCTCTCGCCGGCCCTGATCTTGGTCACATAGATCCGCCCTTCGGCGCCGCCGAGGTTGAACGGGGCGGCCGAGGTCTGGAGCATGCTGACCAGCTGGCTGCCCACGCGGATGTCCCGGGACCCGAGGCTCCCGCCCTCGCGGCTCACGTTCGTCATCACGAGCCGGGCATGGATGAGCCTCCCGAAATCGATGATGCCCAGAATCATCACGATCAGGAGCGGTAGCAGGAACGCCAGCTCAACGAGCGCCGCCCCTCGCTGCCCATCCCGATATCCGGGGATCGGAGAGAGAACTCTTGTCCTGTGATTCGAACGCGTCCCGCTCATGCTCTGTCCGTCCTGTCGCGACGAGGAACGCCCGTGAAGAGCGCGTTCACTCGTCGAAAAGCTCGTTTCGATAGGTCCCTTCCGCCTGCAGGGTGATCCGCCCTTCCGGGAAAAAGCTCCCGATCAGCGGCGTGAAGAAGGTGTGGACCACCCGCGTCCGCACCCGCATGTAATCCCCGGGCTCCCCGGCATCCTGGATGTTCTCCCAGTTTGCCGGGTCGCCGAAGGCGGCGTTGACCGGGTAGATGGAGATGAGGAGCGCGTCGGGGCTTGCAGCGAGGGAAGCCTTTTCCCGGATCGTCCGAACAATCGAGTCCACCCGTGTCATGGGGCCTGACGGACCATCAATGTCCCCTCCCACGAGGGCCAGTCTCGTCCCTTCCCTCGTGGCGTACTGCAGGGTGTGCTGGATGAAAAACAGCCAGCCGAACTCGATGATCCCGACGACGAGGATGATGAAGACGAGCAGCGCAATCGCGAACTCCACGATCGTGCTTCCCCTGCTCGTCCTGCCGCAGCGCCCCCGCAATTTCATGGGTCATCTCCCTGCCGAGTCCTATGCGCTCACTTGCCCGAGGTGTTGATGTTGAAGATCGGGGCCTGCTGCTTCTCCTGCTTCTCGAACTCCTTGCGGTGCTTGGTCATCACCGCCGACGAGGTCTGGCCGTCCATACCCTCGACGGGCTTGAGGTCCTTCCCCGCGTCGGGGTTTGCGATCTGGTTGACCATCTGCAGCTTGTGCGAGGTTCCGTAGTCCATCTCCACCCGCGAAGGCGCGCAGGAGGCGAGCAGGCCTGCGGTAAAGAGGACGACGAGGGCGATTGCGATGTGGGTTCTCATGGGTTCTCCTTTCCGGTGGTCAGGGTTTCATGTAGCCGAAGTCGCCCTCGAGGCCGCTTCCCTTCTTGAGCCCGGGCACGGAGGCGGCCGGCGATTTGGCGGCGGTCTTCTTTTCCCGGCCCTCGGTCGCCCCCAGGAGGTAGAACTCGAAATCGTCGGGCTCGATGAAGGCGTCGGTGGGCAGGGTCTGCTTCGCCATGTCCAGCGGCTTCACGAGGTGGGGCGTCACGATCACGATGAGCTCCGTCTCGTTTTTCTGGAACGAGGTGCTGCGGAACAGGGCCCCCAGGACCGGGATGTCTCCCAGCACGGGGAACTTCTTGACGTCTTCGCGGACGTCGTCCTTGAGCAGTCCGGCCACGGCGAAGCTCTGGCCGTCGCCCAGCTCGATCACCGTCGAGACGCGCCGGGTGTTGACGCTCGGGATCAGGAACCCCTGGACCGCCACGGCCCGCGTGAAATCCAGGTCGGAGACCTCGGGGTTGACCGCCATGCTGATCTTGCCGTTGCTCAGCACGGTGGGCGTGAAGTTCAGGCCCACGCCGAAGGTCTTGTACTCGATCGTGATCGTCGTGGAACCGCCGGTGGCCTGCGGCACGGGGATGGGGAACTCACCGCCGGCCAGGAAGCTGGCGGAGCGTCCGCTCAGGGTGATGAGCGTAGGCTCGGCGAGTACCTTCGTGAGGCCGTTTTCCTTCAGCGCGTCGATGAAGCCCGTCCACGTGGCGCCGGCGCCCGTGAAACGGAAGGCCCAGTTGATGTTGTCGCCCACGGTCAGGGGGTTGCCCGGCCAGCCTGCAGAGGGGAGTCTCGTGAGGTTGTTCAGCAGGGAGATCCCGAAATTGGTGCCGCTGTCGCTGAGGTACGAGAAGTTGACCCCCAGGCGCCGCAGGAGGCTTCGGGACATCTCGGCGACGCGGACTTCGAGCATGACCTGGTGGACGCCGCCAACATCGACGAGGTTCAGCAGCTTCGGTTTGCCCGATTGCTTGTCCAGGGGGGCATAGGCCTCGGCCAGGCGGACGATCTGGGTCAGGTTGCCCGCGCTGGAAACGGTGCCCGACAGGGTGATGCTGTCGTGCGTGCCCAGGACCTTGATGTCCTTCTCGTTGGGGAAGACCTGGTGGATCTTCTCCTTGAGGGCGGCCACATCGGGAAGGACCTCCACGTCAAAGACGGCGGAGACGCGGTTCGCGTCGCTCCACAGGGTGATCGTCGTGAGGCCCGAGGATTTTGCCGTCACGTAGATCTGTCGGGCCGAGAGGACGACCGTGTCGGCGATCTCGGGCGCGGCGACGGAGACGCGCTTGATGGGGTCTGCGGAATCGACGACGGTCGATTTCCCCACGGAGAGACTGATTTTCTTGGTCGGCAGGTTGTTCACGGTAACCGCAGACGGTCCGGCGGCGGCGCAGAGCTGAGGCGCGATGAAGGCGAACAGAAGGAGAAGGCCGAGAACAGCCCCTGCCGTCGTGTGCATCTTGGGTCGAATTTTCATGGCTCCCTATTCCCCCCTATTTGAAGTTGGTTTCCGTGACCTTGCTGCCCCTGATCGTCTCGACCGTGTAGGAGGGCGGCGGTGCGGCTTTACGGGTTGCATGTTGCTTCGCAGGCTTTTCCGGCGCGGCGGGCTTGGAGAGCAGCGCCGGAATCGTGACCCCCTTGGTGTCGACCGAGCTGGTATCGGCAAAGTTCCGCAGGGCGAGCTGCAGTTTCCCCTCCGTGGCGGCCAGGGCCAGCTTCTCGCCCTCCTCGGGCGTCACTTCCAGGGTGATGACGTCGACCTGGGAGGGCTTCTCCTGCCTGCCCGATTTCTCCAGTTCCGTCCCCGTGGCCAGCACGAGGATGTTCTCGAGCACGATCTTCGTCTCCGGGTGACTGGCCCGCTCGGCCTTGGAAATGGTGACCAGCACGTCCACGCGGTTGCCGGGATGGATGAAGCCCGATACCCCCACGACCTTGTCCACCTTGACGGCCATGGCGCGCTTCTTCGGCGTCACCAGGGCCGCCACGCCGCCGGCGGACACGGTGGTGGGCGCAAGCTTCGTCTCGAAGATCGGCTCGCCCGTCCGCACGGGCTGCACGATCGTCCTTCCGACAACCTGGGCCGGGTCCGCGAAGTGGCCGGGAGCCAGGCTTTCCTTCAAAAACGGCGTGGTCTTCACCATCCCTGCCGTAATCGACGTGCCCCAGGGAATATCCACGGCCGCCACGACGACCGGCTGCGTCTCCCGGGCCTGCGCCTGGGAGCCGATCGACTGCTTGAGCCACCCGTAGGTCAGGACGGTGACGACAAGTGCGATGGCGACGGCGCAGCCGAACAGCAGCAGCGGCTTCTGCTTGTCCGCCAGTTTGCTCCAGTACTGCTTCATGGTGTTGATGCCTCCTTTATTTACGCAGCGGATGCCGCTGCATGTTGCACATCAGAAAACCTTTACCCGTTATATAGCGACCTCAGGACGTGAATCCCCGTCCCGAGGGATATGGCAACCGCGTAGCACATCCGCGGTATTTTCTTTATTGCCGGCGAGGGTGACCAGAACCAGTGCCCCGTTCTCATGAAGTCCACCGGCGCGCTGACGCAGCGCTCGAGCGATGAACGCAGCATGCTGTGCCGGTAGAGCACGAAGGCAGAATAGATTCCGCCGACCAGCGCACTGTAAACAAATGCCCAGAGGACATGGCCCGGCCCCAGGATGCTTCCCACGGCGCCCATCAGCTTCACGTCCCCTGCGCCCATCCCGCCCATGAGATAAAATAGTATAAGAAGCCCGAAACCCGCGAGTATCCCCGAAAAACTGAAAATAAAGCCGTTCATGCCGGACATATAGAAATGATAAAGAAGCCCGAACGCCGCCAGCGAGAATGTGATGGTGTTCGGTACCCTTCGCCGGGCGATATCCGTGAGAGATGCGGCAACCAGTGCCCCTAACAATATGACGATACTTGTGTTCACGTTCTCAATAACCTCGTTGCATGAAGAACCATTATCTGTTACCAAGCGTTCGTCAATGTTTCGAACATGGATCGAACCTGGGTCCCTAGGCTAGCAACGACGTAAGCGATCACGGCGGCAATCAGGGACCCAAGGATCGCGTATTCGATGCTAGCCGCCCCTTTGTCATCCGAAAGGACTAGCACAGGATGGAAAGTCTTCATGTGCTTTTTGATCTCGAATCGCATGGTCGGTTATGTCCTATCATTTTCCAGTCTTCGTGTGGCGGGAATTGGTCCCTCGAACCATACGGGACCGATTCCCGCCACCGATTTATCACGTTTAATGTTACCTATCAGCCACCAAGACCTTCCACAATTGCCTGGAATGTAGCGTTGAGCTGTCCGCCGAGAGCAGTAACGGTGCCAATGATTGCGACGGCAATCAAGAACACGATCAATGCGTACTCAACAGCCGTGGCACCCTCTTCATCCTTGAAAAAACGAATAAGCTTTTCCATTCTCAATCCTCCTTGGTGTCAATTGTGTGTCCTAGTAGTTTTGTGAATCTGTCTTCTGTTCTTTCCTTATTCGGTTTTTTGTTCGTGCTCTGCTGCTCCCCCCTTTCTTCTGTTATTGCTTGTTTCCATCCGTCCTTTTCGCTGTAAGGCCAGACTATCCCTGTGACCGGAAATCTCCATCCCCGGCCTGTTGTCCGCTGTGCCGCAAATCCAAGTTGCCGGGCTTGCGACACCACTTCTGCACCTGAAATTACGGCCCCTCCCATAGCAACGTTTGTACTGTTTGCTCTCCTTCTGGGCCGTAAGGATCTTGCATCCCGATGCCAGGTACTAGAGCATAAGCCGTTCCAGAAATGCCATCCGCTCGTGCCGGCATCGGCCGCCTGTGCAACGAAATGAAATCAACCTTTCGAATTTGAACCGAAAAATTTTTTGTAAAGTTTTTTATCAATCATTCGACAGAAGGCTTGCTGTCACTGGGCCACACCCATTCCCTACAAAAAATGTTGACGCTTCAGGATCTCCGTTTTCATTTTTTGATGGCTTGATTAGGAACGTGTCTTTTGTTGAATGCAGGAACTCCATATTATGGTCGAATGCCGTAAACAATTCTGATTTGAAAGAAAAAGCTTTGTGCGTAACTGTGCAGCAGATCGCGACTGGCGACCTTTTGCACGGTCCGTAAGGAGGGAGAGGAGGGGGGCTCACTCCAGATGGCTATGTTTTAGTTGGAATATAAACTCCTTGCAACAATTGAAACGCGTTAAACTATTGTTAAAATTAGATATTCACACTATTTGATTTCATTTGTGTCGGAGAGTGAATTACAGCAACTTGCGTACCACCCCGTTGCTGCAAAGGATAAAACGGTTGAAGTGCTCTTGTGAAAAGGCGTTCCGGGGAGACACACTGTGTATATCTGGCGGCGATCAGAAGTGGAAAGTGTAAAAATTTCTGACAATGAAGCCGCCGAGCTGTAGGAGATATAGAAAAACAAGCAATAAGTACTAGAGCATACCTTTCCTCTATATTTATGTAATGTTATCTGACACTTTCAAGAAAATTTTACGTTGCGCAGGGTGCATTATCAACAGGAGGCGGGCGCACAAGACAAGCCCTCCTGAGTTAAGGCGCGGGATTTTTTATGACCTGATTACAGATAAGCCGGTGACGGTGTGAGATCAAGCGAGTCGTCCAACAGCTGGACGGAAACCTCGTCGCCGGGTTTGACCGTCGCGACGTCCTCGGGCAGCACGACGAGGCCGTTGGCGAGCACCATGGATTTCAGGATCCCCGAGCCTTGCTCTCCCGTCAGGGCGGCGACGTACTTCCCGCCGCGCAGCTCCACGCGGGCCCGCAGGAAGTACTTGAGCCCTTTCTTCTTCTCGTACCCCTCGGTCATCTCGGCCCGGACGGCCCTGCGGAAGAGGTTTCGGTATCCGCGCATCTTGAGGATCGAGGGGCGGATGAACTGCTCGAAGGAAACCATGGACGACACGGGGTTTCCCGGCAGGCCGAAGAGGGGCTTGCCCTCAAGCAGGCCGAAGGCCAGCGGGCGGCCGGGGCGCATGGCCACGCGCCAGAACTGGATCCGGCTTCCGACCTCGGCCATGATGTCCTTGACGAGATCGTAGTCCCCCACGGAGACCCCTCCGGAGGAGATGACGATGTCGGCCCTGGCGGCCGCCTTGAACTTCGCGATGAGGTCCTCGCGGTTGTCGCGGGCGATGCCCACCTGCAGGGGCACCCCACCGGCCTCCAGGACCAGGGCCGTCAGGGAGTAGCCGTTGCTGTTGACGATCTTGCCCGGCCCGGGGGCCTCGTCCACCTCGACCAGTTCGTCGCCCGTGGAGACGATCGCCACGACGGGACGCTGGTGCACGCTGACGTAGGAGCGGCCCAGGGCCGCGAGCATCCCGATCTCGGCGGCACGCAGGACGCTCCCCTTCGGGATGACGAGCTCGCCCGCCCTGACGTCCTCCCCCGCCTCCCGGATGTCGAGGCCCGGCGAGGCGGCAACGAGGATCTTCACCTTGCCGCCTGCCGCCTCCGTGTCTTCCACGCGAACGACGGCATCGGCCCCCTCGGGCAGGGGGGCGCCCGTCATGATCCGGACGGCCTGTCCCTTCCGGACGGGCTGCGTGGCGACCTTCCCGGCGGGGACGTCCTCGAGGACGTCGAGCACGGCGGGCCTCGCCTTGCTTGCAAAGGCCGTGTCGGCGGCGATCACGGCGTAGCCGTCCATGGCCGAGTTGGCCAGGGGCGGGATGTTGCGGCCGGAGACGATGTCCTCGCCGATCACACAGCCGAGGGCCGCGGTGATGGGGATCTTCTCGCACCCGAGGGGCCGGATGCCCTCGAGAATGGTTTTCAGGGCCTCTTCAACCTTGATCATTGCAGATCCTTCAATAGTCGTTTTCGGCAGAGGGTATCCGAATCGCCGCCCGGAGTCAACCCCGGCAGGGGGGCTGTCCCCCTTTTCCGCGGTCCGGGGATGCAGCGGGTTTTGCCCTTGAATTCAAGGGTTGCATGGCCTATATTAATCCCGTTGAAAGTTAAAAAAGTCGGGGTCAGGCCTGATTATTGACTTTGATGCCCTCGACGGATTCGAGTCCAAAGCGCGGGCAGATGGACGGACAGGAAAAGACGGTGGACAAAAACGAATTGAGCCGAAGAATCAGGGACCTGCTGAAGGAGAAGAACGGCATCCTGCTGGCCCATTACTACCAGCGCGACGAGGTGCAGGAGATCGCCGATTTCACGGGGGATTCCCTCGGCCTGAGCTTCGAGGCCGCCAAGACGAAGGCAGACGTCATCGTCTTTGCCGGCGTCCACTTCATGGCCGAGAGCGCCTCGATCCTCTCGCCGGAGAAGACCGTCCTGCTGCCCCGGCACGAGGCGGGCTGCGCCCTGGCGGACACGATCACCGTGGAGGCCCTCGAGCAGCAGAAGAAGAAATACCCCGGCGCGGCCGTCATGACCTACATCAACTCCTCGGCGGCCATCAAGGCCGCAAGCGACATCTGCTGCACCTCGGCCAACTCCGTGCGCGTCGTGAACTCGCTGGCCGAAAAGCGGGTGATCATGATCCCCGACGGCAACCTCGCCCGCTACACGGCGAAGTTCACCGACAAGCAGATCATCCCCGGGGGCGGGGCATGCCCCGTGCATGACGAGCTGACCCCGGAAGAGGTCCTGGCCGTCAGGGCCCGATACCCCAACGCGAAGTTCGCCGCCCACCCGGAGTGCCGGGAGGAGGTCCTGAAGCTGGCCGACTTCGTGGGGAGCACCTCGGGGATCATCGAATACGCGGGCAGGATGGAGGGCCGCGAGCTCATCGTCGGCACCGAGACCGGCATCTTCTACCAGCTCCGGACTCGGTACCCGGGCAAGACCTTCATCCCCGCCTCGGAGAAGATGATCTGCGAGACCATGAAGCTCACGACCCTCGAGGACATCCTGAAGGCCCTCACGGCCATGGCGCCCGTGGTGAAGGTGCCCGAGGAGATCCGGGTGCCGGCGAAGAGGTGTCTGGACCGCATGCTGGCGGTGGGGTAAGCGTTCTTGCGAACGCCGTCTATTTCGTCTGTCTCGTCCGTTTCGTCTATTTCGTCCGGCAGGATATCCAGAACCATGGAGTGGCCGGCATAAAAAGAAAAGCGATCATTCGGTAACCTGGACACATGCAGGTTAACCAGCAATACGTGAATCCCGAATTTCATAAACTCCTCCTGGCCGACCCCGGCTTCCGGGCCGTACTCGAGCGCATCGGACACGGGGGCGAGACGAGGGTCACGGGCCTGAAGGGATCCTCCAAGGCCCTGCTTATAGCGGCCCTGCACGGGCTGACCCGGCGGACGGTCGTCGTGCTGTGCGCCGGTCTCGACGAGGCGGGTGCTCTCGCGCAGGATGCAGCCTTCTTCGCGGGCGGCGATGCCGTCCTGCTCATGCCCCCCTGGGACCTCATGCTCCCCGACACCCTCTCGTCGCAGAAGGATGTGGAGCGTGAGCGCATCCGCGTCCTCTGCACGCTGATCGAGAGGAAGCCCGCCGTCGTCGTCATCCCCCGCGCGGCGCTGCTGCAGAAGGTCGTGCCGCGGGACGCCGTCAGGGGCTTCATGGCCCCCGTGTCCATCGGCGACACGATCGACCGGGACCTCTTCGCCGCGAAGCTTCTTGACGGGGGGTACCGCCGGGTGCCGCTCGTCGAGGAGGGCGGCGATTTCAGCGTCCGCGGCAACGTGATCGACCTCTACTCCCCCACGTCGCCGGGGCCGTACCGGCTGCTGCTGGCGGGCGACGAGATCGAGTCGATCCGCGAGATGGACGTCGCCTCCCAGCGCTCGCGCAAGGAGCTGGCGGACTTCACCCTCACACCGGCCCGGGAACTGATCCTCACGGAGGAGAACCGGAGAAAGGCCCTCCGCAACCTCCGGATCCGGGCGGGCGAGCTGGGCCTTCCCGCCCGCACGAAGGACCGCCTGGCCGAGATGATCGGAAACGGCCTGGCCTCGTCGATCAACCCGCAGTTCTTCCCCCTCTTCTACCTGGACGAGACGGGGGCGGGGGGCCTCGAGGGTCTCCCGGAGTACTTCCCCGCCGACAGCCTCGTCGTCGTCGACGACCCCCTGGCCATGGCGCGGGCCGACGAGAGGGCGCGCGGCGACATCAGCCGCCTCTCCCTGCGTGCGAGGGACGAGGAGAGATTCCACCTCGAGGAAAACGCCCTGTTCCTCACGGAGCAGGAGGCCGGACAAGCAGGCGGCACAAGCCCGCGGATCGTCCTCGACGCGATCGAGGTCGGCGCGCAGGACGACGGCGGGACGGTCCGGCTCCGCGTCGAGACGGACCTGGGCCTGCGGCCGAAGGAGCCCGCCCTCATCCGGCGCGAGGAGAGCCTGCTGGCCCCCATGGCCGAGCGGATCCGGGCCTGGACCCGCGAGGGCTTCCTCGTCTGCTACCTCTGCGCGGGCGAGGAGGAGCGGCTGCGGATGAGCCACCTCCTCGAGGACTACGCGCTGCCTCTGGCGCACTCGGAGAGGCCCTTTTTAGGGGAACTCCTCGCGCCGCGGGGCACGCAGGGACGCCTGGTGCTCTTCGAGGGGAAGATCACCGGGGGCTTCGCCCTGCCGGGGCTGCGGCTCGTCGTCGTGGGCGAGGAGGAGATCTTCGGGAAGAAGGCCCGCAGGCGCCGCCCCGCCCGGGCCCGCGAGGGATGGTTCCTGCAGTCCTTCGGCGAGCTCAACGAGGGCGACTTCGTCGTCCACACCGACCACGGAATCGGCATCTACCGGGGCCTCAAGCGGCTCTCCGTGGGCGCGATCGAGAACGATTTTCTGCTCATGGAATACCAGGCGGGCGACCGGCTCTACATCCCCGTGCACCGCCTCGACCAGATCCAGCGCTACATCGGCCCCGACGGGCAGGAACCCCGCATCGACAAGCTCGGGGGCACGGCCTGGGAGACGGCCAAGCGCCGCGTCAAGAAGGCCGTCGAGGCGATCGCCGAGGACCTGGTGGCCCTCTACGCCGCCCGCGACACGATGAAGGGCCACGCCTTCTCCCCCGTCGACCGCTACTACGAGGAGTTCGCCTCGTCCTTCGAGTACGAGGAGACCCCCGACCAGGCCCGGGCCATCGAGGACGTCAACCTCGACATGGACGGCGAAAAGCCCATGGACCGGCTCATCTGCGGCGACGCGGGCTTCGGGAAGACCGAGGTGGCCATCCGGGCCGCCTTCCGGGCCGCCATGGACGGAAAGCAGACGGCGGTGCTCGTCCCCACGACGATCCTCGCCGAGCAGCACTACCAGACCTTCCGGGCGCGGCTGGCGAAGTACCCCGTCCGGGTCGAGACCCTGAACCGCTTCAAGACGCGGGAGCAGCAGAAGCAGGTGCTCGAGAAGATCGCGACGGGAACGGTCGACATCGTCGTGGGCACCCACCGCCTGCTGCAGAAGGACGTCGTCTTCAAGGACCTCGGGCTCGTCGTGATCGACGAGGAACAGCGCTTCGGCGTGACCCACAAGGAAAAGCTCAAGAAGCTCCGGACGCTCGTGGACGTGCTGACGCTGACGGCCACCCCCATCCCGCGCACGCTCCAGCTGTCGCTCGTGGGGATCCGGGACCTCTCCATCATCCACACGCCCCCCGAGGGCCGGCTCTCCATCAAGACCTGGGTGCTGGAATTCGACGACGAGGTGATCCGCAGGGCCGTCCTCGAGGAGATGGACCGCGGGGGCCAGGTGTTCTTCATCCATGACCGCGTCCATTCGATCCACCACATGGCCCGGCGGATCCGGCAGGTCGTCCCGGAGGCGAAGATCGGCGTCGCCCACGGCCAGATGCCCTCCCGGGAGCTGGAAGAGGTCATGGTAAAATTCCTTCGTAAAGAATATGATGTTCTGGTATGTACGACGATCATCGGGTCGGGCGTCGACATCCCCGCGGCCAACACGATCATCGTCGACCGCGCGGACCGTTTCGGCCTCGCGCAGCTCTACCAGCTCCGGGGACGCGTCGGCCGCTCGAAGGAAGAGGCGCGGGCCTACCTGCTCATCCCGCCCGGGGCCATGCTCTCGGCCGATGCGCAGAAGAGGCTCGCGGTGATCAAGGAATTCACCGAGCCCGGCTCGGGGTTCCAGATCGCCTCGCAGGACCTCGAGATCCGCGGGGCCGGCAACCTCGTGGGCATGGCCCAGACGGGGCACATCTCGGCCGTGGGCTACGAGATGTACACGCAGCTCATGGAGCGGGCCGTAAGGGAGCTGCGGGGCGAGAAGGCGCCGGAGGCGGAGATCAAGCCGGAGATCCACCTGGGCATCGCGGCCTTCGTGCCCGACAGCTACGTGCCCGACCCGCACCGACGGCTCGTGACGTACAAGAAGCTCTCCATGGCCGCCTCGGACGAGGAGCTGGCGGAGATGCGCGACGAGATGCAGGACTGCTACGGGCCCCTGCCCCGGGAGGTCGAGAGCCTGGTCGGGGTCATCAGCCTGCGCAACCTCATGAAGGGCCTCATGGCCGAGAAGATGGAATACGACGGCCACCACATGATCCTCGCGATCCACCGGGCAAGCCCCATCGACCCGCTGCGGCTCGTCGCGCTGGCGAAGAAGAAGTGGAAGGGGATGCGCTTCACGCCGGACCACCGGCTCTATGTGCCCATGCCCGACCTGCCCGAGGAGCGGGTCATCGAGGCGGCCAAGGGGCTGCTCGGGGAGCTGGCCGCGCAGTGACCGGTGCGCGGCAGGGAGAAGGCTACAGGAAAAAGGTTCAAGGACCTTTGACCTTTGTCCTTTGACCTGCGTCGCCGAACGGCGGCATGACCGGACAGACCGAATAGACGGAATGGATGCTTTTTCTATCACGGGGGAAAGGGACGTGGAGGATCGCGAAGGGGAGTCGCACAGGCTGGGTTGGCGCAGGGCGGCGTGCTGGCTGCTGCCGGGCCTTGCCGCCGCATGTCTCGCCGCGGGCATCGGGTGCTCGTCGTTCAAGACGCCGTCGGAGGACGCCGTCGCGACGGTGAACGGCATCGAGATCACGGTGAAGGACTTCACCGTGAAGCTTCGAAACGCCCTCAATCTCGCGGGGTCGCCCTCCGCGCTGCAGGAAGGCAACCTCGAGGCCCTCAAGCGGGAGGCCCTCGACGAGCTCATCGAGGAAAAACTCATGCTGATCCGGGCCGAAAAGCTCCGGCTCAAGGTGACGGACGAGGAGCTCAAGAAGCGCGTCGAGGAGATCAAGAAGGACTACCCGGGCGAGAACTTCGCCCAGGTCTTCGGCGGCGAGAAGGTGGACTACAAGATCTGGAGCGAGGAGCTCCGGAAGCGCCTGCTGCTCGAGAAGCTCATCGACCAGGAGGTCAACTCGAAGATCACCGTGACCGACGAGGAGGCCCAGGAGGCCTACCAGGCCAACCGGGGCAAGTACTACGCCGAGGATTCGGTGCACGTGGCGCAGATCGTCGTGCCCGCCAAGGAGAAGGCCGACGGCGTGCTGCGGCGCCTCCAGGCCGGTGAGGATTTCGGCAAGATCGCCCAGGAGGTCTCCACGGGTCCCGAGGCGTCCAAGGGGGGCGACCTCGGCGTGTTCACCCGGGGCGTGATGCCGGAGGCCTTCGACCGGGTCGTCTTTTCCCTGCCCGAGGGCAGGACCAGCAAGGTCGTCAAGAGCCCCTACGGGTTCCACGTCTTCAAGGTCCTGAAGCGCGAAAGGGGGCGCTGGATCGAGTTCGCCGAGGTGAAGGACAAGATCAAGCTGGACCTCCTGAAGGTCAAGGAAGAAAAAGAGTACCGCGCGTGGCTCGACCGGCTCAAGTCGGAGGCGAAGATCCGCATCGACGAGGAGCGCCTGCGGCAGGTCAAGATCGAAGAGCCGCAGCCCGCCCAGACCCCGCCGGCCCCCGGCAAGGGATGAGGACAAATGAGGATGATGAAGACCTATCGGTTCCCGGCTCTTTTCGCCGCGCTGCTTTTCCTCGCGGCGCCCGCCCCGAGGGCGGAAATCGTCGACCGCATCGTCGCCGTCGTCAATGACGACGTCATCACCCAGTACGAGCTCGACAGCACCGTCGAGGGCATTCTCAAGCGATACGAAAAGAACATCCGCCCCGAGGAGCGCGACCGGGTCACCGCCGAGGCGAGGAAGGCCCTCATCGCCAGGCTCGTCGACGACCTGCTGCTGCGGCAGGAGGCCAAGCGGCTGGGGATCACGGTCCGGGAGGAAGAGGTGGCCAATACGATCCGGGACAACCTCAAGAAGCGCAACATGTCGATGGACGACCTGCAGCAGGCCCTGGCCCGGGACGGCTCGAGCCTGGAGAAGTACCGGGAGGCCACGCGCAACGACCTCATCCGGATGCGGATCATGCAGCGGGAAATCCGCCAGCGCGTCTCCGTGACCCCCGAGGAGATCGGGGCCTACTACCAGGAGCACCGCGACGAGTACGAAGGCAAGCTCCGGGTGCGGCTGCAGATGATCGCCCTGCCCGCCCCCGAGGGCGGCGACCCCCTCGTGCGGGAAGCGCAGCGCGCCAGGGCCGACGCGATCCTGCAGCGGATCCGGGCCGGGGAACCCTTCGAGGCGCTCGCCAACGAAACCCGGCAGGGGCAGCCGCTGACCGGGGGCGATATCGGCTACGTCGAAAAGGGCTCGATGCACCCCAGCATCGACGAGGCCGCCTTCCGCCTCAAGCCGGGCGAGGTCAGCCCCGTCATCGAAACGCCCCAGGGGTTCGCCATCATCCGCGCCCTCGACCGTCGGGGCGGCGGGAGCCTCTCGGTCAAGGCCACCCGGGAAGACGTGGAGGACCGGCTCTACCGGATGAAGATGGAGAAGAAGTTCGAAGAGTGGCTGGCGGAGCGGCGGCAGAAGGCGCATATCGAGATTCGCCTCTGACGAGACGAATCTCGTCCGTCCGGTCTATTCCGTCTATTCAGACTGTCCGGTCAAACCCGGAAATACTCGCGGGGCCGCAAGCCCCGCTTACTTTCTATGAAGTACATACGCATCAAGGGTGCATCCCAGCACAACCTCAAGAACGTCAGCCTCGACATCCCCCGGGACAGCCTCGTCGTCATCACCGGCGTGAGCGGGTCGGGCAAATCCACGCTGGCCTTCGACACGATCTACGCCGAGGGGCAGAGGCGCTACGTCGAGTCGCTGTCGACCTACGCCCGCCAGTTCATCGGCCAGATGGACAAGCCCGAGGTGGAGTCCATCGAGGGCCTTTCGCCGGCCATCGCGATCGAGCAGCGCAGCGCGAGCCACAACCCCCGGTCCACCGTGGGGACCGTCACGGAGGTCTACGACTACCTGCGCCTGCTCTACGCCCGCATCGGCGTGCCCCATTGCACGCAGTGCGGCCGGGAGATCCGCTCGCAGACGATCGACGCCATGGTGGAGCAGCTCCTGGCGCTGCCCGGGGGGACGGCCGTCTCCCTCATGGCCCCCGTCATCCGCGGCAAGAAGGGGGAGTTCCAGCGCGAACTCGCCCGGCTGCGGCGCGAGGGCTACGTGCGGGTGAGAGTGGACGGCGAGACCCGGGACCTCGGCGACGAGATCGCCCTGGACCGCAACAAACGCCACGACGTCGACGTCGTCGTGGACCGCCTCGTCATCCGCGAGGGGGTCCGCAAGCGCCTGCGCGATTCCCTGGAGATCTCGGCCCGCCTCTCCGACGGGCTCGTCCGGGCGGACGTCGCCGGCAGCGGCGAGATCCTCTTCAGCGAGCGCTACGCCTGCCCCGACTGCAACGTAAGCCTCCCGGAGCTCGCCCCGCGGATGTTCTCCTTCAACAGCCCCTACGGGGCCTGCCCGGAGTGCGACGGCCTGGGGACCAAGATCTTCTTCGATGAGGACCTCGTCGTGCCCGACCCGGGGCTCTCGATCCGGGACGGGGCGATCGCCCCCTGGCAGAAGCGCAACTCCATGCTCTTCCACCAGATGCTCGAGGCCCTCTCGGAGCACTTCGGATTCGACATCAACACGCCCTTCCGGGAGCTTCCCGCCCCGGTCCGGCGCGTGCTCCTCTACGGCTCCGGCGACGAGCCCATCCGGTTCTACACGGACAGCGGGGGCAAGCGCCACTTCACGGAGAAGCCCTTCGAAGGGATCATCCCGAATCTCGACCGCCGCTATCACGAGTCGGATTCCTACGACGTTCGCGCGGAACTGGAGCGCTACCTCAACACCAGCGAGTGCCCCGCCTGCGGGGGGGCGCGCCTCAGGAAGGAAAGCCTCTCCGTGACGGTGGGCGGCAAGAACATCCACGAGATGTGCCGCCTGTCCATCGCCGACGGCATGGCGTTCCTGCAGTCGCTGCCGCTCACGAGACCGGAAGCCGCGATCTCGGAACGCATCCTGAAGGAGATCCGCGACCGGCTGCGGTTCCTGCTGGACGTGGGCATGGACTACCTGAGCCTCGAGCGGGCCTCGGGGACGCTCTCGGGCGGCGAGTGGCAGCGCATCCGCCTGGCCACCCAGATCGGCTCGGGACTCACGGGGGTGCTCTACGTCCTGGACGAGCCCACGATCGGGCTGCACCCCCGGGACAACGGCCGCCTCATCGCGACGCTGGCGCGTCTCCGGGAGATGGGCAACACGGTCCTCGTCGTCGAGCACGACGCCGACATGATGACGGCCTCGGACCGGATTGTCGACATGGGCCCTGGCGCGGGGCGCGAGGGCGGCGAGGTCGTCTTCCAGGGGACGCCGGCGGAGATCCTGGCGTGCGAAACGTCCCTGACCGGCCAATACCTCTCGGGCCGCCGCCGCATCCCCGTGCCGCAGCGGCGCAGAGCCCCCGCGGGGCGGTACATCGTCCTCGAGGGCGCCACGGAAAACAACCTCAAGGACATCGACATCCGTATCCCCGTGGGCGTGCTGACCTGCGTGACCGGCGTGTCGGGTTCCGGCAAGAGCACCCTCGTCCTGGAGACCCTGTACCGCGTCCTGGCGCGGCGCCTCTACCGATACCGGGGCAAGGTCGGCAGGATCCGCAACGTGCGGGACCTGGGGGGCATCGAGCGGGTCATCGTGATGAACCAGCAGCCCATCGGCCGGACGCCGCGATCCAACCCCATCACCTACACGGGGGCCTTCACCTTCATCCGCGACCTCTTCGCCCAGCTGCCCGAGTCCCGCACCCGGGGATACAGGCCGGGGCGTTTCAGCTTCAACGTCAAGGGCGGACGCTGCGAGGCCTGCGAGGGCAACGGCCTCATCCGGATCGAGATGCACTTCCTGCCCGACGTCTACGTGACCTGCGACGTGTGCCGCGGCAGCCGGTTCAACCGCGACACCCTGGACATCCGCTACAAGGGCAAGAACATCGCCGAGGTGCTGGACCTGACGGTGAGCGAGGCCATCGGCTTCTTCGAGAACGTCCCGCCGATCCGCTCGAAGCTCATGCTCCTGAACGACGTGGGGCTGGGCTACATCCGGCTGGGGCAGTCGGCGACGACGCTCTCCGGCGGCGAGGCCCAGCGGATCAAGCTCGCCCGCGAGCTGGGCAAGCCCTCACGCGGCGACACGCTCTACATCCTCGACGAGCCGACGATCGGGCTGCACTTCGCCGACGTGCAGAAGCTGCTCGACGTGCTCATGCGCCTCGTCGACATGGGGAACTCCATCGTCGTGATCGAGCACAACCTCGACGTGATCAAGTCGGCCGACTGGATCATCGACCTGGGGCCCGAGGGAGGCCCCGGCGGGGGCAGGATCGTGGCCGAGGGGACGCCGGAGGACGTGGCGCGGGCGGAGGGCTCGCTGACGGGGAAGTTTCTGCGGAAGGTCCTGCTCGAGGGTGCAGGCTGAAGAATCGGAACAAGAGAGGGACAAGAAAATCCCCCCTCTGTCCCCCTCTGACAAAGGGGGATGAAGGGGGATTTGTCTTTCAAGGCTTTTCTATTTTTCGAGGATCAGCTCGTCCTGGAGCTTGATGCAGTCCTTGACGCTCTGGGCGGCGGGGCAGCGCGTGATGTAGCTCGCGAAGGCCTCCTTCGCGTCGGCCGCCTTCTCCTCGGGGCATTTGAGGTGCATCTTCACGCGGATCGTGGTGATCTTGAGCACGCCCCCCACGTTCTCGATGTCGCCTTCCACGTCGGCCCAGTAGAGGTGCTCGGGGGTGGGGATCTTCTTTCCGGCCATCAGCGTGGCCAGTGTGCCCATCATTCACCCCGCCGTGGCGGCGACGATGTGATCCAGCGTCGCCGCGTGCTCCTTCTCGGGATCGACCTTGTAGAACCGCTTGATCCCCCCGTGAACCCCGTAGTAGACGGGTTCGGAGAACCCCTCGATCATGGCCCTGCGGGTGGGGCCCGTCTCCCGGACAATCCTGATTCTCGAGGTGTGAACCACGTCGCCCATCGATTTTTCCTCCTTTGCGGGTTTCGTTTTGGCACCCGGTCTTGCCGTCGAGCGCAGAGACCCGGCTCAATCCGGGACGATCCCTTGCGTCCGGATGAGCCTTCATGCTCCTCACTTCCGATCTTCCTGACTTCTCAACTTCGAAGCCGGAAGGCTCACGGCCGAGAGGTCGTCGCCAGTCCGTCGAGGAAGTCGTCCATCCACTCGTTGATCATCCGGAATAAATTCAGGTCGGCGAGCATGTCCGCCGGCCTCTGGACGAAGGGCCCCTCGGTGAGATCCTCCCGGCAATTCTGCACGAGCTGCTCGACACTCTCCCTCGTGGACTCGAGGTGGAACTGCAGGGCCACGGCCCGGTCGCCGAAGGCAAACGCCTGGTTTTCGCAGGCCCTGCTCCGGGCCAGGTGAACGGCCCCGCGGGGGATCTCGAACGTGTCGCCGTGCCAGTGAAACGCGGCGAACCGATCGGGCAGGAAGCGCGCCAGCGGCGATTCGGGGGCCTGCGCCGTTTTCTCCACGGGGTGCCAGCCGATCTCGCGGCAGGGGTTCCCCGTCACCCGTGCACCCAGGACACAGGCCATCAGCTGGGCCCCGAGGCAGATCCCGATGACGGTCTTCCCGCTGTGGAGCGCCTCGGCGATGCACCGCTTCTCCCGGGCCAGCCAGGGGTAGCGGTTGTCCTCGTAGACGTTCATGGGCCCGCCGAGGATCACGAGCCAGTCGAACTGCTCGACGGGCGGCAGGGGCTGGCCGGCAAAGAAACGGGTGGACGTGAGGCTGTGGCCCCGGACCATGGCCCAGGGCTCGATGGACCCCGGCCCCTCGAAGGGGACGTGCTGCAGGTAATGGATTCGCAGCTGCTTTTTCAGCATTGGCAGTCCCTCAAAACAGGGTTTCGGGTCTCATCTCCAAGCTCTGGGGTCCAGGGTCTCGGCTTTCGGCTATAGGGCCCGGGAGAAGATGACACTACTTCTATCTTTTCACGAGCCCTTGTACAGCCCGTGCCTCTCGATGTACTCCCGCACCGCATCGGGCACCAGGTAACGGATGGAACGGCCCTGCCTGACACGCTCCCGGATGTCCGTCGCCCCGATCGCGAGGGCCGTGACCTGCGCAAACGCAACCACGGTGCCCGAGGGGCTGCGATAGGCACCGGACTTGCGGTCATAGGCGAACCGCGCGGCATCCTCCGCGGGCAGGGCCCTGCGCAGCGCAGCCCTGCGCCAGCCGGGCCTCGACAGGACGATGAAGTGGCACAGGGTCAGCAGGCGCCGCCAGTCCTTCCAGCGCCGGATGTCGGCGAAGGCGTCCTGCCCCAGGATGAAGAAGATCTCCAGCTCTTTCCCGAAGGTCTTCCGGAAATACCCGATCGTGTCCACCGTGTACGAGCGTCCCCTTCGCCGGTTCTCGACGTCGGAAAACGCGAAGTCGGGGTTGCCCTCGACGGCGAGGCGCACCATGCGCTCGCGGTGCTCGTAGGGGGTGATGCCGGGGCCGTGCTTCAGGGGAGGGGTCGCCGAGGGGATGAAGACGATTTTGTCGAGACTGTAGTCTTCCAGGATCTCCTGGGCACATCGCAGGTGGGCCAGGTGAATCGGGTCGAACGTGCCGCCCATGAGTCCCCAGCGCATGGTTTCTGCCTCCCGGAAAAGCGGTGGTCATGACCAGCAAGGTTCCCGGCTCAATGAACACGAACGTAAGAGGGTGTGAGGGTGAGAAGGTGAGAAAGAACAGAAACCGATCTTTCTGCCGCTTGCCCGTCCAACCCTCCTACCTTCCTACCCTCTCACCTTCTGTCCTCAAGTAGTGCGCACCTGCCCGCTGCCGTAGATGATGAACTTCTGCGTCGTCAGCTCCTCGAGCCCCATGGGCCCGAAGGCATGCAGCTTTGTCGTGCTGATCCCGATCTCGGCGCCCAGGCCGAGCTGGAAGCCGTCGCTGAAGCGGGTCGAGGCGTTGACGAGGACCGTCGAGGAGTTCACCTCCCGGAGGAAGCGCTGCGCGTTGTCGTAGTCGCGGGTGACGATCGACTCGGTGTGCAGGGAACCGTAGCGCTCGATGTGGCGGATCGCCTCGTCGATCCCGTCGACGACCTTCACCGCGAGGACGAGATCCAGGTACTCCTCGTGCCAGTCCTTCTCCGTGGCCTCCGCGATCCCCGGCAGGACGGCCCGTGTCCGCTCGCAGCCCCGGAGCTCCACCCCCGCGTTCTGCAGGGCCTCCGCCACGGCAGGAAGGAACGCGTCCGCCGCGGCCCGGTGCACCAGCAGCGTCTCCATGGCGTTGCAGACGCCCGGACGCTGCACCTTCGCGTTGAGGCAGATCCGGACGGCCATGTCGAAATCGGCGCCGGCGTCGACGAAGACATGGCAGACGCCCTTGTAGTGCTTGATCACGGGGATCCGGGACTGGCTGACCACGGCCCGGATGAGATCCTCGCCGCCCCGGGGGATGATGAGATCGATGTACTCCTCGAGCTGGAGCAGCGCCTGGACCGCCTCGCGGTCCGTCATGGGGATGAGCTGGACGGCGTTTTCGGGGAGCCCCCTGACCCGGAGCACACCGCGAAGGATGTGACTCAGGGCCCGGTTGGAATGGATGGCCTCGGAGCCGCCCCGCAGGATGACGGCGTTGCCGGCCTTCAGGCACAGGGCCGCCGCGTCCACCGTCACGTTGGGGCGCGACTCGTAGATGATGCCGATGACCCCCAGCGGGATCCGCATCCGGCCCACGAGAAGCCCGTTGGGACGCCGCCACATGGAGGTGACCTTTCCCACGGGATCGGGCAGTGCGGCCACTTCCTCGAGCCCCCGGGCCATGGCCCGGATCGCCTTCTCGTCGAGGGTGAGCCGGTCGATCATGGCCTTCGTGAGGCCCTTCCGGCGGGCGGCCTCGAGATCCTTCTCGTTTGCCTCGATGAGATCGTCCGCGTGGTGGATGAGCTGCACGGCCATCTCGACCAGCGCCTCGTCCTTCTCGGCGCTCGAGAGGTTGGCCGCGGCCGAGGCGGCCTGCCTGGCGTTCTCCGCGATCCGGGTGATTTGCTCGTGGATGTCCATAAATTACCTATACAGTATGGCTTAAGGCAATGGGCTTAAGGCTAAAGGAAAAAAGAAGAACGACTCTCCGTTCACGACGGCTTGGGGCAAAGGGCTTAAGGCCAAGGGCACGGCAAGAAAATTTCACCATTCATATCATCGCCTTATGCCTTATGCCTTATACCCTATGCCTGCCTTGAATACAAGACCTTGAAGCGCTGCTCCGGGGCGTTGAATTTCGGGGGCAAGTGGATTATGATGGCGCACTTTCGAGCCATCGGGGTGTCGGACGGAAATGGAGAGGCTCTGCATTCGCGCGGGGCAGAGGGCCCTGGGAATCATCCGGGACGGGGGGTTTCGCTTCGACCGGGTCGCGGCGTACGTGGGCCCCGGCGTGGGGCCCCGCTGGATCGTGGCGAGCGGCTTCGACCTGACCCTCCTGCGCAGCGGCGCCCTGGGCTCGAAGTCCCGCCCCGTCCTGCTTGCGGGCTCGTCGGCGGGGGCGTGGCGCTTTGCCGCCTGGCTGCAGCCCGAACCCGAGAAGAGCTATCGCAGGCTCCTGGATGCCTACATCGGCATCCCCTGCGACCGCCGGAGCACCCCCGCAAGCCTCAAGAAGGCTCTCCGCGACGTCATCGACGCCTACCTGGAGGATGACGCCATTCCCTTCGCACTGGCCCATGACCACTACCGGCTCGCCGTGACGACGGCCCGGGCGAAAAACCTCGCGGCCTCGGAGACCCCCTGGGTCCAGAAGCTGGGGCTTGCGATGTGCTACGTCTTCAACCGTCTCGACCGCCGCCACCTCTTCCGGTTCTTCGAGCGGGTGATCTTCCACAGCGGTCCCCTGCCGCCCCCGTTCTGCCTCCGGCCCGGGTTCCGGGGGAGGGCCGTGGCGCTCAACCCCATCAACTTCAAGCACGCCGTCCTGGCCTCGGGCGCCATCCCGCTCGTCATCGAGGGGGTGCAGGACATTTACGGCGCGCCCCGCGGCGTCTACCGCGACGGAGGCGTCATCGACTACCACCTCGATCACGACTATGCCGTGCGGCCCGACGACGTGACGCTGCTGTTCCATCACGGGGACCGGGTCGTCCCGGGGTGGCTCGACAAGACGATCAGGGGACGCAGGCCGCAGGCCGAGGCCCTCGACAACTTGCTTCTCGTTTATCCGTCTCCGCAGTTCGTGGAAACCTTCCCCGGCGGGAAGATCCCCGATCGCGACGACTTCGTGACCTTCATCGACGACCCCGCGGGCCGCATCCTGAACTGGCGCAAGGTCGCCGGGCTGTGCGCCTCCCTCGGGGAGGAATTCGCCGAGCTGGTGGAAAGCGGCGGGATTCGAGCGACGGCCGAGCCGCTGCGTCTTGACTAGGCGATTGTTGAACGGGGGAGCGTCCTCCCGTCACAGAAGGTTGGAAGGTGAGAAGGGAGGCTCTTGCATCCGGGAATGTTTGAACAAACAGCTGAAACGAGACCCATGATAGGAACCTTGAAGGCGCGCATCCTTCTCCTGCGGGAAAGGATGCGCCGATGCAGCCTGTGCCCGCGCGAGTGCGGCGTCAACCGGCTCGACGGCCAGACCGGGTTCTGCGGCCTCGGTGCCGGGGCCGTCCTCGCGAGGGCCCTCCCGCATTTCGGCGAGGAGCCGCCCATCTCAGGCACGGCGGGGGCGGGCACCCTTTTCCTCTCCTCCTGCAACCTCCGGTGTCCCTTCTGCCAGAACTACCGGATCAGCCGCGAGGGGATGGGGGAGGCGACAGACCGGGAGACCCTGGCGGGCCGCATGCTCGAACTGGCCCTGAAGGGCTGCCACAACATCGAGCTGGTGACCCCCTCGCCCCAGCTGCCGGCCGTTCTTGAAGCCTTGCTGGCAGCCCGTGAGTGGGGGCTGAATCTGCCCCTCGTCTACAACTGCGGCGGCTACGAGAAGGCGGACGTCATCGGCCTGCTCGACGGCATCGTGGACGTCTGGCTGCCCGATTTCAAGTACGGAAGCGAAGGGGATGCCCTCGCATGCTCAGCCCCGGCCGACTACCCGGAACATGCCCTGGCGTCGATCGGGGAGATGATCCGGCAGGCGGGGGAGAGACTGCAGACGGCGGGCGGGATCGCCCGTCGGGGCGTGATCATCCGGCACCTCGTCCTGCCCGGGCGCGTGCAGAACAGCCTCGACGCCGTCCGCCTCATCGCGGAGCGGCTCTCGAAGAAGGTCCCGTTGAGCCTCATGGCCCAGTACACCCCGACCCCGGCCGTAGCGGATGACCCGCTGCTGAGCCGCCGCGTGACGCGGGAGGAATACGAGGCGGTCGTGGACCACGCCCTCGATCTGGGGTTCGAGAACCTCTTCATCCAGGAGGTGGACGAAAAGAACCTCGTGCCGGATTTCGACAGGGAGGAGCCGTTCGTGTGGGAGTGAAATCCCCCCGTCATCCCCCTTTGCCAAGAGACTGTGCCGCAATATTGAAAACGCCGAGATCGTGACATTCCCTCCATGTTGAAAAGCAAGTCTCTTTTTCAGCGCAGGGGAAGTCGGTGCTTCGTTCTTTGATTCTGCAATCCTTCAATCAGCCTGCGGAAGCGGGAATCCGGAACGCACTGAGAAGGCTGGATTCCGCATCGCGCTTCGCCTGTGCGGAATGACAAAATAGGCAATGCGACACAGTCTCAAAAAGGGGAAAGAGGGGATTTGTACGGGACAGACCCAATCGACGCGATGCCGGAGGGAGTCATGCCTTTTTACATCTGCGAGCACTGCGCCTTCGAGACGCAGGACCCCCGGAAAAGGATCTGCGACTATTGCGGGTCGGAACTGCTGATGAAGTGCCCCTACTGCGGGAGGACGCTCGAGAAGGAAAGAACGATCTACTGCGGCCACTGCGGGGAAAAGCTCAAGATCTCCATCGTGCCCATCCAGTGACGGGATGCAGAAGCCCCCGCTTTGCCGCGGGGGCTTTTGCCCTTCCTCGTCTCCCGCCGTGCGGCCCCGTCTCAGGCCTTCGGGCAGGCCCAGAAACCGGCGCTGGTCCAGACCACCTTCATGCGGTGGTCCAGTTCGCGGGTCGCCTCCCGGATGTTGTCCAGGGTGCCGCAGACGATCTCCGGCTTCGCCGCCTTTTTCGTTTTGCCTTTCAGTTCCTTAGCCTTCATGTCTATCTCCTTTCCGAAGACAGACCCCTTGACCGATGCATTCCATATCACAGGACCGGGCCCTGCGCTGTAGGACCCTCCCTGTTTTTTTCATCGGACGGAGTCCTATGCGCCGATCCGGTTTTTCGAGGATCACCGCCCTTGACTCCGCGCCTTTCCCGTACTACAGTTTCCGCGGACTCCAGGGGGGACCATCCATGGGAGGCTTCTTCGACTTCGGCAAGACTCTGATCATCATCGGTCTCGTCATCGCCATCGTCGGCGTCCTGATCGTCATGGGCGGCAAGGTCCCGTGGATCGGCCGCCTGCCCGGCGATTTCACCTTCCGGGGCGAGAAGTTCACCTTCTACTTCCCCCTGGCCACGAGCATCCTCATCAGCGTCGTCCTGACGCTGCTCTTCTGGTTCATCGGAAAAAGATAGGTCTCAGGGCAAAGGGAAAAGGCAGGCAAAAAAATCCCCCTCATCCCCCCCTTTTGCAGTGGGGGATGCAGGGGGATTTTTTCATCCCCACAGCACCAGCCCCGTCTCCTCCTTGCCGGCCAGGCTGCGGTTCCAGGGCAGCACGCGCACGCCGTAGAGGTGGGGGCCGTTCTCCTTGACGATGTAGACCCCCGTGAAGGTGAGGATCCCCGAGGCGTCCTTGCCCATCAGCGTCAGCGGCACGCAGTCGGGCTCGCCGATGAACTCCTGGCCGTCCCGCCTCCCGATGACCAGCTCGGCGAGGATCTCCTCGGGCTCGAGCTTCCCCGGGTCGACCCGGACGCTCACGACGAAGGGGTTGCCCACGAAGACGCAGTCGCCCGTGATCCCCTCGACGCTGACCTCCAGCAGCCGCGTGGCGGAGAAACGCATGGGGACCTTGCGCTTCCAGTCGGCCACCTCCTTGGCGAGCCGAAAGCCGTCCTTCACGAGATCCTGCTCCCGCTCGGCCGCCGGGAGGTACATCTTCGCGTAGTACTCCAGGAGCATCCGCTCCGTGTTGAACCGGGGGACCAGCGTCTCCATGGAGCGCTTGGCCATGTGGATCCATTTCTGGGGGATGCCCGAGGGGTCGCGGTCGTAAAAGAGCGGCACCGTGGATTCCTCCAGCTGGGCGAAGAGCGCACCGGCGTCGGCCTCGTCGGAGACGGGGATCTCCTCCGTGAGGTCCCGCACGACGGGGCCGATCACCCAGCCGTTGGTGCCGTCGTAGCCCTCGGCCCACCAGCCGTCGGAGACGCTCAGGTTGATCGCGCCGTTGATGGCCACCTTCATGCCGCTCGTGCCGCTCGCCTCCAGGGGCCTGCGGGGGTTGTTGAGCCAGACGTCGACGCCCTGGACGAGCCAGCGCGCCGACTCGATCCCGTAGTCCTCGATGAAAAAGATCTTGCCCCGGAAGCGCTCGTCGCGCGTCATCTCGATGACCCTGCGGACGAGATCCTTCCCCATCTGGTCGTTGGGGTGGGCCTTGCCGGCGAAGACGACGTGGACGGGCCGCGTCTCGTTGCCCAGGATCCGCTCGAGGCGGTCGAGGTCGGAGAACAGCAGGTCGGCCCGCTTGTAGGGCGCAAACCGCCTCGCGAAGCCGATCCACAGCGCCGCGGGGTTCATCCGCCCCAGCACCTCCTCGCGCCAGGTCTTCGAGTACCCGTAGGCCGCCCCGTGGCGCGAGATGTGCTCGCGGAGGTAGTTGACCAGGTTCTGCTTGAGCTCGTAGCGCACCCGCCAGAACACGGAGTCGGGGATGTTGTGGACCCGCTTCCAGCGCTTGGGGTCGCCGATGCTGCGGTCCCAGTCGAGCCCCAGGTAGGTGTCGAGGACCTCCTTCATCCGCGGCGCCACCCAGGAGAGCATGTGGACGCCGTTGGTGACGTACTGGATCGGGATGTCGGAGTCGTGGAAGCCCTTCCAGACGTCGCGCCACATGCGGCGCGCCACGGCCCCGTGGAGACGGCTCACGGCATTGCTGCGGTGGGAGAACGTCAGGGCCAGGTTGGTCATGAAGAAGGGCCGGTCCTCGCCGATCTCCTTGCGCCCCAGGTTCGAGAACTGCGACCAGGTGATGCCGATGCGCTTGACGAACCCCGAGAAGTAGTACTCCATGAGGTCCTTGCTGAAGCGCTCGTTGCCCGCCTCGACGGGGGTGTGGGTCGTGAAGACGGTGCCGCCGCGGACGACCTCCGAGGCCTCGTCGAAGGAGAGGCCCTCCTCGGCCATGAGCTTGCTGACGCGCTCCAGCAGGAGGAAGGCCGAGTGGCCCTCGTTGATGTGCCATACGCGGGGCCGGATGCCGAGCTTCTCCAGCAGCCGCACGCCCCCCATGCCGAGCAGGATCTCCTGCTCGATGCGGGTCCGCTGGTCGGCCGTGTAGAGCCGGTCGGTGATCTTGCGGTCCTGGGCGGTGTTGCGGGCCACGTCGGTGTCGAGCAGGTACAGCGAGATCCGCCCCACCTTCACCTCCCAGATGCAGGCGTACAGCGTGCGGCCGGGCAACTCGATCGAGATCTGCACCTCGTTGCCGCGGTCGTCCTGGACGATCTGGACGGGCATGTTGGAGAAGTCGCTCTCGACGTACTCGGCCTGCTGGATGCCGTCCTTGTCGATCGTCTGCCGGAAGTAGCCGCACTTGTAGAGAAGCCCGACGCCGACCATGGGGATGTTGAGGTCGCTGGCCGTCTTGAGCGTGTCGCCCGAGAGCACGCCGAGGCCGCCGGAGTAGATGGGGAGGCTCTCGTGGATGCCGTACTCCGTGGAGAAGTAGGCCACCGGCGCCGACCACCGGATGCCGTTGAGTCCCGCCGCGGCCTTCGCCAGCCCCCGCTCGCCCATGTAGTCGTCGAAGCGCTGCAGGATGCGGCCGTAGAGATTGGCGTAGCTCTCGTTCTCGGCCGCCTCGGAGAGCCGCTCGGGGCTCACCGTCTCGAGCATGCGCACGGGGTTGTTGCCCATCTGCTCCCAGAGCTTGGGGTCGAGAAGCGAGAAGAGATCCAGGGCCTCGGGGTTCCAGGACCACCAGAGGTTGTAGGCCAGCTCCCGGAGGCGGGCGATCTTCGCGGGCAGGTTGACGACGGCCGTGAAGGTCCGGAAGTGCGGGTGGCTGGAGCCCGAGCTCGAGAAGACGTGGCGCATCTCCTCGCGGGACTCGCCGATCCGCGCGGCGCGCGACTGGGCGCCGGCCATCGCCCTCTCGAAGGCCCGCAGGTACTCGGGGAAGAAGGTCTCCCAGCCGGCCCTGACGGCGATCCGGCGGGCTTCGCGGCGCTCCTGCAGGACCTCCGCGTCGGTCAGGCCGACGAATTCGCTCAGGATGCCGTAGAGGCCCTCGACGATGGCCGCCGTGTCGAGGCCCCGCCGCCTGAGGACCCGGATGGCCCGGCTCTCCCCGGCCGTGGCGAGCACCCAGGGGCCGAACCCCGCCTGGTCGACGGTGACGGCGGGCACGGCGTAGGCGGCGCACTCGTGGGGCGAGTAGCCCCAGGGCTCGTAGTAGGACGGGAACACCCCAAGGTCGCAGCCCGAAAGGAGCTCGTGGTAGGTCATGTCGAACAGGCCGTCGTGGCCGTCCAGGCAGGCGGGGTTGAAGATAACGCTGACGCGGTTCTGGGCGCCGTTCTTGAGGCCCAGGCGGCTGCAGGTCTCGAGGATCGGGTCCGAGGCCTCGTAGCTCAGGCGGTGCGTCGCGATGGGCACGGGTCCGCCTTCGGTCTTGCCGGAGCCGGCCTGCAGGGACGGCACGAGGTCCATGTGGCCCCCCATGAGGCACAGCAGCGCCAGCACGCTCTGATCGCCGGTCATGTCCCTGTCCAGGCGCCCCAGGGCCTGGAGGAAGACGTCGACGCCCTTGTTGTGGAACTCGTAGCGCCCGGAGGTCATCAGGATCCTCGTGCTTGCGGGCAGCGGCCTGCGAAGGAACCTCGCCGCCGCGGCCAGGATCCGCTCGCGGGCCCTGAGCGCCGGGGCGCGCGATTCGGCCAGGTCGGGGATGCTCGCCACGTCGATGCCGTTGGGCGTCACCACGTCGGGGGAGCGGCCCAGGAAGTTCTTGGCCTCGAGGGCCGTGATGTCGCTGACCGTCGTGAGGCAGTCGGCCTCGCGGGCGCAGGCGGCCTCCAGGGAATAGCGGGCGGCGCAGTTGTGCGCGGCGGCCTCGCGCTGGGGCGAGATGTGCTCCATCTCGGCGTAGATGTCCATGCCCGAGGCGGCCAGCGTCTGCCCCAAAACGGTCGAATGCAGCGTGAGAACCGTCCCGGCCTCGGGGACCTTTTTCTTCACCCCCAGCAGGCCCGCGCCGCACACCCAGTCGTGGAACAGGGCGACGGCCCGCAGCCCCTTCGGCCTGACCTTGAGATTGTGAAGCGTCTCGATGACCTCGCCGCAGGCATATCCGAACATGACCCGCTCGACGTAGTCCCAGCCGCCCGAGATGGAGTCGACGCCGTAATCCTCCCAGAGCTGAAACAGCAGCTGGTCCTTGTTGTACTTCTTCGTGAAGTTCACCAGGATGACCCGCGGCTCGCCCGGCACCTTCCAGCGGCCGAAGCGGCAGGGGATGTCCTTGATGGCCGTGTTCTCCCGGATGGAGAGCCAGAAGTCCTCCTCGGTCTCCTCGAACTCCGGGTTGTTCTTCAGGTCCGGCCCCAGCAGGACGTAACGGTCCCCGAAGGCCCGTACCGTGGCGGGGATCTTGCTGCGGACGGAGGCATAGACCTCGCCGACCTGGTTGCAGGCCTCCCAGCTCACCTCGAAAAGGTAGTCTTTGCGCTCAGTACTCATGGGCGGACCCCCGACTCCCCCCCGATCCTGCCGGAGAAGTCTTTCAGAATGTTCATGGTATGGATGTAGGCGTCGTAAGGGGAGGCGAAGGGATGGGATGCGCGGGCCGGATCCCCTTCCGACAGGCCTTTTGTGCACATGGCCTCGAGATAGTCCGACGCCTGGAGCCTGCGCCAGGTATCGAGGTGCCTGCGGCTGCCCGCCCGGCGGACACGCCCCTCCAGCGCGAAGAGCGTTTCGGCGGCATCCCGCTGCAGGTGGTTCGACAGGAAGGCCTCGCGCCCCGGCCCGGACGGCAGCGGCCGGGCCGTCCGCTCCGGCGCACGGAGGGCCGCCGCCTCGGAGGGCGTGCAAAAACGCCAGTTGCGGCGCTTGAGCAGCAGGCCGGGAACGGTCTCGAGAAACCGCATCACCGCACGGCCGCCCGCGTCGTCCCACCCGAAGCGCCCGCATTCCGTCACGAGGCTGATCACCTCGTCCCCGCCGAAGCCCTCGGCCAGACGCCCCGCGAACGCCCCGGGATCCTGCCTCACCATCTCGTCGGAGAGCCGGTCGTGCCGGGGCAGCACCGTCAGCGCCCCGTTTCCCCACGGCCGGCAAAGGGCTCCTTCGTCGCGGTCAAAGGCACCCCCGGCCAGGATCACCCGGAAGCCCATGGAGCGGGCGATGCGCGCCACGGCCTCGTCGCAGATGCCGGCGGTGTTGCGGAAGACAACCGGCGTCAGGCCGAGGAGCGCCCGGATCATCCGGCGGTGCAGGGCGATCTGCCGGCGGAATTCCGCTTCCGAAAAAAGGGAGGCCAGCGAGTGATGGGACGTTGAGCACACCCACTCCACGCAGCCCGTGTCCGCCAGCCTTCGAAAGCTCTCCAGGAGCGGCTTCTGCCCCTTTTTCAATTGTTCAAGAAGCATGCCAGAGACCGAGAGGGAAACCCGGAACCGCCCCCGGTGGCGCCGGATGAGCCGGAGCATCAGCGCGGCGGCCGGCAGGGCGAACCCCTCGGCGAATCGCCCGAGGTCCGCGCGGCTCCCCTCCCCGTCGAAATAGTCCCCCCCGCGCCCGATGTCGAAGAAGCCGAACTTCCTCAATCGCAGGGGCAGGTGAACATCGAAATGGAGCACAACGGTCGGCATCGTGTGGTCTTTCCAGTCTATTCTGTCTATCCGGTCTGTCCGGTCGAAATTCCCTTACTGTCCACCGGTCACTTCCCTGTACACGTCCTCGATCAGCCGTGCGGCACGCTCCCAGGTGATCGTCTCGAGCTCCTCGCGGCCGCGCTCGACCATCTCGCGCGCCAGGGCCTCGTAGCTCAGCACCGCGCAGATCTTGCCCGCGAGTTCGTCCACGTCCCAGAAGTCCACCTGCAGGGCGTGGTGGAGGACCTCGGCGACCCCGGACTGCCTCGAGATGATCACCGGCACATCCGCGCGCATCGCCTCCAGCGGGGCGATCCCGAAAGGCTCGGAAACGCTGGGCATGACGTAGAGGTCGCTCAAGGCGTACATCCGCTCCACCTCCTCGCCGCGCAGGAACCCCGTGAAGAGGAACCGGCTTCCCAGGCCGAGTTCGGCCGCGCGCTCGATCATCTGCGGCATCAGATCGCCGCTGCCCGCCATCACGAACGTGACATCGGGCAGGACGCGAAGGACCTTCGCGGCCGCCTCGACGAAGGTCCCGGGGCCCTTCTGGTGCGTGATCCGTCCCAGGAACAGGACGATCTTCCCGCCGAACGGTTTCGATTCCCCGGTCGTCCCGGCCGCCTCGCCCCGCGAAACGGCGTTGTGGACGACGCTGACCTTCCCCGGGTCGATCCCGTAGCACTCCGCGATCCTGCGCTTCGTGAAGTGGCTCACGGCGATGACGCGGTCCGCCTCGAGGAGACCCTGCCGCTCGATTGCGGCGATGCGGGCGTCGACGGCGCCGCCGCTGCGGTCGAACTCCAGGGCGTGGACATGCAGGACGAAGGGGCGCCCGCTGACGCCGCGGGCGCGAAGGGCCGCCGGCACCGAGAGCCACTCGTGGGCGTGGATGACGTCGAACGGGGCCTGCCGGGCGATGATTCCCGCCGCTTCGGCATAGCGCCCGAGCTCCGAGAACAGATCGGGGCCGTAGGGCCCCGGGCTTGCCAGAAGGCTCTTCCGGAGAAGCCCGTACGCGGGCGGGGCCATGTAGGGCCGCAGGGGCGATTCGACGGGCCGCACGGCGATCCCCGCAGGGGGCCCGCCCTCGTCTGCGTCGGCGAACCCGGGGGCCGCCATGAGCGACACGTGGGACGGGCTGCCCGGCTGCGGCAGGAAGGGGACCACGAAGGTGATCCGGTGGCCCCTCTGCGCCAGGGTCTTCGTCATGCCGAAGCACGCCGTCCCGAGACCCCCGCTGATCGCCGGCGGGAATTCCCATCCGAACATCAGGATCCGCATGGCCTGCGCCCCGCCCTCCCGTTTTCCATCCCTTCGATATCCGTATCGGAAAAACCGCGCGGCGTCAACGCCCCGCTGAAGGAAACAAGGCTCAAGCAACAAGCATCAGGCAACAAGGAGGACGATAATCCCCCTAAGAGCGGCACCTTGCTGATTGAGCCTTGCTGCTTGATGCTTTCCGGCCTCCCGAAGGCCCGATATTTGCATAGTGACAGGGCGGCTTCCTGCGCCCGACGACCGGGGCAGGCAGGGGCCCTCGGGAAACCACACGGGGGAAGGCACCGGCGATGGGTATTCTGAACATCAACGATCTCAAGGAAGGCATGACGCTTGCCGCCGACGTGAAGAACAAGCACGGCAACATCATGATCAAGCAGGGCATGACCCTCACCGAGAAGCACATCATGCTCCTGAAGGCCTGGGGCATCCCGGATGCCGACGTGGAGGGCGCCGACCGGGAGCAGCTGCACCAGGAGGAGATGAAGACCGTCGCGCCGGAGGTGATCGAGGCCATCGAACGGGAGCTCAGCGGGATCTTTCCGCCCCTCGAGGGCAACGAGCTGATGTCGGAGATCTACCGCATCTCCAAGAAGATGAAGATCCGGCAGGCCCTGGAGTCGTAGAGACGCCGGCCCGCGGAAACCGCCATCGAAGAGAACCGGGAGACCATGAACGCCAAGGACATCGAACGGATCGTCAGTTCCCTCGACAGGATCCCCACGCTGCCGGTCATCTACTCCAAGCTCGGCAAGCTGCTGCAGTCCCCCGACGCGACGATCGCCGCCGTCAGCAACATCATCTCCGAGGACCAGGTCATCGCCGCCAAGGTCCTGAAGTTCGTCAACTCGGCCTTCTACGGCTTCCCCCAGCGCGTCGGCAGCCTCCAGCGCGCCATCGTCATCCTCGGGTTCAACACGATCAAGAACCTCGTCTTCGCCACCTCCGTCTTCGACATGTTCCGGGGCATGGACACGGGAGGGGCCTTCGACAAGAAGAATTTCTGGAAACACTGCATCGGCTGCGCCGTGGCGGCGCGGGTGCTCGCCGAGGCGGCGGACCTGCGCAACCCCGACGAGGTGTTCACGGGGGGGCTGCTGCACGACATCGGCAAGCTCGTCACCGCCGTCCACTACCCGGAGAAGTACAGCGCCGTCGTCAACGACGTCCAGGCCACGGGCTTGCCGATGGTCGAGGCCGAGCGGAAGGTCTTCGGCTACGACCACTGCCAGGTGGGCAGCGCGCTGGCCGTCCAGTGGCGCTTCCCGGCCGAGACGGCCCAGATGATCGGCGCCCATCACCTGGCCGACGGGGCCGTCCCCGCCCGCAAGGACATCGCCGCCGTGCACATCGGCAACATCCTGTGCATGGCCCTCGGGCTCGGATCGGGCGGCGAGAGGAAGCTCGCGGCCGTCAACCCCGGGGCATGGGATCTCCTGGGGCTGAGCCTCAGCAGCCTCGAGCTCGTCATGGACAAGACCTTGAAACTCTACCGGGAAAACACGGAAATCCTGGAAATGTAGCGGCGCGCGGGGAGATCATGCAGGAACTCGGCGAGATGGCCGTCGACAGCGGCGACCACCGGACGATGCAGAAGAGGATCCAGTACCTCGACGAGCAGAACCGCGCCCTCGTGGCGATCCAGGACAAGCTCGAGCGCCTCTCCGACTTCCGCTCCGACATGATCCTGTCGCACGACATCCCGGAGATCCTCCAGTCGGGCATCGCCAAGTTCCAGGAGCTCGTCAAGACGGAGGCCTGCTCCGTCTTCCTCGTGGACGAGAACGGGTTCGAGTTCCGCCACGAGATCTCCATCCCGGATCGCGTCGCCCCGCTGATGGAAAAGGAGATCGACGCCCAGATTCTGTCGGGCACCTTCGGATGGATCATCAGCAGCGGAACGCCGGCCTGCGTCCCCGCGGAGGTCTTCGGAAAGGCGGACAGCCGGAAGCTCAGCGTCATGATCGCGCCGCTGTCGAACAAGGAGCGCACGCTGGGGGCGGCCACCATCGTCTTCGAGCAGGACGAGGACTTCATCCGTCAGCAGACGCTCAAGCTCCTCTACATCCTGTCGGGCTTCTTTTCGCTGTCCCTCGAAAACGCCTACCTCTTCGCGGACCTCAAGAAGAGCTACTTCGACACGATCCGCGCCGTGGCCAACTCCGTCGAGGCGCGGGACGCCTACACCCGGGGCCATTCCAACCGCGTGGCCGCCATCTCCAAGATCATCGCCGCGGAGATGGGCTGGGGCCGACGGGATCTCGAGATGATCGACTGGGGCGGTGTGCTGCACGACCTCGGCAAGGTGGGCATCAGCGACACCATCCTCAACAAGCCCGGCCGGCTCACCGACGAGGAATTCGCCGTCATGAAGACCCACCCGTCGATCGGCGCCCAGATCATCGGCGGCATCGCCTTCCTCGAGCCGCTGATGCCCTACATCGCCCAGCACCACGAGCGCTACGACGGGCGGGGCTATCCCGCCGGGCTCAGGGGCGAGGAGATCGCCATCCAGGGCAGGCTGCTGGCCATCGCCGACACCTATGACGCCATGACATCGGACCGTCCCTACCGAAAGGGGCTTGCGGCCCAAGTCGCCTACGACGAGATCCTGAAGTGCTCCGGCAGCCAGTTCGACCCCGTGCTGGTCCG
>Ga0116148_1000222_pt1 | contig 72946 bp, 64 predicted proteins | sample AD_UKC055_MetaG_FD_89786 | JGI IMG/M metagenome (GOLD analysis project Ga0116148, IMG submission 89786) | Active sludge microbial communities of municipal wastewater-treating anaerobic digesters from USA - AD_UKC055_MetaG | ecosystem: Engineered > Bioreactor > Anaerobic > Digestate | place: USA...
CGTGGATCTGCTCTTCGGTAAATCGTTTCTTTCTCATACATAATCTCCTGCATTATTTGCTTGATTTTTGCAAGAGATTTTCCCTCAATCAGTGGTACACCTTTTGGGGGCAGGTCAAAGTTTCGATAGGTTGCAAAATAACACAACAATTGTTATATTAATTTTACTTTGCCATACTACACACGGCCTTTTCCTCCTCAAGCATAGTGTTCAATAAGTACTTACATAGTCATTCCCTCAATGGTCCGGCCATAAAAATCTTTTTAACCATTTCAAATTTTGATGGTCAACATGTTTTATATCTGCATGTATCATCTTTATTTTGGGTTATACAATGCCATTATTTAAAATCATATCTATCGGTTAATAGATACACTGGAACAATATTCTTTCATTTTCCAGATTGTGGTGAAAAGATAATATAAAGGTCAATCGAATCATTCAAGTCGTCATCGATGACTGCAATTCCAAGAGAGGGATACGCGTATAATCCATGCGAATCTCTCTGTAACTTGACCATATCATTATTACCATAATTAAAAATTAAATTATTTATTCCCCATTTTAGACTAACACCATCAACAGTTTTTACGAAATCAGACAAACCAATTATTGCAACTATTTTACCATTGTACACACAGAGCGAATAACCATCATTCTCATTATAATAGAGAGCAGAAAAATAAATTTTCATTTTATTTTCAACATGAAATACATCTTTAAACAATTCTCCCGTAGTTAAAGGTTTTGATATTTTGAATTTCCCTATTCCTTTTTTTTGAATCACAAAATCGATCGCATCACCAATTACTATTGAGTTCGAACCGGAACCAGGTACAACCAGTGACTCATCATGACGCAGATCGCTCTCACTCGATGATTCACCGTACAGATCTGGAAGAAAAGCCAGAAAGCAAACACAGAAAGAGATAATTGTAAATAGTCTTAAATCCATCATGAGTAAAGTAAACCCTGAATTATTTCATATGCTTCTCAATGTCTCTTTTAATGGTTGATATTTTTCTTGGATACCTTGTATCCGTATCGTCTTTTTTCAAAAATAACAGACCGTTTTCATCAAATCCCCTTATAACTCTTTCTTCATTTGAAGCATTCAACAAGCCGAGACGAGCACTCTGATCCTTAATATGTGAGGGCAACGTGTTTCGATTAAGATGAGAATAAATGTAGAGAACGCCATTTCTCTTCAATAGAGGCGCTCCCATTTCTAATACATAATAGAGATCACCTAAAGCCCGTGAAAATACAATATCAAACTTTTCTCTTCCTCCCTGCCCTGCATATTCCTCTATCCGCCCACTATATACCGATAGATTATCGAGCTGCATTTCCTTGAGCACTGATATAATAAATTTCGACTTTTTATGGTTCGATTCAATCAATATCCCCTGCAGATGGCCGTGGATTATCCCTATGGGTATGCCGGGTATTCCAGCCCCGGAGCCAATATCAGCATAAAGTGTTCCACGTGGAACATTAAGACGTATTACCGGTTCTATGCTCCCGATAATTAGATTTTGTAAGATCCCATTGATTGATTTAATACCGGTAAGGTTATATTTGATATTTGTTTCATGTATAAGATTGGCATATGTCAGTAGTTTTTGTTCAACGACCGAATCGATTGCTATCGCATGGTCCAATGCCCAGGATTGTAATTCATTATGTTCCACGTGGAACCTCGTTGTTTTGTTTCTTCATGGACTCTATATGGACTAACAATATTGAAATATCGGAAGGATCGACCCCGGAAATTCGCATTGCCTGGCCTATAGTACCCGGCTTTATAGCTTTAAGCTTTTCCTGGGCCTCTTTCTTGATTCCTCTGATTTCATGATAATCAATTGATTCTGGAATAACCTTGTTCTCCAGCTTTTCAATTTTTCTTATGCGATCATTATCCCTCGCGATATATCCTTCATATTTTATCTCCATTTCAATAATCCTGGCAAGCTCCGGATCAATCTGCTCATTGATAAACGGCAGGATATCCATTATTGATACTTCAGGACGTTTCAAGAGTTTATCAATCTTTATTGTTCCTGTTATTTTAGCAAAAACTGGATTATCATGTATATGTTGATTTTTAATGGCATCAAATGCTATCTTTTTATTTTTAAAAGATTCTACCAGTGATTCGATCCTGGAATATTTATCTTTTATTCGCTCATATAACTGCGCATGTATCAATCCATGCTTATATCCATAACGCATGAGACGTCTGTCGGCATTATCCTGCCTGAGCACGAGCCGATGCTCGGCTCTCGATGTGAACATACGATACGGTTCATTAGTACCCTTGTTAATCAAATCATCAATAAGCACACCAATATATGCTTCATATCTTCTTATGATCAATGGTTTCATGCCGATGATCTTGTTTACTGCATTGATGCTGGCGATAAGTCCCTGCGCAGCAGCTTCTTCATAGCCTGATGTTCCATTGATCTGTCCTGCATGATACAGGCCTTCGACTCTCTTCGTCTCAAGAGTTGATGATAATTCAGTAGGAGGAACAAAATCATATTCAACCGCATAAGCCGGTCTCATCACCTGGACATGCTCCAGGCCCGGGATTGTTTGAATCATCTCAAGCTGAACGTCCTCAGGTAGCGAACTGGAAAATCCGTTTATATAATATTCTTTTGTATCATATCCTTCCGGCTCAAGAAACAGCTGGTGTCGTGGCTTATCAGAAAAACGAACCACTTTATCCTCAATTGAAGGACAATATCTCGGTCCGATCCCTTTTATAATTCCTCCATACAAAGGAGAACGATGCAGATTACTTTTGATTATGGCATGCGTATCCAGTGAAGTATAGGTTACCCAGCAGGGAATTTGCTTCTGAATGATTTTTTCTGTTGTATAGGAAAATGGAATCGGAGTTTCATCCGGATACTGAATCTCACATTTTGAAAAATCTATTGAATCACCATTGACACGAGGTGGAGTTCCTGTTTTCAACCGCATGACAGGGAAACCAAGTGCTCGCAGAGAATCTGAAAGATTCTCCGAGGAAAAATCACCCAGCCTTCCGCTTTTTTCTTGATACTCACCGATATGAATGAGCCCTTTTAGAAATGTGCCGGTACATAGTATCACAGCCCGGCTATGATATTCCTGTCCCCTGATCGTCGTCACGCCCTTTACTTTATTATCATGAACTAATATATCTTTTACGATGTCCTGAATGATATACAGGTTCTTCTCACTTTCAAGAGCATGCTTCATTCTTATCTGGTAATGTTTTTTATCAGCCTGCGCCCGCGGAGCCCACACGGCTGGTCCCTTGCTTTTATTCAGCATTTTAAAATGTATACCGGTGAGATCGATCGTTTTACCCATCTCGCCACCAAGAGCGTCTATTTCCTTTACCAGGTGTCCTTTCGCAAGACCCCCTATTGCCGGATTACAGCTCATCTGCGCAATGGTATCGAGATTTCCGGTTAACATTAAAGTCTGTATTCCGCGACGTGCAGACGCAAGTGCGGCTTCAATGCCGGCATGGCCAGCTCCAACAACAATTATGTCGAATTCACGTATCATTTCAATTTATGCAAATTTGTATATTAATTACTATGAGAGATTAATTAATAAATATACCGGCACCGTCAATATATTAATTCAATTAACAATAAAATACATTCTTAATCAATCGATTCATTTCTCTTTCTCAGCATTTTATATGTCATTGAAATCAGAATAATTCATGCATCATTTGTTTATCTAATTGACATGATGAATTTTCATGACCGAATAGTCATCGGCTCTTCCTGCAGCCGGATATTGAACGATGGAGGAACTCATTATGTCATTATTAAGAGCACTCGATCATATTCATGTTAAGCTTGGCGACATAACAAAAGAAGCAACCGATGCGATCGTTAACGCTGCAAATCCAAGTCTCCTGGGCGGTGGAGGTGTCGATGGTGCCATACATCGGGCTGCAGGTTCCGGTCTTCTTGACGAATGCAGAAAGCTCGGCGGGTGCAAGCACGGTGAAGCTCGCATCACTGGTGGCTATCATCTCAAGGCCAGGCATGTCATACATACACCTGGTCCTATTTATAAAAACGGCAAAGGCGGAGAGGCTGAACTTCTTAAGAATTCATACTGGAACTCCCTGATTCTTGCAAAAGAAAATGGATTATCATCGATTTCCTTTCCGGCAATTTCAACCGGTGTTTACGGATATCCCAAAAAAGAAGCATGCAAAATAGCTGTGGATGCATCGATCGAATTCATAACCAGATTCAATTATTTAATTGAAATATATTTTGTTCTGTTTGATAAGGAAAGTTTTAATTACTATACAGAATACTTAAACAAACTGAAATAATACTACTATTATACAATCAAGAGGATACAAGTGAATTACCTGGATTATCTCAAATCTTCATACGACAAATTCAATTCGCTGGTCTGTCTTGGCCTGGATCCGGTTAAAGAAGAGATACCACTGTCGGGAGAGCCTAAAACAGTAATCATTGCATTTTATGAAGAGATACTAAATAAAATTATTCAAAAAAAAATCTACCCTGCAGCAATAAAACCCAATTATGCGTTTTATGCACAGTATGGGATTGAGGGTATCGAAGCGCTGTTAACTGTCATATCAATATTTAAAAAAGAATCGATCCCTGTCATTCTTGATGTGAAACGAGGTGATATTGATAAAACAGCTGCTGCTTATGCTCGTGAAGCATTCAGCGTGTTTCGGGCTGACTCAGTAACTCTCTCGCCATACATGGGATTTGACTCATTACAACCGTTTATTAAACACTATCCAGACAAGGGATATTATATATTAACCAAGACTTCGAATAAAAGCTCTATCGATTTACAGGACATCCTTATCAAGGACGTACCCCTGTTTATGCATGTGGCACAAAAAATTATCGATTGGTATCATCCGGGGATCGGTTCTGTAGTTGGTGCAACCTATCCGGATCAGCTGTCACAAATAACATCTCTGTACTCTCGCTCCGGCAAAGAGATACCGCTTCTCATTCCGGGTATTGGCGCTCAGGGCGGAAGTATCACAGACGTTGTAACAATTCTAAAAGATCGGGGAGATGTAAGAATCCACCGAATAAATTCTTCGAGCGGAATAAACTACGCGTACAAGAAGTATAAAAATCTTCATTTTGCAGAGGCCGCAGTAAAGGCACTTAAAGAACTGAATGATTGTATTAATGAATTATTATAGATGAATTATTGTTTTGTTGCAGCTAGTATTTTTTTCTAATGCTGAATGTAAAAGGTAATTGAATATAATCAAGCCCAATCAACGAGTAGAATTCTTTCTGTTCATCAATGTTTTCAAATGCTACTGATTCAGGTGAATCTACAAATTTTATTAAACTCTTCTTTATCTGGCTGAATGTTCCGTCTGAGACAAGCAGGTTGTCATCATAATTATTCATCTTATCAATATCTGCTTTATTATTTTTATCTATCCGGAATATCGGCACGATACAATTATACGATTCTCTCGCTTTACTATAATTGCTGAAATTATCAATGACTTGATAAAGCTTAGCGCGAAGACTATCTTTCCATTCATGAAAAATATTTATTCTTCGATATAGATTATCAATATCATTATGCTCAAATATTTTTAAAATCTTTGATTCATCCAGGAAATTGTCATTATAGATAATTATATTGAAAAGTTCATTGCGAGGGAGTCCGTTTAAAAGGTGGGCAAAGCATTTGTAGATTATTTGAGTATTTTTTATTGTTATAAAGAAGGTGAATACATTGGCCTGAATATCTTTTATGTAATTTTTTATATTCCAATTTATATCAGTGTCGCCATTAAAAGAGACACCCCTGCAAAACAATCCCTCATCATTACAGCTAAAATCCGGTAACCTTTTTGTTATATGAGAATAACCTGTTTTTTCTTCCACGTATTTAGTGATACATAATAAATCGTCAAAAGATATTCCCCATCCATGATTATAATAATATGGCGGTTTTTTAAGATAGTTAATCTTATCTCGTTTAGCAAAATTACTAATCTCTGTACCCGGAAGTATCATCAATGGATATAATTCAAGATTTTCATGAAATCCAGAATCAATAAGCCTGTCAATCATGGCAAGAAACGATTCACAGGAATCTCCCGGAAGTCCGGGAATTAATCCAATCTTTATATCAATCCCAGCTTTCTGTAACTCATGCATACCTTTTAATTCTTTTTCTGGGTTGCTGTTTCTTCCAACATTCATCAATGCGGAAGTATTCAAGGTCTGGAGTCCTATTTCCAGACTCCGAAACCCAGCACGGTACAATAGGCGCGCCTGTTCAGGAGTGATGTTTTCAGCACGCATTTCTGAATGCAAGCGGATGTTATGCTTCATGCCTGCTAATTGTTCAAGTTTGACTTTAAAATCCTTTGTTACATTTAACGCAGGGGAAAGGATATATAATTCGTTCAGATTTCTATTTTTATCTGTTGAATTAATAGCTTCAATGAGTTTATTAAAAGATATTTCACGAATCTTTCGTGAGTTCTTTGCATATAAACAGTAACTGCAGCGGTAGGGGCAACCCCTGGTCAGCTCAAAAAACATGGATCCATCCGGCATAGTATTGATGCGATTGCCAGTATATGGCTCAAAAATTGATGCAGCCGGGATCATCTCTTCCATTGGTTGGATTATGACCTTATTTTTTTTTTCATTCACAATAAAATCGTGAATTTTTTCGCCTGTTAAATAAATCTTAAAAAACCATTCACCCTCACCTATAACAAAATAATCAATCTGATCATAATAATACTCTAATGCAATGGACCCGTGTTGGATTTCAGGCCCTCCAGCAATAATTACTGTATCCGGTGAGTCCTTCTTAATCATTTGAGCAATGAATAGACTTCTTTCCACATTCCATAAATAGCATGAAAAAGCAACCATATCGGGTTTTAATGAACAGACATATTTAGTAATAACAGAATCAGAGGTGTAATTCGAAACCACAAATGGGAGATAATACATTTCAATGGTTGCATCAATATGTGATTTGATATAGCCGGATATTGACGCAGGAGCATATTCAAGATTTCCCTGAATATAATCATAGGAATGATTCAACAAGGGTAGCTGTATGAATAATATGCTTTTTACGCTTTTCATGATATTTATGACATTATGTTTAAGTATACTATCAGATAATTAATTAGTTGAAATAATATCAACTATAATTACATTATATCTTAAATCATTCAATGCATGGGTATTGTGTAATTAGTATGAACCTTGATTATCTAAATTTAGACTGGAATATTCTTATAATCGATGATAGCAAACTTAACAGGGCTATTATTAAAAAAACTCTTTCTGAATTAAACATGAAAGTCGATGAGGCAGTTGACGGCATAGAAGGTCTCAATGCCTTGCAGAAAAAGAAATATGACCTTATCCTTGTTGATATCATCATGCCAAAACTCGATGGTTTTGGCTTTCTTTCAAAATTCAGAGACCTGATCGGGAACAACTTCGTGCCCGTCATTCTCATGACGGGTTCAGATGATCTTAATTCAAAAATTAAAGGCCTTCGCATCGGCGCTGATGATTTTCTCATCAAACCACTTAACGAAAAAGAACTTGTGGCTCGTGTTCTATCGCTTCTCAGACTGAAAAGTGTTCACAACGAATTATATGAAAAAAACTTACAATTAAAAAAAGAACTCGAGATTGCTAAACGCATCCAGCAATTTATTATTCCAAAAGATTTTTCCCAAATACTTTACCCTTGCGTGAGTGGCCACTATCATCCGATTGAGGATATTGGGGGAGATTTTTTTGATTGTTATCCCCTGCCCGATGGCAATTACGGTTTTCTTATTGCTGATGTTACCGGGCACGGAATCCCTGCTGCACTGGTTATGTCAATGGCAAAAATGATCTTCAGCATTTATGCTACACGGTATAACAGTACCAGGGAACTATTCATGTCAGTCAACGAACAGATGAATGGACTGATGCTTGACACTCAATACATCACTGCATTTTTTGTTATATACGATAATAAAACAAAAACAATTAAATACACCAACGCCGGCCACACCAGGGCCCTGTATTATCGCTCCGCTTCCAAAAAGGTTCTTGCACTTGACACGAGTGGTTTTTTTATAGGATTATCACAGGAAAGCAACTATGAAGAAAAATCACTTCCCATTGAGCCGGGTGACAGGCTCGTATTGTATACTGACGGTATTACTGAAATAAAAAATTCCCAGGGGGAGGAATTTGGCGAAAACAAACTGGCAAAATTCATGGTGCATAATTTGAATATTATGGGAGATAATTTCTGCAATTTATTATTTGAAGAAATTATATCATACGCGCCCCACGAGAACAGGGTTGATGATATTGCTTTTCTAAATATCGAGTTTTAATTAAATAAATTTTTCCTTCTTATTCATTATCAACATCATCGTTTTCTTTCTTCTCTGTTTTTGATTTCGGTTTATCTTCACTTGGTTGTTTCGGTTTAGCCCCTGTCAGCTGGTCCTGTATGAAATTTCCCAGTTTGTCTACCCCATCTTTTAACTCTTCAAATTCTGAAATATTCAATGTTACACCTTTTGGTGTGGGTTTGTAAACAAGGTCACCGCTACCTGGGTCTATTGATTGATACCATATACGTATATTAATCAGATCCCGTCCCTTGTATTCTGATACTTCAATTCGAATTATTTCATTATTGTTCTTTTTTATGTCCTTGATTATGACTGACATAATTATCTCCTTACTTTATGTTTCTTCATCAGTATGCTGTCTATTTTCGGGATTGTGGCTTTTGCATATAATTCATGACCTGCTTCATTTGGATACCGGCAATCCTCCTGCAAAAAATCTTCAGTAAGCAATCCCTTCTCTTCAATTTCTCCGGCCCAGTAGGAATGAACCGGTACCAATTCACACGATAAATCCAAAGCTACTTCCCGTATGACTCGGTAATACATATATATCATTTCCATTTCATATTGATTCTCGAAGGGATGCGAGGTCAATAATATTATTTCTGGACCAAATCTTTTTCTTGCCAGACGAACAATCTGTACAAGATTTTCCTTAAATTCTGATCTATATACTGGCTGATATGCATCATCAATTCCAAAATGAAGCATCAAAATATCGGGGGCATATTCCTCAATATCATCATTAAAGGTCCAAATACCTTGGAAGGAATTTTCCTTGATTCGGGAACGGTTAATAATTTCAAGATGTGGATAATGTATTTTTATAATATCAACGTAACTTATCTTCACTCCATAACCCGCAGGGATGCTTCCGCCTCTGATTAACAGCTTTATACGTGGGATTGGTCCTGCCAAAACGACTCCTAAAATAACGTTCTAAAAGTGCCCCTCAATGTTATTGCATCGTTTATAAACAATATCCTTTTGCAAGAGAATATATTATTTTGTCATATATAAATATAATTCGATTATTTAATTCAAGCGTTGTATAAATCTCCAAAGGTGAAACAAGTATTTTTTTCATTATAACATGCATCCATATTGATTTTCTGCTGAGTGCCAGTGCTGTTATTAATTCAGGCAATGGCAATTGAATCTTTTTTAATTCTTTTCCGGTTTCAATAAAATCGGTAAAATCATCTTTCGACATATCCCCCTGAAGATGCAATTGAATCGACCACAAAATTTTTTTATTTGTTTGTGTGAGTTCTCCGATATAATCCTTCACTGACGGAATTTTTTCAATAACTTCACGTGACCATGTTTCTGATATTTCATGATAGTCAGACTTTAAAATTGTAATAAGAATATTTGAAAGTAAATGTTTTTGTTCATGAGTTGTATTAACAAAAGTATCAAACGATTGTATTGCCGGGTATAGTTCACGGAATGAATCAAGCATAGCCCAGGTATCCTTGAAAAGTTCCCTATAGATCTGTATCGCTTTTATATTTGATGACCATGCAAGTTCTGGTAGATTTGTGATAGGGAAGTATTTTGCGTCGCTAGCATCATCACCAGGCCTGACCAATCCTCCCGTCATTTTAACTTCATAGGTTACAATTGCCAGGCTTCCATAAAAATAATTATCAATGGTATCAACATCAATGAGCCTCACTATATCGCCGGTAATCCCTGCTTCTTCCTCTAATTCTCTCAGGGCGGCTTCTCTTACCTCCTCACCGGATTCTGCAAAACCTATTGGAAGACACCACATTCCCTGATAGGGATCCTTTTTCCTTTTGACCAGAAGCACTTCACGATTTTCATTAACCACAATCGTACTTGCAACCGGTAAAGGATTCTCATAATAGAACGTATTGCATTGTACACAGTAATCACGAAATTTACCATCCTGTTCCTGCATTGAAATCTCACTGCCACAGAATGAACAATATTTTCGCTTTTTTCTCATCAAAACCTACTTAAATAATATTTTTGGGTCCGAAACATCGAAAAACTCCGTCATCCTTGTTGAGAATCAATCTACCATGTTTTTTTGTATGCTCAATAATCGAACTTTCAACACACACCTCTGTTTCAATCACTCTGCCAGGCATGTGCTCAATGACTTCCTTGTATATCAAATTCTTCTTTTTCTGAATATAAAATATACAATCTTGGATATTCTTGTAGTCGAAAATCATTGAATTTTTAAAATGTTTTTTTTCTACTCTTTCAAAATATTCAGTCAGCTGCCTCTTCCCATTTTCCAAGGAGAAAGAATAGAATAATTTATTTAGAACAGTGTCCTGCTCGATGAGCACACCGGTTTTCTCCATACATTTTTTTATTATCTCGGTCGCTTCACCGAGAGTATACATACTGTGAGTAATAGCAATGAAAACACCTGTCGGAGATAATAATCGAGCAATATCACCCATAAGATACGGAAAAAAATACAGGGAATAACTCGTTATGATTAAATCAAATGATTCATCGGGCATTTTTCTGATTATTTCAGCCTGCCCGGTTATGAATTCACCTTTGTATTGGATTGAGGCCACTGAATGTAAAAATGGTTCACGATTATTTTCTACCATATCAATGCCTATAACAACGGCACTATCATTGAGTAAACCTTTCAGTTTTTCAATAAAAAATCCATATCCGCAACCCAGCTCCAGAACCGTTTTTACATTCTTCAAATTCATCCCTTCTATAGCAACATCGCGAATGTCTTTTTTATTGGTAGAATAATTTTTAATAATATATCTTGTTAGAAGCAGATCATGAACCTGCTCGTAGGTTTTAGTTATCTCTTTCGTAGTATAAAGTGAATTATTACTCATATCATGTAATATTAATAATATTGGGTTAATCTATATTAATCTGACTCCCAAAAAAATTTATATTAATAAATCAGATATTATTATTATAATCAATTCTTAGTTGAATACCTACTATTTGTTATGTATGGATTTATTAAAATCTAAAAAACTGATGTTCATAAGTTATTAACATTTGAGTCATAGTTATTAACAATAAAATATCGTTATTAACAGGATATTAGTTATCTATTAAGAATCCTAAAAAATTTTTTTAATAAAAAGTTTTGAGGAATTAATTGATTGCAAAAATAGCTTCTCATTTTATTTTACAAGACATAATATCATTAATTGATTCCCATTTTTATTCATCATTTCAATAATTATAGCATAAATTGATCTTTTTTAAAAGTATATGAATTATATAATTGTCTAAAAAAATTTATAATACTGAACATTAATATACTTATACACAGAGTTATTAACATTTGTTGATAACTTAAGGGGGATGGTTTGCCCAGAGAGTTATGGAATAATGTCTTACAGTCCCTTGAATCATGTATTAATAAGCAATCTTTCAACATGTGGCTGAAGGATACCGAGCCTGTATCAATATCTGAAAATTTATTAACAATCAAAGTTATTGATGAAGTAACGAGGCGTCATATTGCAGAACAATATTTGCCAAAGATTTCGATTAAACTGAAGGAAATCACTGGACAGAATTATATTTGTGAGCTTGTTACTTCTAACGGCTATGTTCCTGAAAGTAAGCCGGGACGCTATAGTAATAGTGGTTTACATAGTATAAATTCGACGAGAGACCAGATGTCAGTAGTATCAACATTAAATCCAAAATATACCTTTGATAATTTTGTTATTGGGCCCAATAATCAGTATGCTTGTGCAGCAGCAGAATCAGTTGCCAACGCTCCTGGTACACAGGTAAATCCATTATTTATTTATGGTTCTACGGGTCTCGGGAAAACACACCTTCTTCAAGCAATAGGTCATTTTATTAATAAAGAAAAACCGTATTTAAAAGTTTTATTTGTTTCTACAGGAGACTTTATCACGGAATTTATCAATTCGATACGTAACAGAACTCAAGAGAGCTTCCAGATCAAATACCGGCATGTAGATTTATTATTGATTGATGATATTCAGTTTCTTGAAAATAAGGAAGAAACACAAAATGAATTCTTCCATGTTTTTAATTCACTTCATGAGAATAAAAAGCAGATAGTTATTTCAAGCGATCGTCCTCCCAAGCAGATTGCAACTCTTGCCGATAGACTGCGAACTCGCTTTGAATGGGGTATGATAACTGATATTGGGGTTCCCAATCTCGAAACGCGTGAAGCAATTTTGAGAAATAAAGCCGAAAAGGAAAATCTGGCCATATCGGATGATGTTTTCAATTATATTGCCCGGCGTATTAAATCAAATATCCGTGCACTGGAAGCTGCTGTGAGCAAGCTCAAAATGATATCCATGAAAGAGCAGATAACCATCGATCACGTAAAAATTCATTTAAAGGAATTATTTGATGTTGATTCAAACAAAATGGTTTCAATTTCAGATATTATAAAAAAAGTTGCTGAAAAATATGATGTATCTGTTGAAGACATTAAATCAAAAAGCAGACACAGCAGAATAATTCAACCGAGATTTATTGGCATGTATCTTTCCAGAGAACTTGCCGGTATGACAACAACCGATATTGGAAAAGAATTTGGCGACCGTGATCATTCTACTGTTATTAATGCGTGCAATAAAATTCTTGATGATATGAATAATGATTCAGAATTTAAAGAATTAATTAATGATTTAATACTGGAATTAAAAAGTTAATATCCTGTGAATAACCCTGTTTCATCCTGTTATTATTAGAGAATCATTTTTTCATTTTGCGTCCTAGTGCAGTATATTAATATTTATTTTTTAATGTTTTAATATTTGACTAAAGAAATTAACAATTAAAACTTTTCAAAGTATCTGATTCTCCCAGCAGTTAGTTAGTTATTAACAAAAAAAGTATCACTACTACTGCTGTTTATTAATAATTTAATTAATTAATAGTACTAGAAGGAGATTGTAATGATCATTCATGTTGATAAAGAAGCGTTGCTTAAATCGATTAACATTGCCGACTCAATTATCTCATCAAAAAATATAAATACAATACTTTCAAATTGTCTTTTTAAAATTACAAAAAACAGTATTGAGATTTTATCTACGGATAATGAAATTGCCATACGAACAAAATTGTCAGCAATTTCTGAAAAATCGGTTTCTTTCGCAGCTAATGGAAAAAAATTTTCCAGTATTCTAAAGGAACTTCCTAATGATGAATTATCAATAAATGTAAATGATTCATTGTTGATTGATATCACCTCTAAGTCAAAAGATGTCAAAGGACATTATACATTAATAGGTTTATCCGACGATGAATTTCCGGAAATTCCCAGTTTTATGGATGATAATTCAATTGAAATTGAACAGCAAATGCTTAAAGAGATGATTCGTAAAGTTATTTATGCGGCTTCAGGTGATACTATTAAGCCTGTCTTTAACGGTATATTTTTTATATCAAATTCAAAAGGCAATGTGTCTGCTGTTGCAACTGATTCCAGAAGACTGGCGCTTATCACCCGATCAATTAAACAGGACATCAATTTCGGAGATGGTATTATCATTCCATTGAAAACCGTAAATGAAGTTTCACGTATCCTGGAGTCAAGTGGCACATGCAAATTTTCATTTAACAATAATCAGTGTTTTTTTAAAATTGGCAACACTGAAATTATTTCAAGAATTGTTGATGGTCAGTTTCCGAATTATCGTCAGGTTTTGCCAAAAGAATTCATGTTTGAAATGGAGGTTCAAACTAAAAAGTTATATGAGTCCGTGAAGAGAGCCATGATCTTTTCAAGAGAACCGGCAAATAGGATCATCATGAATTTACAGAACAATAAAATAATTATCCAGGCTAATACTCCAGAACTTGGTGAAGCTGAAGAAGAGCTATCTGTAAAATCAAGTAAGGACGAAAAAATTTCAATAGGAATCAATGCCCAGTTTCTCATAGATGCATTAAAAGAATTTGATTCTGAATTCATAACATGCGGCATAACCGGTCAAATGAGTCCAGTGACAATGACTCCGATTAATGATGATAATTATATTTCAATTATAATGCCGATCCAGATCAAATCATCTCAAAACGAATAGATGGATAGTAACCGATTCTCTTTTGAAAATTTATTATTTATTGTAATCCAGTATGTATATTCAGGAACTATCGATTAAAAATTTCAGAAACTATAATAATTTACATATCTCATTCTCACCTGAAATAAATTTTATCATAGGTAATAATGGTGTTGGTAAAACAAACATCCTTGAAGCAATTTATGTAGTTTCGAATATAAGAACCTTCAGGAACATCCATGATGCGGATATCGTCAAATGGAATGAAGATTCATATTATTCATCAGTGAGAGTTGGCGATACAAGTGATACAATTTTTGAAATTGGGTGTTCAGTTGAGAAAGATAAAATAAAAAAGAAACTGAAAATAGATGGGAAAGAGATAAAAAAAGCTTCCGATTATTACGGCAAATTGTTAACGGTCATTTTATCCCCCCAGGATATTAATATTATTAACAGTACACCTGATTATCGAAGAAAATTTTTCGATAGTGTAATATCGAAAATCGATCTGTCATACTTTGAAACCCTCAGTGATTTCAAGAAAGTGCTGGCATCACGTAATAGAATATTGAAAGAAATCAGATTCGGGAATAAAAAAATATCGGATCTCGATATCTGGGATGATATGTTTTGTGATAAAGCGAGTATTATCCAAAAAAAAAGATATCAATTTATTGAAAAATTCAATAGGATATTTCAATATTTTTATTCAAACATTGCGGTTGACGATGAAGCGCCGAAAATACGATATGACAACACGACCAATATTGATGAGAAATCAGGTATACAGCAACTGTTAATAAATGGCAGGAGCAAGGATATCACTATTGGATCAACATCGCTGGGGCCCCAAAGAGACGATTTCGTACTTCAAAATAGTTCTGGTAATAGATTTACCAATTATGCTTCGCAAGGACAACGTCGTACGGCTGCTGTAACCCTGAAGGTGTCAGAGTGCATTATAATTGAAGAGGAACATAAGTCCAAAGCAGTTATTCTAATTGACGACATATTTTCAGAGCTTGACGAGATACGCCGCTCAAAATTGATAGAACTCCTTCGTCGTGGGAACCAGATAATCTTTACTATGGTTCATTTGGATCCCGTACAGCTTAGTAAATTTGAAAATTATAAAGGATTCCGCGTTGAACCGTATGGTGTTATTCGTGAATTAACGTAAATGATAGAGTTTTTTATATTTGTAATTATACAGTTTTGATAATCGAAATTATTACTTTTTAAATGTCTGGTTGTTAGTAAAAATGAAATTTAAGATTGGAAAAAAGAAAAATAATGGGTTAAATTCATTTGAAAGTATCCTACCCGACATAATTCACGAGTATGAGCTTGAAAAATCGTTTACAATAGAAGAATTAGTTGCACAATGGTCTTCCATTGTTGGAGACATAATATCGACGCATAGTAAACCTGACAGAATATTTAAAAAAGTATTATTCATCGCTGTCGATCATTCTGTATACGCCAATGAGATAATAATTATGAAAGACAGCATTCTAAATAAAATAAAGGATGAGCTTCCATTCCTGATAATCAACGACATCAGGGCTGAAATAAAAAAAATCCGCTGGTAGTAAAAGAATCATGTTTATACATATTGGAGATAATATAATTGTATCTGATAAAAAATTGGTGGGTATTTTCAACCGTGAATCTTTAGAAATGTCCATTGATAATGATTGGATTATCCAGCAGGTTAACACCCGCGGAAAGACTATTGCACTAGATCGTAAAAATACAATCATATCCAGCAGTGTAAGCCCCTTTACAGTTATTAAAAGAACTACTCTGGATGAAGATTCTGTTTGGAGAAAAAACGATGTCGAAAAGTTATAATGCCGATAAAATCCAGGTTCTTGAAGGACTTGAAGCAGTTCGTAAGAGACCTGCAATGTACATCGGCTCAACCGATGCCTATGGACTGCACCATCTGGTTTATGAAGTAGTTGACAATTCCATTGATGAAGCCCTCGCAGGATATTGTGACACTATTGTGGTTGTTATTCACAAAGATAACAGTATAGAAGTTATGGATAATGGACGCGGGATTCCTGTCGAACCTCACCCGACGATGAAAATTTCCGCGCTTGAAGTGGTCATGACGAAGCTTCATGCCGGTGGAAAATTCGACAATGAAGCCTATAAGGTCTCGGGAGGATTGCATGGAGTAGGTGTTTCCGTCGTCAACGCATTATCAAAAGAGCTAACCGTGGAAGTCAGTAGAGACGGGAAGCGTTATGCACAAACCTACAAAAGAGGTGTTCCTACCGGGAAGGTCAAATCGATTGGTGAGTCCAGTAAGACGGGCACCAGGGTGATCTTCTCGCCAGATGACCAGATTTTTGAGACGACTGAATTTAATTTCGATACTCTTTCCAAACGGATCAGGGAGCTTGCATTTCTTAATGGTGGCATCAAAATTACCTTGCGTGACGAGCGGAAAAAGGGGAAGGAACATATATTTCAGTTTAAGGGCGGTATCGTTTCTTTTGTGCAATATTTAAACGAAACTAAAACAGCTATCATCAAAAAACCAGTTTACTTTCATAGTACGAAGGGATTGGTCGATGTGGAAATTGCACTTGAATATATCGATACATACACTGAAACCGTTTTTACCTACGCGAACAATATAAACACGCATGAAGGCGGAACACATCTGATCGGGTTCAAGTCCGGGTTGACGCGTGTTCTTAATGATTATGCGAAAAAGGAGCTGAAATCCGATAAAAACGTGACGCAATTCTCAGGTGATGATGTGCGCGAAGGTCTTGTCGCGATAGTAAGCGTGAAACTCCCCAACCCTCAGTTTGAGGGGCAGACAAAAATGAAGCTCGGGAACGGCGATGTTAAAGGGATTGTCGAATCGATCGTTAACGAGCATCTGAGTTTGCATTTTGAAGAAAATCCACAGGACGCAAAAAAAATAATCGAGAAATGCGTTCAAAGCGCACATGCTCGCCTTGCCGCAAAAAAGGCGCGCGATCTAACTCGCAGAAAGAGCGCTCTTGAAAACGATACGCTTCCCGGGAAGCTTGCTGATTGCTCGGAGCGGGACGCGGCGAGGTGCGAATTATACATTGTCGAAGGAGACTCAGCCGGCGGCTCTGCAAAGCAGGGGCGGGACAGAAATTTCCAGGCGATCCTGCCTCTCAGGGGAAAAATTCTCAATGTTGAGAAATCACGGCTTGATAAAATTCTTTCCAATGAAGAGATAAAAACAATGATCACGGCGATCGGAACAGGTATTGGAGCTGACGAGTTCAATATCGAGAAGGCACGGTATCATAAAATCATCATAATGACAGATGCTGATGTTGATGGCGCACACATTAAAACCCTGATCCTAACCTTTTTCTTTCGTTACATGCCAGAAATAATCAAACAGGGATTCATATACGTAGCAAAACCGCCATTGTATCATGTAAAAATTGGTAAAGAATCGATGTACGTATATACTGATGATGAGCGTGACAAACTGCTGAAGGGTCATGATAAATCAAAAGTAGCCATTCAGCGGTATAAAGGTCTGGGCGAGATGAATCCGGAGCAGTTATGGGAAACGACCATGGATCCGCAAAGAAGGACTCTTCTCCAGGTGTGTATAGACGACGAAGTTGAAGCGGAAGAGACTTTTTCGATCCTGATGGGAGATGCCGTTGAGCCTAGACGAAAATTTATTGAAGAGAATGCTAAAAGCGTGCAGAATCTAGACCTGTAAGTCACTGGGTGACGAAAAAGCCGGCTTGAGCCGGCATCACGATATTTTATATATGCGGAGTTACGAGACGTGCCAAAGAAGAAGTCGGAAGGCGGTGATTTTAAGGAACATATCCTTGAAGTCGAAATAGAAGACCAGATGCGAAACTCGTATCTCGACTATGCCATGAGCGTCATAGTCGGGCGGGCTCTTCCCGATGTTCGGGACGGGCTCAAACCGGTCCACCGGAGAATACTCCATGCGATGAACGAACGGGCTTGGCGTAGTGACCGGCCCTATGTCAAATCAGCTAAAATCGTCGGTGAGGTGATAGGTAATTTCCACCCACATGGTGATACGGCGGTCTATGAAACGATGGTCCGCATGGCTCAGGATTTTTCAATGCGACTGCCTATTATTGATGGCCAAGGAAACTTCGGGTCCGTCGACGGTGACCCGCCAGCAGCGTATCGGTATACCGAAGCCCGGTTAAATAAAATCGCCGAGGAATTGCTGCGCGACATCGATAAAGAAACGGTTGATTTTACACCTAACTTTGATGACACGAGATCAGAACCCTTGGTGCTCCCATCTTCTTTTCCAAATCTTCTTGTCAACGGCTCGGATGGTATTGCCGTAGGAATGGCTACAAAAATACCTCCCCACAATCTTGGGGAGGTGATTGATGCGACGATTGCCATGATCGATGAGCCTGGTTTGAGCGTTAAACAGTTAATGAAATATATTCAGGGTCCCGACTTTCCCACCGGTGCGACTATCATGGGTACTGATGGAATAATAAAGGCCTACACGACCGGCCGAGGTAGTATCATGGTTCGTGGGAAAATTGAGATCGAGGAAGATAAGAAGGGCAGGGATACGATAATCATTACCGAAATACCGTACCAGGTGAACAAGGCGGTCCTTGTCAGTCGAATAGCTGAACTCGTTAATTCGAAAGTCATCGAGGGTATTTCGGAATTACGAGATGAATCCGATCGCACCGGTATGCGGGTGTTTATAGGCTTGAAAAAGGATGCCAATACAAGTATCATTGTTAATCAGCTTTATAAACATACATCTTTGCAAACCTCGTTTGGGGTCAACATGCTGGCCTTGGTTGATAATGTACCCCGCATTCTCGATCTGAAAGCAATTATTACTAATTATATTGCTCACCGTAAAGAGGTCATAATCCGGAGAACAAGATTTGAGCTGAAAAAGGCCGAAGAACGGGCTCATATATTGGAAGGGTTGAAGATCGCCCTGGATAATATTGATGAGGTAATTAAAATTATCCGTGGCTCCAAAGATCCGGATGAAGCAGCCAAAAAGCTCATCAAGCGTTTTTCATTATCAGAAATCCAGGTTAAAGCAATACTTGATATGCGGCTGCAGCGGCTCACCAGCCTTGAGGTTCATAAAATTATTGAAGAGCTGAACGCTTTGCTCAAGCTCATTAAAGAATTGAAAGCGATATTGAAGAGTGAAGCGCGTATTTTTGAACTAGTGAAAAAAGAGCTGGCTGAAGTCAAACATAAGTATGGTAATAAGCGTAAGACCGAGATTGTTAAAGGCGGTGAAACATCCACCGATTTCGATGTCGAAGACCTTATAGCTGATGAAGACATGGTTATTACCATTACAAACGACGGGTTTATCAGGCGACTCCCGGTTGACACCTTTAAGAAGCAGCGTCGGGGTGGTAAGGGCGTCAGCGCCATTACCACCAAGCGCGAGGACTTCATTAAAATGATGACCATCGCCTCTACACATGATGTTGTTTTTCTTTTTTCGAACAAAGGAAAGATTTTTGCGCTCAAGGCGTATGAAATTCCCCTCGCGTCGAAAACAAGCCGCGGGAAGTCCCTTAAGGGCATCATCAATCTGTCCACCGAAGAAAACATAACAGCCATCTGTTCAATTGATAATTTCGAGAGCGAGAAGTATCTCTGCATGGTGACCAAGTTTGGCATTTTGAAAAAGACAGACCTTAATGTTTTTCAGAATGCCAAGAAAGGCGGGATCATAGCACTCAACCTGAAAAAGAATGATGAGCTCGTTGATGTCAAGGTTGTTGACAAGGGTGATGATATCGTCATTGCGTCGCGGGGCGGCCTGCTGTTACGGACGAATCTGATGAAGATGAGGTCCATGGGCCGAACCGCTGCCGGCATCATTGGTATGCGTCTGCACAAAGAGGATAGCATCATAGCCATAGATATGGTGAAGAAAAATTCCTCCTTATTCGTTATTACTGAAAAGGGTTATGGCAAGCGTGTGAATTTCCAGAATTTCGCAAACAAGGGCCGCGGCGGAAAAGGGATGACCTATGTTAAAGTCACCGATAAGAACGGTTATGCCAATGGTGTGAAATCGGTCTTTGATTCAGATGAGATTATCATCACATCAAAGAACGGAATGGCGATCCGTGTCATGGCTGAGGAGATATCCAGCCAGGGGAGAGCGACTGTCGGTGTAAAATTACTCGATCTGAAAGATGACGATTATGTAACCGATTTCGCGGCTATCAACGAGTGAAAGTTTATACTGAATGATTTCAACTCAAGACATGAACAATAGTTATCAGATAAATTGTTTTTTGAACATCTCTTCATTGAGAATAATGTAGGTATAACCCTGCTCAGTCAGAAAAAGTTGCCGGTTATGGGCGAATTTTTCCTCAACTGAATTTGATGTGATAATTGTGTAAAAATATGCTTTATTATCGCCCTTTTTCGGCCTGAGGATTCTTCCAAGTCTCTGAGCTTCCTCCTGACGTGACCCGAAAGTTCCTGATATCTGAATTGCAACGTTTGCATCAGGCAAATCTATCGAAAAATTAGCAACTTTGGATACAACCAGTATCTTAATGGATTCATCTTTAAATTGACGGTATAATTCTTCACGTTCCGTAATTGACGTGCTGCCGGTGATCATGGGATAATTGAATTTCTTTGCAATTTCCTCGAGCTGTGAAATATACTGGCCTATGATGAGAATATTGGAATTATCATGGTGACCGATTATCTGCTGCACGATCTTGATTTTATCATGATTCTCCGAAGCAATTCTGAATTTTTCCCGATCCTTCGCGAGTGAATACTTCATCCTCAAATCATCATGGAGTTCTATTCTGATTTCAGTGCACAGCGCTTTGGCAATCCAGTTTGATTTTTCCAGAGTCTTCCAGGGCATGTCAAACTTTTTTGGTCCAATGAGGCTGAATACATCTGCCTCCATGCCGTCTTCTCGAATGAGGGTTGCTGTAAGACCAAGACGACGCTTCGACTGTATCTCGGATGTCATACGAAAAACCGGTGCGGGGAGAAGATGCACTTCATCATAGATAATCAGGCCCCAGTTCTTGGAATTGAAAAGATCGAAGTGCAGAAAAGGGCCGTTCTTGTCTTTTCGATATGTGAGAATATTGTAAGTAGCGATTGTAATCGGCCGAATCTCCTTTTTTTCGCCTGAAAATTCGCCTATCTGTTCAGCCTCAAGCAATGTCTTGTCAAGGAGCTCTTCTTTCCACTGACGTAAAGCAATCGTATTTGTCACCAGTATCAGGGTTTCGGTGCTGAGCTTGCCCATGATTGCAATGCCGACAATAGTCTTGCCAGCACCACAGGGTAACACAACAATACCGCTTCCACCTTCAGGCCCGCCGCCACGGTAGAAAGCATTGACCGAGCTCTGCTGATAATCACGGATAACGAAAGGATGTCCTTTAAGGGTACTATCTTTCATTATAATCGGGCAGGGATCACCCTCTTCATATCCGGCAAGGTCCTCAACAGGAAAACCAATTTTAATCAGCGCCTGCTTAATATGTCCTCGATAGTGCTTTCTGATTTTTATATGTGTATCATCAATGCGGGTATCGATAAATTGCTGAATTTTTTTTGTGTTTGATATCTCATTCAGTAGTATAGTGTCATTAGAAGTTAATATTATGTCATCACCCTCGAGAACAAGTTTCAGCAGGCCATAACGACGCATCTGTTCCTTAATCGTGGTAACAACGATTTCAGGTATTTCATATCGCGAATACTGTTTCAAAATGGACATGATTCCAGTATAGGTTAATCCCGCGGCAGCCGCATTCCAGAGAGACAGGGGTGAAATCTTATAGGTGTGAATATGCTCCGGACTTTTTACTAGTTCTGAGAATTGTGCGATTGCATCCCGGGCATTTTCGAATTCTGGATTTTCTACTTCCAGGAGAAGAGTATTATCACTTTGAATTATTACAGGATTTGACATTAATATATTAGCTGACCTTACAGAAATGATTGTAGATTGATTCACAATTTAGTTATGAATCTGCTTTTAATATAGAAAAGAGGTTTTTTGTCAATTCATAAATGGCAGGAAGATGAAAAAATATCTCATATTGTTTAATAATACTGACTGGAATGATGTTTGTTAGTTTAAATTCTTATCAGGATAGAGATATTTTTCAGTCTCCATCAGTGAAAGGAAATATCCCAGAGGATCATTATAAAGTTTCAATTCATGACCAAACCCTTTACCGGTTACAGCCGGAATTTCAATAACATTCAACCCGAAATATTGAGCCTGTATCCATAATTGGAGATACAAGCCATGAGTGGATTCAGTGAGTTCCATGTTTTTTAATGATTCAATCCGAACCGCCTTAATACCGGACAAGGGATCGGTAATATCTAAGCCGGATATATTCTTTAAATATTCTGATATTTCAGCAGTCACAGTAACATGTTCAGCTGGGATCTGGTTATAATCATAATTTTCGAGAATCCTGCTACTATTTACAATATCAAAACCATATGCTATATTTTCCATTAATTGGTCGATCTCTTCTCTGTATTTGGTGTTGAAATTATCAAGCATAACAAGAATTCCATAATCCATGTCACGTGCATATTCATACCCGGTGGTAAAGGAAGCGCCTGCACCCAGCTGAAACTCATGCTTTATATATTTTAACCAGGAATGCTCCTTGATAAGGCCATATGTATTGTCAGTTGACCCATCATCAATGAGTAGAATATCAGACTGCAGGTCATGAAGGGATGGAAGATTGTCCTGAATAAAACGTGATTTATTAAAGACCGTGATGATTATTAGTTTTTTATTATTCATAAATAATGATTAAATCATAGTAATTATTGCACATTTAATTTGGCTTTCAAGTTTCTTATACATTAGTAACATGAATATCACTAATCACATACAATAAAATTTGATTTTATAGTGTCAATTCATATACTGTATATTTAGAAGGCTCGCTGGAATAATTCTTGACTAAGATGTCTCAGACGCGAATTAGTATATTTGATGAATATGCGCTGATAAAAGAAAGGATTTATTCACAAAACATTCATGATTGACACAAAACGTGACATCAATATACTCCTTGTGGATGACGATGAGTTAATTTTAAAAACAATATCAAAGATTCTCGAGATATCAAATCACAATTATTTCATTCAAACCGCTTCATCAGTGGCTGAGCTTTTTAATCTTGTTAGCAAGACGTACTGGGATACGATTCTCCTGGATTTATCGCTACCGATTCGCGAAGGAGAAATTCCTGACCCTAAAAATGGTCTGTATGCGCTGGATGTTCTCAAATCCGAGTATAATATTACAACACCAGTAATTGCCATTACCGGTTACAATGATCTAGAGCTTTCAGATGTTGTTCTGGACAAAGGTGCGTACTATTTTGTCAATAAACCCGTACGTGCAAAATATTTATCAGCTATTGTAAAGAATTCGACTCGTTTTCAAATGTCGGGTTTTGACGGATTGACTGGACTGTTGAATAGGAAAACATTTGAGGAGCGTTTGAAGTCTGAATTTGAGCGTGTGATCCGAAAGAACAAAAAGCTGGAAATGGACCAGGTCGAGAATACAACCAGCTCTGCATCGTATCTTTCAATACTGTATCTCGATGGTGATAATTTTAAAGAAATTAATGATACCTACAGTCATCTTGTCGGGGATATGGTTCTAAAAAAGATTAGTGGATCGTTCATCGATGACAGCATATATCGTCCTTTGAATGGCAATAGCGAAAAATATTCATATATCATCAGGCCGTATGACCTTGCCGCCCGATTCGGGGGAGACGAATTCTGTATATTTTTGCCTGAAACCGATCATTACAGCGCAGTCACTGTCGGGCGAAGAATCCGGGATATGCTCAGGGAAATAGATGTCTCATTGTTAATCGGGCAGGAAAATAATGAAACGAAGATAAAGAAAATTTCTGTATCAATTGGGGTAGCCACCTATCCTGATCCAAATAGAGTTAATGATTTTGAAAAACTGATCGGGTGCGCGGATGAAGCCATGTACTCATCAAAAATCGAAAGAAAAGGCCATATTTTCGGTTATGATGCATCAGGACAAATAAAGGATTTTGATGATTAACTTAACTGGGATCAAGCAAGCAGTATCGGATCGTGCTTTTACATACGGGAATAAATAAATTGATCAATGTCGATATTACAATATAAGTCATTTGCGGGACATCTAATATGACTGTTAAAAAAGAAATATATGTAACTGTAGATTCAGCATTAGAAACAATACTGGCATCGGTCTTTTTGGTTGATGGTGAAAATATACCATTGTTAAAAGCATGCGGCAGAATTCTTTATGAAGATGTTCAATCTGATGTCAATGTCCCGCCATGTGATAATTCCGCAATGGACGGGTTTGCAGTGAGAGCAGAAAGCACCACGGGGGCTACAGAGAATACGCCACGGCATTTCATGCTCAGGGGAGAAATTCAAGCCGGTGGGTATAGCAACACCATCCCTGTCGCAAAAGAAACGGCAATACGTATTATGACCGGTGCTCCGATTCCACCTGGCGCTAATGCGGTCATTCCCGTTGAGAATACCGAAGAAGATACTAACCGAGGTGTTATTTCTGTATTCATGGAATTACGGGAATATGATAATATACGTTTTGCAGGAGAGGATATTAAAGTAAATCAGAAGGTATTGAATAAAGGAATACGATTGTCATCAGCCGATATAGGAATACTTGCTGCTTTGAACAGGCGTAATATTTCAGTATATAAAAAGCCTCGGGTTGCCATCATATCAACAGGCGATGAAGTCGCCGAGATTGGTGAAGAAATTCGTTTCGGACAGATCCGTAATTCGAACGCTTATACTCTACTGGCGGAAATAGAAAAATATAATGGTACTCCAGTCTACTTGGGAATTGCGCGAGATTCTATCAAGCAGACAAGAGATATAATGTTAAAGGCGCTGGAAAATGAGATTGTAATAACTACAGGCGGTGTTTCCAAAGGTAAATATGATTTTGTAAAGGAAGTGTTAACGGATCTTGGAGTGGATTTGTTATATGATTCAATTCAAATGAAACCGGGGAAACCCATGATTTTTGGTAAGAAGAATCGAACCCTTGTTTTCGGGCTTCCTGGAAACCCGGTATCAACGATGATATCATTTATTGAATTTGTCCGCCCTGCAATGCTTGCAATGAGCGGGGCATCGAAATTAAGCAAACCGGCATTGAATGCAATTATCGACTCGGAAATTCGAAAAAAGCCTGGCAGGAGAGAGTTTCTTCGAGGATTATTTTCAATCAAAAACGGCATTCCCCATGTTCTTTCGACCGGATCACAGGGATCAGGTATTCTCCGTTCTATGAGCATTGCAAATTGCCTGATAATATTGCCTGAAGATTCTTCCGGGTGCCAAGTGGGTGACACGGTATCAATTCAGTTAATCAACCATGAGGAAGTTGATTGAAGCGAGGAAAGGGAGTCGTTCTGTTTTCAGGCGGGCTGGATAGCCTGCTTGCTGCAAGGGTGCTGATGGATCAGGATCTTGAAATTATCGGTTTCCATTGCATCCTCCCGTTTGTTGCACCGGACATTCGGGCAGATGAATTAGGTCCAGTCAAACTTGCTGGCCAAATACACCTGCCTGTTGAGACTCACCGATGCGGCAGTGAGTATATTGAAATTATTAGGAATCCTCAGCATGGCTATGGGAAACATGCAAATCCATGTATTGATTGCCATATATATTTTATCCAAAAAGCCGCTGAATATATGAGAGAGACACATGCCGATTTTGTCGCCACCGGCGAAGTCATCGGCCAGCGGCCGATGTCCCAGATGAAGCATACCATGAACCATATCGAAAAAGTTACAGGACTAAATGGCAGGCTGGTAAGACCGCTTTCAGGGAAACTATTAAAACCCACACAGCCTGAAATAGACGGGATAATTAATCGTGATCTGCTCTATGAAATAAATGGCAGGTCACGGAAAGAACAATTCGACCTTGCAAAAAAATATAACATACTAGAGTATTCATCTCCGTCAGGAGGCTGTCTTTTTACAGATACAAATATTGCAAAAAGAGTGCAAGATATTCTTTTGTGGCATAATGATGTCCAGCCTCTTGATTTCTATTTATTGACTATCGGCAGACATTTCAGAATTAATGAGAAAGCAAAAGCCATAGTTTCCAGAAATGAAAATGAAAATAATGAGCTAATTAAATATAAAGATACATCTGATTATTTCTTTATACCTGATTTCAGGGGACCGGACGCCTACGTCAAAGGTAGCATCAGTGAAGATGAAGTAACAGAAATCGGTACAATAATTCGCAGATATGGAAAACCAGAACCAGGCGACTCATTCATCAGTGTTTTTAGAAATGGAACACTGGTGCAGAAAATTACGCCGGCAATTTCAATTCCCGATGAAAAATTAGATCAATTGAGAATATAGTATGTTCCCTGGGATCAGGCGCAGAAAAGTAATTTCATTTCTTGTTTCGGGTAATGGTATGCTTTTTGCGACAGTTGTGAAAAGTATTTCAACCGGTTATATCAAAGCAAAAATTGGCTGTGTCGTCACTGATAATCAGCAGGCACGAGTAATTCACCGAGCATCAGCATTAGGTGTACCCTGTTATATTATGGACCCCGCGATATGTAACTCCAAAGAAGAGTATGATGAGAAGCTAATAAAAATTTTTGAAGATTTTAAAAGTGAACTTATAGTTACTGCTGGATATTTACGGTTGCTAACGCCATTGTTTATCACAAAATATAGAAATCAAATCATCAATGTTCACCCTTCTCTATTGCCATCTTTTCCAGGTCTGAAAAGCCAGATGCAAGCTCTTGAATACGGGGTAATCGTGTCTGGATGTACGACACATTTTATTGATGATGGGATCGATTCAGGTCCAATCATCATGCAATCTCCTGTATGGATATCTGGTTCTGATACCGTCGATTCACTTTCAGCAAAAATACTATCCGAAGAGTCAAAAATACTTTCTGACTCCGTGCGCCTCTATTGCGAGGAAAAAATCAAGTTTGCCGGGAGGAGAATTACAATCATCTGCTAGATTAAATTCTCTGGAATTTCAACTTCAAACCCTTATCGTGAATTTGATAATATATTTGTAAGCCCTCGGGAATGACAAATTTTTTGATAATAATACCATTTTGCAGGGGGATAATAAATTCCTCACGTATTTTTTCAATATCAGTATATCTGCTATTATTTCGCATCCGGACTTCAACGATATCCTTTAATATCTGATGTTTGGCCTGTGCAATAGCTGTTTCCTCATCTGTGCCAGTTACATTAACCATATAGGTATCCTCATCAATCCAGCCACTTTGTACAGAATTATTGATATTTGACCCTGTTGAGGCACATGAAATAAATGACAGGAAGGTGCAAAAAATAATCATGTTTTTCATAAAGTCCTCCAATTCAAAAAAACACGAACTTATCAGAAAAAATGTAATCTAACTTAATATGATAATTCAATCAAAAAATATGATTAAAATATCAAGATATGAAAAAGATATATCGGATTATCTTTTGTTTAAGATCGCATTTGAATAGATGTCCCAAAAAGAGTTGACTTTTTTCTTTTATAAAGTCAGTTTATTGACAAGAAATTAACACAAGGAGTGATCCGTGGTTATTGAATTATTAATAATATATCTTGTTTATTTAATGCTTTTGATAATGGGCAGTTATTATGTCAATCTGTACATATCAAAAGATCAATTTACGAAGGATGAATTGAAGAATATTTTACCCTATCTCGCACAACTGTGGAATAAAATTATCAACAATCATTCAGCTCCTCTTTTAATTGCGGCGTTTGCAATATCCGCCATTATTGGAATTGCATTACCTCTGTTGTCTGACATCTGGTTTTTGAATTCTTCAATAATTTTTCTGGTTATGTTTTTTACATTTCCGGTTGCTAAAAAGAATTTTGATAAAACCCAAGTTACAACCGGAGGTGCGCTTTCAGATACCATTATCAATATCTTTTGCAGATATTATAATATCATTCTCATTGGCTTTGGTAACGGTACTGCAACAGGGTTAATGTATAATTATAAAAGTATTCACTTTCTCTGGTTTTTAATAAATTTGATTGCTTTATCCGTCATGATAGGTGTAGCAATAAAAAATTTTATTGATCAGTAAGTTATGAAGATTTGATTTTTTATAATATGTTTCTGAGGTAGTCAGCTGTATGATGCGGCAATTTGCATTTATTACGTGTCTTCTTGTTACTGTAGGAGCAGTAGCCGTCAGTTCATGCAGCCATAAAAATGTGAATCATAATTCGGCAACTGCAACAGGACTGTCAGAAGGATGGATCAATGATGATACATACCAGATTGCTGCAGGTGGAATTCCAATAGTAAGTCTTCTGCTAATAGATCAAAAAAAGGAGAGTGCCAGGATTGCTGCCATATTGAATGCTCGATGCCAGATTATCGAAAAATTCGTTGGATACAAGGTTAAACAGGAAGATTTGAAGAATAATAGTGAACTTGAAAGAATACCCATACCAGAAGAACTGAAGGCAGTTGTAAAGGCAGGTATTATTAAAAAGACAGTCTGGGATTATGATGCAAATTGTGAAATTGTTTATGAAGTAAAATATCCGGGTTTAAGAAAAAAAGTGGATGATGGCGTGTGGATGCAATGACTTAGATTTGTTTATTGAATTTCAATATGGATTTATTAATACTTATCGAAGATAACTATTGTATACTATTAATTATTTATCGTAAATTATGTTGACTTACAAGAAAAATTATCTCAATGTGTTAACCATTATAAATAGTCATATACTGGTTAGAGGGATCTGATTCCCGAAATAATCCTGTTTTGAGTTCTTTCTCAAAAAAGGAAAATCTTTAAAAAGTCATTAGGAGGATAATAGATGAAAAAGCTAGTAATATGTGTCCTGGTACTTTTTGCAGGTTCATTAATTGCATTAAGTTCATGCAGCAGCTCTTCTAAAATCGGCGGGAATGTCGAAGGGGATTCGGTAAGAACAGAAGGTTGGATTGATGACGATACCTTTCGTATTGCAGCCAGCTGTCAGTCAAAGGAAGATGTCACGAACGTAGTGACACGTAAAAATTATGCTACTCGGTGCGCAACGATATATGCAAAATATATGATTGTTGAAAAATTCATTGGCTCAAAAATTTCCGGAGCTGCCGGGATGAAAAACTTTGAACTGACGGGTATTGCTGCTTCTGAGGAACTTGAAGCTGTAATTAAAGGCGGATCCGTGTATAAAACAACATGTGATGACGAGCAGAATTGTGAAGTTATCTATGAAGTAAAGGCAAAAGGACTAAAAAAGAAAGTTCTTTCTGGTGGCTTCAAGGCTAAATAATTGTAATATCAAAGTTGATAAGCATAAAATGAAGAAGCCATGGAAAGAACCATGGCTTCTTCATTTATATTGATGATTTCAAATCCCGGCAGCGTCCTACTCTCCCACACAGTTACCCATGCAGTACCATCGGCGATGAGAGGCTTAACTACTGTGTTCGGAATGGGAACAGGTGTGGCCCTCTCTCTATTACCACCAGGACTTACCATAAGAAATTTTATAAAAAATTTGTCAATACAATTTAATTATTTTTTTTAATTATTATTTTTTTATTTTATATAAATTATCAATAGCTGATTCTGTGTCACCATTAAATAAATAGCAAAGACTTAATGAAATATAATTTGTTGAATCATTGAATGTTTTTGTGCTTAAAACTTTAATTTTTTCATCGAGAGTGCCATATTTATCAGTAAAAGCATCCACCGGTATGGACTTAACAAATTCATCAAAGTATCGGTATCCATCCGATTTACTTAATATGGTTTTAATCTCCCTTGATGATTCTTCAAGATGACCCAACTTGAGTAAAATATCAGATTTTAACTCTCTCATCTTTATGTTTTCTGAGTCGTTGGTTAAAAGTAAGTTCAATAATTTTAAAGATAGAGAAAATCTACCTGTGTTGTAATAGATTATTGCCAGGGCTGTCATGGCCACCCGGTTCTCAGGCCAAAGCTGCAAGACATTTGAAAAACTAGTTTCAGCTTCAGGTAACCGGTTCAGTCTGCTATAACAGAGTCCGGCAACCAGCTTTGAAAGTGCGAAACCGCTATTAATTGCTGTTGATTTTTCGAGGTTTGTAAGAGCGTCAACATAATTACCGAGCTTATACAAAATACACCCCATGTTGAAAAAGGTGATATCATCATGCCCGAGGGAGAGTGCAGTTTCATAACACTTCATGGCTTCGGATAGTTTATCCATCCGTGAATAAAGAGAACCCAAGTTTGCATATGCAGGACGAAATAATGGATCAATTTTAATTATTAAAATATATTCGTTGAAAGCAGATGTATAATCACCATTTTTTTCAAACTGGATTGCTTTATTGAATTTAATTGATGCTGGAGTTGTGGCCATATACCATTTTTTATGAATTTATGATTGATTTCAATATAGGATGACACATGCAAATTAGCAATTATATTTTTATCTGTATTTATAGATTTGTAATAATCTCACACATTGATACGATTAACTTGACAAAGAATAAAGATTAATCATAGGTGTTAAAAGGAAACTAGAATGATATCAATTAAAATTCATATGAAAGTGGGTTCTCAAATACCAGAATATAAGAGCGATGGAGCTTCTGGGGCTGATCTTTACGCTCTGTTAGAAAGCCCATACACTCTCAAGCCAGGGGAGACTGCATTGATCCCGACTGGTATAACCATTGAGCTACCATACGGCTATGAAGCACAAATCCGGCCCCGAAGTGGCCTAGCTATAAACCATGGCATAACCCTGTTAAATACACCCGGTACTATTGATTCGGATTATAGGGGAGAGATCAAGGTTGTCATTACTAATTGTGGTAAAAACGATTTTATCATAACAAGTGGGATGAGAATTGCTCAAATGGTCTTTAATAAGATCTATCGCGGAAATTTTATTGTGTCAGATTCTTTGGCTGCAACCGATAGAAATGACGGTGGTTTTGGTCATTCAGGACTATAATGGCTATATGAGTACGAAAGCATTAAAGATAATTCCGCTTGGCGGTCTGGGCGGTATCGGCAAGAATATCACAATTTTTGAATACAAGGATGATATTATTGTCGTTGATTGCGGGATAATGTTCCCGACAGATGAGATGCCGGGGATTGATTATATTATTCCTGATTTTTCTTATTTGAAAAGACATCGTGCAAAAGTAAAAGGCATTATTGTTACACATGGTCACGAGGACCATATCGGTGCAATCCCATATTTGCTTCAGGATATTCATGCGCCTATCTATGCTACCAAATTATCCATTGGGCTTATGCAGAGCAGACTTGAGGAATTACCTCCGAAAAAAGGGCCGGAGTTTGTTGAGATAACCCCTCGCGATGTCAGGCAGATCGGTCATTTTACACTGGAGTTCATTAAAGTAAATCATTCCATTATCGGTGGTGTTGGTCTTGCAATTCAGACCGAAGTCGGAACAATTATTCATACAGGAGATTTTAAAATTGATTTTTCACCGGTTGACGGTGATGTTACAGACATCTATCGGTTTGCCGATTATGGTGAAAAAGGCGTTTTACTGCTTATGTCGGACAGTACCAACGCAGAGCGTGAAGGATTTACCAAGTCGGAGTCGGTCTTGAGTGACAGACTGATTGATATATTTTCGTCGGCTAACGGCAGGATTATCGTTGCTACATTTGCTTCGAACATTCATCGGATCCAGCAGGTAATGGATGTTGCCCAGCGGTATAACAGAAATATCGTAATATCGGGCCTTACGATGCAGAAAAACGTCGAGATTGCGCAGTCGCTCGGATATCTGAATTTCAAGGATGATATGATCATTGATATATCTAAAGCAAATTCACTGCCAAACAAGAAGCTTGTGATTATTGGAACCGGCAGCCAGGGTGAGCCGATGTCAGCATTGTATCGCATGGCGTATGGCACGCATCGAAATTTCGTTGCGGAAAAAGGCGATACTGTCATTATAACAGCGAGCGTCATACCGGGAAATGAACGCATGGTTACGAATGTTGTTAACTCCCTTATGAAAATGGGTGCGGAAGTGTATTATGACCAGGATGATGATATACATGTATCCGGTCACGGGTCGGCTAAAGAGTTGAAGCTCATGCTCGCGGTTACAAAACCGAAATTTTTCATGCCGATCCACGGTGAGTTCCGACATTTAAAAGCACATGCGGAAATAGCCGAATCGCTTAATATCAAATCATCACGAATCCTGATTGCGGATAATGGTGATGTGCTCGAATTGACTTCAAAAAGTTTTAAAAAGATCGATGCTGTCGAGATATCACAGATTTATGTTGACGGTAAGGATATTGGCGATATTGAAAGCAGTGTTATTAAAGACCGTCATGTAATGTCTTCAGACGGAATAATATTTTTAGTGATCGTTGTTTCGGATGGAATGCTTATGAGACAACCAGATATATTTTCACGGGGTTTTCTGGGAAATAAAGAAGAAAAGGTTCTTGATATCATCCGTAAGGATATCAACGATAGGGTAAATAAACTTCTCGTTGAAAAAAAATCCGATGTTGACATTGTTGTCAGTCTAAAAAAGGGATTGAAGAATTTTATATTTAAACTCACCAGACGGAATCCTCTCATTGTCGTTGAAATGCTCGAAATCTAATAAAAAAATTTTATTTCAATTAATCAATTATAATCGTTATCCTTCTTAAATATCCCCGATTCATTCAGGAAATCATTAATAAGCACTTTTATCTGAAATTTTATACATTTCAGATAAATATGTACTGATGTTAACTAAAAAAATAACTCAAAAAGACCGAAAATTAAAGCAGTCAGGTTTAATTTATATGGCAGAAATCTATTGCTTTAAGATGATCGAGTCAAGATGATGAAAATCGACAACATATTATTGATTTTTATCATATTAAAGATCGACACGAAAAGTTAGTGCTCATAGGAATCGATTATCTGTTTAAACCTGATAGTTTCCGGAGGATGATAGAGTGATCAGAAGATATTACCAGACATTTCTTGGCATACTATTGATCTGTATCAGCATTTTATTTCTGGTATCTATTATTGGATATAATCAGGGGGATTATTCGTCTCTGTTGAAAGGAGCATCCGTGAAGCATCTTGTCGGACCTGTTGGAGCGTGGATAGGGCATTTGTTTCGCACACTGTTTGGTACTGTGGCCATATTATTCATTCTCTCACTGATTATTCCGTCCTGCTTTCTGATAAGGAGCAGCTGGATCAACAGGGTTACTGAAAAAACAATTGTTTCTATCTTTCTCATGGTAAGCGTGTCAGCGCTTATATCTCTTTTTATTGATGGCTCTCCGCAAGAAACGGGCGGTATTATTGGACTTTTCATTGCTGCGGCAGGTTATAAAATTTTTGGGATTACTGTCTCATATATTCTATTTTCAGTGATTTCCATAATTAACCTTATCATATTGATCGTTCTTTTCCTTTCTCCCGAGCATGATCATATTGAGACAATCACGCATTCATTTAGAATAAGGGATGTTTGGAAGAAATTCCCTTTCATGCATCGAAAAAAAAATATCCCTCTTTTGAATTTTCATAAAAAACTCTATAAAAATAAAGCTGGTTTTCCATGGATAACCAAGAAAAGAATAGTCGTCTATCAAACTGAAACAATAGAGACACCTCTGAATTTTCTAAATCGTCCTGAGCTAATCAATTCTTCAACTAACCGAGAAATTGGTCTTCTAACAGATACTTCAGGTTTTGATGATCAACTTGATCCTGACCCCATTAATACAATTGAGCACGACGATCCGGTACGAGATGTTATTTTACACAATGATGAGTACATTGTGGATGTATCCATTGAGCCGGAGCAAACAGACACTCTGGATGTCGATCATAAAGAAAAATCAAGAGAAGAGTATGGTTCGGAGGATATTCATGCTGTAGAAGAAATTATGAGCTCGCCATCAATAGACGATGGCAATGATGAATTTGATAATGATGATGAATTACGGGATGCTGATGTGATCAAGAGCAGGGTAACTTCATCAACTGTAACTGAACATGTCTTCGATGAAATACCGATCAACGAGGACTATATTGTGCCAACATCATATCTCACTTCATCAAAACCGCTGGATTCAGAAGGTTGGAAGAACGAAATACGAAAAAATTCGGTGTTGTTAAAGAATACTCTTGCTGAGTTCGGGATAGAATCGGATGTAGTAAACGTTAATCGTGGGCCGGTTATTACACTGTATGAGATGCAGATTGCACCGGGCATTAAAGTTAATCGTATAGTCGGACTTGCTGATGACATAGCAATGGCCCTTGCCGCACAGCGGGTCCGGATAGTAGCCCCGATACCTGGCAAATCAGCTATAGGTGTAGAGATCCCGAACAGGTATCGGGAGACGGTTACACTTGGCGATATAATAAAATCAGAGGAATACCAGAATTACAACGGGAGCCTTTCCGTTGCCCTTGGTAAAGATATCCTGGGCAAACCAGTAATGCTCGACCTCAAAAAGCTACCGCATCTTCTGATAGCCGGTACTACCGGATCGGGTAAATCGGTTTGTGTAAACTCTATTATTATGAGTTTGCTCTATAACTATGATCCCAATCATTTGCGTTTTATCATGATTGACCCTAAAATGGTGGAGCTGCAGTTTTATAATGGACTTCCTCACCTGCTGACGCCGGTAATAGTGGATCCGCAGGTGGCGCCCATGGTACTGAAATGGACAATGCATGAGATGGAGCGGCGTTATTGCATGCTTGCGGAACTGAATACTCGGGATATTGAACGCTACAATGAGAAGATCGGAAAAGTAAAAAAAGGGGGCGAGAAGCTTCCTTATATTGTTGCCATTGTTGATGAAATGGCTGATCTAATGATGTCTTCAAAAGAAGTTGAAGGATACATTACACGAATAGCCCAGAAGTCAAGAGCGGTTGGAATTCACCTTGTCGTGGCAACACAGAGGCCGTCAGTTGACATCATTACCGGTCTGATAAAAGCTAATTTCCCGGCTCGCATCGCATTTCAGGTAGCCCAGAAAACAGATTCGCGTACTATCATTGACCAGAACGGTGCTGAAAAACTTTTAGGACGGGGAGACATGCTGTATCAATCGCCAACTAGCTCTTTCCCAATACGTATACAGGGTGGTTATATTTCAGAAGATGAGATTGAGCGAATTGTCAACCATCTCTGCCGGATGGGACGGCCATCATATATCGATATTGAGGAAACCCTGCTCGACGAAGAAGAGTCCAGAGAGCTCGACGATGCAAGTGATGAACTTTTCCAGGAAGCCCTTAAAATTGTTGAAGAAACGAAAAAGGCTTCAGCGTCGTATCTTCAGCGACGTCTTTCAATCGGATATAACCGCGCGGCGCGAATAATCGAGCAGATGGAAGACATGGGTTACATCGGTCCACAGATAGGCAGCAAGCCGAGGGAAGTTTTTGTATAACAACTGCGATCAGATCATGGCCATTGTGAAAAGATCATAATACCATGACCTGATTGCACAAAGTGATAGATTGTATTCTAATTTTCTTTTTCTTTCTTCTTTTTCTTCGCAGGTTCAACTACTACATTCAGACCTTTGATTTTTGATCCCTCGAAGGAGTGGAGCACCAGTTCTGCATACTCTTCAGGAATTTCGAAAAAGGAATATGTAGAATGTATATCAATTTTTCCTATCGATTTTCCATCAATACCGGATTTTTTAACAATTTCGCGAATCAGATCTCCGGTTGAAATGTTATGGTTTTTACCGATATTGATAAAAAGACGAGCCCGTCCGTCTTTAATATCTTCAAAAACAACCTGTCCAGTATCAGATTGCTTATAGAATTTTTCCTTTGGAATTTCAAGACCTGAGATGTCGCCCAGATATTCTTTCAAGACTGCAGCTGCAATGATTTTGGGGCCGTTAAACATCGGGAGTTCTTTTTTTAATCGTTTTACCAGCATTTCATATTCATCAAGGTTCTCGTTGTAGATGACGTCCAGGATTTTTTTTAGCTTTTTTAGCTGATTCATACACATCCTCGCATTCATTCATATCAGTTTTTTGGAATTACGCAGAATAAGGCATAATACAAATCGTAGCTAACAAATTAAAAAGATGTATAAAAATAGCAAGTAATTTTCTACCGGAGTGTATGAGCTATATTTTACAGCGGTATCCAACATTTCTTACAGTTTCAATAATCGTATTGAATTCATCACCAAGCTTACCACGAAGGCGCCGTATATGAACGTCAACGGTCCTGGTACCTCCGATATACTCCATTCCCCATATCTTGCTGAGAAGATCTTTCCGGGTGAATACTTCTCCCTTATTTTGAACAAGGAGCCGGAGCAGTTCGAATTCCTTATATGTAAGATCCAGTTTATCGTTATCAAGATAAACGGTATATTCCTTGAAATGTATTGTCAGGCGGCCGAGAGACATGATTTCGTTATCGACGTTATTATGGGCCGTAAGTCTGTTTATTCGGACCAATAGTTCTGCTTTCTGAAATGGGAACATGATAAAATCATCGAAGAACCAGTCTGACTCCAGGAAATCAATAGTTTTCTCTCTGAGAATCAACAGGACGGGCTTTTCATGAATTTTTTTTCTTATTTTTGATAACAGAAATTGAATTGAATCACTGGTACCGAAAATGTCATAATCAATTAGAATTAATGAGAAATCCTCACGCTTAATGGTGTCAATCGAGCGAAAGTAGAGTGCCTCGGAATGAGGATAACATTCACTGATTTTTCTGAGAATTTCCTGATTGTCAGAAACTAATGCAATTTGATTCTTCATGATTTTTGCGATACTATATTTTAAATCGAAAATTTTTTCAACAGTTTTATCAAGATTTAATCATCCGGCTACATTTTATGGGTATTGGTAATGCCTTTTACTGTTTAATATGTATTTCAAAAAAAACTATTAATACATGAAAATGGGATACATTATTCATGAATCAATTACTATTTTGATTGATTGATTTAAAAATTCTTATTGAATTAAATCCACATATCATGGAACTAATGCTTACAATTGCATTATTATAATGGATTGTCAAACATGAATATTTTATTTTTAAACTATGAATTTCCCCCGCTCGGAGGGGGTGCCAGTCCGGTAAGCCTTGAAATTGCGCGTGGTTATGTGCGTCATGGCCATATGGTTGACGTTGTTACCATGAGCTACAAGGATTTACCAAGCCATGAAATCATTGATGGGATTAATGTATTTCGCGTTAAATCCCTCCGATCTAAGAAAGAGATATGTCATCCATGGGAGCAGTTATCGTATCTTATTTCTGCAAGGAAATTTTTGTCTCGTCGCATGCCTAAAGTTAGATATGACATAAGTCATACGCACTTTATTATTCCCACCGGTGTCCTGGCCCTATGGCTCAAAAGAAAATTCGGACTCCCGTATGTTCTTACCTCACATGGAAGCGATGTCATCGGATACAATAAACGTTTTGCAATGCTCTATCCATTTTTAAAACGGCCATGGAAAAATATCGTCAGAGAAGCAAAGTACGTGACGGCACCATCTGATTTCCTTATTGACTCAATTAAAAAAATAACAACAGACGGTACATTCAAAACAATTTCAAATGGGCTTGATCTGAATAGATTCAAACCAATGAAAAAAGAGAAGCGAATTTTGGTTGTGGCTCGATTATTTAGAAATAAAGGGATACAGGATTTCATAGAAGCTCTCAAGGGTATCGAGATGGAAAGCTGGAAAGTTGATATCGTTGGTGAAGGTCCTTATCGTGGTTTTCTCGAACAGAAAATCATTGAGCACAATCTTTCCGGTAAAGTGCAATTACTCGGGTGGATTGATAATGACAGCGTTCAAATGAAAGAGCTTTACGGTAAGGCGGGGATTTTCGTATCAGCAAGTTATTTCGAAAGCTTTGGGCTGACGGTACTTGAAGCACTCAGTGCGGGATGCTATCCACTTATTTCTGACATCGGCGGTCATCGGTATATTCTTCAAAACGACAGATATTTTTTCCAGGCAGGAAATATTGAGGATTTGCACAGGAAGCTTCAAAGCTTAATGAGACGTAGAGCCGGCCGGTATGAAATGAATCTGGATAAATTCAGCTGGAAGAACGTCATCAAGCATTATATAGCACTTCTGGAGAAATGATGTGCAATTATTTGTGACAATTGACACCGAGCCGGACTGCGACATTGCGTGGCGTAGATCATCGCCGCTAACCTTTTCTTCGGTAACTTCTGGAATCCCCAAAATTCTGCGTCCCATCTGGGATCGTCATGATGTAAAACCGATTTATTATGTTTCACCAGAAGTAGTAAGGGATGACGAATGCTGCAGGGTTTTAAAATCGGAGATCATGAAAGGGGCGGTTATTGGAACACATCTTCATTCAGAATATATCGAGCCGCATATATCAATTCAGGATCCGGCTGGAAAAGTATCGGGTGAATTTCCCTGCTATGCGCATGATACCCGGATTGAGCATGATAAGATTGCAAATCTAACCAGACTTATAGAGACACGGCTTGATTTCAAACCGGTATGGTATCGGGCGGCACGCTATGGAGCAGACCTTGATACAATTCATATCCTGAAAGATCTCGGCTATAAATACGACAGTTCCCTTACTCCCGGTATAAACTGGTCCTCCATCGGAGGACCGGACCATAGCAGGGCACCGGTACAGCCTTACTGGATTAGCGCGCATGATTTATATGAAGCAGCGGAAAAAGATATGAGTACTGGAATAATGGAATATCCGATAACGATTACCGGGAAACGGTTAGGCGCACTTGGGAGGATTTTGCCTGATTCATGGCTGTTCTATAAATGGATGCGGCCAACTCATATGAGCGTTTGGGAACAGAAAAGAATCATCATTGATTTAAGCAAAACATACGCCGATCCTGTATTCACATTGATTTTTCACTCAATGGAAATCATGATTAATAAAACGCCGTTTGTTAGGAACCGATTGATGCAGAGAAGATTTGTCCGCAATCTGGAATCAATCGTTGCAATGTTTAGCGATTCGGATTTCGTTTAAGCGCAATACAGAGATATGACAGTAGATAAAAAAGGGGCTTTATGATAGCCCCTTTTTTTATTGCTCATCCGATTGCTTCACCACCGCGCTCTCCGGTTCGAATCCTGATGCATTCTTCCAGGTCAAAAACAAAGATCTTGCCGTCTCCGATTTCTCCGTCATCGGCACCCTTCGTGATAGCGTTTATAGTCGGTTCTAGATATTTATCATTAACCGCTATTTCAATCTTGACTTTACGCAGTAGATTGCCGATTTCCTTAACACCGCGGTAAACTTCCGTGATGCCTTTCTGGCGCCCGCAGCCGAGGACCTCCGTAACAGTTCGCAAATGTATTTCTTCCTTATCAAGCTCACTCATGACATCTTCAAGTTTATGCGGCTTTATTATTGCAATGACATATTTCATAAATATCCTCCAGTTGAAAATTATTTAAACCCGTATTATTCATGTAATGTATAGCCTGTTTCATGATGCTGGGTGAGATCAAGACCGATGTTTTCGTCTTTGGCATCGACGCGCATACCGATCAAAGCATCAACGATCCTGAACAACACAAAGGTCATCACAGCTGAAAAGACGATTGAGACAACCGTAGTCAGGAGCTGTACAAGCAGAAGCTCCGGATTGCCGTAGAAAAGACCGTTATTTCCAGCAGCATTGACAGTCTTTGTGGCGAATAATCCTGTTGCGAGTGCACCGATGATTCCTCCGACACCGTGAACCCCGAATACATCAAGAGCATCATCATAACCGAATTTTTCTTTAATTTTCGTTACGAATAAAAAGCAAAAAAGAGTAGCAATTGCTCCTATAACTATTGCTGAAAGGGGCGTTACATAGCCGGCGGCAGGGGTGACTGCTACGAGTCCTGCGACGAGACCGGTTGCCACTCCAAGCATGGTCGGTACTTTGTTGAATATCCAGTCAAGAACAAGCCAGGTCAGTCCTGCTGCGGCAGCTGCTGTGTTGGTGTTTATAAAAGCGATAACTGCCACTGTGCTTGCGGCACCTGCACTGCCTGCGTTGAAACCGAACCACCCAAACCACAGGAAGCCGGCACCAAGAACAGCGAAAGGCAGGTTATGCGGCAAACGATGTTCATGACCTACCCGCTTACCGAGCAGGAGAATGAATACGAGTGCTGAGATACCTGCGTTGATGTGAATCACAGTACCACCGGCAAAGTCAAGGGCTCCCAAAGCCATCAGCCAACCATCTTTGGCCCATACCCAATGGGCCAGCGGATCATAAACGAGTGTCGCCCAAAGTATCGTAAAAAGAAGGAAGCCAGAAAATTTGATCCTTTCTGCAAAAGCCCCGATGATCAAAGCCGGTGTAATGACGGCAAACATCATCTGGAATGCCATGAAAAGCTGATGAGGAATAGTGCTCATATATGTTCCATGGGGTTCCAGACCTACCCCGTTTAAAGCGATCCATTCAAGTCCTCCGATGATACCTCCTTTGTCCGGGCCAAATGCAAGACTATAACCGAAGAGTATCCATTGCAGGGAAATGACACAAAGGATGACCATGCATTGCATCAGGACAGATAAAATATTTTTTTTCCGTACCAGTCCTCCGTAGAAAAATGCCAGCATCGGCGTCATGATCATGACGAGAGCGGTTGAAATCATCACCCATGTTAAGTCGGCATAATTGATTTTATCCATAGTGCAGATGCCTCCTGGAAAATTAATGATACCAAAGTAATTACTATATCGATGGAGCGTCAATTTGAGTATATTCATCATCGGAAGATTTTGGGTATATTTTACATGATTGAAATATGATTATATATCATATGGTGGCTTTTGTTAAATCCAGGTAACATACCCTGCTGATGGAAGCTTAATCATGCACATGCGAAGTTATCGATGTTGATATTTTGCTAAAAAATTGCAATCAGGAATAAGCCTTTCACATTATATTAAAAATGTAATTGATTAGAATCAATATCGTTTTACAATGTCATTAAGAAACGAATATGCTTGATGAAAGCAATTGTATCTGAGAACCACTATCGTTATAAATGTTTTATTTTATTCAATGATACGTGTTATTATCTGAAGAGCATCAGAGAGTTATGCCGGAATTTAAAGTCATATCGCGGTTTAAGCCTTCCGGAGACCAGGCAGGCGCCATCAGGGGACTGATTAATGGTGTCAGACGCGGGGACAAGTACCAGACACTTTTAGGCGTTACCGGTTCCGGTAAAACCTTCAGCATGGCCAAGGTCATTGAAGAGATTAAAAAACCTACCCTTGTGCTAACACACAACAAAACTCTCGCAGCACAGCTGTACCGTGAATTTTCCGAGTTTTTCCCTGAAAACTCGGTGGAATATTTCGTGTCATATTACGATTATTATCAGCCTGAAGCATATGTGGTTTCATCTGATTTATATATTGAGAAGGATGCTTCAATCAACGACGAGATAGATCGTCTTAGGCTTAAAGCAACCTCCTCAATATTGGAGCGGAAGGATGTCATCGTCGTGTCATCCGTTTCATGCATATATGGACTGGGCGCTCCGGAGGAGTTCGATCGATCTCATATCAGGCTTCATACGGGCGATGCTATTGAGCGGGATGATCTGCTCCGCCGGCTCGTATCGATATTCTACGAGCGAAACAATATCTCTTTCATACGGGGCACGTTTCGTGCGCGTGGCGATGTAGTGGAGATCTATCCTGCATATCTACAGCGGGAAGCATTCAGGATTGGTTTTTTCGGAGATGAAATAGAGACCATCACGCGAATAAACCCGATTACCGGAGCAACAATCGGGAAGGTCGACAGCTGTTTTATCTATCCGGCCAAGCATTTCGTATCGTCTATGGACGAAATGAAAACGACACTCCAGATGATTGAGAATGAACTAATGATCCGGCTGGATGAGCTGCGGAGCGCCGGTAAGCTCGTGGAAGCCCAGCGTCTTGAAAGCAGGACACGCTATGATATGGAGATGCTTTCGGAAATGGGCTATTGTAACGGAATTGAGAACTATTCCCGTATCATCGCGAGGAGGGCCCCGGGCTCCCGGCCAGCCTGCTTGCTTGATTATTTTCATGGCGAATACCTGATGTTTATAGACGAGTCTCACGTGACAGTGCCCCAGGTACGCGGTATGTATGAGGGCGACTTGGCCCGTAAGAAAAACCTGGTTGATTTCGGTTTCCGGCTACCATCCGCGCTTGATAATAGACCGCTATATTTCGAGGAATTCCAGAAGATGATTGATCAGATAATTTTTGTCTCTGCAACACCTTCAGACTACGAACTTTCTGTCAGCACGAATGTTGTGGAGCAGGTCATCAGGCCGACCGGCCTGGTTGACCCGGTGATCGAGGTCAGGCCTGCTGGCACCCAGGTTGACGACCTGATCGGTGAAATCAACGCACGGGCGGCTCATAACGAACGTGTTCTTGTAACGACGCTAACGAAAAAAATGGCCGAGGACCTTACCAAGTATTTCGAGGATGTCGGTATCCGGGCTCGATATCTTCATTCCGAAATAAGCACCATAGAGAGGGTAGAGATTATCAGGGACCTGCGACGGGGGGAGTTTGATTGCCTGGTAGGAATAAATCTTTTGCGTGAGGGACTGGATCTGCCTGAAGTGTCACTCGTTGCCATACTCGATGCCGATAAAGAGGGCTTTCTCAGGTCAACGAGGTCGCTCATACAGACAGCAGGACGGGCTGCCAGGAACATCAATGGTATGGTCATTTTCTATGCTGATCAGGTGACCGATTCTATGAAAACGGCCATAAGCGAGACTAACCGAAGACGAAACATTCAACAGGACTACAACATTATTCATAATATTACGCCAAAGACAATAAGCAAAGAGATCGTTGATATGATCGAACGGGAATATCACGACGACAGTAAATATTCCGATCTGGTTGCAGATTACAGCACGGCGTATCACAAAGGGAATGTATCGGAATTAAAAAATTTACGCGAAACCTTGCGTAATGACATGCTTGATGCTGCTGATAATCTGGAGTTTGAAAAAGCAGCGCTGCTACGTGATCAGATGCTTGAGTTGGATAAAAGGATTGAGCTTCTCGATAAAATAAAAAAATAAAACTCTGTATCAGTAGAAGGTTACCTCTCTGTCGCTTATAAAAAGACGGCTCAGGGCGCTTTCGCCGGTATCTGATACGGAAATTTCAACGGATATGTCATCCATCTTCTGTTCAATTTTTAAGCCCTGGTTTTGCGGGACAAAATAATTCTCAATACCGTAATGAATCCGGATTGTCGAATAGGTGTCTTTAATCGTTCCTCTCATGATAACCGGATATGATTTTCTAAGAGTATCGTAATCAGTTGAAAATGATTTCGCAACCCAGTACTTTTTGTTTATGAGCTTTTCAAGCGCGACATACACAGTATCATTCGGCTTAAGATTATTTAGATTTGGACCTGTGTAGATATCCTTCGCCAGTGAAGATATCTCATAATTCAGAATAACATAATCACCGCTTATCAAACTGCGTGGATCCACCGGTTCGCACTTGAGAAGAACTTTTACGCCGGTATCAAGAAGGCATACACGATTACCGATCATTACGCCAAGAACCGCTATTTGCATAATAACAATGGTGATGAAAGCTGCTTTCTGGAAAGATTTCACTATGCGGTTCCTCCCAGCGATTGATCCATGTTACGAATAAGTCGTCTCCTGTTTTTTTCGAGCAGCCATCCGCCAGCAATGCCGATAATTCCTGTCACGATGAAAAGGCCCGCGCCAGACATAAGGTCCCAGAAAACATCAAAATACCGGGTAACGACATGAAGGACAAATCCGGCAATTGCGAAATTGAGCAGCAGGCGAGAATTTATGCGTGTACTATAATAGATGAAAATTGCCGTTGCCACAAAAAGCAGGATGTTGAACAGAAGTGAATAGACGATCCATGAAACACCAGGACCGGAAACAAATAGCATTATAGAGGAACTGAAAAAGATTATGCCGGACAGCACGAGAAGAAGCTTGTTTGAACTGCGCATCCAGAGGTAGATATACAATGCCAGGGATGATACAATAAGCAAAAATATCAGGAATAAAACTGATGGTGCGGCGTCCAGAACTGAGTTCTGGTCATCAACCTTGAACGAAAGTGTATAAATGATAAAATATGCCGCGAAGGCACAGGCTGCATTAATGATATTTGGTCGGAAGGGATAGCCGCGATTATCTGAACGTATCTGGACTGTCTGATTTACCAGGAATGACGCCACTCCGTAAAGAATAAAGCCGATGCAATAGGCGATAAAGTATTCATTATTTTCAGCCCCGGCTATGATTCGTAATCCGCTCCCTTTTATTACAAGAAATGCGATAAACAGGAAGTATGATAAAAAACGCTCTATCCTTCTGCCGGGATCGGCTAAATAAAAGTCAAGCAGGCCGAAAAGAAACGCAAAGAGGCCGACGTGCATGGCGGCAAGTATGATCGTGTTGTTGCCCTGCGGAAGGACACAGACAACGGTAGTAAATATAAAACCGCCCCAATGCATACGGACGTCAAGGTTGTTTCTGTAGAGTGAGTAGATCACTCCGGCCACACCGGCAAGAAGCAGAAGAAGCTCAATAGAATAGTACACTGTGCCGCTTTGAAACACAAGATACTGTGATGGTAATTTAATAGGCCAGGACAACGTAAGAAAGGGAACGCAAAGAGCGAGCCATCCGGATACCGTAATGATGACGGCCGGGATATTCAGAATCTCATTTTTTTTCAATATCCAGCCGATCCCGATTATAATCAGACCGAGAGGTATATGGCACAGTGACAGGATCACCAGCGAGCTTGTTTCGATGTCGTTATTATGGATCTGGCCGATCCAGTGAAGGTTGATCTGATAAAACCAGAAGAATGCCGCAAAAAACATAAGTGCGACGCCGGTACTTCCACGCACCTTGTAAAAAAGATAAGAAAATAATAACGGCACCACAATGTAAAAATAATTAGGATTCTTAAATTCGATGAGCTCCCATGTATTCCAGATGAAAAACAGGGCAGAGGCTAGATATAATCCCCATTTTTCCTTCATTACCCAAGACAGTGCCAGTGCGCCGATAGCCCAGGCAAGAATGCCGTTGGTAGGATGGGCGCTTATGTGATAGATCTGCGCAACCAGCGCTATGCCTGCACCGTATGATACCATACCCGCCATCATCATGATGCGGCCGATCAGTATATTGGAATTTTGTACTATTAGAAAATAATAGGATATGCCGTAGGTTAGAATAATGAGAAAAAAAATCTGGGCCAGCTTCACAGTCGGCGGCATACTACGCCAGTTGGCAGCATAAAAAATAATAATTCCGGTACAGAGCAGAACGCCCGCGAGGCCCATAATGATAGCGGGTAGGCCAATTGATAATGTTTTCTTCTTTGTAGCAATTTCATCTTCATAAAATTTAAGCAGGCTGTTTTTCTGTGAATCATTAATAATGCCAGCTGAAATCCATTTTGGAGATTCAACCCTGAGTTTTTTTAAAAACTTTTTTAATGATATCATATTAAATAATAATTTTGAAATGATTATTAATTGAGGTTAGAATATGATGCTTATAAAATCAAGATATTTATTGTATGATTTAAGATGACAAATGATTACAGAATTATAAGATAACATATCATTCCTGATAATAATATAATCACAAATTCGTCAACCAGTAGAGTTTAAAAAAATTGACATATTGAACGTATTTATACATAATCATGTGAAAGCATAAATATTTTAAGAGGAAGTAGATAAACATGGATATAAAACGTGCTGAAGTCGAACAGTTAGTCCGTCTTGCACTAGCTGAAGATATTGGTGAAGGAGATATAACGTCCCGTGCAATATTTTCAGAAGATGACGCATGCGGCGGTTCAATCGTTTCACGACAGGACGGTATCGTATGTGGATGCGACATGGTAGAGTATGTTTACGAGATTCTTGACCCGCGTGTGAAGGTTACTTCGAATGTGAAAGACGGGGATACAATAGGACCGGGAAGCACAGTGATGACCATTCAGGGGCCGACAATCAGCGTGCTTTCGGGAGAACGTACCGCTCTAAACTTTATCCAACGCATGACGGGAATTGCGACAAGGACCTCTGGCATTGTTTCCCTGCTTGCGGGAACCGGCATTCATCTGCTTGACACAAGAAAAACGGCTCCTGGGTACCGGCTTCTTGATAAATATGCTGTAAAAACAGGGGGAGGGACTAATCACCGAATGGGTTTATACGATATGGTCATGGTAAAGGACAATCATATCAGGGCAGCGGGCGGGATCCAGCATGCGGTCGGGATGATACGCGAACGTTACGGAATGCGATATCAGGTTGAAGTTGAAACTGCCAGTCTTGATGAAGTAAGAGAAGCTGTTTCATCAGGTGCTGATACAATAATGCTGGATAATATGGATCCGGTGATGATGAAAACTGCAGTCGATATTATAAATAAAAAAACAAGGATCGAGGTTTCGGGCAACATTGATGAATTTAGTATCGCGCAGATACGGGGGCTTGCTATTGATTATATTTCAATGGGCTCATTAACACATTCAGTTACTGCGTTTGATCTGTCTATGGAGTTCGATTGATCTAAGGAATAATAATTTTATTCAGGCATGGCATTATAGCAGAACGCGGAAGATTTTTACGCGTCTGAATATTAGTAATATACAAGACTAAATTATCCCCGATGCAGTTCGGGGCAGTAATGAATGTGCCGTAAACAAAACTTCAGAAAATACAAACCCTCGTTATAGTTCTTTCAACAATGAAGAATATCACCCGGGTATCTTGTCGATGTGGAGGCTATTTTCTCCTGTCAGTTATATCCCGGTGATACTCGCAGAGACGGTACAATTTTCCCGAATGTGGATTCTTTTTCGTTACCTTGACTCCACAGCGAATGCACAAACCATCTTCGCGCCTCTTCTTGTATAAACGCATGTACCGCTCTGTGCCTGAAGATTTGTACTTGCTGACCTGAACTCGTAGACCTTTAAACAGATAGTTTCCTATAGCTGTTTCAGATCCCTTCTGGAGTTCTTTAAATACGGTTTCTAAGTCTTTGATAGATGCTTTTTTTGGTTCCATAGTGTCTTATATGAAAATAGTGTTAAACAGAGTGTTAGTCAATTAATTACGGCGGTATTTTCTTAGCAAGGAAAAAAAATTAAATATTTTTTGGAAGATATTTGAGAGGGTTTTCAGGCTTGCCTTCGAGGTCAATTTGAAAATGGAGTTTTTTTTCTGAAGAATGAATTTTACCAATGATAATACCACTTTGCACAGTATGTCCTTCCGATACACGTATTTCATTTAAATTAGCATATACCGTGTTAAATCGTCCAGCATGGTTGATGACTATATATTTACCAAAGCCTCTCATACTGCCGATTTTTGTTACCGTTCCCGCAGCAGAAGAAAGAACTTTCGACCCTGGAATACCGGTAATGATAATTCCAATAGATTTAACTCCATCCAAACCATCATTTTTATAATCAACAACATGAGGCATGGGCCATCTGAATCTGGGTCTCGCACCGCTCGATATGGAATATGAATTGTTATTTGATTTTTTTATTTTGGGTCTAATAGTGCTAATTGCAGGGACCTTAAGCACCATACCAATTTTTATTGAATGTTTATCATTCAATCCGTTATATTTTTGAATGGTGGAAACCGTGGTGTTAAATTTTTTTGCAATTTTTGTAAGAGTATCCTTTCTTTTGACAGTATACTTGGCAAAAATAATTTTTTTTGATGAACTTATTTTTTTTCTACCAGAAGAAGAGATTCTTATCCGAGATGATGACGTACTGGTTTTTTCTAATCGAATCTTTGTTGCAGAGATATGCGAACTGCGTTTTTGGAGATAATCTTCATATGATTCATGAACAGTATTGCTACTGTAGTGATTATCAATATCGCGGCTTTTTGATTCAAGTTCGTGGGCATTTCCAAGTAATGGAATGATCAGTGAACAAACCAATACAGACAGATATGCTGACGATTTAACATCCTTGTTAAGCACGGCAAACATCCATTTTTCCGAGTTTTCCCAGATTGGGCAAACTTTTGCTTATTCTACATATCGGGATAAAATGATCAGGAATTTAGCTTTTTTTAGCGCATATTTTTTCCTGCTGATGTCACGGATAGTTTACCGTGCCTGACATTTTTAATTGCCAGAAGCTTATCGGCAATAGTCTGAACATCCCTGGCCTTGCCCTTGAGGATAAGTACCTCGAGACAGTTATGCTCGTCCAGATGGATATGTGTGGTCGAAACAATTATTCTGTGATAATGGTGCTGAATATCGTTAAGCTTTTCTGACAGCTCGTGAACATCATGGCTGTAAACTAAGGTAAGTGTCCCTATAGATTCTGATTCGGGATTAGCAACATCTTCTGAAACGAGCATATCTCGTATCAGGTCTCTAATGGCCTCCGATCTGTTCACGTATCCTTTACCTGTAATGATAGTATCGAAACGAGACAATAGCTTTTCATCTATAGATACGCCAAATCGAACTATGTTATTCATAATAAGCCTCTCAATATTTTGTGCACTTCAGGTTGTTATTAAATTCACATTAACTGAATAGTGTACTAATGGGGTATTTTTGTCCAATTAATAATTGATCGATGGAAAAAGGCTTGTTATTTTTATTTATGATATTTTACAATGCCAGTCTATTCAATAGAATTTATATTTTCAATAATAATATTGAAAATATAAATTAATGATAACGATGAATGATAAGTATGAGTTTTATCGAATCATCGGTGTCTAATATTATATTTTCCAGAATGTATCCTCAACGATCAAGCCAGGAGTCAGCATGAGCTGTAATGTTGTTATAGGGACCCAATGGGGTGATGAAGGCAAAGCGAAGATGATCGATTACTTCACCCGGAAGAGCGACATCGTCGTGAGATACCAGGGCGGTGCTAATGCCGGCCATACCGTTGTTGTGAATGATAAAAAATATGTTTTTCATTTGATTCCGTCGGGTGTTTTACACAAAAATAAAATTTGCGTTATTGGTAACGGAGTGGTTGCAGATCCGCTTCAGCTGATAAGTGAGATGAAATCTCTGGAAGCGGAAGGACATGATATTGGCAAACGGCTCAAGATATCTGATGCAACTCATCTGATCTTGCCGTTCCACAAGGCGCTTGATGAAGCGATGGAAGAATTTCGTGATAAAAAAATTGGTACCACGGTCCGCGGCATCGGGCCAAGTTATGCAGACAAGTGCCTCCGAACAGGAATAAGAGCCGGCGATATTTTTGACATGAAACTGTTAAAGCAGAAAGTGAAAGTGGCGATTGATATAAAGAATCTCCAGCTCGAGCGGATTTATAAAAAGAAGACATATACCGTCGATGAAATCATGGATATTCTGAATAATTTCAAAAAGAAGTGCGGCGGTATGGTAATCAATACACAGCATTACCTCCATTCATCGATACGGGAAGGGAAAAAAATACTTCTCGAAGGAGCACAGGGATTTGCCCTTGATATCGATCATGGCACCTATCCTTTTGTAACATCTTCCAACCCAACAATCGGAGGGGCCCTTGTGGGAACCGGCCTGAATGCATCGAACATTGACGAGGTGATAGGAATAACCAAGGCCTATGTCACCCGTGTCGGCGAGGGTCCCTTCCCGACAGAAGCGCAAGGTGAGGAAGGAGACCGTATGAGGGTTAACGGAGCCGAGTTCGGATCAACGACAGGTAGGCCACGCCGCTGCGGATGGTTCGATGTCCCGTTACTGAAGCAATCATGCCAGGTTAATGGACTTACGAACGTCGTGCTTACAAAACTGGATGTACTCAGCGGATTTGAGAAAATCAAAGTCGCGGTTGGATATACAATTAATGGGAAAAAAATCGACTATTTTCCAGCAGCCAATCTGCATAAAGCAGTACCGGTTTACCGGGAATTGAACGGCTGGAATGCTGATATTGCACGATGCCGTAATAAGGCCGAGCTGCCGCGAAATGCGCAACGGTATATTGATTTTATCGAATCCAAAATTGGCGTTAAGATATCGATTATATCCGTCGGTCCGGACCGGCTCACAACCTTCAAGAATAAATAAACTGATCAGCCATGGGCAATATTGCGCCTCCTGAGTTAAGCGTTTTTTTTATTCATATTCGATAATTTTTATTGACAGTAATGGTACCTTTCATTATCAGGTATTTTTACGTTTGAGACGCTAGCTCAGTCGGTAGAGCAACTGCCTTTTAAGCAGTGGGTCCCGAGTTCAATTCTCGGGCGTCTCAATAGCATTAAGTATATACATGTCCCTGTCGTCTAGTGGTCTAGGACACCGGGTTTTCATCCCGGCAACGGGGGTTCGATCCCCCCCGGGGATGCATCTCAAAGGTGATTCACATGAATCACCTTTTTTTTATTGATTTTAAACCGGGAAAAGAGTATCGTAATAAAATGAAAAAACCTGCTAGAAATGATCTGTGCTGGTGCGGAAGCGGAAAAAAATACAAACGATGCCACATGGAATCCGACCGCGCCGTTACCTCGTCTGCTGGTGCTTACAAGTCTGCACCTGGTGTGATAATAAAAAATAGTGAACAGATTAACGGCATCAGAACGTGCTGCAGGCTGACCAGGGATATTCTTGATATGGTCACCGAGAAAATCAGAGAGGGCATTACTACGAATGATATAAATGAATGGGTGCATGAATATACGATCCGACATGGCGCTCTGCCGGCTCCTCTTAATTATAATGGTTATCCTAAAAGCGTCTGTGTCTCTCTGAATAATGTCATATGCCACGGCATACCCGATGACACCGTCATTAAAAATGGCGATATCCTGAACGTCGACGTTACCACGATACTCAACGGTTACTACGGGGATGCGGGAAGGATGTTCATGATAGGGCATGTATCCGAGGAGGCCCGTAAACTGGTGAACGTTGCACGGGAATGCATGGACATCGGCATTGATCATGTAAGACCGGGCAACGATATCGGGGAGATCGGACACGCGATCGAACAGCACGCGGTAAAAAACGGATTTTCCGTGGTTCGTGACTATGGCGGGCATGGCATCGGGCTGCGATTTCACGAAGAGCCGCATGTGCATCATTACGGAAGCAGGAAGCGCGGCCTCATACTGGAACCCGGCATGGTGTTTACCATTGAGCCGATGATCAACCAGGGCAGGTACGAGACACGGCTTATGCCCGATCTTTGGACTGCGGTCACCATTGACGGAAAGCTTTCAGCACAGTGGGAGCATACCGTTTGTGTTACAGATAGCGGCGTCGATATTTTAACCGGATAGAAGGCAAGTCCATGAAGGATTTTTTTGCAATAGAGCCGGGAAAGCTTAATGAAAATGTTTTCGATTTGCTTGGAAACGGATGGATGCTGGTGACCGCAGGCACCATTAGTGCCTTCAATACCATGACTGCTTCCTGGGGAGGGATGGGAGTACTCTGGAATAAGAATGTCTGTTATATCGTGATACGACCGCAGCGGCATACGTACACCTTCCTGGAAAAGAGTCAGTATTTCACACTATCGTTTTTTCATGAAAAATACCGTGAGGTGCTGAAGTTCTGTGGCGCTCGATCGGGAAGGGATGTTGATAAGATGAAGGAAACAGGCATCACACCCGTACAAACAGCAAACGGTTCCGTCTGCTTCTCGGAGGCCCGAATTGTCATTGAATGCAAGAAAGTGTATTACCAGGATATAGACCCGAAGAACTTCATCGATGAATCGATCGGGAAAAATTATCCGGACAGGGATTATCACCGTATGTACATAGGTGAGATTGTCTCGATGATGATAAAGTAACCCCGTCGTGGACCCTCAAATAAAACCCGATATGACAAATCAAACATGTAGTCCCGATTCATGCATATTTGATGAGCAGACGGAATATAAACGCGACCTCGGACTTTTTGAGTCCATATCAATTGTGGTCGGCCGTATCATCGGTTCCGGCATCTTCAGAACACCAGGGCCAATCATGGCGGCGGTGTCCTGCACCTCGCTTTTTGCCCTTGTGTGGATCATCGGCGGCATCGTAACCATATTCCACGCGGTCTGCTATGCAGAACTGGTGGCAATGATGCCCCGTTCCGGTGGTCCCTACGTGTATTTGAAAACCGCCTACGGATCGATGGTGGCTTTCCTGCGCGGTTGGGCAATGTTCTTCGTGTCAGAGACCGGCGCCATCGCCGCCGTGGCGCTCGTATTTGCGGAATATTTAAATGAAATCTGGAAGATCGTTTCCGGAGTGCCTTTGAGCCATGTTACGGAAATTTTGTTAGCCCTCGCCATCATCTGGGTCCTGACCGCAGTAAACCTGTTCGGCGTGTTCATGAGCGGCATCTTCCAGAACGTGTTCAGCATACTGAAGATAGCTGCGATCGGCATCATCATTGGCATATCCTTTACCGCGGGCGGGAAGGTCGGCAACTTCCTTTCCCCTTTCCTCCCTGCAGCATTTTCATGGGAAACAATAATGGCCATAGGCACAGCCCTCCGTCTTTCGTTTTTCGCCTTCAGCGGATGGGAGGGGGCTACCTACATAGCAGAAGAGGTGAAAAACCCAAGGAAAAATCTGCCCCTTTCGCTCCTCCTGGGTATAGCGGGCGTGCTGATCCTGTTCGTCGCCACGAACCTGGCGTACCTGTACCAGCTCTCGCCTGCCGAGATGGCAAAATCGCACGGGATTGCCGCGGATGCGATGAAAGCGGCTATCGGCGGCGTGGGCGGCGTGCTCATCTCGGTGGCGGTAATGCTCTCCACCTTCGGCAATGTAAGCACGCAAATCCTGTGCAAGGCGCGGACCTGGCAGGCAATGTCCCGCGATGGGCTCTTCTTCGACGCCATGAGCCCGCTCCACGAGCGTTTCCGAACACCGAATCGCGCTCTCGTCGCCCAGGCCAGCTGGGCGTCTGTGATACTGCTTGCACTCATGGCCGTGTACCTCACGCTTGACGTGAGATCGTCGGCATCGTATGAAACGATCATTGCGTTCTTTTCAGCGACCGGCACCATCTTCAACCTGATGACCATCAACTCGATTTTCGTATTCAGAAAAAAATATCCGAATGTGACGCGTCCCTATAAAGCGTGGTTATACCCGTACAGCGTCATTATCGTGTCGCTGCTTCTCGGATTGTATCTCGTCATAACATTAATTACGGCATTCATTCCATCGCTTGTAGGACTGTTCTTAATGTCTACGGGGCTTATTTACTATCGGTGGAAACAAACTTCACGGAAGGTGACGGAATCCGTGAAATAAGCATTAATTATCCCCCAAGATCGAGGGAGCTAATCTTGATAGTGATGCGAGCTGTACTGGGAAACGTTACCACATGAAAGGGAAAAGAATTTTCCGTTCAGGCGGGTAATCAGAAAAAGTCGTTTTATACCAGTAATGGTGCGCGCGTGCACGAGGTACGAGATTGGCCAGTGTCCAGATAAAAAAATAAACGCCGGCCAGTGACCAGGTTGCAAGTGACCATCCAGCCCAGATTATTATCTCACCCAGGTAATTGGGGCAAGAAACATACGTATAGAGACCGCCACGCGGTATTTTATACCCGCTTTCACCCGGTTTTCTGAGGGATCGTAGAATACAGTCGGAATGCCTGTTAATGATATAACCGATTATGAAGAGCAGTGTCCCGAATAAAAATCGTGGATCTGCCAGCCATGCGGATATATACATATTTTTCGGTGAGAGCGTAAATAACCATCTGCCCTGGACATAAGTATTTGCCAGGTAAAACAATATGGCCATAACTACAGTTACAAGAGGCACCGGTTTCCCGCCACGCAGTGTGAAGGGATAGATAAAAGTGCGGTGAAAAAAATGCGTCTGCCACAGGAAGAGAAGCACAGCAGTAGCTGCTGTCAGCGGCCGGTCAGCGATCAGGCAATACACGAACATCATAAGAAATGCCGGCATCTCCTGTACGATCCACGCGACCCTGTTGTTCATGAGAGGGCCCCATGACTTCGTTGCATACCTTCCGTAAGGTGCAGGGAAAAAGAAAAGCACGATGAACGTAACGAAGCTCAAGGCCAGGAAGGAAACTAGTATTATGTAATAAATGGTCTGTTCATTCATGATGATTAATATCAGGTTGTATTACTTGAAAGATAAACCCAGCCCGTGTCAACAAATTATAGATTAAAATAGTATTGAAATTATTTAAGCCATTAAATAACAATTACATATGATTATTATTAACATGAAACGATATCTGCTCATTATAAGCATCATCGTCGCTTTTACTGTTACAGCCTGCAAACAGAAAGAATACAGCGAGATGAAGGTGTATCCTGTCCCGATGATGATAACCGCAGCACAGGGCGAAGAATGTTTCCTCGCTCTGCAGGTGGAGATTCCGGTGAACAGTCACATCTACGGGAATCCGAAAGGGCCGGGCACGGGCAAACCGACAGAGGTGTCGGTAAAGGCGCCGGAAGGTATTGTTGTCGGCAAAGCCCGGTTTTTGTCAGCGGAAAAATTCTATTTTATGGGAGAAGAGGAGTATACCTGGAGCTTTTCAGGCGAAACGCGGATTTATATTCCCTTCACGGTTCTAGAAACGATGCCCCCCGGCCCGGTGAAAGCATCAGTTACTTTTGATTCGCTTATGTGCACCGAGGGATCGGGAGGTTTCGGATCCTGTGTGCCGAAGGTGTTCAGGTTTGATGCCAACATTCAGGTCGTTGAAAAAGGTGAGGCCGCATGTTCCCACGATGCAAGAATCATTTCCGAATACCGTGAGTCGTTTGCACCACCATCATCCGGGAATGCTGTAATAGGAGAACGTAGCGGAGATACAGGTGTAAAGACTGTAACCGGTCTGGAAGACTTGAAGTTTTCACCCCGTTTCATCGAGAAAGGAATTAGCGGAATGTTGCAGGCAATCCTTTTCGGTCTCATTGCCGGCATCATTCTCAATTTCATGCCCTGCGTACTTCCGGTAGTAAGTCTGAAGGTGATGAACTTCGTACAGCATGCGAATGATAGCAGAAAAAAACTCCTGCTTCTGGGCCTGTTTTTTTCTGCAGGGATCCTTTCAAGCTTTGCAGTACTGGCTTCTCTTGCGGCCTTTTTCGGGTATGCATGGGGCGGACTCTTCCAGCACCGACTGTTTCTTATTGTGATGACGGCGATCGTGTTTGCCTTCGCGCTGTCCCTGTTCGGAGTATTCTCTATCAATGTGCCGTTTTTCGTCAACAGGTCCGTCAAAGAACGGGGCAATGCCTACATCGATGCGTTCGTGAAGGGTCTCCTCGCCACGCTTCTCGCAACCCCCTGCAGCGGGCCTTTTCTGGGGGGTACTCTTGCCTGGACACTGGCGCAGCCACCTGCGGCGATATTCATTGTATTCATAAGTATCGGGACCGGCATGGCGCTACCCTATGTCATACTCACCGCTATTCCGAAATTATTGAATTATATACCGAAGCCGGGTGAATGGCTCATCGTGTTTGAGCAAATCATGGGATTTCTTCTTGTCTTCACGGTCATTTACCTTGTCGGCATTTTTGACAGGGATTCGGTTCTGCCAATGACAGCGTATCTAGGCTTCATCGCAATCGGTTTCTGGCAATATGGAAGGTATGGATCCCTGCAACGGGGAGCTCTGACAAGGGTAATATCATTCGTACTCCTGGCCGTGATAATTGTGTCAGGATATTTCATATCATTTCATTATTTATATAGCGAGAGTGAAACATCAGAAATTAAAGGGCAGAGATTCAGCGTTGAAAGGCTATTGCGGAACAGAGATTCCGGCGCAATATCGGTGATCGACTTCACGGCGGACTGGTGCCCCAACTGCAGGCTGGTTGAAAATATCACCCTTAAGGATGAAAAGGTCGCCCGTGTTTTGGGCGAAGGTAATATTGATTTCATGATTGCCGATATCACCACGAAAAATGATGTAGCAGAATACCTCATGTCGCAGTTACGGAGCCAGTCGATCCCGCTTCTCGCGATCATACCCCCGGGCTCTTCCTTTACAAAACCTGTTGTACTGAGGGATATCTATTCTGTACAGGATGTTCTAACCGCCCTGGAAATTGCACGTGATCGAGCACAACCGGAGCCGGGAGGTAACCAGGTGGGTATTCCTGACCCACTTTTGAAGGAATAAGGACAGATCTGGCATGTTTACACGAAAGTCATGCTAATCTATCAACAGGGAATGCGCGTTTTTGGCAATACGGCTGGAATCAATGCTGTCAAGAATCGAATGGTGCGGAAATGATATCTTTTTATAAAAAACATTGTTTCGATATGATGCAAGTGTGATCTCTTTTACATTTTTGGTCTTACAATACCCGACCTTGCAGAACTTGCAGTTTGAAATGATAATTTTTACCTGACGAGCAGGCAGGCGGCCGGCATACAGTCGCTGCTCTGTCAGGTTGAGGAAGTCGTCATAAAATCGCTGCACATAGGTATCCATGTTGTCGTCAGAGAGATCTTTTGCATAAATGATTTCGAGGGTGGAGCCATCTTTCCTGTATGTTTGTATTTTTTCTTCGATCGGCATGCCATAGTGGGTGATGCCGTTCAGTGATTCCGGATTGGGTAAACGATCATACCGGCTACCGTCAGCAGGAAAGGCGATCTGCGATAAACTGATCAGAACTAATATGAGAAATATTTTTTTCAAGCTCGTTCCTTAACTGTATATGTCTATCTGAGAGCGCGGTGCCCAATATCAGTACGATAAAAAGCGCCGTCAAAGGTGATGGATTGTATGGCACGATATGCCCTGTCCTTTGCTTCACGAAGCGTGCCGCCCATGGCCGTAACATTGAGTACCCTTCCGCCTGATGTCCGGTATGCTCCCTGCGAGAAAGTCGTGCCGGCATGAAAAACAATGATGTCTTTATTGGCAGAGTCAAGTCCTGTTATTACCTTACCCTTTTCATAACTGCCAGGGTATCCGCCCGATGCCATGACAACCGTAATTGCGTGCATGGTTTTAAAGGATGTGTTTATCGTATTGAGTGTGCCGTGTACCGATGCCTGAAACAAGTCCCCCAGCTTGCCATTCATAAGAGGTATAATGACTTGTGCTTCGGGATCGCCGAAACGGACATTGAATTCAAGCACCTTGATGTCGTCGCCCCTGATGATGACCCCGGCATACAGGATCCCCTTAAAGGGAATGCCCTCTTTGGCCATTCCGTCTATTGTTCTCTGAAGAATATGATCTCGTACGAATCTCATGCGCGCCTCATTCATAACCGGTGCCGGAGCGTATGCTCCCATGCCACCCGTGTTCGGTCCCCGGTCGCCATCAAATGCCCGCTTGTGATCCTGTGCCGCAATAAAAGGGACGATGGTCCGCCCGTCCGATACGCACAGAACCGAGGCTTCTTCCCCTTCTATATAGTCCTCAGTAAATACCGGAGTATCATCACCGACAGTATCGTTGATGAACGCAATAGCTTCATCCCGGTTCTCCGGTATCCCGACACCTTTTCCGGCTGCAAGTCCGTCGAGTTTGATTACCAGCGGGAAGTTCTTTACGGAATTGATATAGTTCATCAGCTCCCGCTTGCCATTGAATGTACGGTGACCGGCTGTTGGAACATTATAGGTTGCCATGATCTGCTTTGCGAATAATTTGCTGCCTTCCAGCATGGCGGCTTTTTTTGTCGGACCGAAGGCGGGGATTTTTTTTTCGTTAAGGTAGTCTATTATGCCGGCGGCGAGCGGCGCTTCAGGACCGACTATTACCATGTCGATTCGTTTTTCGGTGCAGAAACGGGCTATGGCGGGAAAGTCGTTGACCGGGATGGAGACACAGTAATCGGGGTGGATGCCACCGTTTCCGGGAGCAACATAGACTTCGGATGCACTACCATCCTGAAGTAAACGCCAGGCTATCGTATGCTCACGGCCGCCAGAGCCGATCACCAAGTATTTCATACATCCTCCATAAGTATTTCGTCATTATTGTTTTAAAAAGCACTATTCTGATTGTCAACGACATAATATCGGGCAGGGGAAGGATTTCTGCAGATATGAATAAGATACATTGTAATAAATATAGAATAATCATAATGATTAATAATCGTGATATATTTTTTCTGTTGACTCCATGCCGGATGAAACTATCTGCTTATAATAATTGATGTAATACTATGCTTATAAAACATATCAGATACTGTTCATCATCGTGCGTCATTATCGGTTTGCTGGTCTGCAGTGTCCTGTCCCAGTCGTTTGCCTACGGACAAAACAGGGCGGGAGGATTGCTCCGGGGAACTGTCTATAACTCGGAAACAAAAAAACCGGTTGCTTCAGGCTCCGTTGCAATACTGGAGCTGAAAAAAAACGTACCCATCACAGGCGGCATCTATCAGATGCCTGTTCCGAAATCAGATTCATACACTGTAATAGTTAAATCGGAGGGCCTGAATACCCTCACGATACGGATTTCCGTCGAGGGTGCTACGGTAAAGAATTTTTTCCTGGGACCTGTGGCTGTCCAGGGGAAGGGTATTACAATTACTGGAAGAAGGGACTTGCAGACGGTATCGCGCCACACCATGACCCTGAAGCAGCTGAAAGATGTTCCCGCGACCTTCGGGGATTCGATGAATGCGATAGCGGCCCTGCCGGGGGTCATCCGGAGCGGCGGCGACCTGTTCGGACCCATCATTATCCGCGGCGGCGACCAGCATGGTATCAGGTATCTCGTCGACGACATACCGATATACAGCCCCCTCCACTATGGCGGACTGCATTCTGTGATCAACAGCAACATGATAAATGAAATTGACCTCTTTGCTTCTGCATTTCCGGCAGAATTCGGGTCGGCAACCTCGGCGGTCATCAGCATAGATACTACGGATGACGTCAGGGAATTCGGCGGGTACGGGGATCTTTCATTGCTGTCTGCTGCCGCCCTGGTACAAACATCCATCGTAAAGAAATTGGGAGGAGGCGGCGGGCTCGGACCGCCGCTTGAAGACCAGAAAAAAGAGGATAGAAACGCGGGATACATTATCGCATCCGGCAGGATCGGATATTTTGATCTGATCGTACTACCGCTCATTGGGCTGCTTACGGGAGAGAAAATTGGCATTGTCCCAAAATACTAGGACTATCAGTTCAAGTTGAAATATCTTTTCAATAATGATCATTCGCTTACGCTGTTTGCCATGGGGAGTAAGGATTACTTCAAGCTTCTGAATGACGAGACTGTGAATGATGGTCGCGATCCCCTTCTGACAGGCATACGTGCCCAGACGGACCAGCAGACCCATGGACAGGGGCTCTACTATACCTACCGGCCTTCGGAACATGTCCAGAACAAACTCATATTTTATGCTTCCCTCAAACAGAACTACCTGTCGCTAAACATGCCTGCCCCGGGCGTGAACATAGCGTTCAAAGGGGTAGAGATAGATTCCCGGCCGTATATTTTCGGATTTATGGATAAATTCAAGGTTACTGCCGTGAAAAAGTATTTTGAAATACGCGGGGGAATCGAATATACATTATATGATTTCGTTTCAAAAGGAAAAACGCTGGAGAGTACAGCACGAGGGGTGACGACGGATATATCAGAGAATGATTTTATCCCGGTGCTTCTGGACAATACGGTGATAAACCATGTCGTCGGCGGATATCTCGAGCCCAAGATAACATATGCTGGGCTTACCATTATACCGGGATTCAGGTCAGAATATCTGAATAGGTCCGGTAAGGTGACATGGGACCCTCGACTACTGATAAGCTATGAATTCCCGACGGAAACCACTATTTCAGTTGCAGGTGGTAAGTACAGTTATTTCTTCCAGACCAATTCTAATTTTTTTGACGCGTCTCCGCAATACGCCAAGGAAGGGAAACGTTCAAACTATGAATGGGCCTTCCACCGGGTGGCCGGCATTGAGCAGACAATAAAGCTGTTCAAGTTGAAGGTTGAAGGCTTCTGGAACGAGTTTTTCGATTTGACCGAGCGCTATGTTCATATCGGAAGAAACGGCATGCTCCGGTATACGATGAACAGCGGTGGGATTCGAGCCTGTGGTGCGGAGATAATGCTGAAAAAAGACCGGAGGGAAAACGAGGACGGTTTATTTGGCTGGATCAGTTATACCTTTACGAAATCGATGTATAGGTCTGGGCTCCCCTATTATTTCGTCGATGACGGTACGAATGTGAAACAGTCCGGTGATCTATGGGGAAGATACTGGCACCCGTACCAGTTTGAGCAGAACCACAATGTAAAGGTCATCCTTGGATACGCCTACGGCAAACACACGTTCACAGGGAAATTTTTATTGTACACATCGTCACCGTATACACCGATCGTATGGTTCCGGGAAGACGAGCAGTATCATATTGATACTGGATTATATCGATTTTATCCCGTGTACGGAAGGCCCAATTCACGTCATTTTCCGGTGGATCACCGACTCGATTTTCGTTACAGCCATACGACAAATTACTCCTGGGGATATGTGACCCTGTATGTTGAAATAATTAATGTATATAATAATCGCCCGATAATAATGGAAAGCTGGGATTACCGGCTTCCCATGTACCCGGGATTGTCACGGGTGGGCCCAGGTAACCCCCGGAAGGCATCTTTTTCCGATTCGGTGGCATTTATTCCGAATTTCGGCGTAGAGGTCAAATTCTAGATGTCAGAGGAGCTCCAGTCATGCGAATAACACAGTATACCAGTATGGTTTCCATTGCGCTTGTGGCGGTGCTTGTCTCGTCATGCATTACAACTCCGGTGACGGTGACCTCGTCAACGACGCCGATGCAGGAAAAAAAAATCATCATGAATTACGGACCGGTGCAGGGTACGAACCGTGCCTGGTCCCTCTTCGGGCTATGGATGATAGGGAGGCCGGATATCGCTAAAGCGATACAGGATGCTCTGAAGAAAAAAGGTGGGGACGCACTCATTAATGTGACATGCTACGAAAAGACGGCCTGGTATTTTTTATTTTCCTTTCACTGGGTCGTGGTCGAGGGTGAAGCGGTTTCCTATGAAAAAAAGGATCAGGCCACCGGAAAAGGGAAAAAGACTGATACGACGGGAAAGTAAAAAAATCAGGGTTGACACTGATGAAACAGGAGATTATCGCGCTCTATAAAGGGTTGTGGCGCAGGCTGCAGGCCGAAAAAACACGTACTATTGCCGTGATTGTAATCATAACCTGTGCGTTGATGGCGACCGGGTGCCTGTACAATCGTACGCGAATCACAGATTTAAGCCCGCAGGCAAGGATCATAGAGAACAGGCAATACCGCGTGCTCGGCGTTTCCGAGGGCACGAGCAGCTGCTTCAATTTGCTCTGGTTCATCCCCGTAACGCCGCGGACAAATTATGAAAAGGCGGTGAATGACGCCGTGGCCGGCATGCGGGGGGACAATATCATTGAAGTCAGCACCTGGATCGAACGGCAGGTCTGGCTTGTCGGTCTGGTAGAGATCCTGCACGTCAGAGGAACGGTTATCCAGTACGAAAAATAGCGCAGATCAGATGCGTTAAGGAGGAATAGAATAATGAAGAGATTTACCGAGAACTACAAGGGTGAAAAATTTGATCTAATCATCATCGGCGGCGGCATCACCGGTGCCGCTGTAGCGTATGACGCGGCAAGCCGGGGACTGTCCGTTGCGCTAATCGATAAAAAGGATTTCGGGGGTGCCACTTCGTCCGCGACGTCCAAGCTGATTCACGGCGGCCTCAGGTACCTGGCAACGATGGAATTCGGACTGGTGCGCGAGTCTCTCAGAGAGCGAAAGACAATGGAGAACATTGCGCCCAACTTTGTCTATCCGATAGCCACTATGGTCACCACCAATAAATTAAAAATAACGAACACCAGCCTGGTAATCAAGATTGGCATGATCCTCTACGACATTCTTTCTTATGACAAAGGAAGGACCTGGGACCGGAGCAAAAAGATACCCCTCCACCAGAGTCTCTCGAGGGAAAAAGTCATAGAGATTGAGCCAAGCGTCAAACAGGATGGCCTTACCGGCGCTTCGGTATATTACGATTGTATCAGCATATTCCCGGAGCGGTTGACCCTCGCGTTTATAAAATCCGCGGTCGAACACGGTGCGGCTGTTGCAAACTATGCGGAGGTCGAAGAATTCCTCTTTACCGATGGAAAACGAATCAACGGCATTAAAGTTCGGGACAAGTTGTCCGGAAAGCTTGTTGATATCAAGGGTGAACTGACAATAAATTGCGGCGGGCCATGGGCAGATATCATACTCGGTCTTGCGCGGAAAAAGACTGACGGCGAACAACTGCGCCGGTCGGAAGGGATCCATATAATCACCAGAAAGCTTGTCAATGACCATGTACTCGGGACCATGACCGCCAAGGGAAGGCACATATTCATCATACCCTGGCGGGGCCGCTCGATCATCGGGACCACGGACAAGGAATACATTGGAAAGCCGGACGAGTACCGTGTTACGGCTCAGAGCATCCAGGAACTTCTCGACGAGGTGAATGACTCGTACGGGTTCCAGCCGCTATCGTTCAAGGATATACTTCATACCTGGGGAGGACTGCGTCCGCTGGTCGAAGACCAGACCGAGGATGTATACGAGTCATCTCGCAAGTATGAAATTTATGACAACAAGGAAGACGGTCTTGACGGCCTCATAACCGTTGAAGGCGGAAAATACACCACCAGCAGGAACCTCGCAGAGCATGTGTTGACCGTTGTAGAGAAAAAACTCGGAAGGAAACTGAAAAAGGTAAGTACCGATAAAATGTACCTGAAGGGGAGCGAGATTCCCGACATGGAGGCTTTTATCGAGAAAATCGTGAAGGAGAATGGGGATTTCGAAAAAAAGACCGTGGAGTACCTGGGAAGAAACTACGGTCTGGAATATTCCGCCGTGCTTGACCTTGCGAGAAAAAATCGTTCACTGGCGAAGGTGTTGAATGACGACGGCGAGATTCTTGCTCAGGCGGTATACGCGGTGCGCAATGAGATGGCCCGGACCCTGAATGATGTTCTGTTCAGAAGGACTGGCATCGGAACGCTGGGAAACCCCGGCGAAGGCGTTATTAAAAAGGTAGCCATGACCGTTGCAAAGGAGCTACGCTGGAACGCGGCGCGGTTGCGTAAGGAGCTCGAGGAGACACGCGCAGCCTTCATTATCCCGAAACCGGCAGGCGGACAATCCAACGCGAAAAAAGCGGCAGTAAAAAAGTCTGCCGGTCGCAGCGCTTCGTCGAGGAAGAGCAGGAGTGGAAAAAACAAGTAGCAGGAGGCCTGGATGAAAAAGCTTATTGTTACGCTTATCGCGTTTGTTTTTGTACTGGGATTTGCATCATATCAGGCCTCCGGAAGCAGCGTTGTCGGGAGTGATTGCATTTTCAAGGGTAAGAGACTGTACGGCAAAGTGCAGGTGGTAACGAGCTTTCCCGACATTAAGGTGCAGGTGGTTTCAAGCTTCCCGGACCTGAAAGTGCAGGCCGTCAACTCGTTCCCGGACAAATGCGGGAAATGGCAATTTGTGGATTCTTTCCCGGATTTCACAATACAATATGTTAATTCATTCCCGGATATTAAGATCATGATGGTGAATTCCTTCCCGGGTGTGAATTGAATTCAAAGCGTTCAGGATACCGCGATCGTATAAATCCTCTCTTCCAAGAGGCGTAATGGAATTTCTTACAGAATGTAAAATATCGGATCGGCACCGTAACCTGCGCGTTGACCAATTTCTTGCGCGGGCATTCGGTTATCTCAGCAGGTCTGAATGGCAGAAGGAGATTGTACGGGGAAAAATAACCTATAACGGAGCGGTGCTTCATAAATTTGACAGGAAGACAAGGCCTGGCGATGTCATCGCCTATTCGGGACGGGACGCATCTGAGCCAGAGGTGAATAGCGATTATTCGATAGTCTACGAGGATGAATATCTGCTTGGTATCAACAAGCCGGGGAATCTGCCTGTGCATCCGGCCGGTGTTTTTTATCGCAATACCCTGCTTACGTTTTTACAGGAAAGGTTTGGAATGAAACTGCACCTGCTGCACCGGCTGGACCGGGAGACCTCCGGCGTACTTGTCCTGGCGAAAGACCCGGGCGTTGCTGCAAGGATGCATGCAGCGTTCTGGACGGTGCGGAAGGTCTATCTCGCTCTGGTACACGGCGTTCCGGCGCATGATACATTTAATGTGGATACTCCCATTGATTTCGATGCCGGTTCGCCTCTGGAACACAAGCGGATAGCATTCGCTGGAGCCCGGGAGACGGCCTGTACCGGCTTTGAACGAATTCTATCGTTCTGCGGATTCAGTCTCCTGAAAGCGATTCCCGTGACGGGAAGGCAGCATCAGATAAGGGTACACTTGAAACACGCCGGTTTTCCGATCGTCGGAGATAAGCTCTATGGCACAGATGAGAAGTTTTATGCCGAATTCATTAAAAGGGGTCCGACGGAAGCGTTGGTGAATCGGATCGGCTTTGCCCGCTCTGCGCTCCATTCCAGGTCGATTCGTTTCAACCACCCGGTGACCATGAAAGAGATGCATCTTAAAGCACCGCTTCCCGATGATATGAAACAATTCATAACGACCAAGCGAGCACGCCATGTCTGAGCCGGTTATCCCTCCCCGTGCGAAATTATTCATTGGCATTTTGTTCAGCTCGGAAGAAGTTCTGGCTGCGGCAGAAAAGCCGCTTATGAAAAAATTCGGGGAAATCGATTTCCGGACCAAGAGCATACCTTTCATACACACTAAATATTACAGCGATATGGGTGCGGGACAGTATAAAGTATTCCTATCTTTTAAGAAACTGATACGGCGGGAGGATATCGTCGAGATCAAGCTCTATACCAATAAGCTGGAAAAGCGATTTTCCGATAATGGCGTGCGAAAGATAAATATCGATCCCGGGTACCTCACCCTGTCAAACGTATACCTGGCATCCTGCAAGGAATTCTTCCACCGTGCATATCTCCGCAGGGGCGTATATCTTGAAAATGAATACCGTTATGTTGCCAAGCGGTACCAGTCCTGGGAATGGACCTATCCCGATTACCAGAAGCCGGAATACCTCTATTTTTTCCATGAAGTCCGAAGACTCTACCACAATCAATTGGACTGAACCAGGGCAGGGTCAAACGTCTATAACCACGGTGGCAGACCAGCCCTCATCCTGCTGTTTCACGATCAGGTTATGCAGAGTGACCGCCTTGATGTCGATGGTGAAGACATGGCGGTTCCTGTCGATTCTGTCCCCGCGCATCTCGCAGGCTATCCTATAGCCTTCAGAGGAAGATGTTACTGATATCCGCTCCGGCAGAAGAATGAGCTTTTCCGAATCCTTGTAATAAATGAGCTCGGATAGAAAATCAAAATAGAGAAGATCGATCTCCCTGGATTCGCAGGTGAAAAAAATGTCAATCGAAGGCCTGACTGTGTCTATATCCTGCAACATTATTCCAAGGAGAGATCGAGCTCCTTTTGAAAAAAGCTCTTCAACGCTTTGTCCCCGGACCCGGAAGGCGATGTCTGCCCTGCTGATGCCTTCGAGAATCTCGTATTCCATGCGTGTCATCCCTTGATGTTGCCGATGGGAACGAATTTTGCGACCACCCTGCTCAAGCCCCCCCGCTCGGTAGCTTCGATCACGTCATCGATATTTTTATACGCTCCGCCTGCCTCCTCGGCAAGCCCGGGGTACGATGAAGTCAGAATAATAATGCCGCGATCCTCGAGCTGTTTCTGAAGTTCCCTCCCGTTAAAGGAACTTTTCGCCTGGTGACGGGACATCACCCTGCCGCTTCCATGGCAGGTCGAGAAAAATGATTCCGCGCCGGATTCAATTCCCGCGAGAAGATATGACCCGCTTTCCATGCTGCCGCCAATGAGCACCGGCTGGCCGGCGCTTCGGTAGCGGTCCGGTATGCCCTGCATCCCCGGCGCGAAGGCCCTGGTGGCTCCCTTGCGGTGAATCAGGATGGTCCGTTCTTTACCATCGATTACCTGCTTTTCAAGTTTGGCCGTGTTATGGCAGACGTCATAGACCAGGCGAAGGCCAAGGTCTTCAGGGCTTTTGTGGAACAGCTCGCTGAAAACTGTTTTTACCAAGTGCATGATCATCTGCCGGTTAAGAAACGCGTAATTCACTGCGCAGCACATGGCTTTGTAGTAATCCTGGCCGTCGGGGGAAGAGAAGGGAGCGCAGGCCAGCTCACGGTCCGGCATTGAAAGGCCGTATTTAGGGCCCATGACGGTGAGAAAGCGCTTCAGGTAATCTGTAGCTATCTGGTGGCCGAATCCGCGGCTTCCGGAATGGATCATGACCACGATCTGCCCGTCCCGGTTAATTCCAAACTGCTCGGCGAGTTTTGGATCAAAGATGTTAGCTTTATGAGCTACCTGGATTTCGAGATAATGATTGCCGGAGCCAAGGCTGCCGATCTGCTCACTCCCCCGGGCACGTGCCTTCTCTGAAATGGCTTTCGGATCGGCATCCCGCATGCAGCCGCCCTCCTCGATGAAATCGAGGTCGGTCCCGGTCCCGTAGCCGTTCTCGACCGCCCACCGGGCTCCCTGAGTCGTTGCTTCATCAAGCCGGTCACGGGTAACCCGTATCATGCCGTCCGAGCCGACGCCTGAAGGCACGCGGTTGAAAAGAGCCTGGACAAGCGTTTTCAGCCTGGGCCGTATCTCTTCGAAGGTGAGGTTCGTTGTCATGAGGCGCACGCCGCAGTTAATATCGAATCCGATGCCGCCGGGAGAGATGACACCGGATTCCGGGTCTATGGCTGCGACGCCGCCGATGGGGAAGCCATACCCGGAGTGGCCGTCGGGCATGCAGAGTGCGTGCTTTATAATACCCGGCAGAAGACATACATTGGTGAGCTGGTTGAGGACCGCATCATCCATAGTATCGATTAACATACGCGAGGCATAGATGCGTGCGGGTACGCGCATACCGGGCTTGAAGTTAGCCGGTATTTCAAACAGGTAATCATTGATTTTCCTGATACTCCCGATATTCATGATACGGATAATATACCGATGATGATGAACTCATGCAAATTATAGTGACAGTGCAAGCTCTCTCACAGCGTTAATGTATTCATTAAGCCCGTGCATGAAAATGGTGTTATGATTGGCGCCCGGTATAGCCAGCATCTTTTTTTTCTCAGCCGGCGACGACTCGAAAAGGGCCACACCATCGCTATAGGGTATGATGTGGTCAAATTCTGCATGAATGATGAGCGTGGGACCGCGGAACTGCCTGATCTTTTCGGTGTTCCGGAAACCGTCCTCTTCAGTTATGCCCAGGCGATCCGGGTCGGCACCGATGATACGGAGAAGCGGCAAGGCATAGGCGAAGCCGCTGTCTATGATGAGCGCATCAATACTGCCGCCATGGCCAGAAACAAGCTCCAGGGCTGAAGCACTCCCCAGCGATCTGCCCATGACAATAATTTTACCGTTGAATCCGTTTTCGCTCATCCATCCGGTGCAGAAATCATATATCGTGTGACAATCTTTCATCATAGATGAAACGCTCGGACTGCCGCCCGAGCGGCCGTATCCGCGGTAATCGACAGGCATGAAATTAATCCCCAGACGCGAGAACAGGGGTCCAAGATCATCGTAATCTGCGACAATTTCGCCGTTTCCATGAAAAAAAAGTATTAAAGGTGCTTTCCTGTCAGCAATGAATAGTTTTCCGCCGATTGTGATGTTCTGCTCCACCGGTATGGACAGCTCGATGATGCTGTTTCCCGTTATGGAAGGTCCTTCTTCAGGCCGCGGGTAAAACAAATATTGGAGGATTGAGGGATGGTCGAATTGCGAATAAGTGCTCATGGTCACCTCCTTCAGCGAACGATACTGTACTTCGGATTGCAAGCTGCGTCAAGAATTATTATCCCAGCCGACTGATCCGAGAATAATTCACTGGCCGGAATTCTGGGATGAACTGAATGCTTTTTGATCCTCTATTTTTTTCTTGCTTTTTCTTCAGGCAGCATCATGATTACGCTTTGAATAAACCGAACTAACATGCGCATGTCCGGCACCAGTTGAATATTTTGCTATAAATAGCCCTGGCCGGGTCCCTGATGGAGGTAGTATATGTCAATAGCCGGTTATATCAAGGAATCGATTGAAAAGTCTTCGTGGATACGAAAGATGTTTGAAGAGGGCATCAAGCTGAAAGCCCAGTTCGGCGATGAAAATGTGTTTGATTTCAGCCTTGGGAATCCCGACCTGGACCCGCCGGCGAAATTTTTTGAAGTTTTGCGCGCTTTATCCCATGAAGGGAAAAAGGGAGTACACGGATACATGCCGAATGCGGGTTACACCGACGTTCGGAAGGCTATCGCAGTCAAGGTATCGAAAGAGCAGGGGATAACGGTCCCTCCTGAAAATATCGTCATGACCTGCGGCGCGGCCGGAGGACTGAACGCAGTCTTGAAAACAATACTCAACCCGGGCGACGAGGTGGTGGTATCAAAACCGTATTTCGTCGAATATAACTTCTATATCGCCAATCATAACGGTGTAACGAAACTCGCGGAGAGCAACCCTGACTTTTCTCTCAATATTGAGAATATCAGAAAAGGGATAACCGGGAAAACCAGGGCAATTCTTATCAATTCGCCAAACAATCCCACGGGAAGAGTATATCCGGAGATGCTGATACGGGAACTGTCCGACATGCTTGAATCGTTCCACAAGAAGGGGCAGACCATATACCTGGTGTCTGACGAGCCGTATAAGGAAATCGTATATGATAACATCACCGTTCCCGGTACCATGAAAGGTTACCCCAATTCCATCGTGGTCAATTCCTATTCCAAATCACTGTCAATCCCGGGTGAACGGATCGGATATATTGCCGTTAACCCGGTATGTCATGAAGCCGATTCACTCATGGCCGGGATCATACTGTGCAACAGGATTCTCGGCTATGTGAATGCGCCGGCGCTCATGCAAAGAATAGTTGCCCAGCTCACTGATGTGACCGTAGACATAACTCCGTATCGGAAGCGGAGGGACCTGCTGGCAGGAGGATTAAAGGAAGCGGGATACACCTTCCCGATGCCGGAGGGGGCATTCTACATTTTCTGCAAATCACCTCTTGACGACGATGTCGCCTTTGTGCGGCATTTGCAAAAGTTCAATATCCTCGCGGTGCCGGGCAGCGGGTTTGGCGGGCCCGGCTATTTCAGGATGGCCTATTGCGTACCGGAGGATGTGATCCGGAGATCGATACCGAAGTTCAAGGAAGCACTGGAAAAACTGGGTTAATCTTTGGCTTTTGCCCTGCTCTTTATTCGTTCGAGGTTCGCGGTAATAACCTGGTTTTTCTCATCCAGGCGGGAAGCACTTTCGTAGTATTCCTTAGCTTCCTTTATTTTGCCGAGATACTCGCAACTCATGCCTAGGTTGTTCATAATCTCGGCCGACTTCGGCCTGATGGCGTGAGCCGCTGAAAAGGCGGTGTTCGCCTCGCCATATTTCTTGAGTCTCATCAGGGCAACACCCAGGGCGTTATAAGAATAATAGAGCTCCGGGTTGAGGGAATTTGCTTTTTCAAACATCTCCTTGGCCCTCCAGAAATTTCCTCTTTTTAACGAGGACAGGCCCATAATGTAAAAGAGTTCGGCCGATTTCTCGATTTCAAGACCTTTCCGTGCCGTGTTTTCCGCTTCACCATATTTTTTCATCTCGATCTGGAGCATGGCAAGATCGATGTACGGGTCCACCGATTTTTTACGGATAGCGATGCATCTGGTAAAATGGTCGGCAGCGGATTTAGTGTTGCCGAGTTTCCAGTGATTATGGGCGGCCAGAAAGCGGAGATTGAAGTTCGGAGAATCCGGCTTCACATCGTTAGCGGTTTCTAACTCGTCTGCGATCATTTTCAGGGATTCCTTGTATTCCTGCTTTTCGAACAGTTCCAGGGCTTTCTGATACGATGCGCTGGCAAGCGTGGCGGTGAGAAGCATCACAACCGTCATACTAACGATCTTTTTCATAATCATACCTCTGCATGGTGATAATGGGAAAACGTCTTCCACCGCCTATGCGGTGGAAGACACTTTAATTGACGAATTGTCCTTGAAAACCGCTTGGGCGGCAGCCAGACGCGCGATGGGCACCCGGTACGGCGAGCAGCTCACGTAGTTAAGGCCGACCATGTGGCAGAATTCGACGGAACTCGGCTCGCCGCCATGCTCGCCGCAGATGCCGACTTTAAGTTCTTTCCGTGTGGACCTTCCTTTTTCAACCGCGAGCTTGATAAGCTTGCCCACGCCGTCGCGGTCCAGTACGCGGAACGGATCGACGGGGAGTATCTTTTTATCGACATACTCCGGCAGGAACTTGCCGGCGTCGTCACGGCTGAATCCGAAAGTCATCTGGGTGAGGTCGTTAGTTCCAAAAGAGAAGAACTGGGCCTGTGTCGCAATCTCGTCTGCCGTAACGGCGGCGCGCGGGACCTCGATCATGGTTCCGACCATGTATTCGACCTTGATTTTTTTCTCCTTCATGACCTTCTCGGCAGTTTCAACGATGATGTCCTTCTGCATCTTCAACTCGTTCACGTGGCCGACGAGCGGGACCATAACCTCAGGCTTGACATTGACGCCTTCCTTCTTCAGCTGGCATGCGGCCTCGAAAATGGCACGGGCCTGCATCTCGGTGATCTCGGGATAGGTAATGCCCAGGCGGCATCCGCGGTGGCCGAGCATGGGATTAAACTCGTGCAGGGCTTCAACCTTGGCCTTGATGATGCTGACCGGTACTTTGAGCTGCTTGGCCATCTCCCTCTGGTTTTTGTCCTCATGCGGTACGAACTCATGAAGGGGAGGGTCGAGGAGCCGGATCGTGACGCCGAAACCCTTCATGGCCTTGAGGATGCCGTAGAAGTCTTTTCGCTGCATGGCGAGAAGCTTGGTAAGAGCTTTTTTCCTTCCTGCCAGGTCGTCCGCAAGGATCATCTCGCGCATTGCCTTAATACGGTCGCCCTCGAAGAACATGTGCTCCGTGCGGCAGAGGCCGATGCCTTCGGCGCCGAAATTGCGTGCAACCTGTGCGTCGTGCGGCGTGTCCGCGTTCGTACGGACGCCGAGCTTCCTGGTTTCATCTGCCCATTTCATGATGGTGGCAAAATTTCCAGAGAGCTGGGCCTCGACGGTCGGTACCTTGCCGAGCATCACTTCGCCGGTGGAGCCGTCAAGGGAGATGTAATCGCCCTGCTTGACGGTCACTTTTTTGATTCTAAATATACGTTTCTTGTAATCGACCTCAAGCTCGCTGCAGCCCGATACGCAGCATTTACCCATGCCACGGGCAACGACGGCGGCATGGGACGTCATGCCCCCCCGAGCGGTCAGGATACCCTGCGCCGCAGACATGCCTTTCAGATCTTCCGGAGACGTTTCAACGCGGACGAGGACCACCTTCTCGCCCTTTGCATTCCAGGCCTCCGCGTCGTCAGCATTGAAGACCACGCGGCCCACACCGGCGCCGGGAGAAGCCGGGAGGCCACGGGTGATGACCGTGCGCTTCGCCTTGGGATCAAGGGTCGGGTGAAGCAGCTGGTCGAGAGACATCGGGTCTATCCGCATGAGGGCTTCCTCTTTTGAAATAAGCCCCTGTTTCACCATGTCAACTGCGATCTTGACCGCGGCTGCGGCGGTACGTTTGCCGTTCCGGGTCTGAAGCATCCAGAGCTTCTGGTTCTGTATCGTAAACTCGATGTCCTGCATATCGCGGTAATGGTTCTCGAGCTTGTTGTATATGTCGTCAAGCTGCTTGTACGCTTTCGGCATGTATTCCTCGAGCGAGGGATACTTTTTCTTTCGCTCGGACTCGGATATCCCGTTTTCCTTCGCCCATTTCTGGGAGCCGATGACAGTGACCTGCTGCGGGGTCCGTATACCGGCAACGACATCCTCTCCCTGGGCATTGATCAGATATTCGCCGTAGAAGCGGTTGTCACCGGTCGAGGGATCGCGGGTGAAGGCGACACCGGTTGCGCAGTCATCGCCCATATTGCCGAACACCATGGCCTGGATGTTGACTGCCGTACCCCAGCTGTCCTCGATTCCGTTCATCTTGCGGTAGAGGATTGCACGTTCGTTCATCCAGGATCCGAACACGGC
>Ga0116148_1000228_pt1 | contig 72741 bp, 58 predicted proteins | sample AD_UKC055_MetaG_FD_89786 | JGI IMG/M metagenome (GOLD analysis project Ga0116148, IMG submission 89786) | Active sludge microbial communities of municipal wastewater-treating anaerobic digesters from USA - AD_UKC055_MetaG | ecosystem: Engineered > Bioreactor > Anaerobic > Digestate | place: USA...
CAAGAGCCACGCAGGATCGGTGTGGAAGATGCCGTCGCGCATCCAGGTCACCAGACCGCGGTACTTCTCTTCCGAACTCTCCAGCTGCCGGACGTTGCGTTTCAGCGCCAGGGCCATCTTGTTAAAGGACTGGGCCAGTTCCTCAATTTCGTCGCCGGTGCCTATTTTGAGTTTAAGGTCGAGATCGCCTTGTCCGATGATCTGGGCGCCTTCGTTGAGCAGCGACAGCGGCCGAACGATGCTGTTGTGAATGTTGAGGTACGCATTGAGGCAGAGGATGGCAATGACTCCAACCGAGAATACAATCGCGATTATTCCCGCCAGATGGATGTTGCGCAGGGCCTTGGCGGCCGAGCGGTAGACAACTACGTACAGGTTCATGTTGTCGAACATCTTCGCATAGGCCAGGAAGACATCCTCGTGGGTGTTGGCGGTGGTCACGTAGCCGTCGAGCCGGCACGTTCCATACTGGGGGGATTGCGAATTTCGCAGAATTCTCGAAAGGGTGGCATCCGTGGACTCGACGCTAAGCTCCGGCAGGCCGGGCTTGCTACCTTCAGCTACGTAAGTTGTCCGGCGATACCCTTCGCTGGCATAGACGATTTGATAGGTATCGGTCTTGCTTTCTGGATCAGCCGACGAAGGACCGATGCCCACGGCAAACGACAGCATGGGCTGGATATCTATGATTTGCGATACGAAGCCTAGGAGACCTTGCTTCTTCTCGGGATTGAGATATACGGGAGCAACGGTTTCGGCCGCGTAGGAGCCGTAAAGGAAATCGACATCCATAAACATGCGTTCGGTCGTCGTTTCTGCCCATTTCGAAGGCCCATTGTCTTCACCGGAGATAGTATGGATGTTCTCGTGGGTGCTCACGACAAAGCGCCCGGCTTGATCGAATATGCTCAGAATAGTCGGCACCTTGGAAGAATGGGTTGTCTTTACGATCTGGTCCAGGAGACGTTCCCGGAGCGTCTCACGGACGGCGGGGTCCGTCAGCGCCGCGGGACCGCCCGTTGGCCCGGGGCTCAGAGCTGCCACGATCTTGGGATCTTGGGAAAGACCTTCGATCTTATCCAAATAGGGTATTGAGGCGATGCGCAGACCGTCGGCCGTCTTGCAGGCCGCAACGAGAAGAGCCTGTTCCACGGCGTTGCTTTGGCCTTCGCGGGCGGTGATGTATCCGACAATGACGGCAATAACAAGGGGAAGGATTGCCACCTGCAGGATAGTATTGAGAATCTTGCGTTCGATTCCGCGCCGTGGACCAGAAGCGCTCATAGTGTCTCCGGACCGCGGTAGCTATTCGACAATGCGACCGCGGCCTATCAGCTCGCGAACTTTCTCCAGGAGTTGATCAACCTTAAATGGTTTGGCCAGGTATTCGTCGGCGCCGCATTCGAAGATCCGTTCGATGTCCTGTTCTTTGGTCAGGCATGTCACGGCCATGATGGGGATGCTGCGCGTTAGCTCATTATTGCGCAAAGCTTTCGAGACCTCAAAACCGTTGATCTCGGGCATCAGGAAATCAAGGAGGATCAGGTCGGGGGACAACTGGGCTGCGCGTAATCCGACTTCTGTGGCGTTGCTGACCTTGATCAGCTCGAAACCTTCGTCCGTGAGGATATTCTCCATCAGGGCGAGGGCATCGGGGTCGTCGTCGACAATCATCACCCGTTTCTTGACCGGACCCTTGTCTCTCGGAAACATATCGTATTTTTCGCGGAAACTGTCCAGATCCCCCTCGAGGATTCTGTAGTGGCCGCCCGGAGTACGCGAAGCCTTTATCAGCCCTTGTTTAATCCAGTTCTTGATACTGTGATGCGTGACATGGCAGATCTTGGCGGCTTCGAATGTAGTGAAAGCTTTCTGTTCGTGGTCACTCACTAGAGATTAACCTCCCGGCCTGAAGAAACTTTACAGTGACTCGCCATTTTTCCCGTTCGGAATTCGCAGAATACTCAGTATGTGGAAAGTATAGCCGCGCGTAACCGTTTTGTCAAACGCGGGTTATGAAAAGTAAGTGCTGATTTACCCGTATTCTCTCTTTGTTTCATGAGGGTTTTCCCTTTTTGGCCAAATGGCCTTAATGCAATAACGACAAGGCATTACGAACTGCGAGAGCCTCTTCCGAGCCCATTCCAGTTGCCAAGAGCGGAATCTGCCATGGATATAGGGCCGCTACAAGTCTGTGAAGGATTGCCCAGACCGAAAACACGCAGAGAAACAACCCCAGGGTGGTACCCAGGAAGCGGCGAATCATCAGAATATAGGCGGCTCGCCACCGCGCTGTGGCGGCGGCATTGCGTTCCGGGGATTGGGGTGCATCATGCCCGGTCTCTTCTGCTGCTTTCCGAGGATTCACAAGAACGAGCATGGGATACAGAAGACCGGCAACAGCCGTAGCGCCCAGCATCAGAAGCCAGATATGACGCAAGATGGGCACAATATCGGTTTCGCTGGTTTGCTGAAACCAAGGCGCCGCCGCGATGAAAAGGCCCAGGGCTAAAGCGCAGACCGCCATCATGATAGACCCTCTAAGCCCGTGGGCGATGGCCCAGCCATTCCTGTTGGCGCCTATGCAGCGTGCAAGAAACGCGGTAGCGCAGGAAAAGACGCCCAAGGCCAGGACGGCGAAAAAAGGCGCGGCAAAACAAGCGAACTGCCGCGCATTGGTATCGCGTTCAATGACGGGTTGGCGGGAGTTTTCGAAATCGCGCAGAATGCCCAGGGCATTGCTGAGTTCGGCTTCTCGCTGAGCCAGCGCATCGTCCGGGTGGCCCTTTTCTGTCTGTTGTATTCCCTGCCGCAGACGCACGGTCTGAAGCCATAAGTCGAGGCCTATCATTGCCTGGGCCGCGCTGCCCGCGCATGTGTCTCCGCTTCCATCGGAAGACAAGGCGCTCCGGGCGATTCTATCCCCGGCCTTTCCCAGAGTCTGGAGCCACGAGTCCCAGTACTGCGTGTGGCCTTCCTCCATATGCCTTCTGGCCACCAAGGTGATGTACGCCTCGTAACGCATAACGGGGGCCAGGCATTCATCTATTACTTCGCGCCGCAACTGGGCATACTGACTGCCCTGTTGGGGGAGTTTGGGATGCCACAGCGGACGCGGAAAGACGATCTGCTTGCCGCTGCTGTTGGCCTGGGCGATGAGTTTCAAGGATTCCTGAAGAATATTCGCCTCGTCCTGCAGCGTCCAGGGAATAGTGGTCGCTTCAAGGTAGGAAGGAAGCGCGTTATCAGGGGCGTTACGGGCGGCGTCTCGAAAACGTTCGCGCGCCTCTTCGAACTTGCCGGCCGTGAACAGACGGCATCCGTACCGAAGCGCAAGCATCGCGTTGCCGGGGTCTAACTCGAAGGCCTCCTCATAGACGGGCAGAACCTCGTCCTCCAGTTCTCGTTCGGCAAGCGCCTGGAGGTAGCGGGGATTGGGGGACTCACTGGCTGCCTTGTCCCGCATGACGGCTTGTCGCAACAGAGGCCGGGCAGACTCCTCGTGTTTGGTCAACGCGCTCAGATACAGATTCTCAGCCCGTTCAAAGCCGATGAAATACTCAGACAACCACAAGGATATCATCAGGATAACGCAGGCGGTGACACAGAAGCGAAATGACCAGCGCGCTCTGCGGGCGCCGATCAAGTCGCCGCGGTCGCCATACGCCGGAAACTGCGGGGGGCTTGTGCTCACCCTTCTCCTCCCATAAGCTTGCGGGCAATTTTCTTGCCATACTCGACTCCGGGCTGGTCGAACGCATTCACATTATAAAGACGGCCGGCCATGGCGGTCTCGAGTTCGAGCATATAGAGGACTTGGGCCACCGTGTATGCAGTCACGCAGGGCAGGATAATGCGCGATACGGGCCGCTGGCTTATTTCCAGTGCGTCGATCGTGCCCTGAAGCTCGGCCGCCATCAGTCGGTTCATGCTGGCCCCGCGCAGGTAACTCAATTGCTGAATCGATGACAAGGTCTCCGGGATCTTAAGCGCCTTGGCGAATTTCTTGACCTCTAGAGTGTTGATAAGCTTGTTGTTAGGGCCTTCGCGATAGAGCTGGATCTGGGAATGCTGGTCGGTCGCCCCCAGTGCCTTGATGGGGGTCTGTCCCGCGAAAACCTCTGTGCCGTCCAAGCTGTATCGCTTGCCCAGGCTTTCGGCCCATAGCTGGCGGTACCAGTCGGCAATGCTATAAAGGCTATTCGAGTATGCGAACATCACGGACATGACCTTGCCCTTCTTCACGTCCGACAGGTATTGGACCGCTGCCCGAAGATAGGCGGGATTGGACTGAAGGTCGTCGGCTTCACAACGCCGGTCCATGGCTGCGCACCCCTGCATCATGGCGTCGATATCCATGCCAAGCATCGCTGCGGGAAACATGCCGACGGGCGAAAAAACCGAGAACCGCCCTCCTACGTTGAGAGGCACGGCGAATTCGGTGAGGCCGTACGCGTCCGCGACAGGGTGTAGAAGACTGGGCGGCGCCTGGGGCATACGCGGATTGGTGGTGACCACCACATGGTCTTTCATGGCGTCGCGGCCCAGCTTTTTCTCGATTTCGCCGGTTACGATCATGAGCTGGCTCATGGTTTCGGCGGTGCCGCCCGATTTTGAGATCACGTTGTAAAGCGAATTCTTGGGAGGACAGATCCGCATCATTTCTCGAAAAACAACGGGGTCGATGTTGTCCATGACGAACAAGCGGGGCAGGCCTTTACGTGCCCGTTTTGTAAGTAGATTGTGGTAGGGTGAAAGCAGGGCGGAGCCCAGCGCAATCGTCCCCAGTGAGGAACCGCCGATCCCGAGCACGACGAGATTGTCGAATCCCTTCTCTGTGAATCTTTTCGCGGCATCTTTCACATCAGCAAGGACATCGGTCTGTTTGTACAGGTCCCAGAACCCGTATTTTCCCTCGGCTCGTTCGTGCTGGAGAATGGAGTGCGCCTTGGAGACCTCCTGCTGGATTTCTTGTAGCTCCCCAGGCGTGATGCCGTGCTCCGGCCCCACAACTTCCGCTTGAGCACGGAAGACATCGATGCGGATATCAGGATTCATGATTTAACCCCACTTTTCCCCAAGAACGCCTCCAGTGAAGTCAAAAGCGCATTCCGGGGCCCCTTCACGAGCTGCAGATGCGGCAAGGATCGGAGGAATACCTTCCCATAGTGCTTTGTAAGTATTCGGCGGTCAAGAATAATCACCGCGCCTCGGTCTGTCTTTCGTCGAATCAGCCGGCCAAAACCTTGGCGGAATTTGACGACAGCCTGAGGCACGGTATATTGCATGAATGAACTGCCGCCCGCCGCTTCGATGGCCTCAGCGCGCGCTTCGAGGACGGGTTCGGTGGGTACCCGAAACGGCAATTTTGGGAGTATAACACACTGTAGCGCTTCGCCTGCAACGTCCACGCCTTCCCAAAAACTGTCCGTGCCAAACAAGACGCTCGACGTATCGCTGCGAAAGCGCTCAATAAGACGTGTGCGCGCGATACTCCCCTGCTTGAGGGGGGTAATCCCCTGGCTCAGAAGGTCATCCTTGAGATGGCGGAAGACGTAGTCGAGCGCATAGAAAGAAGTGAACAGGACAAAAGCATGCCCCTGGGTGACGTGAAGAATCGACCGAACATAGTCGACGACTTCCAGCAAAAAGGTCTCCGAGTCAGGCGTAGCGATATCGGTAGGGATGGCCAACATGGCCTGGGAGGCGAAGTCGAACGGCGAATCCAGTTCCTCAGCAGTCACGTTCCCGGGCTCTACCATGTCCAGCCCTATTCTGTTGAACAAATAATCGAACGTGTGGTCAACGGTGAGGGTTGCCGAGGTCATGATCACGCTTTTCAGGTTGCCATACACCCACTCGGAGAGCTCGGGTCCCACATGCAGCGGACACCGTGCGATGCGGACGATTCGGTTGTTGCGGCCGTCAATTTCTACCCAGCGCACAGTGTTTGCGGGCAGTTCGCGGCTGGTCCCCTCCACCAACACGTTCGCAAGCCGTGTCAGCCGGTCTCGGTAACCTGCCAATTGCTGGACCTCCCCCGCGATGGGGGATTCGCCGTCATCCTCGCGTAAGTCCAGTTCGAGCAACTGCTTATGCAATTGGGCGGCGTGCTCGGCACAAGACCTGAGCTCTTCCGTTGCGGGGAGCACGTACGTTGTGTGGAGCTCGCGCAGGCTTGGGTCGCCCAAAACCTCTTCGGTCAAGCGCCACTTGATATCCGCGCCGATTTGCCCGCATTTTGCCGCAGTCAGTTCCCGCAGGGCATCAAACGCGACGGTAAGACACTCCCTTGCCGCCGCAAGACAGGGAAGCAGGAGGTTGTCTATGAGGTTGAGGGGCGCGTCGATGCTGGCCATGGACAGTTTGGAACAGTGCTTGATCAGTTTCATCTTCAGAAACGGGAGAAGGCCGCGTTCCCGGCCCCTCTCCGTTCGGATGAAACGGCCGAGAAGGCGTAAGGAGCCGATTCGTGTGGCTTCCGCGCCAAAGTACTCGGTTGCGGAGTCCTCGATATTGTGGGCTTCGTCAAAGATCACGCGTCGGAATGCCGGCAACACGGCGAGCGAGGAGAAATTGCCTGCCTCCTTCTTGATGGCGAGGTCCGCAAAGAGCATGTGATGGTTCACCACGATCAAGTCGGCTTTGGCGATTTCCCGGCGGGCTTTTCCCACGAAACAGCGTTTCAGATTTGTGCATGTTGTGAATTGGCAGGTATCGGCCTCCGAGCAGACCTGTTCCCAAATATCGCGGCCGGGAGCGAACGGCAGGTCCGAGAGCGTGCCGTCTTCCGTTTTTCGCGCCCATTCCGCAATGGCTTTGAGCTGTTCCTGGTCTTCCTCGTCTTCAAACAGGGTCGCCTCAGCGAGGGCTCTTTCGAGGCGTCTTGGGCATACGTAGTTGCCACGTCCTTTTACGAGGACCGCTCGTACCGGCTTTTCGAGAGCCGGCAGAAGGTCAGGGATATCCTTCTGCATAATCTGTTCCTGCAGATTGATAGTTCGCGTGGAAATCACGAGACGTTCTCGGTTACGGATGGCCCACTGCGCGGCCGGAAGAAGGTAGGCGATCGTCTTCCCGATGCCTGTCGGCGCTTCGATGACCGCAATGCCTTGCTCATTAAAGGCCTGCGCGACGAGGGCCATCATTCTCGCCTGTTGGGGGCGTACTTCGTAATGAGGGAGCGTGCGTCCCAGGACGCTTCCCGGAGACAAGGCCTTCTCGAGTTCGGGAATGTCCAGGGGCTGGGTGGCCTGTTCGCGGCAGGGTTCCACCATCACATAGGCCCGGGACACGGCATTGTCGACGATGTAGACCCCCAACCCATGGAACCCGAACAAGGAAGACAGCTCGAGGTCCGCTTCGGAAGGGCTGATGTCCCCGGACGGATGATTGTGGAGCACCACGTCCGCCCTGTCCGCCATTTCGACGTAGGCCGGCACGGCGGCGCCGTGACCCCGGGCGCATATGCGGACCTCATGCACAAGCCCGGTCTCATTCAGGAGGCCCGCAAAAAAGACTTCCCTCCCCCCCACTTCATCGATAGCTTCACGAATGGCCCTGGCTGCGCTTGCCGTAAAGCGCGCGGCTGCGTCCTGGCCGATAGTGCTCACTGGGATACTCCGGACAAAACCGTCCCGCGAACACGCGCTGCGGACGGTACTAGATGAATGTTCATAAAGCTGCCGCAACAGCACAGGCTCAGTTCATGGCGAGTCGGATGCGGCGGCAACGGATGCGTTCTTCTTCTGAGACTCTATTTAGCCAGATTCGCGCGAAAAAGTCGAACCCCAACCGAGAAGGGAGGCCAGGATTTCCGAAGCTGATTCATCCGATGCGGTCTACAGTGCTGGTTTCGAGATCAGGTTCAGAAATTCCGTTCGCGTGGGTGCGTCATTGTGAAAAGAGCCCAGCACGGATGACGTGGTCATGATGGAATTCTGTTTCTCGACTCCGCGCATCATCATGCATAGATGCCTGCACTCCATGACGACCCCGACCCCTTCCGCCTGTGTTAAATCTTTGACTTGCCGGGCTACCTGTGCGGTAAGGCGTTCTTGAATCTGCAGACGGCGCGCATAGAAGTCGACGATGCGGGCCAGCTTGCTCAAGCCTAATACTTTGGCACGTGCGATATAGCCGATGTGGCAGCGGCCATAGAATGGCAGCATGTGGTGCTCGCAAAGGCTGTAGACCTCAATGTCCCGGCAAATAATCATGTTATTCGTCGAGGCCTCGAACAATGCGTTATTGATCGTCTTGTTGATGTCCGCCCTGTATCCGGAAGTCAGGAATTCAAAGGCTCTTGCGACCCTCTCGGGGGTCTTGAGCAATCCTTCCCGATTGGGGTCCTCGCCGAATTCCACAAGTAATTGGCGAACCAATTCGGCAACACGTTCCTGATCGTACTTCTCATTCATGTTTTGACCAACGCTCCCGGAGGGTCTCCGTGAACTCCATGTCAACGGTGACCCCCTCGTGTTCTTCGGTTTTGACAAGGTCCCGCAACGCCTTATCGAAGCCCGGTACCCCGAGATGGCCGTCCAACTCCAGGAGCGGCAGATAGAGGAACGGCCGCTCCAGGATATGCGGGTCGGGCACGATGAGGCCCTTCTCGTTGATAGTCTTGTCTTCGTACAATGCGATATCGAGGTCGATCGTCCTGGCCGCGTACTTGTCAGTCGATCTGACCCGGCCCAAGGCGCGCTCGATTTCACGAAGTATATCGTACTTCAATTCCTGGGGTGATGCCTCCGTCTCGAGCAGACAGGCTCCGTTAATGAAGTCGGCCTGTTCGGGGCGGTTCAAAGGACGGCTCCGGTAGAAGCGTGAGAGTGCGACCAGCCTGCAGGATGCAGCAAGCGCTTGCACCGCCCTGATGATGTTTGTCTTCGGATCGACGTTGGATCCTATGGTGATATAGGCTCTGGGCACGGCACTCTACTCGCGTTGACGGACGATCTCAACGGCCACGCTGCGTGCGAAGCGCAGCGCGCCCGGTTTATCCACCGTTACGGCAACACATTTCACTCGGGCATTCTCGAGACAGATACCAGCGATTTCCTGAGCAAGCCGTTCGAGCAGGCTGAAACTGGATTTCTCGACCATCGCGATCACCTGTTTCTTGATGGCTTTGTAGTCCACGGTGTCCGCAATATCATCGCTTTTGCATGCGGCACGGTAATCTGCCCACATAGTGATATTGATGATGACATCTTGCCTCTCGCGGCGTTCTTCGGGATAGATCCCGACGATGCACCGGCACATGAGGTCCCGGATATGTATCCTGTCATCTGCACTCTCAGCCATAGATGTTCCCTCGCATGTGGCGGCCCCCGTCCACATACAGCACCTGTCCCGTGACAAAAGTGGCGTTCAGCAGGTAACGCAGTGCGTCCATGACGTCCTCAACCTTGCCAAAGCGGTTAAGTGGATTGGTGTGGGCCAGTTCCTCCAGATACCGGATATCCTTCCCGGCCGGAGGCAGGATGAGACCGGGCGCAATAGCGTTCACCTGGATCGAGGGGGCGAGCTCCAGGGCCATCGTCCGGGTGATCGTGTGGAATAGGCGCTTGCTCAAATGATACGCGTAATGGGTGCGGTCATAGTCCATAACGCGGGTATCCAGGAAATTGATGATGTGCCCTGGCCGGCCCTGTCCCGCGAATGCACGCGCCAGCATGAACGCCGACAAGGCATTGGTGTTAATGTTCTCGAGGATCTGCTCGACCGAGCACTCGAGCATTGTAGATTCCTCAAAAATCGACGCGTTGTTGACGAGGATGTCAATCGGTCCGAACATTCCTGTCACTTCTTCGAAAAGCTTGGCAACACCGCGGGGATCTGACAGGTCTCCGCGCACCAGCCCGGCATTTACGCCGGATGCGCGCAACTCGCCCGCGAGGGCGGCGGCCGCTTCGCCCGAGGATCTGTAATGAATGCAGACATTCACGCCTTCTTCCGCAAGTACGCGGACACACGCGGCCCCCAGGCGCTTGGCGCCACCGGTTACGAGCGCCGCCGCGCCCTTCAGCATACCGTCTTCGCGCATGGCATGACTCCTGTGTTCTTCGCGGCAATACCCCTACAGAGACACCCGGGAACCTGCGGATATTTCCGCTCCAAACCGAAGTTCATCATCAACAGGGGGATGACCTGCCCTTCAAGAGATCATACAGAGCCTAACACCTTGCGGTGACGGCGGTCCAATGCTATGCGCTTAAGGGCTACTTCATTCGGGCATTTCAAATGGGTCTTGCGCCCTTGTCAGACACTTGCGAGTAAGGTTCTTGAGCTGTTTCCGGATCTCGGCGGCACTTGGTTCATCGAACAGATTCTTGAGCTGGTAGGGGTCCTGGCGGATGTCGAACAAGAAACCCTCGCCGCTCGGTTTGACGGCATAGGTGTAGCGCTTCGTGCGAATCCCCCGAAAGATCGGCGCGGGATGCTTGTTGCCTCCGGTAGCGTTGTCCTTGGAAATGTGCATGATAAACTGACATTCGGGGTCGGGGCCCGCACTTTCCTGCAAGGCGGCGCTGAAATCCTGCCCCTCGCAGGATTGGGGAATCTCGAGACCTGCCAAACCGCACAAAGTCGGCATGATATCGATGGAACCAAACAATGCCTCACTCTTGAGCCCCGGCGATACAACGCCCGGCCAGCGCACCAGAAATGGCACGCGAATGGACTCTTCATATGGCTGGCGTTTGCTTCCTAGTCCGTGCGACCCGAACATCGAGCCGTGGTCGGAAGTGTATACAACGATGGTATTCGGAGCGAGGCCCATCTCGTCGATGGTCTTGAGGACCCGGCCCAATTCCTCGTCAATCGCGGTGATATGGGCGTGGTAGCCTTGGTAATTGGGCCAATCGTTGCGTTTTGCAATGTCAGGCGCCTCCTCGGAAACGGCGCCGTTAGCCAGATTGACGTTCGGCCGGTAGGGCAACGAGCCCTCCGGATACAATGCCTTCTTGTCTTCGGGGGCGTCAGTAAAAGTCGAATGCGGCGGATTCCACGATACCATCAGAAAGAACGGCCTGGCATCCTCTCTGCTTTCGCGTATGAACTCGATGGCTTGATCGGTCATGAGCGTGGCGTTGTATCCTTTGGGGCGGACAGGGCCTCCGCTGGCAGGGTGGTATTCGGAGGTGTCATAGTGAGCACCGGTACCGGTCCAGATGAGGGACTTATCGAAACCAAAGGGTTCCGCGCGGGTTCCGCCCAGGTGCCATTTGCCGATATAGCCGGTGCGGTAGCCAGCCGACCGAAAAACCTTTCCGATGACGGGCTGCTCTGGGCTGAGGGGAATACTGTTGTCAATGACGCCTTGCTGGTACGGCCAGCGTCCGGTCATCAGAATGGCGCGGTAGGGAGAACAAACGGGGTAGTTGCTGATAGCGTGCGTGAACTGGGCGCCTTGTGCAGCCATAGCGGCCATGTGGGGCGTGCGGACCTCGGGCATCTCTGTAAACGACATGGATTGCCAGCGATGTTCATCGCTGAACAGGTAGATGAGGTTCGGGCGGGATGGCCGCTCCGCTGCTTTTGTTCTGAGGTGCGGAATCCCCACAAGCGTCAATCCTGCCGCCGCGTACGTGATGAAATCCCGCCGTTTCATAAGTTTACCCTTCCGAGTTGGTTTCCTGCGCTGGCGCGGTCTCTTCCTCGGGCGCCTCTTCACGTTGCTCTTCGGGTTGTTCCTGAGTCTGTGCGGGGGCATGCTCGGGCGCTTGGGCTGCCACTTCCAGCACATCCGAGGCCGGCATGATGATCATGACGGCATTGTCGCTCCCGCCGCCACCCATCATCCCCATCATCCCCATCATGCTGCTGCTCGAGGCGCGGATAGTGCGGAGGACCAGAATGCCAATGAGATTGCCGTCGAGGGTGAACACCGGCGCACCAAGAGAACTCTCGCTCATCCCGCCTCCAGCAGGCACGTAGAACGTCCGAGGCTTCTCGACAACCGCTTCGATACGGTCCAACAAGGCGCCATAGGCCCGGTTGGCCACGCGTCCCAGCCGGCTGATGGCCACGACAGGGTCAAGTTGGGCGGGGGCGCCCGATTTGGAAAGGTCCAGTGCGGCGAAAGGTTTATCCGTTTTTTGTTTTGGGCGCAGGAAGGCAAGATCCAAATCCTTGTCGCGCAGGACGATTTCAGCGGGGATTTCATCGCCGCCGGCTGTGAGGATGTCAACGCTCTTGATCTCGGTTTCCATCTTGAACCCCATTTCCTCGAGGTCCATCCCCATCATGTTACGCGAAGCGGAGGTGGGGTCGGTGGAAAACAGACTGACAACGGCCAGCCCGGAAGGGTTGATGACGGTACCCGTGATTTCCGACTTGCTTTCCTCGCTCTGCGAGCCGCTTCCCTGCATGGAATACCGGTTTTCGATCACCAGCTTGATGGTCACCACAGCATCCTTGTTATTTGCAACGAGGCTCCGGGCCATGTCGGCAAGTTCGTCGGAGCTTGCCGTTCCAGCAATCCAAAAACAACTCAGAACGGCGATTGTGAGCCCTCTCTGCAGTGACCTGAAATTCATGTCCGTTCTCCTTGGCGATGCGTTACGCGCGGTTTTGGGTTTCCTCAACAGAAACATCTCGAGAGATTCTCGTGATTCCGATCCTCTGCCGCCCCTCCGGGGCTATGAGCTGAGAGCGGGCGCATCCCAGGGCTGCGTCACGCGTTCCGCGTGCCTTGCCCTGGGGTATTTCCTGTCGTCCCTTCAGGACTTCGTATGAAACCCCGACTTGATTTATTTTCGGGCGACCCTTCGGGACTTCGGACGGGGAGGCGGTAGTGGCGTGGTGTACGGGCCACGCTGGAGGTTTCGATTCCCGCTCTGATCTTGTTTGTGTCATCCGCCAAATCCATGGTCTTGGGTCTTGCTCTTGAATCATGCCAGCGAGGGCGTTGGCTTTTTACGGGGGACGCTCTTTCGAGAACCCACCTGTCGGCGTATCAGATTCTACTGCCGCCCGCCCTCGGCCACGGGTCATCCGCCACTCTCCCACTGCGGCTCGAACTGCAGGAAAAGGGTATAAATGCCCCGTTGCACTTTGAAGATAATGGTCTTGGGCTTTTCGTCGGCGATCGATTTCATTCTCTGCTCAAACCACTCGACATCCACGACTTTTTCGCCGTTGACCTCAGCGATCAAGTCGGAAACGCCGAGCATGCCCAAGGCCGCCCAGCTTCCCGACTTGATTTCCTCCACGAGCACGCCCGTCTTGCTTTCTTCCCACTCTTCCCGTGCGCGGTCAAAGAAGGTTATATCGCGAACGGTGAACTCGAAGTTGTCATCGCGGTATTTCTTCATTTCGCGGTCGAGTTTTGGCGCCGGGACCAATTCGACGGCAACAGACATCTTTTCTCCGCCCCGCTTTATACCCAGCTCCGCCGAGGTCCCAACCTTATATTGCCGAATCAATACGGGAAGCTCCTCATAATCCTCGGGGGCGTTGGCCTCGAGTTCCACGCCATCGACCTCAAGAATCAGGTCACCCACTTGCAGCCCCGCTTTCTCGGCCGTGCTGCCGGAAAAGACGCGAGTGACGCGAAATCCCGTCAAGTTTTCGTCCCCCATGTTCTTTGCAATGTCTTTCGTGATCACTTGGGTTTCGACAGGAAGCCAGGCTTTCTTGACCTCGAGGCCCGGGTCCTTCAATTCCTGAATGCCGACGTCGATCACGGTAACCAACTGTTGTTCGCGTCGCTCGAATTGCACCAGCACCGGCGTGGGCTCCGTCTTGCCCTCTGTTATGTCCTGGGTGACCTTTTTCATATCCGGGACGTTCTTGACGGGCTGGCCTGCGATAGCGGTGATGACGTCCTTGTCCTCGATGGCGGGTTTCGCATCGCCGGATGGACCGCCCGGCCGGACCGACGTAACGATCACTCCGTCCTGGTTGTCGCGCCGCAGTTCTTTCGCGATGAGAAACGAAATATCCCGGACGGTAAGCCCCCACTGCTTCAATTCCGACTGTTTAGGGGAGGCTTCCTTGCGGTCGGTCGTTGTCATGGAAAAGGACTTTTCGTTGCCATCGCGCAGGACAATCGCTTCGACGGCTTCACCGATGGGCAGGTCTGCGACGAAACGGTTGAAGAGAGGCACCTGTTCGTCGAACTCGACGTCAACATCCTGGCCGGCCAACCGGAGCAGGTAGTCGCCCGCCTGCAGCCCGGCTTGGGCCGCAGGGGTATCCTTCATGACATTTGCGATGAGTGCACCGTGGTCCATCGGGCTGTACTTGAAACGCGGCTGGATGTCGAATCCGAGCCATGCCCGCTTTACCTGGCCCTGTTCGAGAAGCACCGAGGCGATCTGCTGGGCCAGCTCGCTGGGGATGGCGCCGCCAAGGCCGCCTACGCGGATCTCGTTGATCCCGACGATTTCACCCTGGAGGTTCACCAAGGGCCCGCCGCTGTTGCCGCCGTAGATCTGTGCATCGTGGCCCAGCCAAACGACAAATGAGCCCACGTCTTCCCCATCTTCGTCCATGCGCCGGAACGGGCCGAACCAGCGCGGCATGATCATCTCGGTATTGCTGATGATCCCGAGAGTTACCGATTGGGACAGGGCCATCGGGCTGCCCATGGCCAGCACGTCGTCCCCTACTTTGATTTGCGTCGAGTCGCCCCATTCCGCTATTGGGAACACTCGCGGCTCGTCGGGCTTGAGTTTCAGCAATGCGATATCCGAGAGGGGGTCTCGTCCCACCAGTTCCGCTTCGATCTTCTCCTTTGTCGAGAGCGTACAGACCATCCTTGTGGCATGGCCGGCGACATGATGATTCGTAACGACATGACCTTCGGGTGTAATGATCACGCCGCTGCCGGAGGATTCATACTTTACTTCGCGCCCTTCGTAATAGTCGGGCGTGACGACCTCGATGCGCACGAGCGCCGGCTTCACCCTTGCCACAGCGGCGTCTACGGAACTGCGCAAAGTTTCCGGTATCCCGGCCAAGGGGGCGGCGGCTTCCTGGGCTGCCGAAAGCGCCGCAGGCATCAAGACCAAGAACAGCAGCAGACTGAAGACGATTGGGAATTTCATGGGCTTTTCCTTAAACGGCTTTCGCACTTGGAATTACCTATGGAACCACGGCCGCGCCCCGGCATCATGCAATACCGCCTTGGGCAATCAGTCGGGGACGTGACGTATGCCCTACCGGCCGGAATCCATGGGCCGATTATGGTCAAGGCATGCGGACGTGTCAAGGGAAACGGCTGTATGCCCTTTCGGGGAGTCATATGTTGCTCAAGTGTTGAGGGCATACCCGTTTGGGGTACACGCGGATTCCTGTTGCCTAAACGATTTGTTGCGGCTAGACTGGCGTGCGGGAGGTTTGGATAAGATGCTCGAAACAGTTGACTTAAGGGCCCAACTCCCCAAGTCCGATTACAAGACGGCGATGGAACGGCTTGACCTGCGCCTGGCCCAATTGCAGCGCGATTTGTGGGGCGCCGGGGTCCCTGTCCTCGTGGTGTTTGAAGGGTGGGACGCTGCCGGCAAGGGCTTGGTGCTCGGGCGTATTCTGCAGGCATTCGACCCTCGGGGTTTCAAGGTCCACAACGTTGGCGCCCCGACAGAGCTTGCGCGTTGCTGGCCTCCCATGGGCCGGTACTGGAACATCACCCCCGCTGACGGCCAGATAGCCATCTACAACCACAGTTGGTACCGACAGGTCTTGAATGAGCGGGTGGAAGACGGCGTTTCCGCTCAGGCGCTTCAAGAGGCCAACGAACGCATCCGAGTGTTTGAGCGTCAATTGACCGACGACGACGCGGTCATCGTCAAATTCTTCCTGCACATTGACAAGAAGGAGCAGGCCAAACGTTTTCGCAGATTGCGGAAGGACCCCGCCTTCGCGTGGAAAGTCGGCAAAGCGGAGCAACGGCGTCACAAGCTGTACAACCGGTACGCGGAGGCGGTTGAAGATATGCTTCGTGAAACCTCCACCCCCTATGCGCCGTGGACTCTCGTGCCTTCGACGGATGATCGGTTCGCGTGTGTGACCGTGGCCGAAACACTGGCGGCAGCGTTTGACCGCGCGCTCGCGCTGAAGAAGCCGCACGTAGCTGCGAAGAAAAAGGTCCCGATGCGGCGGAGGCGTACGAGCCCTCTTGACAGGGTCGATATGACGGCGGTCCTGGACGACAAGAAGTACGGTGAGCGGGTGGATACTCTCCAAGAGGAACTCCGCCGGCTTCAACACCTCTGTTACCGTGAACGCGTGCCCGTGGTTATGGTGTATGAGGGATGGGACGCTGCCGGGAAGGGCGGCAACATCCGGCGGCTCTTGGGGGAGCTGGATCCACGGGGCTACGAGGTGGTGCCTGTCGGCGCGCCAACGGGCGACGAAAAGACCCATCACTACCTCTGGCGTTTCTGGCGGGCCCTTCCCAAAGCAGGACACTTTACGGTTTTCGACAGGAGCTGGTACGGACGGGTTCTGGTGGAACGGGTCGAAGGTTTTGCAACCCGCGACGAATGGAGCAGGGCCTACAGGGAAATCAACGAGTTCGAGGAGCAACTGGCCGAATACGGCACGGTCGTGGTCAAGTTCTGGATTCACATATCAAAAGAAGAACAATTGGCACGATTCGAGGCCCGTCAGAATACTCCGCACAAGCGCTGGAAGATTACCGACGAGGACTGGCGCAACCGGAAACGCTGGGATGACTATTGGATCGCTGTCTCCGACATGATCGAGCAGACATCAACGCTCCAGGCGCCGTGGACCATCATCGCGGGCAACGACAAGCGTTATGCGCGGATGCAGGCACTCGAGACGGTCGCCGCCCGCATTTCAGACCGGTTGAAAGGTAAGAAATAGGCCAGGAAATTCAGTCTCTCGGTTCCACGGTGCTCAGATTCGCAGGTCGCTGTGCTCTCTGTCTCCTCCGAGCAAGGTGATGGCATCGCGGCTGTGCCCGGCGGAAAGCAGGGGATCGATGACGTCGGCGCGAAGGTCGGGGACATAGTAGTCGAGGAATTCACCGTGGCCCTCGACGGAAAACGCCTCGTATTGTCCTGGCACCAGAACAGCCTCAGCGGCCTTCAGGACATGTGTTTCCCGTTTCACGCCGACGGCGAGAAGGCCAGACTTAGCCAAGAGGATGTGAAAGGAATCACCGCGCGTATCTCTTTGGTAGCGGCCCCGGCAGGTGACCAGGTCGGACGCGAAGTAACGGCAGGCCGCCAGGATCGTTCGCTGTGCGCTATCCTGGCCGGGGCAGGCAAGCGGGGCTGCTTCGCCGCCGTACGACGAACCGAAGGAAATGGCCGCGAGAGCTTTTTCGAGATGCAGTTCGCGGGGTTTCCCGTTGGTTCCGAGCCTTCCCCAATCATAGATGCGGTAAGTCAGATGGCTGTTCTGCTGGATTTCGGCCAGTACGATGCCTCCGCCGATAGCGTGAACGGTTCCGGCGGACACAAAAGCCGTTGTCCCCTCGCACACGGGGAATCTTCTGAGGAGTCTTTCGGGCGAGCCGTTGCGGACTGCCTCCGTGAAGGCGTGCCTGTTTGTGCCCGGGTGCAGGCCGCAGATCAATTCGCTTCCGGGTTCCGCGTGAAGGACGTGCCACATTTCCGTCTTGCCGGTTTCCGGTTCCCGCAGCCGCTGGGCGCAATCATCGTCGGGATGCACTTGCAGCGACAGGTCCTCCGCGGAGTCCAGCATTTTAAGCAGGAGTGGAAAACGGCCGCCCGGGGTAAGCCGTGCTTGTGTCCCAAGCAGCGCCAGACGGTCTATGCGCAGAAGGTCCTGCACCGTCTTGCCCTTCAGAGGGCCCTGGGAGATGCTGGTTTCGTGGCCCGGATGATCGGAAAGCAGCCAGGCTTCTCCGATCCGGATGTTTTCCGGCACGGGCTTCTTGTAGAGGGTCCTGAGCTTGTGGCCGCCCCAAACGCGTTCGTAATAGCGCTCCTCGAAATGCAGGACATCCCATTCTTCGCGGCCCATTGATCCTTGCGCCTCCCTTACCTGTGAAAGTCAGTCATCAGACTGCGCGAAAGCATAAGATACCATCTTCATATTCGGAAACAACCCTACCCTCTTCTTCCAGGATCTCAAGATGGCCGGCGGCGGAGGATAGACCCAGGAAGGTGAACTTGGCATCCATGCGAGGGAATAGCTGGCGCGCAACCTCGTACACGGATAAGCGCCGGCCGCCGAGAATCTCGAGAACGCGCTGGTTCCGTTTGTGTTGGCGTTCCAGGAGGCTTTCGATGACCGCGCGATGATTCCGAATGGGTTCGCCATGCCCGGGGTAGCACACGTCGAGGTCCAGGGCATGGGTCTTGCGCAAGGATTCCCGGTACTGCACGAGGCTCTTGACGCGGGGTTGGCCGGCTCTTGGACGGCGCAGCAAGGGATTGGGAGTTATCCGGGGAAGGAGGTGATCTCCAGTAAACGCAATCCGGTGTGCATTGTCGACGAAGAGCATATCAAGCGCGGAATGCCCGGGCACGTGGCAGGCAGTGTGCGGCCCAATCACTTCGCCGTCTTCAAGGCCCTTGTCAACAGTGGCGTCTGTGGCGAATTCTCGGAAACTGTGTTGTTCGCCGGCTGCTTTGTGGGCCACGTCGTCTGGTGCGCCCAGTTCACGCATGATCTGCAAGCCGAAGCGGCGGGCTTTCTCGTGTTGGTCTTCGGAATTCAGACTGCGGTGCGCGGCCCAGGGATGGGCGTAGACCGTGAAGTCCGCATAGTCACGCAACCGGCCCAGGAGCCCTACGTGGTCGATATGCGTGTGGGTCAACAGGACCTGCTCGAGGTCGCTCAACGCGAGCCCCTCGTTCTTGAATGCGGCCTTGAGAACCTCGAACGCTTCGCCGGTGTTCAGGCCGGCGTCGACGAGCGTAACGGGGTCCGATGCCAGGAGGAACACGTTCACCGATCCCACAGGCAGGGGGGTGGGAATGGATATGGGGACAATTCGGGCACGGCTCATCGTTGGCTCAGGGCGGCCATGTAGGCATCGTAGCTGCGCTTCATTTGAGCGACCGAATCGCCGCCGAACTGCTGGATGAAGAACTGCGCGAGGACGATCGCGATGGCATGTTCCGCAATCAGCGCCAACGCAGGCACGGCGCAGGTATCGCTTCGCTCGACCAGTGCCTTGTCTGCCAGCTTTGTCTCGATATTCACGCTGCGCAGGGGGCGCATGAGTGTCGAGATGGGTTTCTTGACAATGCGGACAAGCAACTCTTCGCCCGACGTCATCCCCCCTTCCGTTCCGCCCAGATTGTTCGATGTGCGCACGTAGTAGCTGCCGCCTTTGGGGGTATTCGACCGGACAATCTCGTCATGGTACCGGCTGCCGCGCAAGTGTGCGCCGCGGAAGCCGATGCCCACTTCCACGCCCTTGACGGCCTGGATGCTCATGAGGGCCTGGGCAATCGCGCCATCCAGCTTGCGCTCCGCCTGCGTGTGGCTTCCCAGTCCGACCGGAAGCCCCCATGCGCGAACCTCAACGACGCCTCCGAGCGAATCCTTATCCCGCTTGGCTTGCTTGATGGCGTCGCGCATGCGCGCAGCGGCCTCGGGCTCGGCGCAGCGCACGTCAGACGCCATCGACCGTTCGCGCAGTTCGCCGGAGGGAATGCCATCCGTGTTGGCGGCCGCTTCGCCGATTTGAACAACGTGCCCAACCATGTCAATACCGAACTCGGCAAGAAGTTTTCGGCAGACCGCGCCCGCCGCGACCCGGGCCGCCGTCTCCCGTGCGCTGGCGCGCTCGAGTACGTTCCGGCAGTCGTCGTGCTCATACTTGAGAGCGCCTGCGAGGTCAGCGTGGCTGGGTCTTGGGCATACGACTTTCTTGGCGCGTTCCCCGGACGGCGGATTCCAGGGGTCCATGGCGCTTTCCCAGTTCTTGAAGTCGCGATTCCATACTGCCAGAAGAACCGGGCTACCCAAGGTGACGCCGCCTCGAATTCCGGCAAGCACGTCGACCTCGTCTTTTTCGATGCGCTGGCGTCCGCCGCGTCCGTATCCTTTCTGTCTTTCCGCCAACCAGAAATTGATATCGTCGGCTCTGATATGAAGGCCGGCAGGGAAACCGTCCAGAAGACAGAAAATGCCTCGCCCGTGGGATTCGCCTGCCGAATAGTACCGAAGCACGATGTCGTCCCTTCGCCTCAGTTCGCGCTACAGCGTAGGCTGCGCGATTAGTGTGTTGAAATAGAAGTCGATAATGGCGGAGCCCGCCAGCATCACGACCACGCCGGCGAGGGCCAGATAGGGCCCGAAGGGAAGGTAATGGCCGAGCACGGGCTTGTCAGTCTTGCCCTTCTCGGTTTTCTCATCCCCTGGCGCGGGCACTTTCTGCAGTTTGCCCGCAAGGATCAAGACGATTCCGACGAAACTGCCAATGAATGACGCGATGATGATGATCAGGACAGCGCCGTACAAGCCGAAGAAGGCGCCGAGCATGGCGATCAGTTTCACGTCGCCGAAACCCATGCCGGGCTTCTTTAGAAGCAGCAATGCGCCCTTGTCGAGCGCGAAGAGGATTACCCCGCCAACCAGGGCGCCGACAAGGGAATTGACTACGGGCAACTCGAACGGTCCCATAACCGACAATCCGCTTCTGGGATACAGCATGAACAACACGGAACAGGCAATACCGATGGGAATTCCCGGAAGGCTGACCTCATCGGGAATGGTCCCGTCGGTGAAGTCGACGAACGTGGCCAGTACCAGGGCGGCCGAGAGCAGCATGTAGATCGGGGTGGCTATCGCGATGCCAAAACGCCAGAACACGAGCAGGAAAAGCACGCCCGTGACGGCCTCTACCAGCGGATATTGCCAACTGATTGGCTGGCTGCAGTGGCGGCACTTGGCGCCAAGCACCAGCCAGCTCACGATAGGGATGTTGTCGTACCAAGCGATAGGATTGTCGCATTTCGGGCATTTCGAGCGCGGCTTAACGATCGACAGCCCTCGGGGCAGCCGGTATACGCACACGTTCAGGAAACTCCCGATCATGCTTCCCAAAACAAACGAGAATACAGCCAGAAGAGCGTTCAGGGCCTGCAAGTTACCGTCCATTTATTCCCCACTTACTACAAGTTCAGAGATTAACAGCGATGGGGCGCCACACGACCCCATGAACCGCAGATCATTGCCCACGGCGGCCACCGCTTTCAAGAGCGGCCGTATATTGCCCGCTATGGTCACCCCGCGTACGGGCCGGGTGAGTTCGCCGCCCGCAATCAACATCCCCGACGCGCCGAAGCTGAAATCGCCCGAGATGGGGTCCGCGGTGTGCACGCCCATGGCTTCCGTTACGAAGAGACCGTTGCAGGCCATGGAAAACAAATCCTCTTGTGCTTCTGGGCCAGGGACAATAAACAGGTTCGTTGGTCCTACCACGGGGGGGCTACTGTAGCCGCGCGACGCATTCGCTGTGGTGTGCTCGCCCATCTCGTTCGCGGACTGGAGGTTGTGGAGATAGCCGGCAAGCCGGCCATTGTCGAGCAATACGGTCCGCTGGGCGGGTGTCCCTTCGCCATCAAAAGGAGCGCGGTTGATCCCGTCCGGATGATCGTTCTGGTCAACAACGGAGAGGAGTTCCGAGCCCACCATCTCGCCCGTTTGTCCCACAAAGAACGACTTTCCCTTCAGGACATTGTCTGCGCGAAACGCCGAACTCAGGACCTGCAAGAACTGTGTGGCCACTGCGTAATCAAGCACGACTGGCATCCGGCCGGTTGCGCATGGCTTGCCCCCGAGCCTGCGTGCGGCGTCTCGTGCGCAGGTTTCCGCCACCCATTGCATCCTGAGACCCTCGAAGGCGCTCGCAAAATCAAATTCCCACCCCCGCTCGGAGTCGGCGCCCGATTGCGCGGCCACCGCCACGACGGAGCAGCTGAAATAGGCGTTACGATAGCGGCGCCGGACGCCTGCCGAGTTCAGCAGGCTGAAATCGACCAACGTATCGCTGTAACTGGCCTGTTCGACTTGTTCAATGCGTTTGTCGGCGCTGAGAGTAGCCTTTTCCAGGTCTTTGGTGAACGCTATCTTGGCGCGGATGGAAACAGCGCAGGGGTCTTGTTGCGACCAGTCTTCATCGAATGCGCCCGCTTCCTGACAGATGCCCGCGTACGGTTCGGGATCGTTGGCGGCGGCGTTTTCCCAGGCATTGCGGATGGTTGTCTCGAGCGTCTCCCCAGGCGATGTGGTATAGGCGAAACCCATACGCTTATCGGCGGTAAAGAGGCGGATACCAAGACCGCATGACGTAGACGAGGCAAGGGTTTCGAGCTCGCCCCTCGATACCTCGAGCTCGAGGCTCCGGCTCGTTGCCATGACCGCCTCGGCCTCAAGAGCGCCGCAGCCACGGGCGTATTCAAGGGCATGGGCCAGTTGGTTCTCGTTCACGGGCGTCCTCGAATTCGTTACGTATGTTTTACTGCCTTGGCAAGAGATTCCGCAAACGCCCCCACGCGTGCGGCGGTTTCCGGTGAGTCCCCCAGTTCGCCGATCATGCGCACAATGGCGCTGCCGACAATGACGCCGTCGGCGTAGCGCGCAATCTCGGCGGCGTGTTCCGGTTTCGAAATGCCAAAACCGACCGCCACCGGCTTGTCCGTGTGTCGCTTGATCCGGGAGACCATCTCCCGAGCGTCCTGTTCCACCTGGGCGCGTTCGCCGGTGACGCCGGTGCGGGAAACGTAGTAGACGAACCCCGTGCACTGCCTTGACACCGTCTTGATGCGCGTATCGGTGCTGGTTGGCGCCAGGAGGAAGATGGTGGCAATGTCCTGGGAATCGAGAGAAGCCTTGTACTCGCCTGCTTCCTCAGGGGGCAAATCGACGCAGAGCACGCCATCCACGCCCGCATCGCGGCAATCCGGTCCAAAGCGCTCAATTCCATAGGAATGGACAGGATTGAAGTAGGTGAACAATACGGCTGGGATCTGGGTGCGTTCGCGCAGTTTCTTCACCATGCCGATCACGTCTCGCAGCGAGGTGCCATGCCGCAGCGCACGCATGGCCGCTTCCTGGTTGACCACGCCGTCGGCCAGCGGATCCGAGAAAGGGATGCCCAGTTCGATGAGGTCAGCGCCGGCCTCTTCGAGGGCCACGACGATTTCCGCGGTCCGTTCGAGCGTAGGGTCGCCCGCCGCGATGTACGGGATGAAGGCCTTCTGGCCGGCCGCCCGCAATTCCTGAAAACGTGCTTCGATACGGTTCACTGGAATTTCTCTCCTGGCAGCAGGAATTTTGCCGCCTGCTGGACATCCTTATCTCCCCTGCCAGACATGTTGATGATCACGATCTGGTCGTCAGCGAGCTTGGGGACCAGCTTCTGTGCGTAGGCCACCGCGTGCGCGCTCTCGAGGGCAGGGATAATGCCTTCGAGTTCACTGGTGAACTTGAAAGCCGCCAAGGCTTCGTCATCGCTGGCGCTCACGTATTCGACGCGTCCTTCGCTCCGCAGGAAGGCGTGCTCGGGGCCCACGCTCGCGTAGTCAAGGCCCGCCGACACACTGTGGGTGCCGAGGATTTGCCCGTTGTCGTCCTGAAGCACATAGCTCATCGCTCCCTGGAGAGTGCCAAGCCTGCCGCCGGCAAACCGGGCGGCGTGTTTGCCGGTCTCGATCCCGAGGCCAGCGGCCTCGACGCCAATCATGCGTATGTCTTTCTCCCGTATGAACTCAAAGAACAATCCGAGGGCGTTGCTGCCGCCTCCCACGCATGCAAGAAGGACATCCGGAAGCCGGCCCTCCTGTTCAAGAATCTGGCGCCGCGTCTCCTCACCGATGATCTTCTGGAATTCCCGGCAGATGAGCGGAAACGGGTGCGGGCCATGGACGGTTCCCAGCACGTAATGCGTGTTGCGGACGTTGGTGACCCAGTCGCGGAGGGCTTCGTTGATGGCGTCCTTGAGAGTTTTCGAGCCCGATGAAACTGGATTAACCTTCGCGCCGAGGAGGCGCATGCGAAAGACGTTGAGTTTCTGGCGCTCGATGTCTTCCGTACCCATGTAGATCTCGCATTCGAGGCCGAGTTGTGCCGCGGCCGTAGCCGTCGCGACGCCGTGCTGGCCTGCGCCGGTTTCCGCGATGATGCGGGTCTTGCCCATGCGTTTTGCGAGGAGCACCTGGCCCAGGGCGTTGTTGATCTTGTGCGCGCCGGTGTGAGCGAGGTCCTCGCGCTTGAAATACACTTTTGCCCCGCCGAGGTGCTGCGTCAGGCGCTGGGCAAAATACAGAGGCGTTGGCCGCCCGATGTAATCGCGGCGGTACACGTTCAACGTGGCCTGAAATTCGGGGTCGTTGGCGGATTTGCGGAACGCGTCCTCAAGTTCGTCGAGAGCATACATGAGGGTCTCGGGGACATACTTCCCGCCATAGGCCCCGAAGCGCCCTTTGGCATCAGGATACGGATAGGGCTGATTTCGCGTTGCGGATGAATTGACGGATTCGCTCATGGTCCTTCTTTCCCGGTGATGCTTCCACTCCCCCCGACGTGTCCACGGCGTATGGCCGCACGATTCTTACGGCTTCCCCTACGTTTTCAGGCGTCAATCCTCCAGCCAGAATAACTGGCTTCTCCAGGGTCGCGGCCGCCCGGGCGGCTGCCTCCCAATCACACGTTGCGCCAGTGCCGCCATGGGCTCCGTGAGCATCAGCATCCAGCACGTACGCCCGGACCGGATGGGCAATCATCCCTTCGCTCTTGAAGCCGGGGCCCACGTGAAAGACTTTCAATGCACGGTCCGCTATGGCCCGGTAGTCCTCGGGAGCTTCTTCTCCGCACAACTGAACCATGTGAGCGAAGGACAAGTACTCCCGCAGTTGGCTTATTGGCGCGTTCACGCAGACCGCCACCCCTGTCACAAACGGAGGCAGCTGGGCAATGATCGCCGCCGCCTGCTTCGGGTCGATGTAGCGGTTGCGTTTGCGCGCTTCCTCTGCAAAAACGAAGCCGAGCGCGTCCGCTCCGGCCTCGCACGCCGCGATGGCGTCGTCGAGATTCGTGATGCCGCAAATCTTAACTTTGGTCACGGCCCAGAAGTTCCCGAATTTTTTGCGCGACGTTGTCACTGGTTATCAGACACTCGCCCACCAGAATAGCGTCGATTCCTCCGTCTTCCAAGAGTTGTACATGTTCCCGGGTGTGAATTCCGCTTTCGCTAACCAGTACATGGCCGCCCGGCACGTAGCGCTTCAGTTCCAAGGTTCTGTTCAGGGAGACCTCGAAGGTAGCGAGATCTCTATTGTTGATGCCGAGGATATGCGCACCGGATTTCATGGCGCGCTCGATTTCCTGGGCATCATGGGTTTCCACCAGGGCGTCCATCCTCAGGTCCGCGGTCAAAGCCAGATAGTCCCCCAGTTGTTCGTCGGAGAGTACGCGGGCAATCAGCAGGACCGCATCAGCTTCGGCGGCCCGGGCCTCATAGATCTGGTACTCGTCAACGATGAACTCTTTGCGCAGGCACGGCACTTTGACATGCCGCCGAACCGCCGTCAAATCCCTGAGACTTCCCTGAAAGTACTTCGTGTCGGTCAAAATGGAGATTGCGCTGGCCCCTGACCGTTCGTAGAGTCCGCCCATGTCCACAGGATCGAGATTCGCGCGCAGTACGCCTTTGCTGGGAGACGCCTTCTTCACTTCAGCGATGAGGCTGATGCCTGGAGTCCTCAGGGCCGCACGGAAGTCCCGGGCCGGGGAGATTTCGGCGATGCGCTGTTTAAGGGCACTCAGCGGGACCGATTTTTTGCTGGTTTCAACCTCGGTTCGTTTATGCGCACAGATCTCGTCAAGAATCATTGGAAGCCTTTATTAACGCGTCCAGCGTTCGAAGGGCTGCTCCGGAGTCGATGGATTCGCGGGCAACCTTCAAGGCAGCTGGCCAATCGAGTGAATCGTTTCCTGCCCGTATCCCGGCGGCGGCATTTAACAAGACGACGTCCCGGCGCGGGCCGGGCGTTCCCTCCAACACGGACCGGAGAAGCGCCGCATTCTCGACAGGGCTTCCGCCCGCAAGGGCGCTCCGCGGGACCGATGCGAATCCCATGTCCTCAGGTGTTATTTCATATAAATTCACTTGGCCCTGTGAGGCTTCTGCGATACGTGTCGGGCCGGATAAAGATATCTCATCGAGGCCGTCGTTGCCCGCTGAGACAAACGCGTGATGTGCCCCGAGATTTGTCAATACATGCGCCAAAGGTTCGACCAACGCCGCGTCAAAAACGCCTACAGACAGCCCCGTGGCCCGGGCTGGATTGGTCAACGGCCCCAGGACGTTGAAAACGGTACGGGTAGCACGCAGTTCCGAACGTATGGGCGCGACATGCTTCATGGCCGTGTGCAGCGAGCGGGCGAACAGGAACCCGATACCCACCTCATCGATACACCGCGCGACCCGTTCAGGGGGGGCATCAAGGTTGACTCCGAGAGCCTCAAGAACATCGGCGCTGCCACACCTGCTGGTTGCGCTGCGGTTGCCGTGTTTCGCGACGGCGATTCCCGCTCCCGCCGCCACAAACGCTGAAGTGGTGGAGATATTGAAGCTGCCGGAATGATCCCCGCCGGTGCCGACGATGTCTATCAGAGGCTGGCGTTTGGGGAGAACCGGGACCGCCATGTCGCGCATGACCTCCGCGAATCCCGTGATTTCTTCAATGGTCTCGCCCTTGACGCGGAACCCCATGAGCAAGGCGGAAATCTTGACCGGGCTTGCCTCACCCGACATAAGCACGCGCATGGTCTGCGCGGCCTGTTCTCTCGTAAGGTCTTTGCGTTGGCTGATTAAGGAGATGACTTCATCCAGCATCACCGGAACCTGTAGATTCTCTGGTTAATTGTGTGCAAACTTCGACCTCCCGCCAAGCGGGGCAACTCTAGCAACCGGCCAAAAACAAAGTCAAGGGTTGCCATTCCGGAAATCTCTCATAAACCTATATGAGAAGCCACGTTGCCAGACTGAGAAAAATCAGGAAACCGCACATATCGGTCAGACTGGTCAAGATGGGGGGCGCAGCCAGTGCAGGGTCTATGCCCAACGTCCGCAGCATCAACGGGACTACCCCGCCAATGCAGAGTGCGAACACGCTGTTGAACGCCAGCGCACCGCCAGCTACAAGACCGATGATCGGCCCTTTGTGGAGCAAGAGGGCTACTGCGGACAAGAATATGCCCAGCAATACGCCGTTGATGAGCCCCACCTGGACCTCCTTAAGCAGGACCCGTTTCCAGTCCTCGGGTCTTGTGATGCCCAATGCCAGTTCGCGAATGCTGACTCCCACGGCTTGATTCCCCGAACAGCCGCTCATGTTGCCGATGATAGGGATGAAGAACGCCAACGTCGTCATTTGGCCTATGGTCGTCTCGAAATGCAGGATAACGCTCGCAGCAATCGCGCTGAGCACCAGATTGAAACTAAGCACGGACATGCGCCGGACTGCACGCGGCAATACGGGCATAGACCGGAGTTCGTCGCCCCCGATGATACCGCTGAAGCTGTTCAGGGCATCCGCGGCGATTTCGCCAAGGGCTTCTTCGACGTCCGACTGCTGCGCGACCCCAACCAGACGCCCTTCTTTGTCGGTGACAGGGATGCCGATGAACGGGTAGCGGTCGAATATCTGTTCGAGTTCGTCGAGTGACGTATCGACAAGCACGTATAGAGGATTCGTAATCATTACGTTCACGAGGTCTTTGTCAGGCTTGGACAGAATAAGGTTTCGGAGGGGGATCACGCCCACGAGTGAATATTTCTCATTGACCACATAAATATACTGAATGTTGAGGTCTGAATAGGCCTCAACATGCTTATGCAGGTCTTCCAGAACTTCGGCGATCGTGGTGTTCATGTCGTACGCCAGGAACTCGGTGATCATGATGCCGCCGGCTGTGTCTGCCTCGTAGGCCAGCAATCTTCGTGCGTTCGCGGCCTCTTGAGGGTCCATCTGCGCCAGAATGGCCTCTGCATCGTCCTCGTGGAGCTCCTGCAGGAGGTCGGCTCGTACGTCGCTCTCCATCTCGTCGACGATAAGCGCGGCCTTTTCGACCGGCAGGTCCTCGATAATGTCGGCGCCCTGTATTTCCGGCAGTTCTTCGATGAGGTCCGCGGCGTCTTCCGGTTCGAGGAGTGTCAGCACCCCTGCCTGGGTTTCCTCATCCAGGCGGGAGATCGCGCGGGCAACCTCGGCCGGGTTCAGTTTCTGGAGATAATCGTCGAGGTATTCTGCGTCCTGTGCGGCGACGATGTCCTCGATCTCTTCCCAGGGCTCTTTCATAATCTCGTCAGGCATAGCCGATATCCTTTGAGCATGTTCATGGACCCGGGCCCCAGCATCCCAAACAGGCAGGCCGAAAATGACACGCGAAAGCCCTGAGCTTCGCGGGAGGCGGTCTTTCGCATCCGGGGAATCTGTTTAATGCGCGATAGTAGCATAATCTGCCGATCTGCGCAAAAGGGGGACTCCGTACGCATGTCATCTCAGAGGGCCTTCCGGTGGCCCCCGGCTTTTTTTGCTTGCGATAGGAAAGTGAAACGGATTACCTTATGGGCTCTTTGGCACATTGACGGTACAAAGCAACTTCTTGCACAAGGCTTGGGGCATCCCGATCGGCCGGACAGAGCCCCCACACCGCCCAAAAGGAGAGAGCATGAGTCTGAATTTGGGGCACTTTTTGCTGTTGACCGCCCGGGAAAAACCAGACAAGATCGCGGTGATCCTCGACGATTACCGCTTCACGTACCAGGAGATTGCCGCATACGCGAAGCGCATTGCGAATATCGTGCAGGACCATGGGGTGCGGCCTGGCGACAAGGTCGCCATGATGATCTCCAATACGCCGCATTTTCCCGCAGTCTATTTTGGCATTCTTTTGGCAGGGGGCGTCGTTGTTCCGATCAACTGTCACCTGAAAAGCCACGAAATCTGCTATCACTTGGAGGATTCCGAGGCCAAAGTGTTCTTCACGTGGGTGGGCTTTCTGGACGAATCCGTCAAGGCGATGAAAGAGGCGTCAACATGCCAGCATCTGCTGGTCATCAGCTATCCCGACGATTTCGAGAAGCCCGAGCAAGGCGAATCGTTCAACAGACTTCTCCGCGACGCCTCGCCGGAGTTCGATATGGTGGAGACGATGCCCGACGACACTGCGGTGATCCTCTACACGTCTGGCACAACGGGCCACCCCAAGGGGGCTGAACTGACGCATTTCAATATGTTCTTCAACGCCTTCTACACGCGAGAATACATTCTGCACGCAAAGGCTGAGGACGTTTCGCTCGCCGTTCTTCCCTTGTACCACTCTTTCGGGCAGACCTGCGTGCAGAACGCAATACTCATGGCTGGCGGAACGATGACCATGGTCCCGCGCTTTGAAGCAGAGCGGGTTCTCGACGTGGTTCAGCGCGATCGGGTGAGCATATTGGCCATGGTGCCCACCATGTATTTCTGGCTCTTGCATGAAAAGGACAACGGAGAATACGACCTTTCATCTGTGCGCATGGCCGTATCCGGCGGTTCGGCGTTGCCGGTCGAACTCTTGAAGCGCTTTGAGAAGGAATTCGGCGTTCGCATACTCGAGGGTTACGGCCTTTCGGAGACGAGTCCGGTAGCTTCTTTCAACATTATCGAACGGCCGAGCAAACCGGGCTCCATTGGTTTGCCGGTTTGGGGTTGCGAGATGCGCATCATGCGCGGAGACGGCACATTCGCCGGTGTGGGAGAGGTGGGAGAAATCGTTATGCGCGGACATAACGTGATGAAGGGATATTACAAGAAAGGGCTTGCTACCGAGGAGGTTTTCGCGGACGGCTGGTTTCATACCGGGGACTTGGCGCGCATGGACGAGGACGGCTACTTTTTCATCGTTGACCGGATAAAGGACTTGATTATCCGCAGCGGCATGAACATTTATCCGCGTGAAGTGGAAGAGACGCTATACGGGCATCCTGCCGTTCTCGAAGCGGCTGTTGTGGGCATTCCGGACGAGGCGCGGGGTGAGGAGGTCAAGGCATTCGTGGCCGTAAAGCCCAATGCCGCGGTCTCAGAAGACGAACTCAAAGAATACTGCTTCGAGCGCATGGCCCGGTTCAAGTGCCCGAAGTCCATTGAACTCGTGGCGAGTCTGCCCAAAGGCCCTACGGGCAAGATACTCAAGCGAGAGCTCCGCGGCCTCGCTTCCTCCCAACCTTCGGCTTGATTACTGCGACTGCGCTGGCCTCTGTTCGCGCAATTTCGCACGATTTCGGAGGTGCGCCCCAAGCCTTCTGTTTGCTATACTTGAATGAAGTGTCCAAACCAATTAATCTGCGGGATTTCAGAATGAGCGACATGGAGACGCCTCCTGAGGAGCATATCCTGGAACGCATCAATGCTCCTACGGACCTGAAAGCGCTGACAATTGATGAGCTGAAGAGGCTGGCTCAGGAAATACGCGAGGTAATCCTGGCGAATGCTTCGGAGCACGGGGGCCACCTTGCCCCGCATCTGGGTGTCGTGGAGCTAACGCTGGCCATCCATTATGTTTTTGACACGGCTCAGGACCGCCTCATCTGGGACGTCGGTCATCAAACCTATACGCATAAACTTGTTACAGGCCGCCGCGAGCGATTCCATACCATACGCAGGAAGGGCGGGCTGAGCGGTTATCCGCGCAGGGATGAGAGCCCGTACGATGCGTTTGGGGTGGGCCACAGCTCGACATCCATTTCGGCGGCCCTGGGAATGGCAGTCGCGCGCGATCGACAGAACCAGAAATTCAAAGTCATTGCAGTAATCGGCGATGGCGCCATGACGGGCGGCATGGCATTCGAGGGATTGGCTCACGCAGGCCACGTCGCTACAGACCTGCTGGTGATTCTCAACGATAACAGGATGTCGATTGCGCCGAACGTCGGCGGCTTGTCCTCGTACTTGAGCCGGCTTATCACCGCGGGGGTTTATAATCGCGCGCGCGAAGACATAGGCTCGTTCGTCAAACGGATGCTCGGTCCGCAATTCACGAAAGCCGCGCACAAACTCGAGCATTCCGTGAAGGGTTTGATTACTCCCGGCTCGCTTTTTCAAGAACTCGGGTTCAGGTACATAGGGCCTGCCGACGGTCATGATCTTGACACCCTGGTAGGGCTCCTTTCGAACATCAAGGACTTTCGCGGCCCCGTCCTGTTCCACTGTGTTACTCAAAAAGGCAAGGGCTACCCGTTTGCTGAAGAAGACCCCCTGAAATACCATGGGGTTCGGGCTTTTGATCTCGAGACCGGGCAGTTCCGGCCTTCCGCTGGTGACGCCAGGAAGGTGCGGGTCCGTTCATTCACCGAAGCGTTTGCGGAAACCTTGATCGAGGAAGCCCACAAAGACAGTCGTATCGTAGGCATTACGGCGGCTATGCCTACGGGGACGGGGCTGAGTGAATTTCAAAAGGTCTTTCCGGACCGCGTCTTTGACGTAGGCATTTGCGAGCAGCATGCGGTCACGTTCGCGGCGGGCCTTGCCGCGGAGGGCCAAAAGCCGGTCTGTGCGATTTATTCGACGTTTTTCCAGCGGTGTTTCGACCAGTTTGTCCACGATGTATGTCTGCAAAAGCTTCCCGTGGTGTTTGCCCTGGATCGTGCGGGAGCCGTCGGGGAGGATAGCCCGACCCAGCAGGGGGCTTTCGATATTTCCTTCTTGCGGTGCGTTCCGGACATCGCACTTCTTGTGCCCCGTGACGACCTCGACCTGGCGGCCATGCTGCGGTGGGCGCTCCAGCAGCAACGGCCCGTCGTCTTACGATTTGCCCGCGGGCAGGCGCCCGCCATCGGTGCGCCGGGCGAACGGGATATTTCGAAGGGGGAGATTCTGCGGGACGGCAAGGATGCTACCATCCTCGCCGTCGGCCCGATTGTTGGCGCGTGCCTGGGAGCAGCCGAAAAGCTTGCCGCCGCGGGGCTGTCCGTAGGCGTAGCAGATGCGCGATGGGTCAAACCCCTCGACGCCGATCTCCTCACGAAGTTGGCGGACTTACCCATCATCACGGTCGAAGAGAACACCATCGAAGGCGGGTTCGGCTCCGCGGTCATGGAGTTCTTTGAAGAGCGCAGACCTGCCAGCGACGTCCGGATTCACCGGCTCGGGTTTCCTGACCGGTTCATAGAGCACGCCACACGGGATGAACAGCTCGAAGAGACCGGGCTGAGCGCGGAATCGATTTGCCGGACCGCCTGTGCCTTTCTCGGGCAACACGCGCCCGAGCCTGTCAGATAGGGCGCATCAGAAAAATGCCAGGCCTGCCTTGGTTCAGGCGGAAGGCAGAACCGGTCCCCAATGGCCAAGTTCCAGAGCGCCCATTTCCGCGCTGCGGTCGACATGACGCGGCACCTTGCGCGTAGACTCGAAATCTTTGGGAGTCGGTGTCGGATAGTCACTATTGAAGCAGGCGAGGCAAAACATCTCTTGGGGAATCTCTGTTGCTTCGACCATGCTCGGGATGGTGTTGAATGCCAGGGTCGTCACCCCGATGAATTCGCGTATCTGCTCCACCGGCATGTTGGCCGCGATAAGTCTTTCCTGCTTGGGGGTGTCGATCCCATAGTAGCAGGAACTGATGATAGGCGGGCAACTGATTCGGAAATGTACTTCCTTCACGCCGCATTTCCAGAGCAGCGTGATGATCTTGCGGGCGGTGGTTCCGCGCACTATCGAGTCGTCTACCAGGACGATGCGTTTCCCCTGAATGGCGCTTCGGGCCGGGTTCAGCTTGATTTTCACGCCGAAGTCGCGAATGCGCTGGTCGGGCTCGATGAACGTGCGCCCGACATAGTGATTCCGGATGAACCCCATGTCGAAAGGAATCCTGGACTCGTGTGAATAGCCCAGGGCCGCCTGGTTCGACGAGTCCGGAACGGCCATGACGAGATCGGCCTCGACAGGACGGATTCTGGCCAGATTGCGTCCCAACTGTTTGCGCACCTCATCGACGCTTCTGCCGAATATCGTGCTGTCGGGACGCGCGACATAGACGAATTCAAAGATGCACGCGCGGGTTCTCTCTGGTGCAAAGGGTTTTATGGACTCGATGCCTTTGCGCGTCATGACCAGCACCTCGCCGGGCTCTATCTCGCGCACCCATTCGGCATCAATAATGTCCAGGGCGCAGGTTTCACTGGCCACCACGTGTGCGTCTCCCAGGCGGCCGAGCCACAGGGGGCGGAACCCGAACGGGTCGCGGGCGACCACGAGCATCTCTCCATTGGTAGCCAGAATCGAGTACGCGCCGGACACTTGTTTCAAGGCTTCAATGACACCGTCCGCGAAACGCTCTTTCTGCGACCGGGCAATCAGGTGAATGACGACGCCCGTGTCTGAGCTGGAATGGAAGATGGCTCCCTGGTCTTCAAGTTGTTCGCGGAGGCGTGCCGCGTTCACAAGATTTCCGTTGTGGCAGACGGCCATGGACCCGCGCGAGTAATCCGCCAGAAGAGGCTGTACGTTCTTCAATTCGCTGGTGCCGAAGGTCGAATAGCGCACGTGGCCAATTGCGATATCTCCGGTCAGATTGGCTAAGCGGTGGGGCTTGAACACGTCTGACACGAGGCCTACCCCGCGATGGGCGCGCAGGGTCTCGCCATCGCAACTCACGATGCCCGCGCCTTCCTGGCCGCGGTGCTGCAAAGCGTATAGCCCCAAGTAAGTCAGTGTTGTTGCTTCGGGGTTCCCGAACACGCCAAAGATGCCGCACTCGTGGCCTGGCGATTCCGTCAAACGGTGGGAATGGTCTGTGTCGGCAGACTCTTGAGGTTCGTCATCACAAGTACCTTGGGTCATCTTAGAAGTCGTCCCTGCCGGTTAGTTTTCTGTACGCTTCCACATATTTCTCACGCGTTTTCGCGACAACGTCATCGGGCAAAGCGGGGGGGGGCGAGTCTTTGTCCCAGCCCGTGGCCTCGAGCCAGTCACGCACGAACTGCTTGTCGTAACTGGGCTGTCCGCGCCCCGGCTCGTACTGATCCGCAGGCCAGTACCTGGAAGAGTCTGGCGTCAATGCCTCGTCGGCGAGCATCAACTCGTCCTCATAGAGGCCAAATTCGAACTTGGTGTCGCAAAGAATGATGCCCTTCGATTCGGCTATCTCGCGGGCGTGAAGGTAAATCGCGATGCCTTTCGCAGCGGCGTCTTCCGCCCATTTCCGGCCAATGATCTCCCCCGCTTCCTCCGGATGGATATTGATGTCGTGTCCGTCGCTGGCCTTCGTCGCCGGGGTAAAGATCGGATGCTCCAATCTGCTGGATTCCTGCAAGCCCTTGGGCAGGGGCATGCCGCAAACCGTTCCGTGGTCGCGATATTCTTTCCATCCACTTCCTGCCAGATAGCCGCGAATCACAAATTCAACGGGGAACATCTGGCATTTGTGCACGAGCATCGAGCGTCCTTCAAACTGCTCCGGTGATTTCTGGAACTCATCCGGAAAATCACGCAAGTCGCTGGAAACAAGATGGTTGCGGCACAATTCCCGCGTCATGTCAAACCAGTACAGGGACATCTGGGTCAAGATCTTCCCCTTGTCGGGAATGCCAACGGGATTGACCCAGTCAAATGCTGAAATGCGATCCGTTGCCACAATGAGCAACGTGTCGCCCAAATTATAGATATCTCTTACTTTGCCGCGAGAAACCGGTTCCTTCCCCGGTAAATGGGTTTCACAAAGCGCCTCCGCCATCACGATTCTCCCCTTTGTTACCTATGGTATACTTGAAAGAACTCGACGGGATGACCACCATGTATGCTTGGGCAGAGCACCGGCGCAGGCCATGCCGTGGAGTTGCATACGTTGTCTTGGAAAAGGAAGGGCTGAATTGTCCGTGCCCGCACTCAATTCCCTTTTCTTCAGACCTGCCAATTCGCATCCTGTGTCCACCGAATGATACGTGTCAGGAAAGTGCTTGTCAACGGAAAAGCTCAAGAGATTCACGAAGAGGATAGAAGAATTCGAGAATGCAATACGGGGAATGCGGCCTTGATAGGGAGGGCTATCTTTCCTGAAGACCTGGATACCCATCTTGGGCACGCGCCCCCGGGCGTTGCTGATTTGCGACGTTTCAACGGTTGTTGCGAGGTAATTAGTTGACAAAATGGGTGTGAGCCTGAAATTGTTAGACAATAGGGCATTTATTGTGTTACATTCGCACGGGGGTCTTGCGGGGTATACGGGGGTAATGGTTTTCCCGCAAGGAAACTCGTGCCGGGGGAGCTTGTAGCGCGCCTGTCTGTCAAGACCGCGCGCGGAGATAACGAGTATGTCGCTTTTTCAGCAACTTGGTCTGGGGTGGATAATCTGCGGGCTACTGCTGATCCCCTACCTGTGTTGGGGCGTCTACCTTCTGAAGGTGCGATTTCAGCGTCAGGAGGAACTCAGCGTGGCCGGTGAGGCACTCACCTTTCTTGGACTGATCCTGTTTCTGATCATCGAATTCTCTTTCCTCAATCTCTGGCTTCGCAACTCCCCGTTGATACTCATACTCGCGGTGGTCGGTCTTCTGGCTTCCGTGCTTGCCCTTTATGGGCCCATGCTGATCTCTCTAGGTTCGCATATGCTGGTTGACGCGGTGATGCCGTCAGGCGCTCCGCTGAGTCACACGCCAAGATACGGCGCGGCGGAAGGCTTCGAACAGAAGGGCAATTATGAGGCGGCGGCTAGAGAATACATGGCTGTTGCCCGTATGTTTCCGAAAGAGGCCAAGGCTTCATTGCGTGCCGGCGACAATCTGATGAAACTGGACCGGCCCGAAGAGGCAGTACTCTGGTTGAGACGGGGGCTGAATTGCATTTCCGATGCGGAGGAATCCCTGCGGGTGGTCAATCGCATCGCTGAAATTTACCTTCGGCGTCTCAACCGGTCTGAGGATGCCATAGAAGCCTTCAACGGCTACATCGAGCGCTTCCCTGAATCGGAATACGTGGAAACGGTCAAGAAGCGTTTGGGCCGTCTCGGCGCCCCGAGCGTTTCGCCGGCGGAAGAAGAGCCTGGCGCCCTCCTGCCTGAAGAACGCCCCAATCTCCTGCCGGACGGTCCGTCCTATCTTCCCGACGATTGACCCGCCCGTCCGGTGGGCGCCTGGGCTCGACGTCGACAGCTGTTCATTGTTCTTTTCGGGGGTCTTCGTAACGCGTGGGGATGATAAGTTTGGCGCCGCCGGCATGGCGCGCGATGTCTATGGCGCGCACAACGCGCCCGAAGTCGGCGTTCTCGTCGGCGCGCAAGACGAAGACTGCTTCCGGGTCCTCGGTTAACAACGCAACGATGGATTTCTGCAGGCCGCTTTCATCTACGCGCTGCTGTCCAAAGAAGAAATCGCCCGTGGCCGTTACCGTAATCTCGTGGGAGTCCATTTTCTGTTGGGTGGCACTCTCCGCATGAGGAAGCGTCACGTCGATGCCAAGCTGCTCGCGAAAGGTCGAGGAGACCATGAAGAAGATAAGAAGAATGAACATCATGTCGATAAGCGACGTAATGTTGATAGTGGGCCGCCTTCTGGGACGGTTGCGAAACGCTGAACTCATGCCACTCCTTCATCTGTTCAAGCAATCTGGACGATTGCCAATTCTAGGAATGTTTTCAAGCGAATACAAGTCGTTTCCTCTCATTGAGGCGCCTGAAAAACCTCTGCCAAGCGCATGGCGCAAACGGAGCGCAGCCAGCCAAGAACCTTATGCCGCAAATACCTTGTTTCTGATGGCGTTTTTCGGGAATCGAAAAGGGACATATCCTTTAAGACCGGTTTTTCGGTAAGGTGGCGGGTTCTTAAGCTGTTTTCGGGCAAGGTCTTCGCCCCATTCTTTTTGTCCCTGTCATTTGCGTGGTTTGCAGGGATTCGGGTACACTTTGATATGTGAGAGGGAAGGGAGCCTGACGGGTTCAAACCTGAGGAAGTGGAAGTGCATACCTGTTGTGTTTGTGTTGCCGATAGCGATGAGGGTAGCGCCAGACTGCTGGCGGACGGCCTGAAGCAGAATGAATACGATGTGCGGGTTGTCACCACCGGCGCAGAGGTTTGCCGAGAGTGCCGCAAAGGGGATGTCCAAGTCCTGGTGCTGGATGCGAACATGCCCGATACGGACGGGATTGCTTTAGCGCGGCAGCTTAAGGCCGACCAGAAGACGGCCGGGTTGGTCATATTGACGGCATTGGACAAGACTGCCCAGCAGCGGTTCTCCATCGAAGACGCCCTTGGCGTGGAAGACTACGTGACCAAACCTTACAACCTGCCTATGGTCATGATTCGGATGGAGGCCGCCATTCGTAAGAAATTCGGCACGAGGTGTCTTGACAACTGTGACGATGCTCTGGGCGACACCTCATACACCGATGAACTTACGGGATTGCGCAATCGCCGGTATCTCCTGGAGCGCCTTCAGGAAGAGGTCGAAAAAGCCCATCGGTACAATTTCCCTGTTTCCTGTGTGGTTTTTGACGTGGACGAAGTGGAAGCGCTCGACGATGAACTTGGTTCGGTCTCCCTGGACGACCTTCTGGTGGAACTGGCCATGGCCATGCGGAATCACAGCCGCACATTCGATATTGTGTCGCGGTACGACGGTTCGATGTTCGCGGCCGTGCTGCCTCACGCTGACCTGGATCAGGCCATTCGGTATGCGCACAAGATCCTCGACGAGGTCGAGAACACGACGTTCGCCGACCCCTGTTTTCCTTCGAAAACCCGGTTGAGCGCGGGGATTGTCGCGTGCAAGAATGGCAGTGCTCGGGGCGCAGAAGCGGTATTGGCGGAGGCGATGCAAAGCTTGCTCGCGGCCCAGGGTTCGAACGGCAAACGTGTGAGGGCCCGCACCCTTTCGGAAGGCGGCTAATCGCCCAAGACTCGATGGAGCCGTCTTCTCAGATACTCAAATGTGTCAGGGCCTTTTTGCCGATATCCGTGCGGTAGTGGGCGTTGTCGAACCGGATCTTGCTTACGGCGGCGTATGCGTTTGCGATCGCCCGGGGAATATCGGAGCCTTTTGCAGTCACGTTAAGGACCCTGCCGCCGTTGGTGACCAGAGCGCCGTTTGCAATGCCTGTGCCTGCGTGAAAGACCACCGCGCCGGTTTCCTTCTCGGCGTCGGAAACCCCCTCGATGACCTTGCCTTTTTCATATGGGCCGGGGTATCCCCCCGAGGCCATCACCACCGTGACGCAGGCCCCCTCCTCCCATTCGAGTGAGACGCGGCCCAGCGTGCCATCGCAGCATGCCAGCAGGACCGGCAGCAGGTCGTTCTTCATCCGGGGAAGGACAACTTGGACTTCCGGGTCTCCGAACCGGCAGTTGAACTCGATGACCTTGGGGCCGTCCCGAGTAATCATCAACCCGGCATAGAGCACTCCGGTGTACGGCGCGCCGGCTCTTGCCATGCCCAGGACGCACGGTTCGAGAATTGTGCGGGTAATCTCTTCAAACAGCGCATCGGTAACCACAGGCGCGGGCGAGTAAGCTCCCATTCCTCCGGTATTGGGGCCCTTATCGCCATCGAACACTGCCTTATGGTCCTGGCTTGAAGCCATGGGGACCACCGTTCTCCCATCCGAGAATGCTAGAATCGAAGCCTCTTCGCCGAACAGGCATTCTTCGATGAGGACGCGGGCGCCGGCGTCTCCGAAGGCTTTGTCCTCCATGGCGGCTTTTATCGCGCTGATTGCGGTATCGATGTCGTGGGCCACGGTGACGCCCTTGCCTGCAGCCAATCCGTCGGCTTTGATGACAACGGGGGCGCCCTTCCTGCGGACGTACGCGATGGCGCCGGCAGAGTCGGTGAATTCGGCGGATTCGGCGGTGGGGATCCCGCAGCGGCTCATGATGTGCTTGGCGAAACTCTTGCTCGCTTCCAGCCGGGCCGCGGAAGCCGTTGGTCCGAACGCCTTGATGCCCTCCGCGGTCAGATGGTCGACGAGCCCCCTGGACAGCGGGTCTTCCGGGCCGATAACCGCCAGTCCTACCCTTTCGTGTTTAGCGAGTGCGGCGAGTTTATCGAACTCATTGACGCCTATGCCGACGCAACGCCCAATCGCGGCCATTCCGGGATTGCCCGGAGCGCAGAGCACTTCTTCGACCCTCGGACTCTGGGCAAGTTTCCAGGTGAGAGCGTGTTCACGTCCTCCGCTTCCCACGACCAATACCTTCACCGTTCTTTCTCCTTACGAGACGCTATTCGCGGATCCAAGCCGATTCCGCGCCCTTGAGGTAGTCCGCAACCATCTGGTCGTATCGCGCGGCACATGCGAACGCTTCCTGGGCGAGGCGGTGCCGCGTCTCGAACGTTAAGGCGCCTCCGAGAGCGCGCAGTTCGTGCATGACCCTTGTGTAGCGCTCCGGATTGACCAGCACGCCCACGTATCGGAAATTCTTGGCTGCCGACCGGATCATGGACATGCCGCCGATGTCGATTTGCTCAATGACCTCTTCGGGCGTAACCCCGGGTTGCCTGATGAGGGACTCGAGCGGGCGGAGGTTGACAGCCACAAGGTCGATCCATTCGTAGCCATGAGCCTGAAGCTGCTCGGCATGCAATTTATTGTCGCGAATCCCCAGCAAGCCCGCGTGTATCTTGGCATGGAGGGATTTCACCCGCCCGTCCATCATTTCTTCGACGCCGGTGAAGTCGGCCATGTTTATGGGGTGGAGGCCAGCTTCTTCGAGGGCATGCAAGGTACCTGCGGTGCTGACAATCTCCACGTTAAACTCGGTCAGCAAACGAACCAGCTCCACCAAACCTGTCTTGTCGTGGCAACTGATGATGGCTCGCTTTATGGGTGTCATGAACAGCACTCCTTCCCATTCCCGGGCAGCCCTGTCCGGTTTGCCGCCTTGGCTCACAGGGGGGCGCTATACTACTTCACATTTCATCCAAAATGAAGGATCTTGTACACGAAGCATCATGGTCTGGTCAAAGATCCGGCCGGACGGTCTCGATTTCGCAGGTTCCCTCCCCCAAGTGCATGATTTTGTCCACCATCGGCAACGCTTCTTTGCGCTGGTGCGTTGTCATCACGACGCTGATATGCTGAGTGGCCCGCCGCCGCACAATCTCTTCCATGAAATGGTGCCGTGTCATATCATCGAGATGCGCGAAGGGCTCATCAAGAAGCAGGAGGCGCGGATGCACGATCAGCGCTCTGGCCAGACTCAGACGCTGCTGCTGCCCCCCCGAGAGCGCGGACGGTTTCGCGCGCCGTTTTTCGGCAAGACCGCTGAAGGTGAGCATGCGTTCGACCCGGTCGAGGCGCTGTTCGCGGGGGATTTCCTGCGCCCGCAACACGAAGTGGAGGTGTTTCTCGGCCGACATGTGCGGCCACAGGGCGAAATCTTGAAACACCATGCCGATGCCCCGGGTGTGGAGGTCGCCCTCCGTTGCCGGCACATCGTCGATGGTTATGACGCCCTCGTCCGGCTTTTCCAGGCCCGCGACGAGACGCAAAAGGGTCGTTTTCCCGACTCCGACGGGACCGAACAGGCACAGCCCTTCGCCCGGCCGCAGCGTAAGGGTAATCCCTTGCAGCACACGCGTGCCGTGATAGCCCTTCGACACGTTCGAGAATCTAATGATAGGCATGAAAAAACCGCCTGCATGCAACATACACAACCACTGTGCCGCAACCGGCGGCCAGCAGCAATCCTACCATCATCAGGCTCAGCGCGGAGACCGCCGCGCTGGGACCGTAGTGCATGAGCGAGTGGATCCGGATGGATAACGGAGTAATCCCCGGCGGGGCAACCATTGCTGAGGCTTCGAGCTCGCGCAGCGAGAAGATGAAAGCCAACCCCCAAATCGCCGCGAGAGCGGGGGCCGTCAGCGGGGCCACAACGCCTGTCCCCCGTCTGACCCAGCTTACATCATGGACTCTTGCCGCCTCCAACGGGCGCGGATGCAACTCCTCCAACGCGATCTTCTCCCCCTGGTACGCAAAGTAGAGGTATTTTGCGGCACAGGCCAGAACGAGTACGAGGAGCGTTTCGAATACGATTAAGGGCGGCCCCGCGTGGTTCCACAGGGCAATCAGTCCTGTTCCGAGGAGCGGGCCAGTGATGAGGAACGGAACCACGCTCAGTTGAAAAAACCTCGATGCCCGGTTGCTGCCGTGGGCGACATAGGCCATCGCGAATCCGAGCGCCGTAAGAAGCGTTGCGGCGAGCCCGGAGATCGCCAGGCTGGTTCGGATCTCCGTTTGCGCGTTTTCCCAGGCTGCCCGCAACTGCGTAACGTTTCCCGTCCGAACAACCAGGACGGTCAAGGGGGCAGCCAGCGCGAGCGCGATAATCACAACGCAGTACGCCGTGGCGAGGCCAGCCCGTCTCCAGCCCGGCGGCATTCTGCCTACCGGCATGTCCGGGGGGAGCAGCCATTGCTGGCGGGGCCGCGCCCATGCGCCCCAAGCCCAGACCACAATCCCTCCGGTCAGAAGCAGCGGGAGCATGTGGGCGACAGCCCGTCCCACTTCCTGAAACGCGCTCAGCTCGGTGAAGATCTCGACCGGATACACGTTCACCTGAAACAGAGCCGGCACCGAGAAACCCGTGAGGGCAAGGAGAAACACAAAACCCGCCCCCGTAAACACCCACGGTGCGCACAGCGGCAGCCGCACGGCAAAGAACGCCTGCAACGGGTCCGCAATTAACCGGGCGGACTCTAGCATCCGGCGGTCAAAACGCCGCAAGGCAACGCCTGTGAACAGGAGGACAATGGGATAGTACGATAGCGCGGCAATGGCGATCACGCTGGGTATGCCGAAAGAGTGTGAAATCACGGTCTCCGCGATGAATTGGGGCGTCAGGAGGCCCAGCCGAGTCATGGCGTCAATCCAGGCCACCGCAAACACGTATGGCGGCATCAGGAGTGGAAGGCAGAGCAATACGGCCAATACCTCGCGCAAGAAACGGGGGCAATACTGGAGAGCCAGTGCCGCGCCTCCCCCCAGGAACAGAGACGCAAAGGCAGTTCCCAGACTTATGAGAAGACTGTTTGCCAACAACATCCATTGCCGGGGTTCCGAGAGAACCTCTCCGTACGCATCCAGGGAGAATCCTTCGCTGTCGCGGACCGCTCGCCACGCTAACGCAATCAGGGGCGCTACGCACACGACGGCAAAGACCAGCAGTGTCGAGCCCACAAAGACCCTACGGCACATGCAGCGGCTTGCCATTATCTCAGGAATTCCTTGCGGATGAATGTCGCCGTGGCTTCCATGTTTGCTGCCACGGCGCTGAAATCCACGTTCATGGTACGGATTTCGGACAGTTTTGGCACGTTTTGCGGGGCTTCCACGGCCGGGTTCAAGGGGATCTGCATGCCGCGCACTTCGGCCAGCACCCGCTCGACCTCGGGGCTCAGCAGGTAATCTATCAGTTTCCTCGCGGCTTCGGGATGGGGCGCATTCTTAACCACGGCAACGGTATTCGGAATGACCAGGGTGCCCAAACCGCCGTCCTCCTGGTCCGGGAAACGCCATTTGGCGGGAAGACCGTCTTCGATTGCGCCGTTGGCGTCATCGGTGTCGGTGAGGCCCCAGGCGTACGCACCGCTGGCCACCATATCGCGCACGGTGGCATTGCCCGCCAGCACGGCCACGTCATTCGCCAGCAGACCCTGGAAGAATTTCTGGGCCTTCTCCTCGCCCCATAGAGTGAACAAGGCCGCCGCGTGGGTGGCTGTGGTGCCGAACAGGGGTTTCGCGATAGCCGCTCTCCCCTTCCACTTCGGATCGAGGTAAGCCATGATCGACGCCGGCGGTTCCTGCACCAAATCGGTGTTGTAGATGATAACCCGGGCCCGCGCCGCGAACCCGGTCCAGAAATGCTCCGGGTCTTTGTATCGTTCGGGGATCGCCTCGGCGGCGGGAGAGGCATAAGCTTCAAGGAGGCCTTTATGCTTGAGCACGATGGTCTGGGCGAGCTCGTTGTTCCAGAACACGTCAGCGCGGGGACGGTTTGCCTCGTTGATTATGCGCATGACGAGGCCGGTAGTCTTGCTTGCCTCAGTATCGTATACGGGCAAGACCTCCAGCCCGGTCTGTTCCTCGAACTTGGCCAGGATTGGCCGCGAGAACATTTCGTCGAGCGCCGTATATACCACGACGACTGGTTTGTCCTCTCCCCCGCACCCTGCCAGGCATGAGAGCGAGAGTGCTGCCGCCAGAGTCCATGTCCTTGCGCGTGCGTTCACATCATTCTCCTATGGCCTAGTATTCGCTTGGGCGCCACCGTGATGTCATCTTGATGCAAGCGGCCCATACGATCAAGCTGTTCAGCAGTATCTGGAATGCCGCATGCGCCAGCCAATACGCCGTGACCAAAGTGTCAGGCGGACTGTGCTCGTCCCAATTGCGGATGTAAGCCAGTGGCGGAGACAAGAACATGGTCGTTTCGAATGCGGCTTCCGTGAAGGGATGCCCCCGGCCTGGCGCCATGTTCATTTCGCTGAGAAGCTCGTACGATATCAGCTCATAGAGGAACATCAGGATCAGCATCCACGCCGTCAGGATATAGGCCCATATCACGGCGCGGGTCGACGTTCTCGCGAAAGACGACGCCAGAATCCCCATGCTGACTCCCATCAGCCCCGCCAAACAGGCCGAGAAGAAGCCAGTGACAAGTCCTCCCTGCATGCGGGGAATCGAATCCAGGGGGGCAAGCAGAAGGGAGCCCACGGCAAGAACGATAACGGCGGACACCAGCAAGCGGCATCCTGCCAGGAACTTCCCGAGGACCACGTCTCTGCCGCGAAGACGGGTTACGCGGAGCATGTCGAGGTTTCCCAGTTCATGCTCGTTTGCGATGGACGTGGCGGTCGTGAGGGGCGCCAGGATGCCCAGAGCGAACCACATGAAGACCACCCAGGTCACCAGGGCTTCCTCCCGGTTGACGTTATTGCTTGTGAGCGCCACGAAGAACGCGGGAATCCCGATCAGGGCGGCCACAGCGAGAAGGAGCAGGTTCATGCCGAGCAGAAGCGAACGGTGGCCCCTGCCCACAAAATGGGTATCTTTGACGTAAACGGGGTTCGCATAGTCGCTGATCCCTGCCCGCTTTCCCGAGTAGAGACGCCCGTGGTCTCGCGCTCGGCGGAAAGGGCGTATCAGGTCCGAGGCCAGGATTTCCCACCACGGGCTCGCCCCGGTGTCAGGGCGAAGGACGTTTCTGTATACGAGTGCCAGACCGAAAAGAATCACCACACATTGAATGATGGCGCATACAACGACGGATTCCGGTTGGACCTCGCCGATCGAGGCCGCTATCCCCGCGAACGGCGGGCTTGCAGCGGCAAGCACTTCCTCGAAGCGGCTGCCGATACGGTAGAGATTCAGGACTTCGACAAGTACGACGCCGACAAGTACCGGCCCTCCCATGACCGTGAACGCATAGAGGTATGCCCGGACGAACGCGGTCAGAACCGATTGCGACTTCGAGGAAGCGTAGAGCCCCATCACTGCGCATGAGACCATTGTAACCAGCACCATTCCGACCCCAATTATGAGGTTTCGCAGTTCAAGGCCCACAAGAAAGTAGATCGACGCGACAACGGGGAGGGTTGTGAGAAGCAGAACCAATTGAAGGGACACGACGCTGAGGAGCTGGGCAAACACGAAACCCAGAGGCCGGATGCGGGTGGTCCGCAGAAGGTCGAACGTCTCTCGCTGGCGCTCGAGGACGATGGCTGTTGCTCCGTACGGCGTGACCAGGATCATGACCGCGAACATCCACGTCATCATTGACGGGATAATGATGTTTTGAGAGACGCGGCCTCCACCGAGAAAGTAATAGGATTGCCTGGGCCAGTACGCGATCACGAAAAACGATGTCATCCCTACCAGCACCAGAACCCAGAGGAAGGTTCGTTTCTGGCGGGCCGCCCTCAACAGGTCGCGCCGGATAATGGCGGTGCTGGGAAACATCATTGTTGCCCCTTCGCCCATTTGAGCCGGAACACGGCGATGGCCGCCCAGAGCGCAAGCAGGCTGTACGAGGTGCAGATGAACACGTTCGTGAGCCAATAGGGCGTGATGAATTCATTCCGGTGAAAGTGCTCGGAAGCATTCTTGAAATAGCCGAGCATGGGCGAAGACAGCATGAGAATATCGTCGAACTTGTTAAAGAGCAACAGCGCCTCTTGCCCCCGTCCCGCAAACCACGACCAGAACAGCGCGAACATGTTAATGACACCTCCGACGAAGAGGTAGACCATGAAATACGCGCAGGCGTTGAAGATGTATGCGATCATGACGGCCACGGTGGTGCGCTTGCTCAACGCCGACGCGAGGATCCCCAGGCTGGTTCCCACAAGGGCAAACACACATGCCGAGCCGAAGGAAACCAGGCACACGCCAATCGCTTCGCCCATCTCTTGGCGTTCCCCATAGAGTACCAGCGGAAACAACAGCACGGCAGCGATGAAGAGGGGCGACAAGCCGCGCAGCCCGGCCAGGGTCTTGCCAAGAATGACCTGGTATGGCCGGAGAAGGGTCATGCGAAGCATGTCGAGGTTGCCCAGTTCACCTTCGCGCGTGACGCTGCTGGCCGTGGCCATCGGTGCTGAGATTCCCACGGCCGCCAGGAGCAACCCTGACCAGAGAATGGCCATCATCTCGCCGCTGTACTCGTGGCCTGCTAAGAGAAGCGCAAGCAGCACGCCTCCCTCGACCAGCAACGCCAGAAATAGCGTCCGGAGGCGGCGCCCTGTCCGGGCGAATCCCTCCCAGAGTACTTCCCGGGCATAGATTGGGTTGACTCCGTCGGGGAGCGGTTTGGCGGGTTTGCCTCTTCCGGCGCGCGGACCTGACAAGCGTTTCAACAGGGGAACATGAGCTTTTTGGAGCGGCAACAAGGCGATCCGGCGGACCACGTTCGCGGCGAACACCAGGCAAACCGTGCCGATGACCAGTTGCACGGCAATAGCGCCTAGCCATTCGCCCGCAGAAATCATATACGGCTGGAACGCGTAGCTCACTGCCGAAGCGAAAGGAACGAAAATATAGACGTATACCTCCGGATTCGAGATGTATTTCGAAGGGTCAACGCCATAGAAAGCCGACAATATAAGGTAGATGTACACAGCCACCAGGAACATCCCCCCGATAGCCGCCCCCGAAAAGAAGAGGGAACGGACCAGTGCCCGCTGCACATTTCGAGAGAGCACCGAACAGAGCAGGCTGATGCATGTGACTGAGTAGGCTACCGAAAGCAGAATGGCCACCGACACGAAAAAGGCGCCCAATTCAATGCCCACGAGGAAGTACAACGTCGCGACAAGGGGCAGCATAGAAACCATGATTAGGAGATACATGCCCAAGGTGTTCAGAAGTTTGCCCAGGATGATACCGGTTGGCGTGATAAGCGTCAGGAACACCTGGTCGAAGGTCTCCTGTTGGCGTTCGAGCACGATCGATGCGCCCCCATATGCGGGCAGCACGAGCACCGCCGCAAAACACCAGACGACAAGAGATGTTATGAGAATGATCTGGGACGATTCCCCGCCCATCGTGAAGAAGAACGCCGCGTCCCACGGCCAGGCGGAAATAACAAACATGCTTGCCACGCATACGGCAAAAACCACTAGCAGAAAAGGACGCACGCCCCGCAGACGGCGCACCAATTCGTGCCGTACAATGCTTGTAAACGGAAGAATCACAGCATACTCCTCTCTTCTTTCGATTATGGGTCGCGCAGGCCCACTTTCGAATACCGGCAGACGGATATTAGTATGAACGCGGACGCAAGGAGCGCGAAGCCAACCATACTCGCAGACCACATGAGCAGAGGGTGCGGCAGCTGCCACACATACGATTCGTAACCCCAGAGCGGGGAATTCCGCCCGAATGCCCGTGTTTCTGGCAGACTGCGCAACCGGTACGGCGGCTGCTCAACATAGTACGTGTTGCCGGCTATTCCCCCGTAGGCGCCCACCGGAGAGAGAAACTGCCACGCCTGGGCATGGAATTCCAGCGTCTCGTAATAGCTGTTTGGCATTTCCCAGCCTGGCGCTTGGTTCAAAGTCCGGGGCGGCATGGTTGCGTCCAGCGTCCATTTGGTGGCGTATAACCCTCCAAACCACAGGCCCCCGAAGAGGAGGATAATGGCCAGGTAGGCCATTGCGAACGCCGTCGCGGTCTTCCTGGTGAATTGAGCGATCAGGAGGCAGAGGGAAACGATAAGAACGGCACACATCGCCAGGGTGGCGTATCCGGTAAAGAAATTGCCCACGCGCTCTCCAAAAAAGAGGTTGGCGCCAAGCAGAATCAGGCTCGCGGCAAAGATTCCGAGCATCAAGGGCAGCATGGCGGCCAGTCCGGCAGCGAATTTCCCCAGGATGATCTGGCGGGGCCGGAGCAGCGTGCTCCGTAATCCGTCCAGAACGCTCTGTTGGAGGTCGTGCGAGAAGGCCGGCATCAGAAAGGGCGGAGCGGCGATGGCAAGAAATCCCATGGCCAGCAAGAACCACATGTAGACCCCATCGGGGCCGTATGCGATAATCCCGAGTACCATAAACACCGCCATGGTGGCGTACATGGCGCGGATCATGCGCGTTTGCATGCCCAGCAATCCCCACCGGAGTTCCTTGACGCGCATAGGGTTCGCGTGGTCGCCGATGGGTTCGCCGCGGCGCAGGGGGTCGAGCAGGTAGTAGGGGAAGCGCCGTCTTCTGGCGGCCAGTACCGCCGCGTCGTCTATGGGCTTACCGAGATGCCGTTTCCGATCTTCGCGCTCGCGTCCGATGGCCCGTGCGGCCCAGAATGGGGCCAGGCAGGCCAGACAGGCTTGCCCGAAAAGGAAAACGCAGTATTTGTCCCAGGTGAACTGGCCGGTCACGATACCCACAATCACCACGGGCGGAAACAGCCAATAGATGTGTTGTTGAAAGGGAGTGTTGGTAACGCCGGGCCAATTGCCCAGAATGTTCGCCAGAATCACTTCCGGCAAGCCTGATAGAACGAACACGATAAGGTAGGTCAAGGCCAGGGCGATGATGAAGTTGCGCAACCGGCTCGCGCAAGCAAGACCTATCAGCGCCCATGTCAAGGTCGTAAGAAGGACGGTCACGCCGATGAAGAGCAGTTGCAGCCAATCCAGCCCTGTCGCGAAAAAGAGGCTGGCCGCGACCGCTGCCGACGCGATAGCCACCAACATAAAGAGGCCGGCCGCGCTTGCCAGTTTCGCGAGGATGATGCCCGTGCGGGAAATCATCGTGGTGCGAAGAAGATCGAGAGTATCCATGTCCCGCTCATGGGAAACTGATGCAGCGGCAAACGCGGGGGTCAGTAGTGCGCATATTCCGAGCAGGGTTACCGCATACCATCCCAGGAATTCCTGCGTCATGGCCGCTGCCTCAGCTCGCCCGTGGATCAGGTCCAGCCCCCTTTCCGGCCAGGATGTATAGATGAGCGCCATGCACGGCAGCACCGTTATGAGAACATAGAGCAGCGAGCGGCGGCGCCGGAGGGACGTCAGGAGTTCGCGCTTCACGATAACCCATGATGGAAAGAAGAGTCTCATGCGTACGCGGCCCAGAGCTTTGGATTGTAGCTGCCGAGCTCGGAGGGCCATGCCTCACACATCCTGCAATCGCCGTTTACGGAAGAACGACGTGGCCAGTACCAGGAGCAATATCGATATTCCCGTGAAAACAATGCAGTTCAAAGCCCAGAAGAAGGAGCGTGATGAAGAGTCTGTTCCCATGCCATACCCCGTCCACGGCGACAGGAAGGTCACGATGGTACGCCGCAATTGCAGGCTCAGGGCCGCGGGATAGATAAAGTCGTGAAAATACTGCCACGAAAGCAATCTGCCCGCCGCAAGGGGTATTCCAACAAGAGAACCGGCTATGACGCCATATGCAATGAGGATGGCCGTCACGGTCTTCCTGCATAACACCGAGACCAGGATTGTCCACGAGAGGGCATAAAATGCCGAAACGAGCAGAGATACAAACCCTTGCAGCGCTATGGTCACGGATTTGGGGTCGACCCACAGAAGCATGAGGCAGGATACGAGAGCGGCCGTGCATACACATAGGACGCTGGCCGCTGCGCCGAGGGTTTTGCCCGCGATGATCTTGCGGGGTGGTATGAGAGTCATCCTCAGCATGTCGAGGTTGCCCACCTCTTGTTCCTTGGCAAAGGCGCCTGCCACAAACGGGGGAATGAGCACCAGGATGACGCCGATCTCGAAAGTCATCCACTGGCGGGTGTCCCAATACCATCCATGGAAGATTCCCGCTGTGACCGCCCCGAGCACAAACAGGCAGAGCGAAATATAGGTGATGCGGATGAGGTTCGTGAGGTTGCGCGTGAGCCCCCAGAAGAGCTCCCGGATGAAAATGGGATTCACGTGGTCGCCAATAGGTTTCTTCCGGCGAAGGGGGTCCACCAGATAAAACGGATACGTGCTCCGGCGCATCCGTAACAGGGCCGGGTTGTCGATAACCCGCTCCTGCTGCACACGGACCGGTTTGTGCACATAGAACCGCAGCATTGCGCGCGCGATCAGCAAGCAGATTGCAAACAGGAAAATCTCGTACAGGGTCAAGACAGCCACCACAGCAGTATTTTCGGATGCGCCCGCCCGGCGCAGACCTTCAATAACGACATAGGGCGAACACTGGAACAGAACGACGGCGATATAGGCAATCACGGTAGCTCCCGTTGTGTTGGACACCATGCTGGAAGCGAGAATGCCCAGTCCGGCGCAACCCAGCGCCGTCGAGAACAGGATGATCACGACAAAGACGAACTCGACCGCGTCGACCCCAGGGAGAAAGAAAAGTGTGCCGAAAATGGGGATGTACGCCAGGAGCAGCATTGCAAAGAAGCCAAGCGTGTTGGCCACCTTGGCCAGAAGAAGCGTTGTGGGGCGGATCAACGTGACCGAAAGCTGGGCCAGTGTGTCCTGTTGGCGCTCCGAGGCGATAGCGCCGGCCGCCACGGGCGGCAACAGGAACATGCATCCCAGCAGGAAGACCGTGCCGGTGCCGAAAAACACGGTGCGGCTTTCGTTGCGCCCGTCGAGTGAACCCGCCTGCTGGCTGATCATGACGCCTGCTTTCGGCCAGGCGCTCAGGACCCAGAGCATGCCCGCCGCCACCACCAGCGCCAGCCAGACGGTCGTTCGCCGCTGGCGCATGTACGACAGCGTTTCGCGCTTTACGATCGCCAGCGATGGGAAGGTCAGCAGTTCAGCCAGAGATCTCCTGGGCCGGACCGGCTTGGCGGCCTCAGAAGCATGGACTTGTTCTGTCGCCACTTCCGTCACGTATCACAGGCCCCCCTGGGTGACCTTCAGGAATACATCCTCCAGCGTGCCTTTCACCTCTTCGAAGAAGACGATCTTGGCGCCGACCCCCATGAGCTGCTGGTGCAGATCCGCAAGCGAGTCGTAGGAGAGGTTGGTTTCGAATTGAAACTCGCGCCCGGAACTGTCGATATTGAGGACACCGGTAGTCTCTTCGAGTACTTTGCGGGCCTTGTCGGCGCCCTCGAGCACCACCAGCCGTATCTCGCGCGTCTGCCGTATCTCGTCCAGGATGTCCGGATACTTTCCCTGTTTGATGAGGACCCCGTGTTCGAGGATGCCGATACGGTTGCACATGTCGCCCAACTCGGAGAGGATGTGCGAGGAGATCACGACGGTCTTGCCCATCTTGCGCAGCGTCTTGAGCAGCTCACGCATTTCGATACGGGCACGGGGATCCAGGCCGCTGGCCGGCTCATCGAGCAACAACACTTTCGGGTCGTGGAGCAAGGTCTTGGCAAGACAGCACCGCTGCTTCATGCCGCGCGAGAACGTGCTGACGAAATCGTCCGCTTTGCTGGTGAGATCGGTGAGCTGGAGGACGTCGTCGATGATCGAGCGCCGTTTCTTTTTTGGGATCTTGTATGCAGCGCCGAAGAAGTCGAGGTACTCGATCAGTCGCATGCCGTCGTAGACGCCGAATGAGTCGGGCATGAACCCGAGAATCGTTTTCACCTGGTACGGGTGTTTCATGACGTCGAACCCGTCCACGAACGCTTTCCCGAAGGTGGGCGCGAGGAGGGTCGACAGGATGCGCAATGTGGTGGTCTTGCCCGCGCCGTTCGGGCCGATGAACCCGTAAATGTCCCCTTGTTCGACGACGAGGTCCAGGTTCTTAAGGGCTTCTTCCCGCCCGTACCGTTTGGTAAGCTTCTGCGTCTCGATTATCGCCATGGAATTCCCTCTCTCCCTTGCTGGTCCATGAATTCTATTTTCGCGCGTCCGGTTACGTAGACCGAACGATAGTTGTTATTCATCTCGTTTTGGGCGTTAAGCATATAGGCGCGCCGTTCCTGCTCGTTCATGTTCTCAGGGCCTGGCACAGGTTTCAGTTCCAAGTTGAAATAGAGAGGAACCCCATACCGGGGATCGTTTACCGCGGTTGCCCGGCGGGAGTTCATCTGCAAGTCCTTTTGCCAATTCTGAACGGCGTAGACGTTCTTGAACATCCGTCTACCCATGAAATCGGTCTTATCAGATGAAACGAGCTTAAGAACAGCGGCGCTGTCCTGGAAAGGCGCCGGCACGCACATGGTAAAGCCGCCGACATCATCGGAGTAAATGTCCACTTCGAGTTCCTGCACGGTGAATATGGGAACTGAAGCGGGGACGTAGACGGTTATGGGGACCGGCCCGGAGAGACTGAAACTCTGCGGCTGCGAGAAGAACCCTTGTTGATACTGCGTGCTGGCATTCAACTGCACCCAGCGCGCCGCGGACGCCTCGGCGCGTTTCACGCGGACGTCAGCCATCACGAAACGGGAGGCGCTTTGCTTTCGGAATTCCCGCTCGCTTTGGATGCACGGCGTGATTGCGCCCTGTGCCCATCCGCAGATACAGGGGCCCAGGAGCCACGAGACATTGCCGCCCGCGTATTGTCCTCCGTAATAAGAGCCTTGCCAGGCCTGAGAGCCGGTCAGCAACGGCCCCACGAAGCTTGCGGGAAGCCCCGAGTACGGGAGATTAACATGGGGATTCTCGATGATCCCGGGGAAGTATTGAGCTACCGTCTGCTCGTTGGCCTTCTGCTGCAACTGGTTGTAATTGATGTTCACGTCAAAGGCCCCGCGAATGTCTGTTTTCAGCGGGATAAGCGCCCCGTCGAGCAGCAGACAGGGGTTCTCGAGAGTGAAACCGGTCTCGTTTTTCAAGGCGCCCCGGAGACCCTCGCCGTCAAGCACGAGTTCCCCTTGGAAGCCTCCCGGGAGCTGGAGAAAGGCGTCTCCCTCAAACGAGCGTACCTCGCTCGCGCCCACCACGAAATCCTCGATACGTCCCGGCGAACCCAGCGTGAATTGGAACGGGCGGCGTCCGCTCGAGCCGCCCTGCGGCCCCCGGACCATGCCCAGGGCCGGCATGGCGCCGAGATCGGATATGAGCATATTCTCCTGGTTCACGTTCATGACGAACCGCAGTGTGCGGGCGGTCAGGATGCCGGTCACGGTGTGCAGCCGCGACATGCCCCCCTGCTGAGGGACCTGCAGTATCTGGACCTCGCGCATTTCATTGGCTTTGGCGCGCCCCGCCGTGCCAACGATCATCGCGTACAGCGTGAAACCGATGCTGAAGAACACAAGACAGACCCACGCCATCTCGCGCCGCTTGAGAATACTCCACACAACCCAGTTCGCGACGATGGCAAGGCCGAAGTACACCGCGAGATACATCACTACCGAAGACCGGGGATGCACCCGTATTCCCGCGGTTTGCGGGATCATCTGCGTGAATTCCCAGGCCGCCTCGCGGAAGAACGGGTCCGCGACCGCCCGCCTCCTGGTACAGAGTTTTGACCAGAACTCGATGTATGCCGGGCAACGTTGGAGGGATTTGCTGTCGACATCCACCGCGAGCGTGACAATCTGCCCTTGTCCCAACGGACGCCGGGTGGCCAATATGCGGTCCGCGCCGAAAGTCTGGATCTCCGGGTCACGAGGGGTGAGCTCGGTGAAGACGCATTCCCAGTCCGGCCGGGCATCCTGAGCCCCGGAGGGACCGAATACGGCCATGGCAAGGTCGGTTTCCTTCAGGGCGATGTCCGTCGTGAACGCAACACCCGAGGCTTCCTCGAGCCAGGTTCCACGCAGTACTGGGGCGTTGGCGCCCGTGTTGATGATGAGCGTGCCGCCCCGTTGAACAAACCGCAGAAGAAGCTCGCGCTGGGGAACCGCTATGCGGGTTGGGTCCAGGTTGCCAATCATGACGGCATCGTAGGGTTCATAGCACTGAGGGTAGTCCGGCAGCGCATCCATCTCAGACGGCCGCAGGGATTCCCGGACCGCGCGGACGTTTTCGCCCTGGAGGTTGACGGCCCTGTGCAGGAACGCATACCCCTCGTCGGGGTTCATATCGAGCACCAGGTGCAGGAAGTCCTCCTGCATGATCGGGGTAGGCAGCTGGACTTTGAAGGGAAAACGGATAGCAGGCCGGCCGTTGTCGTACAGCATGGCGGAGATATCGCTTGTTGTTTCAAAAAAACAGTACAGCCGAAACCGTTTGGTCGAGCCGCGGGGACTGTCCACCGGCACGCGGTATACCGGCGCCTGGGGTGTGCCTGCCGATGACAGCTGGATGGCCAATTCGCCCGTGATGTCCTTCTTGGTGTTCCGCACGATGACGTCGACGGGGACCCATGTGCCGTCCCGGTACGCGGTCAAGAAGTTCGTGGAAATCTCGATGGCGATTTCCTGCACCGGGGGTTCCTGGGCCCGCGCGGGAACCCCGGTGCTTGCCGCGAGAAAGAGAATCGCCAGTAGTAACAGTACGTTTCTCACACCCATGCTCTCCTGCTGTACACCCACCATTCGAGGACCAGGATCGCGATCCCGGCGGCAACCAGCCATCGCCAGAACTCACGGTTTACGCTAACGTTACCTTTCTGTGCCTCAACTCTGCCGCGGCCGATTTCGAGTGCCTCCGCCGGCGCGATGGCCGTTTCGACCGGATCGAGCAGGTTTACGGCGTAGGTCATCTCCTGTTCTCCGATACGGACCCGGTAGGGGCCGGTTTCATGGGTTCTGGCGAAGTAGGTCGGACGCATTGCATCCAGCCGTACCTCGAATTCGCCGCCGTCCGGCAGAACCACCGTTGCGCTTGTAGCCAGCGGCTCGGGCGGCAAGGACAATGGCCGCCCCGCGCGGGTTGTCCGGGTTTCGGACAGGGCCGCACGCGGCGTCCAGCTCAATACATTCTGTACGAAGAGAGGAAAGGAAAGGTTCAGGGGCCAATCGGAATCCTCGAGATTAAACGGAACCACCAGGATCTGCTGTCCTCCCCGTGATACGTCGGCAATCAACGGGCCGCCGTTCGTGGAGGCAAGCGTGCGCGCGCCCGCGGGGAGCCCGAGGCGGGTGGCTTTGGCTATCCCTACATTGGAGGGATTCAGGTATCGCATCACGGGATGGTCCGCATCCGAGGCAATCACGGGTGGATTCTCCAGCTCGCCGAGCACCTCGATGCCCTCGACAGGTGGAACAGCATTGAAGAACAGCAGGCTTCCTCTCGGCAGTTCCGGCGGCGCAAATCCGTTGAACACTATGAGATCATACTCCTGTGAGGTGAAATAATTCGCGGGAGCCACGGTTTCGAGGTCGACACGGGGATCGAGGGCAAAGACCCGCTGCAGGAAGAAGGTGCTCGTCCCCTTCGGCTCGCTGACCAGCAGAACCCGGAGTTTGGCCGCAGGGCGGACCGATAGCCACGCCTCGTTATCGACCGCCAGGGCATCTTCCGTATCGAGCACCGCGCGGAGCAGACCTTCCCCGAGGTCCGCGTGACCGAACAGCACCTCCGCATCCTCTCCTGGGGCGGCGTTAACCTCGGAAACTCCCACCATTTCGCTATTGAAATAGAGGGTCAACGTCGTCTGGAGGCCGGTTGCGCTTTCATTGTGGACCAGGGCGAAGGTTTGCTGTTCTCCCTCGCCCTCGGACGGCTTACGCATGCTCAGGCGGACGATACCGGCGTTGTCTCGCGTTTCACCCACTTGGACGAAGATCAGTTCGGGCATCTGGGCTTCCCGGGCAAGTTCCTCGTCGGTGGCGGCAGCGAGTCCGCCGGCTGTTCGGGGGAGGATTTCCGCCAAGTCGGAAACGTTGCCATCGGTCAGAACGATCGCGCTCAAGGCGGTATTTGTCTGACGCAGGGATTGTGCTACGAAGAAGGCGTCGCGCATCTTCGTGCTTTCGTCCGTGGGCTGTATGGATTCGATAACCTCGCGCAGGCGGACCCGGTCCTCGGTCAACTCGACGAGCACATCGGCGGTTTCGCCGAAGGTGACTATCATCATTCTGTCGCCCCAGCGCATTTCGTTGACGAGTCTCAGGGCGCTCTGTTTGGCAAGGTCGAGGCGCGTGCCCTCCTTCTCCAGCGTTTGCATGCTCGCCGACCGGTCGATTAGAAGGCAGATGTACTGGCCGGGCAGCATCTCAGCGCGCATATAGGGCCGCGCCAAGGCCAGCCCCAAGGCCAGCGCAATGAGTATCTGCAGCAGCAAGAGGAGATTCTTGCGCAAACGCTGAAAGGGGGCGTTCGCGGTCAGATCCTGGAGGCTTCTCAGCCATAACAAGGTGCTCGAGATGACCACTTCCGTGCGGCGCAGTTTGAGAAGATACAGAATGATGATTACCGGGATCGCGGCAAGAAACCACAGGAACGCGGGGGTGATGAACAAACCTTGCATGAACGCCGAAAACGTGCTGCTCTGGCCAGTCATCGGAGCATCCCTCCGCGCCGGAAAACCTCGAGGAGAAGCTTGTCCAGAGGCGTATCCGAAGGCGCAAACATGTAGCCGATGTCCCGTGCGAGGCAGTGCCGCCGGATGGTGTCGCAGAAGCCATCAACATTCTGCCGGTACCGCTTCAGCAGGGCGGGGCTGACCGATATCTCGGTGTATGCGTTTGTTTCAGAGTCGAGCAGCTTGAGATCGCCCGTCACGTCCGGCTCGATCTCCTGGCGCGCGAGGACATGGACCGCGTACACGTCGCACGCGGACTGGAGGAGCCGCCGCAGCGCCCCCTCGAACCCCTCCGGGTCGAAGAAGTCGGATAGCAGGATTGCCACGCCCTTGGCGCGGTGCCGGAGCACGTAGGACTTGCACGAGTCTTCCAGTTCCGTTTCACCCCCCACGGAAAGTCCGCTCAGAAACGAGAAAAGACGGCTGGCGTTCCCTTTTCCCCGGACAGGGCGCAGGATTTGGCGGCGAGGACCCGCAAAAGCCTCGACCGACACCCGGTCATAGCCTATCAAGCCCACGTATCCAATGGCCGCGGCGAGTTTCGCGGAGAACTCGATCTTGGCGGGCTGGCCATAGGCCATCGACTGGCTGGCGTCGATGAGGATGTGGACGGTCAGGTCCTCCTGCTCCTGGAACAGCTTGAGGTAGAGGGCGTCGAGGCGTCCGTAAATGTTCCAGTCAACATGCCGCAGGTCGTCGCCTTGTACATAGTCACGGTAGTCGGCGAACTCGACGCTGCTTCCTTTGCGCTTGCTCTTCCGCTCCCCTTTGGCCCGCCCGAGCTGGACGCGTTTCGCGGCAATGGCGAGACGCTCGAGCCGGCGCACGAATTCAGCGTCTAGAAGCGCCTTCGATTCGGTCTTGGCTCCGTCTGCCACGGTCTCAGGCTACCTTTGCTTTAGTGTCTACGGCTTTCAAGAGGGTATCCACGAGCTGGTCCGGCGATACGCCGTCTGCCTCGGCTTCGAAATTCAGCAGTATGCGATGTCGCAAGGACGAGTGGGCGGTCTTCTGTATATCGCTGAAACTCACATTGAATCGCCCCGCCCGGAGGGCGTTGACTTTCCCTGCCAACAATAGCGCCTGCGCGCCGCGGGGACTTGACCCGTACCGCACATACTGCTTGACGATCTCGGGCGCATCGGGGCTCTCGGGATGGGTTGCGGTAACCAGGCGCACGACGTAAGAAGTTATCTGAGGCGCCACCGGAACATCGCGGACAAGGCCGGCCCACCCCGTCAGGCGCGCCGCGTCCATCACCCTTTCTCCATGAGGCATCTCGCGCTGTGTTGTACGGTCCAGGATCATCCCCAGGTCATCGCCCGTCGGGAATGTCACCAGCAGTTTGAAGAAGAACCGGTCCAACTGAGCCTCAGGAAGCGTGTAGGTGCCCTCCATCTCGATTGGGTTTTGGGTTGCCATCACGAAGAACGGTTCCTCGAGACGATGACTCGTGCGCGCGACGGAAACCGTGTGCTCCTGCATCGCCTCGAGAAGCGCTGACTGTGTCTTGGGGGTTGCCCGGTTTATCTCATCCGCGAGGACGATGTTGGCGAAGATAGGCCCCTGCCGGAACCGGAATTCCCGGTTGCCGGCCTCGTCTTCAACGACGATGTTGGTGCCGATAATGTCGGCCGGCATCAGGTCGGGGGTGAACTGAATGCGTGAGAACTGCAGGCTGAGGGACTGGCTCAAGGTTCTGACAAGGAGCGTCTTCCCCAGTCCGGGCACACCCTCAAGGAGGCAGTGCCCCCCCGCGAACAGGCAGGTCAATACGCCGTCTATCACGTGTTCGCTGCCCACGATGACTTTGGCGATCTCGTCGTGCAGCCGCTGAAAATCGTCGCGAAACTGTGCTGCCGCCATCTCTGGATTGCTCATCATTTGTTCTCCCCGGTCTCATCGGACCGCGATTTCCGCGCCCGTTTGTCGAGAGCGCGATCTTTCGCTGCCAGTAGTTGCGCGGTATATTCGGTGCTTCCGCGTTGTTGTCCCGCCTTTTCCGCGGCGCTGACCTGGGCTGCCGCAGCGGCTTCCAGCCGTTCCCGGACCGCAGGGACATTGTCCAGCACGCCGGTTCCTTCCACGGAATAGACGAATGTCTTCGAGACTTGTCTCATGGCGCCATAGGCGCCGGTAAGCGGGCGCAGACGCGTTCCCTGCGCGGGCACCATGCGCCGGATGCCGGGAACCCGCCGCAATAGGGCGGCCAGCCATGCGAGCGGCGCCAGAAAATCGACCACGACCCGCCGCACGAAGATCTCGACAGGAAACAGGCAAACCGCGAACGCCACAAGATAGTGCCAGACGGGCGTGATCGTTGCTGACGCTTCCAGATTGTGAAGAAACGGATTGTCGCCCGGAGACACGAGGTTTCCGCCGCCTTCGGCTGCCATTTCTTCCAGGAGCGGCATGTTGGAGGTGTGGTATTCGTACTCGGGGGAATACCCGAGTGCCAGCCCGGCAGGCAGCATCCCCTGGCTGCCGTCTTCTCTGGTATACACCAGGTTTACCATGTACACCCCATGTTCATCGACGGGGAACATGCCTTCGTAGATGCCAGGACCAGTTTGGGCCAGGTTGATCTCGCTGTGGCTGAAATCCGGACCGGGCCCAGTGACCGCCCCTCGAGGCCTCAGGAAGTTGACGAAACGCCCTTGCTCGTCTACGGCGTCGATCCGGACATGCCCCCATCCCCCCTCTGCGCGCACATTGACCTGGAACGTTGTCGGAGCGGTGTCCCGTGTCGCCCAGCGCACCGCTTGCGCCCAGAAACGGTTGAACTCCTCCCACTGCATCCAGTTGGGGGCCCAGCGCGTTGTCACGTCGGAGGTAAACGCCACCGACTTGCCCAGCCCGTACCGCCAATGCGCCAGGATAGGGTCGGCCTCATCGGAAACCAGCGGCACCGACGCGTTCTCTTTGGGGACGGTCACCACATATCCGCGCAACGGCGGCAATCCGTTATCCAGCACGCCCCGGAGAATTTCCGAGGCGTATTGGGCTTGGGGGACGAACTCTTTCTCGACGAGGAGGCCGCGTTTCACGGTGGCGGCCTCCTTGGTGAAAATCTGAGGGAGGTTGGTTGGATTCTGCACCAGGTAATACTCGCCGCCCGTGGCTTGGGCAACCACTTGCAGCGACTGTTGGTCGCTCAAGCTGTGCGGACTGATGCAGACCGTGCTCACGGTAATCTTGGCGTCCGCCAGATTCTTGAGCAGCGCGCGCGGAGGCTGCTGGGCATCGCCATCCGAGATGATAACCACGCGTTTTGCCGCGGCGTCGGCCACAACCAGCGCGTCGTACGCCATTTGGAGGCCCGGTCCCGTGGCAGGCATATCGCCTATTTGCGGATTGGTGAGCGCCGCCTGCATACGCCGCTTGTCGCCCACGGGTTGCAGGGGAAAAAGCCAGTCGTCCGTTCCGTCCCATTTATAGGCCAGGGTTCCCATGAGGTCTTGTGAGGCCAAGACGTTCAGCGAGGCGATGCCGATCTCTCGTGCCCAGGCATTGCCCTCCGGAATCTCGCAGGTGTGCATGATCAACACCAGGGCCCCGCGCGGCATGACCTTCCGTTCTTTGATGTCCATGTTGACCGGCAGCGCGCGCTCGACCGCACTGTCGTAGTACCCCCCGGCGCCGAAACTGTCCGGTCCTCCAATCATCACGAGCCCGATTCCGAGGTCGCGCACCATGGCTTCCAGCGATCGGATTTGCTCGGTGGTCAGGTCTGTGCTGCTTACATTCGAGAGTATCACCACGTCGAAATCCTGGAACCCCGCCAGAGAGGTCGGGAAACTCCCCAGGTCCGCGGTCACGACGTGCAGCCCCTCGGCAACAAGAGCTTGTCCCAGCCGCGTGCTGTGCTCAGGATCTGCCTCGAGATACAAGACTCGAGGCTCTCCCTGGATGACCGTGAACGCGCGCCCGACATTGTTAGCATTCACGGTGTCGGCGGCGGATTCGATCGTCGCTTCGTATTCGTAAAACCCTTGCTGATTCAATTCCTGGGGCAACAGGAAAGCGTTATCGCCCTGCTGCAAGGTCACGTCCGCGGACTGCAGCAACCGTTTTCCCTGCTGGACGCGCTGGTACACGCGCAGGATTGCATCGCAGTCTTGGTCCGACTCGACAATCACCTGCAACTTGAACGGTTCTTCGGTGTTCACGCGGGATGGAACGTTTACCTCACGGACCCGCACTTCCGGGGATTCCCCCGTCTCGAGCGGCGCGACATTCACTTCGATGCCCGCCGCCCGCGCGAGTTTTATCTCTTCCAACGCGGCGCCGACAGTCTCGTTGCCGTCCGTGTACAGGACCATTCGCTTCATGTGGCCCTGTGGGAAAGCGGCCATGGCAAGGCGCACCGCCGCGGCGATGTCGGTCTGCTCTCCTCCGACATACGAGCGCACTTGTTCCAGGCGAAGGCGCGCCTCGATCTTGTGCTCGATGCTCGGTTGTTCTCCGAACACAATGACGCCCGCTTCGTCATTTTGCCCCATGAAGGTCTCACAGGTCTGTTTGACGGCATCCACGGCCGCCTGGCGGAATTCCTCGACGATGCTGTTGGATTGGTCGAGCAGAAAGAACACCGCCAGTTTGTCGTTGGTACGAACCAGTTCTGCCCCCGCAAGGGCCGCGATCAACGCAGTCAGGATCAGACAGCGAAGCGTGAGCGCAATCCATTTTCGCGTTCGAGACAGCGACCGCATTCGCAAGGCTATCCACGCGGTCCACGGCACCAGAACGAGCAGGACCAATACCCACGGGAATATGAACCGGGGGGTTACATCCACTGCTGCTCCCCCTTCCGGTGGTTGGCCGTTTCTCGCATGAAGGTATTGGTTGCCTTGCGCATTCGCGTCTATCCTAATGTGAACGATTGGATGCGGTGGTTGTCCGTATCCGCGACGTAAGCCATCCCCCTGCTGCTCACCGCGACGCCCCTGGGGCCGTGAAACTGCCCCGGGTCTCGCCCGGGCCCGCCGTAAGCCCCAAGGAATTTACCCTCCGGGCTGAAGTGTGACACGCGGTTGTTGCCGTATTCGCATGCCAGGATGCCTCCGTCCGGAAGCATGGCGGTATCGTAAGGATACTTGAGTCTTTGTCCGTTTTCACCGCTATTCCCGATGATTTGAAGGCATTTCCCTTCGAGATCGAACAGTTGAATGCGATGGTTCACGGTGTCACAAACATAAACGCGATCTTCGAAGACATCAATCGCCATAGCCCGGCTGAACTGCCCGGGTTCAGCGCCAAACTCGCCAAAACTGAACAGAAACTCATTGTTCGAATCGAACACCTGCACCCGGTCCGCGTCCATGCCATACTCCGAGATGAACGACCGCCCGTCCGGATGCCGGGCGATATCGGTGGGATAGATGAAGTTGCCCGGTTGGGAACCGTAGCTGCCCCATTCGACCACCAAATCACCTTCGGGGGTGTACTCGCGGATAGCGCTGTAGTGAGTGTCCGCAATCAACACCCGGCCATTGTGGTCAAAAGCAACCCCGGTCGGCGTTCCATTGTCCGCGGCAGGCATATGCCATTTTCTTTGGAATTCGCCCTGTTCGGAAAAGACTTGGACCCTGCCCGTCGTGTCAATGACGTATATCTCTCCACCAAACGCGCCGACGGCGCGAGGGCGCAAGAACTCGCCATCACGCTGTCCCGGGCAGCCCCATGTGGTCCAAACAGCTTCGGTTTGAACGGTTTGCACGCTGCATGCGCAGGCCCATGCAGCGGCGGACGCAACCAGGAACTCCCGCCGTGTAACCCCCACAGTTCTATGCACCTGTTTCCGGACGGTCATTCGCGCCGTTCGCGCGGCGACCGTTCGGGTTCCAGCGACCCAAAATACTGCCGCACGAACTCTTTCGAGCCCTGCGGAATCTCTTCCTTTGTCAACGCTTCCTCAGCGGCTTGCTGCACTTCGATGATGGTTTCGGAGACGAACTCGGTTGTGGCTTCGGGGTCTTCATCAGGGGCGTTATGCTTCATGATACTCGACAAAACCTTCCCGGGCGTCATTTCGCCGGGCAAAAACGTTGGGCTGAAGCCTCCCTGAACGTCGGGCAAATCGCCGACCGTGCCGCCGCGGCCGCTTCCCGGCCCGCCCATCCCGGGACCGGACCCCTGATTGGAACCGGCGCTCCAAGGAGACCGGCCGGGGCCGCGGCTACCCCAGTTGGCGCCGATACCCTGGCCATTCTGGCCGCCGGAGCCCATGCCGCCGAACCCAAGGGCCGCAAGATCGCATTTCCCGCCCGAACACGCCTTGCAACCTTCCCCCATGCATTGCATGGCCATGTCCATCTGCTGCATCTGTTCCATCGCCGAGGCGACGTCTTCCAGGGCCATCTGCATCTGTTCGAGCGATGCGAGCATGCCTGCGGCGTCCTTTATAGACATGCCTTCGGCCGCCTTTTCCAGCGCCTGACCGAGCATGGAGTCCTTGCCGCCCAATTCCTTGGCCAATTCGCTGAGTTCTTTGGCCAAGGCTTTTCGTTCTTCCTCGGTAAGGCCGCCTTCTTTTTGTATCTTCTCCGCGAGTTGCTCCTGCAGTTCCCGGGCCTTTTCGGCTGCTTTCTCGAAATTTCCTTCCTCAATGCTCGACGCGAGGTCCTTGGTCTTGTCCAGGTCCGCTTTACTCATGCCAGGCCGGGCAACGGGCATCTCGCTCGCGATCTTCTCCCGTTCTTCGCGGATTTCCTTGGCCATATTGGTCAACTTGGCCAATGCCTGCTTTTCGGATAGCTCACCGCTCTCAAGACCTTCCGCAATCCGCTCCACTTTCTTGACGTCTTCGGTGAGACTTGGGTGACGCTCAGATTCCGGCAATTCTTTGATCGGGCGCATGGCCTCTTCGAGCTTGCGCGCCCGGGCCGTCATGGTTTCACGAAGCTCGCGCGCCTTCGCCACGCGTTCCCGGTGTCCGAGCACGTCAAATTCAGGCAGGAGCACATAGGCAAGTCCGTACACCAGCACAGCTACTGCAAGCCACTTGGTGACTCGGGGCATTCTCACCGGGAAGTCCTTGCCGGTATTGATGTTACAGGAATGAATCTCGGCGTCGCGATGAAGCGCTTGAACCATCTCTCCGTCCGCGTCAGACAGTTCGAGAGAGCTGGTGATACGCTCTTCGAGACCCAACCGCCGGTCTACCTCGAGCGCGGCCATTGAGAAAGAAGGACGCTGGTGATAGGTCAACAGGAACGCCGCAGCGCCAGCAACCGCCAACAGGACTATCAGGACCGGTTCGGGCGGTCCCAAGTAGGGAAACAAGCGCACAGCCACGAGCCAGAGCAAGGCCAGGGAGCAGGCCCATGTCAGGAACAGGGCCAGAAAATAGAGCCAGGCCGTGACAATCAGACGCCGCCGGACAGCGCCCAAAAGCTTCCCGAAACGTTTGGCAGCCATCACTTTGTTCTTTCCGGTTAATGGCAGGCGACAATCAGTGCCTGCAGACCCATTACCTCCACCATATCATGACGCCCATCGCCAGAAAAGATCATTTTCCGCTCACGCAAAAATGCGAATAGTGAGAGGCGGTGAGCCCGATCCTATTCTCCATCTCCCTTTACGTTCAGCGGCATGAATTGTTCACACAGCGAGGGCTCCAGGACAAGCAGGAAAGGTGCAGGGAACCAGAAAAGGGGCGGGTCCGGCCCTGCCTTCTTCATTGGCGCACTGTAGAGCCCTCCGTGAGGGCTTTGGACGGCAGGCGGGGCAAATATGTGTCCCCTGCAGAACGCAACGAACTCCTTGACCTCCGGCGAATCCATATGCCGCAAGGCTTCTCGCATGAAACTTCCATGCCGCCTTCCCAGGCCCTGCCTCAACATGGTGAGTAGGACCGTGCCGGGGTCTTGCGAAAGTAGCGTTTCGTCTGTTACACATTCCCGACGGCACAACCCCTCGCCGGGCTGCTTCTCAAGCACAATGAGGACGGAGCTGCACGTTGCGGGACTGGCCGCAGGAAGAAAACGCCTGTGGACCATCTCGCAGAATCGCAAAACGTCATCGTGGGCAAGATGGATTCGCAGGGTCTTCATGAACTCCTCATATTCGTCACTGAGCACGTGTTCGAGAAGATGGTTGTTGTTGAAGAAATCATGAGCCTGGTAGACGGCCACCCGGCACTCGCGTTCCCGTGCATGCTGCTCGATTTCGCGGAACGTAACGCCCGTGTCAGAGTCCAACGGATGGAATCCGTCTTTGACATGCGGGCGCGGTATTCCGATAGTGTCTCCGAACTGCTGCTGCTCGCCGGAAGCCATGTCGAAGACGATTCGCCCGCCGTCGCGCGTTACACGAAGGCACGCGTCCAACAAGGGCTACCACTGGGGGAAATGGCGAAGCACGGTCATTGAAACGACGCTGTCGAAAATGCCGTCGCTGAATGGCAGCCGCTCGAGCTCGCCTTGGACACAGGGAAACGCTTTCCTCTCCTCTCGAGCGTACGCTTTCCCGCGGCCCAGCATATCGCGTGAGATATCCAGAGCCATGACTTGGTAGTCCGCCCCTAGCAGGGGAAATGTGAAGCGGCCGGTGCCTGCCCCGGCGTCCAGGTTCTTGGGGCCCAAGGCATGCTGCAGGACAAATCCTGTTTCCGTGAGGTTCCTCAAGCGGACTACGGGCTCGTTCTGGTGCACGAGATGAAAGTAATGATTTCCGGCGCCCTCCTGCGCCCACACGGCCCGCTTCTGTCCCCGGATCTCGTTGCGCTGGTCTTCCGTGAGATGGGACGGGTCCATGAATGTCCCCCATTCGAGGTCGTGTTCTAAAGTGATCTGCCTTGCTTTCGCCATGCCGCAATCTGCCGGGAACGCCGGGCGGTCTGACCTTGGCGGACAATCTTGGACCATGTGGCGTAATCCTGGTCCTCGGGCAGCATCAGGGACAAGAACGGCTCAAGCACATCATCCCCCAGGAAATCGCAAAACGAGTCGTACAGCTGTACATGGTTCTTGTACCGCATCCTGGGCGTGTAGCGTTTTACGGGGACGACGCTTTCCAAGTCAACAAAAAAGAACGTTTTGCCATCCCGCGTCAAGATGTTTTTCCCCGAGAGGTCCCGATGAAATACCCCGACCTCGCGAAGGGTGTCAATGGCCAGAGCCAAGTCTCTGAGAAAATCTCGAATCTGGTTCTCCGTAGCCCCCTCCTGGACCATTTCCGCGGCAAAGCGCTCGACGTTGCTGGTTTGGTCAAGGTAATCCATAACCAGGTAGCTTGCCGTGACGAAGCCCCAGCGTTCCGTCTCGATCAGTCCATGGGCGCGGGGAACGCTGACGCCCTGCTGTTCGAGGTAGAGGCTGGCCAGCCAGCCGCGCCGGAACCGGTTGCGGCGCAGCGTACGCTTCAATAAGCCCCGGACCGCCCCCCCTGAACAGGCCTTCACGACCAGACCATCCACACGGCGCGTGACATATCTTGACGAGGCCTTCAAGACGGCGCCCTCGGCTGAAATGGCCGTCAACAGGGTTTCACACGATATGTCCTTTCGGTGATGGATGATGGCATTACCGCGCCGGTCACATATTGTGTTGTCGGAAGCCTGCATGAATGTGTGCATGTGCATAAACTATTTCCTGGGTCCAGAGAGGGACGCCCTCGATTTCACTCGGTACAGGAACGAGAGCAAGAGATGGCGTGAAAGTCGGCCATATCCTTCAAAGATCATCTCATACGCCTTGGGGTCGAGATAGTTCTTCTCGAACGAACGCCGCAGCCGAAACAAGTTTGCCGCGCGGGCATACGACGATAAGTGCTTGGTTTTTCTGGCTTTATCGAAGTCGATAAGGAAAGGTCTGCCCCCTGAGACCAAGATGTTTCGGACTTGGAGATCTGCGTGCCATACGCCTAAATCGTGCATCCGGCGGATGGTCTCGCCGATTTTCTTCAATGTAGCAGAGGACGGTTCCGAACCCGTCAATAAGCAGTCCTGGAGGTGAAGCGCATCCAGGGCCATTGTTGCGATACGGCCTCGCAACAGGCCGCAGCGGCGCCACCAGCATATGCCCAACGGCTCCGGCACCGGAAAATCTTGCCTCCAAAGGTAATCGACGATGCGCAGCTCCGCCAGGGGCCGGTTTGTCAAATAGGCGTCACGGTTCACGTACCGCAGCAGGCCTCCCCGACGGTACTCGCGCACCAGGGCCGAGCCCCGGGGTAAAGGGAACCTGTAAACGGTACCCCGTCCCGACGCATTGTCAGGAGCTGTGCCGGTCCCTGAGAGCAAAGCGTCTTTCACAAGACCGGCAAATTCCCCGCGAAGCAACCCGGATTTGCCGTCCCCGCAAACGAATTCATATCCTTCTAACATTATCTTGGTGTCTGACTCGGATCCGACAGCCCGAGGCGTTCATAGGTTCGGGATTCTCAAGCGGTACTGTGCATCCCTTTTCGGGGTGAATACTCACAAACGACAAGCATAACATAATACCTTTTCAAAAGGGCGGAATCCATTGAAGCGAAGAGAAGGGGCCTCGCTCGCATGGCTTGCCTCCCACCTGAAAGCTGGCCGGGTTTCATGCGCATTGGCGAGAACAAGGCGGCGCGCAAAGAAGGCAAAACATGAGGTTCTGTGAAACATTTAGGGCAGCTTGTGGTATTAACCATAAAGTGCGAGAATGCGTCTACCCGGGACTCCGGATGTCCAGAACGCGAGGAGAAAGCTCATGACGAAACTGCACGCAAAAGCCATCAGCAAACCGGGGAGCGCTGATACAAGCGATGTTCAAAACACTCTCGATCTTTTCGCGTTCATCAGGAATCTGATGGGTTTGCTCAATACGTTCTTAGCAAACAGCCCGAAGACCCAAGCCAGTTCCTGACCGGGGCAGGCTGGGCGGGGCGGGTCCGCGCAAGAGGCCAAATTGCGCGTGCCCGGGGGAATATTCCAGCGTATATAATACTTGACAGTTGCGTTTCGCGCGTGTTTTGTGTAACGTTATCGGGAGTCGGGGTTCTTCCCAGGAACGGGAAGCGCGGGAGCCATGCGCGTAATTGAGGCGCAGGTTTCGCTCCCCGAGACAAGGTTGAGGGAGTATCCTCTGGAGAGAGGGGCCCATGAGTGACTGCCTGGAGTTCCGGCTATAGCTGGAAGATGGGGAGAGGATGGTACCGAATGAAGCACGTGAAACCACTTTCGCGGAAACCCGGGGTTGCGCAGCAGACGGTTTTGGAGGTCAAGTTGGAAGCGCTTCTGTATTATGTTGACGCAGGGGCCGAGTACGTCTTTAACAAGTTTGAAAACGCTGTTGTGTAGGCAGGTCAACCGGAGAACATCCTTGATGAACCACTGCAAACCTATTTCGAAGATCCCCGAGCGGGCTCAAACATCGAATTTCGTTCTGCTGAAGAACTTCACCCAGGATTTGGCCGAGCGCGTGTTGAGTATTCAGCGCTCCAAACCATGGGGAATCTACTGGCCGCCCGGCGGGGGAGATGAAGATTAAGCCGGGCCGAGATTGTGAGGGCGTTGTCCGCCGGTTCCGCGAGTGGGTGGCACGTCAGATGGCAGGGGCGCAGGGAAATGCGACAAGACGCCTGAGTCACGGCTGTTACGGCAAAGTCAGGGATTGAGAATTGGAACTGCCGCCTGGGAAACCCATCCCGGGCGGCAGTTTGTTTTTCCTGCACGTCTTCAGATGCGGCTTCGTCCGATGGCGGACATGCGTATTCTCAGTTCGTCGCAGTTCTCGAAACGTTTTTCCGGCTCCTTGCTCATCATCCGCATGATGATATCCCCTAAATCTCTGGGGCATCTCGGATTGGCGTCCGAAGGGTGGTCCGGCATGGTCTGAAGATGGCACTCGTAAAGCCGCTGCAGATTGTCGACTCGGAAAGGCACCTTTCCCGTAAATATCAAGTAGAAAGTGGCGCCCAACGAATAAATATCGCTCCGCGACGTAGCGCGTTCGCCTCGGATGATTTCCGGCGCGACGTACATTGGCGTCACTTGTTCCTTCAACCCGGTGTCCAACAGGGTAAACAGCCTTTCGCGCGCCAGCGAGTAATCTGTCAGCTTGGCAATACCCTTGCGAGTGAACAAGACGTTTGCCGGCTTCATGTCGTGGTGGATGAACCCCTGGTCGTGAATGTATTGCAGGCCATTGCACATCTGCGCGACGACCACCATGCGTTCCTGGAGGTTCCACGGCCGGTTTTCGATGTACCACCTGAGGTCCGGCCCGTCCACGTATTCTTCGACCAGACAATGCCCCTCGTCTCCGGAAACCAGGTCGTATATCTGGACGACGTTGCTGTGTTCAAACTTCTTGAAGCGTTTGACGCTCTTGGCCAATTCGCGGAGGTGGAGATTGTTGCGAAAGAAATTGGCGTGAAACAGTTTGACCGCCACGATGTTGCCTGTTTTCGTATCGATGGCGCGATAGACTACGCCGGTGCCTCCGCGTCCCAGCAGGAGGTCGATCCGAAAATGATACAGTTTGTATCTATCCGGGGGTTCGTGACGCAACGCAGTTCATCCCCTTCTATACGTCAAATGCAAGGTTGATTTCGGGGGCGTCGCCCCAGAGGCCGTCCAGATCATAGAATTCCCGCGCCTTTTCACGAAAGACGTGCACGATGATATTGCCAAAGTCAATTAGAAGCCAGCCCGCCCCTGCATCGCCTTCGGCTCCCCGGGGCAGTATGCCGATTTCCTTCATGCCCATGCGAATGGAATTGTAGATTGCTTTGACCTGCGGCTCGCTGGAAGCGCTGCAAATAACGAAAACATCCGCCATTACTGTAAGGCCGCGTAAATCGTAGGCCCTGATATCGCGGGCCTTGTGCTTCGCGGCGCATTCAGCGATGCGCAGGGTGTTGGGAAGGAAGTCCGGCTCGGTTGATTTGGATTTGCGAACGAGTTTCGCCAATTCCCCTTATGCTCCTTGTTACCGTTCCAATGCCTTCATGAGGATGTCGTTTACCAATTTGGGATTGGCTTTGCCTTTTGTGGCCTTCATCACCTGGCCCACCAGAAAACCCAGCGCCTTTTCTTTTCCGTTCCTGAAATCGTCAACCGGCCCGGGATTGGCGGCGACCACGCTCGCGACGACTTTCGTCAGTTCGTTCTCGTCACTGATTTGTACCAACCCTCTTGCTTCCACGATGCTTTTTGCGCTCTTGCCCGTTTCGAACATCTCCAGCAGCACATCTTTGGCGATCTTGCCGCTGATTGTACCATCATCGATCAAACGAATCATCGCTGCCAGTTCACCGCTGGAGACCTTGCATGTTTCGATGGCGACGCCGGTCTTGACGAGCAAAGCCTGCAAATCGCCCATAATCCAGTTCGCGGCGGGTTTTGCTGCAGCGCCGGCCTTCACGGTGATCTCGAAATAGTCAGCCATGCCGCGTGACGCGGTCAAGACATCGGCGTCATAGGCCGACAACCCGTACTCTTCCTGAAGACGCGTCCAGCGGGCGCGGGGCAGTTCGGGAAGGGTCTCGCGGATCTTGGCTTCCCATGCTTCGTCAACGGCCAAAGGCACGAGGTCGGGCTCGGGGAAATAGCGGTAATCATGAGCCGATTCTTTGCTGCGTTGCGAAACCGTGATTCCGCGGTCTGCATCCCATCCCCGGGTCTCCTGCAGAATGGTTCCACCTTCGTCGAGGAGCTGCCGCTGGCGCGCGATTTCAAATTCGATGGCCTTCTGCACGCCGCTGAACGAGGCCACGTTCTTGACCTCTGTCTTGACGCCGAACTCCTTTGCGCCGGCTGGCCGGATGCTGACGTTGGCTTCAGCGCGCAGCGACCCTTCTTCCATGTTGCAGTCGCTGACTTCGAGGTACTGCAGGATGCGTTTGAGTTGGGTGAGGTAGGCGAACGCCTCGTCCGCGCTCGAAATATCGGGCTCGGTGACGATCTCGAGCAAGGGAACGCCGCTGCGGTTGAAGTCGATGCCGCTTACGCCGCCACCCAGCGTGTGGGTATTCCGAGCGGTATCTTCCTCGAGATGCGCCCGTGTGATGCCGATCCGCTTTGTTTCGCCGTTGACGGTAATCTGGATGCATCCGTCATGGCACAACGGCAGATCGTACTGGCTGATCTGGTAATTCTTCGCAAGGTCCGGGTAGAAGTAATTCTTGCGGTCCATTTTTGACCAGCGCGCGATGGTGCAATTCAGCGCGAGTCCTGCCGCCACGGCAAATTCTACTGCCCGCTTGTTCATGACCGGCAGCACGCCCGGCATGCCCAGGCATATGGGGCAGACATTCGTGTTCGGCGGCGCATGGAACCGTGTGCTGCAGCTGCAAAACATCTTGGATGCGGTGTTCAGCTCGACGTGGACTTCCATCCCGATTACTGCTTCATATTCCATCTCGTCAGGTCCCTAACCGGCGCGACGCGCCGTCCGTTTACGCAATTGGGGGAACGCCCATCTCCAGGTTCCGATGTTGTTCATAGGTATACCCCACGCGGAGCACCGTTTCCTCGTCAAATGGCTTGCCCAGTATCTGCAAGCCCACCGGCAACCCCGATTCCGTGAGGCCGCAGGGCATGCTCATTCCCGGGATGCTGGCCAGATTCACCGAAATGGTATAGATGTCACTCAGGTACATCTCGAGGGGGTCGGCGGTTTTTTCGCCCAGTTTGAAGGCGGGGGTAGGCGATGTGGGCGTAAGGATCACGTCGCATTTTTCAAACGCCTTCTGGAAATCCTGCCGGATAAGGGTCCGCACCTTCTGGGCCTTGAGGTAGTACGCGTCGTAGTAGCCGCTCGAAAGCACGTACGTCCCGAGCATGATGCGCCGCCGCACTTCCGGGCCAAATGCCTCTGTCTTGGAGTTGACGTACATGTCGCGCACGTCAGTGACATTCGGCGAACGGTAGCCGTACCGGACGCCGTCAAAACGTGCGAGGTTGGCGCTCGCTTCGGCCGTGCAGATGATGTAATAGACCGCGATCGCATAATCCGTGTGAGGCAGGGAGACGTCGATGACCTTTGCCCCCAAGCCTTTCAATACGTTGACGGCGGCCTCGACGCGGGTCCGCACATCACCGCCCAGAGCGTCAGTGAAATATTCCTTGGGAAGGCCGACCGTGATATCCGAGACGTCATCGCGCAAGGCTCTGGTGAAATCGGGAACGGGTGTATCGGACGAAGTCGAGTCGCGCGGGTCCAGACCGCACAACACGTTGAGCGCCAAGGCCATGTCTTTCATGTCCTTGGTGAAGGGGCCGACCTGGTCCAGCGATGACGCGAACGCCACCAGCCCGTAGCGCGACACGCGCCCGTAGGTCGGTTTCAGTCCGACGCATCCACAGCATGCCGCCGGCTGGCGGATGGACCCGCCTGTATCGCTCCCGAGCGCGATTGCGCACTCGTCGGCCGCAATAGCCGCCGCTGAACCGCCGCTCGAGCCGCCCGGCACGCACGCGAGATTCCAAGGGTTATGAGTGATCTGGACTGCCGAGTTCTCTGTCGACGAGCCCATGGCGAATTCGTCCATATTGAGTTTGCCGAGGAAAATGCCCCCCGCGGCGTCTAGTTTCTCGATAATCGTCGCGTCAAACGGGCTTCGATAACCCTTCAAGATCTTTGAGCAGCATGTTGTCGTGCCCACCTTGGTGCAGAATACGTCTTTGACGCCGACGGGCACGCCGGCGAGAGGACCGGCGTCCTCTCCCCTCTTCAGTTTCGCGTCGACCTTCTCCGCCTGGCGCAGAGCATGGTCTTCCCACACGTCCGTATATGCTTGCACCTTGCCATCGACGGCCTTGATGCGGTTTAGAAAGCTCTGGGTCACCTCGGCAGCGGTGGTTTCGCCGCTCCGCACGGCATCGCGCAACTCATGTGCAGTCAACCTGTACCATTCACGACTCATGAGCAACTCCCGGCGAAATGGGGGCTGTGCGCCGCCCGTTGAATAGCCCTAGCCTTCCAGGATCTTCGGCACGAGAAAGTACTCGCCGTTAGTCTGGGGCGCGTTTCGGAGAGCATCTTCCCTGTTCAGGGAAGGTTTTACGACATCGTCCCGATACACATTGGTCATTTCCTGCGCGTGCATCATGGGCTCGATAGTATCGGTATTCAGCTCGTTCAGCTTATCCATGTAGCCCAGAATATCGGTCATCTCGCCGACCAGACGCTCCTTCGTAGCGTCATCCAGCGCCAAATGCGCCAATCGGGCCACATAATCAACGTCTTGTTGGGTGATCTTCGCCACTGTTGTCATTCCCCACGCATGTCAGAATCAAGAAACGCCACAATGAAAGGCGATCGTAGCATAGAGAGCCATCCGGATTCCACGAAAGCGGGCGCTAAAAGCAGCCCCCGTCATAGAAGCGAAAAACGCTTGGAACATCTGAGTATGTTCGGCAAGCCACCGAGTCGCTACCCGTTCTTCGTTACTCTTCAGATTGTGCCATTGGAACCAGCTCAAGGGCCTGCAGGACGGCCTCGCGCTCGTCGCACCCGGTCAGACGCACCTCGATAATGCCGTGGCGGGGAGCAATGTCACTGAAAACGGCATCGTAGGCGCGGAATGTCCCGCCGGCTGCTTCCTCGACATCCATCCCGGAAATGAGCCGGTCGCCATTGATGTCCACATTCAGAATGTGCTTGACGAATCCCCCGTCTTTGTCTTTTTCGAGGAACCAGTGCAAAGGCGTACTGGCAAACAAGAGACGCACGGTGTAACGTCCGGGGCCGGTGGTAAGGTTGACCCAAAACTCCCTGCCGTGGATGCCGTAACGGTAGAGTTCCGGGTCTTCGGTGTTTCCGATATACATGGTGCGGCGCTCAGTCCACAGGGCGTCTTTCATGACATCCCTGCCGTAGCCGCTCCGAACCACGAACTCCGAGGCCGGCCGCCATGCGTTGCCCTGCGAATCCTTGTAGTCCGTGCGCCCCGTGTAGCCAAAGATCATGCGTTGGGCGGTTCTTGGCCCTCCCCCGCTGCCGAATCCTGAATTCCCTTGTGCCGCGGAGTATTGGATGCCGCGCAATGACACTTCCGCGCCCCCGGAAACGGGGTTGCC